>ERZ791875.9-NODE-9-length-370804-cov-45.299062_pt1 | contig 370804 bp, 269 predicted proteins | sample MGYA00510278_ERZ791875 | MGnify/ENA primary metagenome ERZ791875 (study PRJEB30046, sample SAMN00792078) | human gut metagenome | study: EMG produced TPA metagenomics assembly of the A metagenome-wide association study of gut microbiota in type 2...
TCATGTATAGCGCAGCCTTTAATCCGTGAAATCCGCGTAATCCGCGCCTAAAAAATTACTTGTACTCCGTGTTCGTCCGCCCAATCCGCGTCGTCCGCGTACCTATCTTTAACTATCATTTCCCAAAATGCACCCGCCTATACCCTGCATAAATCATCAGCGCAAAAGCACAGGCGTACGTAATGAAGACGGCAGTCAGTCCCGGCGGTGTATCACCTCCGCCATACGAATGAAGGCCGGACAGGTAGTAGTTCACACCGAAGTAAGTCATCAGTACCGAAGCAAGGCCCAGTACGGACATGACACTGAATGCATAATCCGAACGAAGAGCGGGAAGAAAGCGTGCATGCAGGATAAAAGCATAAACCACCATCGTAATCAATGCCCAAGTCTCTTTAGGGTCCCAGCCCCAATAACGTCCCCATGACTCATTTGCCCAAACAGCACCGAGGAAGATGCCTGCCGTCAGCAGATAAAGCCCTATATGCAGGGACATTTCATTGATGATGCGGAGTTCACGGATATGGGGCTGCAACAAGGCAACTTTCGACGGATTGCCGGCACTCATGAATGCAAGGGTAAGCAGACCGAGCAGGAAACTGATACCGAAGAAGCCATAACTTGCCGTAATTACAGCCACATGTATCATCAGCCAATAAGACTTCAACACCGGAACCAGAGGAGTGATTTCGGGGTCCATGAAGTTCAGGTTGGCAACAAACAGGATGATACCTGCAAAGAAAGCCGCCAAAGCCAACGTCATGAAGGAACGCTTGATAAACAAAAGTCCCGCCAACGCTGTAGCCCAGGCTACATATATCATGGACTCATAAGCATTGGCCCAGGGAGCACGCCCGGATATGTACCAACGGATACCGATTCCGGAAGTATGCAACAAGAAGATCAGCACGACCAATGCCACCAAAGGAATGATAGCGGTTTTAACCCAGCGTCTGGGTTTCAGCAACTGCCCTACCACGAATATCAATAATAACAGTCCGACCGCCATATAACCCATAGCCGACCAGAAGAATAAACGTGCTTTATTATAAAACAATTCCCACGACACTTGCTTCTCCGTCAGCAAAGGTGTGGCGCTCTGCTTCTGTTGATACACGCTCATCATGGAAAGCACCTCTCCTGCACTCTCCCATGTACCGGTACGCAAGGCATCAGAAGCTTCTCCCAGATACCACGGCATGATTTTCGATACGAACAGAGAGTCTTTCCCGGAATACACACTTAAATCATCTCCCGGAGAATACCATTTGCCACTCGTATCTCCCGGCAACGGGAACAGTGCAAACATCTTTCCTTGTTGCAGGGAATACAGGATATTAATCTTTTCGTCCAGCTTCAACAGGTCCTTTTCAAGCCGCGAACGTTCGGCTACCGGACGGGAATATGCCTTGTCTACGGCATCGGAAATCAGATAGCTGCCATCTTCACTGAATACATCAAAGAAACGGATGTATTTACCTTCGGGCAGAGAATAGGCTTGCGGCAATTCTTTATTAGTCTGGCGGATAAAAGGAATATTTCCCCAGTAAGACGGGTTCATAAGAAAACCGATAATGACTTGTTCGGAACTAAGTCCTTCGAAAGTATCGCTACGGTAGATCTTGCGCAAGAGTTTGTTCGTATAAGTATCTACAGGTTCAATACGGCCTGTAGGACATTGTATCTGCATTCGTCCCCATTGCTCAGCCTGTTCGGCAGGGATGGTGTTCTTCAGCAGATGTTCCGTTTCTGCCTTTTGCGCAAAGGAAAGGGTGGGAAGAAAAGCCAGTAACAAAAGAGGAGTCACCCGTTTCAATTGTTTTGCCAGTTGGCGGAAACGAGACTTTTTATCTGCCAGGGTCAGCAGCATACCGGCAAGCAGCAACAGATATCCGGCATACGTAATACCTGTTCCTACCGTATCATTATTGACGGTCAAAATGGTGCCCTGTTCATCGGCATCATAGGAGGACTGGTAGAGCCGGTATCCCTGCTCATAAATCACCTTATTCATGTAGATGTGTTCGCTCCGTTCTCCCTCTTCCGTATGAATGGTAAGGAAACTTTCAAAAGAAGAAGGGCTGTGAGAACCGGGATAACGAACCAACTTAAAGTCATCCAAGCGGATGGAAAAAGGCAACGGGCGTTGGTCTTTCGTTGTACGCATTTGGGACACGGTTTCTCCTTCCCTGATATGCACAATGCCCTCAAAACCAAACATATTGGTCACCAATGCTCCCAGCAAGATTACAATAAAGGAGATATGCAACAGTAAGACTCCATATTTGCGCTGGCTCCACAGACGGGCTTGCCAGGCAGTAGCACAGAAATTGAGAATCAAAAGAAATTGCAGAAGATAGAAAAGCGGATTGTTATAGATTATTTCCCTTGCCATCACCGTCCCTTGCGCCTTCTCGACAAAAGTTGCGGCAGCCAGCAGGATCACATAATGCACCAGCAATATCAATGTTATCTTCCACGAGGTGAACATTGCTTTCAGGGAGGAGCTTACTTTTTTCATGTGCGGATATATCCTTTCAATTGTTTTATGATCTATCTGTCATTCTATTGAAACATTCAACGTAGCCAACAATTCCGCCAGTGCCGGTGGCGTCAGTTGCTGGGCAGCATCAGAAAGAGCTTTCTGCGGACAGCAATGCGACTCGATAAACAGACCGTCGGCGTGCAAAGATATGGCTTTCTCGCAAATAGCCGCCAATAATTCACGTTTTCCTCCGATATGGCTCGGATCACAGTAGAAAGGCAATTCAGGAAAATGAGTATGAAAACGTTCCGCCAATTCCCAAAGGGGGGCATTGCGGTAAGGAGAACTATCTACCGTACAGAAGCCACGATGAATGATACGGATGTCTTTCAGTCCGGCCTGTTGAAGGCGTTCTACCGCACCAATCCATAAGTCTACGTCGGGACATACAGGATTCTTCACCCATACCGGCATATCGCACCCGCGCAGGGATTCTGCCAGTTCGTGCATCATAAAAGGGTTGACCGTAGTACGTGCACCAATCCAGATCATATCCAGACCGGCTTTCTGTACAGCTTCCACGTGGCAGGGAAGTGCCACCTCAGTCATAACCCGAAGTCCCAGTTCTTGTTGTATCTCTCGCATCCAGTCCAGTCCTTCTTCGCCAACTCCCTCAAATGTTCCACAGCGCGAACGGGGCTTCCACAAGCCGGCACGCAGAATGCCAACGCCCATCTCTTTCAATCCTCTTGCTGTTTCCAACATCTGTTTACGACTTTCCGCACTACACGGACCGGCCACTAAACCTATAGTTTTCATATTTACTTATATAGTAGCTACACCAGCTACGAGCTAGAAGCTACGAGTGCCTTTCGGCGTGTTATTTATAGACTATCTCAATTCCCCTCCTCCCAGGAGGAGGAGAACTGAGATACTTCGGTTACTATGCCGAAAGGTACTCGTAGCTTCTAGCTCGTAGCTGGTGTAGCTTATTCTCTAATCTTCGATAATCACACGAAAGCCTACATTATATACTTTCTGCCAAGGCAGATACGATCTGCGGTAGTATGTGGTGGACGCTTTCGGATGATCATTCCATGATCCGCCTCTAACCACTTTCTCCGTACCCGTACCTTGCGTCTTTTCATTGTAAGGATAAGGCAGATAATCAGAGGATGTCCATTCGGCAACATTACCCTGCATGTCATAGAGTCCCCACGCGTTAGCCTGGTATCCACCGCCTTTCACCATCAGCATATTGCCGTCATCCACACCATTTTCTTTAGGTTGATAAGTGTAGTACTTGTACCAAGGATCATTTTCCCGCATCGGCATCGGATTCACTCCTTTTACCGCCATCAGATTCAAATGCTTGTCAGCCAGATTCTCAAACTTACCAAAGTCTGTGTTTAAAGAACCATACCAGAACTCACCGTCGCTACCTGCACGGCAGGCCCACTCCCACTGAACCTCGGTAGGAAGAGTAACAGTCTTACCGGTCTTTTCACTCAGTTTCTTGCAGAATGCCATTGCCTCTTCCCAGCTCACACGGATAGCAGGCTGTTCAGGGTTATTGGCAGGATAGCCTTGGTGTACATGGTCTTTCCATAATTGGCGGATGAAGCGGCTGTCATGTTCCGGGAAGATTGTGCGGAACTGTTCATTGCTAACTTCGATCTCACCCATCCAGAATCCTTTCTTCACAACTTGCTTATGAGCAGGAGAGTAATCGGAATGACCTCTGTTACTACCCATCACAAATGAACCGGCAGGAACACGGACAAAATTCATCTTTACGCCCGGAGCCAATTCAATGCTCATCTTCGTTTCTCCTTCTTTGGCAAGCATAGTCTGGGCAGCGGCTTTATCAAACGGCCAGCCTTTGACTTTTACATCCTTGTCTTTATACTCCTTCTTTTCCGGTTTCACTGGAGCCGGTTTCTCTTGTCCTTCCAAGTATTTGGCATACGACCGGATCTCAGCCTGCCAGTCTACACCGGAGCGGGCATATTTCTCCGTCAATTCCGTACGGCGGCTGATTTGTTCCACTCCCTTAAATTCATTGGCTTTAAACTTACCATGATAAGGAGCATTGAAGTCAATCCAATTATACAGAGCTTGCCATTCTTTGTCAGTCAGTTCCACTCCATGATGTCCCGTCTTCAATATCTTGATCAACGGACTCACGGAAGCATGATATTCATACGGATCGAGCACTTCAATCTCCGCTTCCGGACCTTGACGGTACACATAAGGATGCAGATTCAAGTAACTGACTCCGAAACCGGAGAACTTATCTATCTTCCCACCTGTAAAGTCAGCCAGTTTATTGGAACCATCGTGGCAGGCGATACAAGCACGATCCAGCACAGGTTGTACTTCCAGATCGAAAGTGAAAGAACGTACTCCACCTTCCGGCTTCGTAATGTCATGGGGCGCCATAGCCGAAGCTTTCACACGTTTCGGTATAGGCAATTGGTTCTGGTCTTCGTGACAGCCTACACAAGAAACAGTTTCTCCCGGCATACCGGTCAGCCAGCTACGCATCCACTGAATGGCACGTCCTTCCGAATCCAACGGCTGCAATGAGATCGGTGTATTGGCAGGAATCTTAAATATTGCGGAACCGTCTTCTTCTACAGGAACGGTACCCAACAAGCGCTTGATATCCCAACCACTCTGAACACCCTGCGCCCAATGGTCGGACGGAGTTCTGTTATAAGCATATTCATAAGCAAGCACACGGAATGCTTTTACTGTACCACGGGGCACACCTTCCAGGCCTTCACCCTCGTATATATCCTGAATGAATACGGTAGCCTCTTTACTGGCCAGATTAATCTTTTCAGGAATCACCGGAGGTACCGGACGCTGCACAACCGGAGTCGGGCAAATAAGACCTTCCCCTTCAAATTCGGCAATCAACGTGAGGTTATCGTATATGTCAATCAGATAGACTCCCCACAGGGCACTTTCATTCAGCTTAGCAGTAACCAGGAAATATTTATCCGTCAATGGATAAGGCTTGATAAACTGAGGCCATACGCCATCCACCAAACGGTCTTTTACAATCGGTTCTATCTTACGGTCACGAAAAGGCAATTCCTGTAACATACCTTTCTCTGATTTACGGCTCTTTGAAGGATCAAACAACATCAAACGGCCGGAACGTGTCACACCATGATGACCGGAAATCACACCGATAAACTGTGATGAACCACCGGGTAGCGGTTTGGCATCGAACGTACTGTTCGGGAAGTAAGAACCACTACCATACAAAGACTTCTGCTCCGTTCCGTCCGGATTCATGTGCATTACAAAGCGAGAGAAATAGTGAGTCAAATCCGTATATTCCCAACGTGTGTACATGATACGGCCATTATTCATAACCGTTGGCGCCCAGTTAGCATCCTGGTCAAAGGTCAGACGACGCAAAGAACCATCTTTCGGATCATACAAGCACATATTACCTACCTCATCATTACCATTCACACAAGGTACACCATTATAACCGATATTGGATACAGCGATAAGCTTGCCGGAAGGCAAATAAGTGGCATCAAAGAATTCCAGATCTTTTTCCGGGGTTTCTATGAGCTTCTTCAAACCGGTACCATCCAATTTCACTTCAAATACTTGCCAGCGGCGGTCGGTATCTACCATAGAGAACATCAGGCGTTCAGCATCCCAATGTAGTTTCAAATCAGGAACAGAAGAACCGTTGGTAGGTTTAAAGATAGTACGAGTCTTAACATCTCCACGCAAGTTGGATAACTCTGCAATCTCAGCATTAAAACCACCGCGTGGAGCGGAAGTCTGGTTAGACCAGTTGTTATTCTGAGTACCCAGAGCACGCGGATTCACCTGACGGGCAGAAGTACCTATCTTGTAACGACCGACAATGATCTTATCCATATCCAACGCTGTATTTGCCAGCAAGATATCACGCTTCAGTTGCAAAGCTTTGTTGGCAGCTTCCAGGGCAGAAGCCTCATTCTTATAAATGCCGGAGAATCCTTTTCCGGTCAGTAGCTTCAGTTCAGCAAGCTTGGCCTGATTCGCATTTTTATCATAACCGGCATCTTTTGCCATATCATTATAAGCTTCTTCAATGGCACGCATATTCAGCCAACTCAAGGACTCCTGCAACTGATATACTTTCATAGCCTCCTGTGCCAGATTCAAATAGCCGATAACCTGATCGTCCAAAGTAGGTTTAGAAGCAATCTGGGCAACTTGTGCTGTAAAATAGGATTTATCATTCAGCAAATTAATAACTTCCGTCGCTATATGCTTTTCGATACTGGCATCATGGGTCGTAACCAGTGCTTTCATATCGCTTCCGCCGAATGGCAGAAACAAAGTTGCCTCAGTCGGATATTTAGCAACGATATCCGAAGCAGCTTCCGCACCGGTAATCCCTTGGAGACGGAAAATCACCGTACCCGCAGAAGAGCGGTTCTCCAATCCGATCTCTGCCTCAAAGCGGGTATATTTCTTATCCAGAGGAACCACGATTTGCGCATTGGCATTCGCCATGATCGTGCGTTTATAGGTTTTGCCTTTCATGACTACATCCTGTCCCTTGGCATTCTCATTAAAACGCAGACTGCCGCTACCTGTTTTCTTGAAAATACTTTTCAGGTCGTTCAACCAAACAGAAGAGCCATCTGCCGCCACTAATTTAGCATTTGCCCATACAGCCTGATCATCTCCTGTACCATCTACAGTACCCCAGGTATAAAGCACCATTTCATCCAGTCCGGTTATATCCGCCGAGAAAGGCACTGCCGCCTCTTTTGCCTTAATCACCTTCGATGCAATCGGCAAACAGGTCTTTTGCATTTCCACATGGGCCTGATTCTTAGCCGCAGCAATGCTTTCCGCCCACGTAGCAGGCGCTTTCACCTTCGCACTCGCCCTTCGCTGTGCCATAGTGGGAAGCGACAAGGCAATGCATACAGACATTACTAATAATTTCTTATTCATAATACTTTGTTCTAAAGTTAATCTCCTATTTTAAGTCCGGTAAGCGGAAATTGTCTATATAGCAGGCAGCGGATATCTTGCCGACATTCTTCTTATCATGCAAGCTCCACACCACTTTACCGTTTTTATCTATCTCTATCAATTGCGGCTCATCCACCGTGGTATCTTTCGTATGTCCGTACCAGTTACAAATCAATAGATTCCCATTCTTCAATTGCAGGATTTGCCCCACAAACAATAAAGCAACTCCTTCAATATCCAGTGCATTCACCCGTTTCAACTCTTCGCCTGTCTTGCGGTCGATCACGATGTAATAATGATTGTCGCCACAAGGCAACAACAGATTTCCGTCAGGAAGTTCAAGAGATGAGAATGCCTTGCCTTCAATCTGATGTTCAGCAATGATCTTCCCTTTACGGCTTACTTCCAGCACTTTCTGTTTCGCCATTACCGGTATCAGATAATTGCTGTTCCGGAGCTGGAATACTTGTCTAAACTGACTGTGGGGTCTTTCCACTTCCAGATTCAATGTTACTTTGTTTACTTCTTTGCCTTTCTTATCCAATTCTATGAATTGGGCAGGAATACCACATATTCCCAATAGTACGCCACCGTTCTGCAACAAGGTGGCTGATTGTAATTCCGTCTTATCCGGTGTTTTATAATCCCAGACCACCTGATGGTCCCATGTCACGAGTTTTGCTCCCCGCTTATACGAATACAAGATTTCTCCCTTTTGAGTCAAAGCAACTGCATTACATTCTTCCCCTTTCTCCAGAGCATGCTGCCATTCCACTTTTCCCGTTTGTTTATCCAACAGCAGGATATTCGGATTTCCGGAACCGGCAACCAAGAGTTTATCTTGTGCTGCCGCCCGAAATCCCATGGAAAGAATGATCCCAATAATTATATAAACCCTCATCATTCTTCTTGTAATCAGTGTTACTTATTCTTCAGTTCATTGAACAGTTCGAGTGCTTGTTCCGGTTTCAGATTTTCATGTACTACCGCATGAACGGCCTGTATCATAGCAGCGGGAGCTTCCGACTGGAACACATTACGTCCCATATCCACACCGGAAGCACCTTCGCTGATTGCCTTATAGCACAATTCCAACGCTTCCAATTCAGGAAGTTTCTTTCCGCCTGCAATCACTACAGGAACAGGACATGCTGCCACCACTTTTTCAAAACCATCACAATAATAGGTCTTCACGATATTCGCCCCATTCTCGGCAGCGATACGGGAAGCTAAACCGAAATAACGGGCATCACGTGCCATATCTTTACCTACAGCCGTCACTCCCATCACCGGTATTCCGTAACGGGTACCTTTATCCACTGCCTTGTACAGGTTGGCAACCGTTTTTGCTTCGTGGGCTGCATCACCGATAGACAACATGATTGCCATGGCCGATACATTCATACGTATTGCATCTTCAACGTCAATCAAGACATTGTCATTCAGTTCTGTAAGAATAGAAGTACCGGCATCCGAACGAAGGCAAATAGGTTTATTGGTGCTGGGTGGTATCACTGTACGAAGAATGCCGCGTGTACACATCAGACAGTCTGCATATTCTATCAACGGAACGATGTTCAAATCGATACGTTCCAAACCGGATGTCGGTCCCATAATGAAACCATGGTCAAATGCCAGCATCACGGTTCTGCCTGTCTTCGGATTGAAGATACGTGATAAACGATCCTTCATCCCCCACGGAAGATGTTCCGCTCCCTTCACATGAAAACTATTATTAGTAGAAGCTACCCCCAAACCGAAATTGCAGCCTTCTCTTAAATCATCTAAATCAGCCATTTCTTATCTTTTCATTAGTTATTTACTATAAAGCTTTTGCAAACGCATCAAACATGCACGACCAGGATGAAGCCCCTGAATCCGCATAACCGATAGAGCGTTCGCCGTAATTACGGGCACGTCCGAAGTTTGCCTTCATATCTTTAGTAGCTTCAGCACCTTTCACAGCAGCTTCGGCACCCGCTGTCAGGATAGCCTTCACATCAGCGGAATCACAAGCCTGAATGGCTTCCACCGCTGGTATCAGGGCATCCATCATTGTTTTATCCCCCTGTTTTGCTTTTGTTTGTTTCCTCACACCTTCAAGTCCACCTGCAAACATAGCCTTTACACCCGCCACATCCAGTTCGGTACCTTCCGCATGGTCGCTCATTCCCAGGAAGAATCCACCCAGTAATGTGCTGGTCGAACCACTGATCTCAAGCATCAGGTTAAAACTCATGTCATTCAGCATCGACTTAAATTCAGTGCCCTTATCAGCCGTAGCAACAAGGGCGGACATGGATTGAACGATAGCTGTTCCATGGTCGCCATCTCCCAATACCGCATCCAGTTTTGAGAATTCGTCGGAGCGCTCCGTAATGCACACCAGCGCATTACGAAGCATCTTCTTGAAATCATCTATAGTCAGTTTATCCATCTCTTATTTACCGATAGTCGTCCAATAAGGAGCATTAGACATTTTATTGTTCAGATAATCGATATGATCGTCATCCAGCAAACCAAGAATCATCTGGAAACCTGCCTGTTCCTGAACGGTCAGCAACTCACCGATACGGGCAGCAGCCACTTCGATGCCGGCATTTTCCAACACCTGATGCGCTTTACGATAAACGATATTCATCTCCATGTGCGTAGTTGCCCCTACACCGTTAATGATTAATAAAGCCTTGTTACCGGCTTTCGGCTGCAGCTTCTTCATCAGCAAACCGATCATTTCTTCGGCTGTTTCATTGGCAGAAACCAATTGCTTGCGACCGCCACCGCCTTCTCCATGCTGTCCCATACCGATTTCAATTTCACCGTCCGGAAGATCGGAGATGGTCATGCCGTTTTGCGGATGGGTACAGGACTTCATAGCCACTGCCAATGTAGCCAAACGTGCATTGAAGCGTTCACCTATTTCAATAATCTCGTCCAGTGACTTACCTTCTTCAGCAGCAGCTCCAACAATCTTAATCAAAGGAACACAACCTGCCAGACCGCGACGATCTTCATCCGGTGCATCCAGTCCGGCACTGATATCATCGTGTGTCAGGATAGTCTTTACCTTAATGCCTGTACGTTCAGCCAACTGGCATGCCATATTTGCACTCATGATATCGCCGGAGTGGTTCAACACCACAAGCAAGATACCGGCCTCACGTTTGAACATCTGCAAGGCCTGGAACAAACGTTGTGCACCCGGAGCAGCAAAAATATCACCGACAACAGAGCAGTCCAACATTCCGTCGCCCACGAAGCCACTTAATGCGGGTTCATGACCGGAACCACCCAAAGTGATCACAGCTACTTTATCTTCAGCTTTCGCATGTGCACGCACAATAATATTTTCTCCGCCAATAGCTACCTGATTACTATAAGCCATTACATATCCTTCCAGCAATTCAGCTGTCAGATTATCCGGATCATTTATGAATTTATTCATCATAGTTTCTTTCTACTAATTGATTATTTATCAAACTGCATTAACTCCAAAGCAATACCTTCTTCTTCAATGAAAGCAATTGTCAGATTCTCTCCGCCCGGCATCGGTTCAACCAATACTTTTGCACCTTTCAGTTCAGCCGCCAGATCATCTACTTCGTAAGCGATATGTGCTACTTTCTGAATCAGCTCAGGCATCCAACTGCCTTCTTCAAAACGCAAATATTCTATCTTATTGGGGCTTTCATTAAAGTTAGTCAGCCATACCTTCAATCCTTCCGCATAGACCTCACCTGGTTGCGGTGTGGTGGTCGGTACTCCAAAATGATTAATCTTTCTCATGGTATTCTTAATTATTGAATGATTTACAAAGCAGCCTGTCCATTAGTAAAACGCAGACCATCATTATCATGGTAACATGCCCACTCATCTACAATAGCACCCTCAGGACCGGCCATCATAAAGTGGAAAGTACCCAGTTCTTTCAGACGGAGAACATCACCCACATTCTGCTTCACGAAATTCTTGCTCTTGATAGGACCGTGAGATGCCGGAACCGCAGGAGCATTCGGTGTTTCATCTCCTACTTCGGAGAAGTTATAAACCCAACCGTGATTTACCATCCACGACTCATGTTTCGCAGGGAATGCCGTTTTTACATGGGCATGTTCCGGAATCATCTGTCCCGGCAACAAGTAAATAGCATGTGCAAAATAGCCATATTCAGGATCGTTTACCCAGAAGATGCCTCCCATACCTACATTCTCAAAGTCGCCCAAACCGAAATCTGTAAACCAGATATCTTTCTCCATCAGCGGAGTGTAAGGCACACCATAAAATTTAAACATATCAAGGAATGCTTCTTTAGCAGCTTCCTGGTCAAACTTTCCGTCTTTGTAGAAGTCAGCATTCGTGTACTTCTTCTGATACGTTGCCTTTTCCTGTGTCATAACTTGTTCTGTTTTTTTAGATTCTGCCGTACAAGAAGCGAGTCCCATACCGCAGGCGGCAATTAATGCCAGGGTTAATACTTTTTTTAATCTCATGTACTTATCTGTTTTAATGGTTAATAATCAGCCTCAACAAAGCACTCCCATTCCTTCTATCTCTATCAATAGTTCTGAACGGCATACATCGGTTAAAGTATAGATGGCAGGTAAATCGGGGTATCGCTCTGTCACTACCTGTTTTGCTTTTTCCATATCCTCCCAACGTTTCACATACACCCGGAAGGTGATAAGGGTAGCATTCTCCGTAGCAGGAATACCGGAACGATTGAGGTTATCATGGGATACCAAATATTCTATATTCTCCAAGGTAGTCAGTGTTTGCTGTTCAATACCAACGCCTTCCAGACTCTGCTCACCACGAATAGCGGCTGTGCCCGATACATATACGAAACCATGATCCTCTTTCCATACAGCCTTGGCACGTTCGAACTTCGGGGTAGTCTTTTGAGGAAGAGCCACATCTTTTTCTCCCAATAATACATTCTGTGAATAAGCATGAGCGGCAATCTGCAAAGGATTATCCACCCCAAGGACCCGGACACTTCCATCTTTGCAGAGTAAGGCATCCACATCAATCATAATGCCGCCCCACTGAGTTCCGATACCGGTAGCAGCCGGATAACCGGTAGTCCACTCCACACCATTATAGAATAGCGAACGTGCATCATTGAAATCCTGATAATGCTGGTGGCCGGTTGCATCGCAAGCTGTTATCTTTTCAATATAGTTCCATTGACGTATGATCGAGGAAACCGGCATACCTTCCGTTTCCAATACCCTGGCTATCCTGAAGAATACTTCATGAGATTGCTCACGAATACTCTGATGCAGTACATCTCCTGTCACACCACTCAGGAACAGGCGTTTACAACCTTCTCTTTCGATAGTGATATAAGGCAAATCTCCCAGTATCCGATATTCAATGTGATCTTGCTCTGTCAGCTGCACTTCATGCACTTCCATCACCAATCCCATACGCTGAGGAGGTTGTGCCACATAGCTTACGGAAGGTTGTTTCTCTTTGAAAAGCTCTTTCACCGCTTCCCTGATGCAAGCAAAACGGGCTACATATTCTTCATTATCCGCCGGCGCATCGAATATCACTATACGTACAGGAGTATGAATAGCTTTATATTCCGCCAGAAGTTGCGCCAACATCACCTTAAAGGGAGCTTTATCAACTTGCAGGAAATAATGAATAATCTCTATATTTTCGTGTGTAATCATGGTCTTCTTATTCTATTAAAGTGAATTCACATATTCGGCAAGTTCTTCCGCTTCTTTAGCTGATATTTTCTTTTCAATACCATGCTTATGTACCGTGAACACTTCTTCCATAGTGGCAGCACGTCCGTCAAACAGATAAGGAGCCGTACGCCAGACTTCACGCAGTGTCGGAGTATCCCACCCATTCTCAAATTCGATATCTTCGCCGATACGGTGCATCTTCATATCCGTATAATAGGGACCGGAATGACATTCGTCGCAATTAAACTTTTCATAAACCTTACGTCCCCGTTTAGCCTTCTCTGAAAGTTCGCCATTTACCAGATACGGACTGGGAACCGGTTTCAATGACATCAGATACTCATCCACACACTCTGCAAATTCTTCCGGTAAATCACTGAACTGAATGAGCTTATATCCTGCACGAACGGCAACCTCCGCTTTAGCACGAATACCGGAAATCATACACGGTGGAGTGACATGGGAAAATAGCATACTCTTGCAGTTTTTCGAATTACCAATGCCATCATTCATCAAATCCCAGTTCATGGCATCCATACGTGCATCGCCCGGATGGCATCCGTTACACGACTGCCAGTTCTGGAAACAATGTGCCGCATCATTAAAGTATTTCTCACCACGCTGTATTCTGTTTTCCGTACGATTCTTCACCATGGCAACCGACTGAACATTTACCGTATTCAAGTCCACGATATTCAATGTATCAGAGAAATAAGTAGGAACAACAGCCGTTCCGTCCTTCAGCATCATGCAACGCGGTCCATTGCCTACCAATGCTACACGTTTACGCATACCATATAAAAAGCGTAAATCATACGCCAAAGCATCCTTTTGAGGATACTGCTCAAATTTCTGAATAAATGCAGGATAATCTATCACACTGACCTCATGGGTACCGGAGTGACTGACCACAATCTTATCATCCGTACACTTCACGTCCCATATACCTGCCGCACCCCGTTCCGGTTCATCTAGCAACACGGCACCCTCAAAGTTCAGAGTAGTCAGATTTACAATACTGATAGCACTGGTATTCATCCAGCCTTGTTGCAATTGGGATGTCGGAACCTGGAAACGGCCCAGATTATGAGTAACCAGCAAATAACGCCCGTCCGGAGAAAGCGACATTCCACGCAAGGCATTACTTCCGTTGGCCAGTTGAATATCCTTTATCTTCCGGAAACTGTTCATATCAATCACAGATACGCAAGCTGCTACAGTATCCACATCCGCCCGCTGCATAGGCAGGAAATTAGTAACAAACAAGTGTTTTCCTTCTTTATCAAAGACAGCTGATTTCGGTTCACGCAATACCTTCACCGTTCTTACCACATTCTTTCCATTCTTATCTAATTCTGATACTGTGCCGGCAAACTGGTTGCAAATATATAACTTGCCGTTACCCGCATTTACCAACGGAGCGCAGGCACCGGATGCTGTTTCCACAAAGACTTTTTCCGAAGGATTGGAAGCAGACAGGAAATAAACACCATTCTTATGTTCACCTGCCACCGTTGCATAAATCTGTTCTCCATCTGTAGCAACTCCGGTAGGGACTTCATCCAGTTCCCACTCTTGCAAGCGTTCTTTATAATCTGATGAATAAATAGAAACCTTCTGAACGCCCTTCTGAGATACGATCATTCCAGATTTATAAGGAGTGATACCCGTTATAAACAATGGAGTTCCTTCCGGCTGCTCCGTGGTATGAGTAGTAAATGCAAATAGAGATACCACTAAAAATACAGGTACTATAACCTTTGCGATGCTACGACTTTTATACTTCATAGTGATTGAATTAAGCTTGTTTTTCACATCACAAAGATAGGGCATCACCGGTCTGAGGGTTATAAATCGTGTATCATTGACTTGCAATAATGTCTCAAAACAAATGTAGTAAGCATTTTGAGACGGTAGTGAGAACCGTTTGAGACAAAAAAGGCGGAAACTCCTTTCCGCCTTAAATCTTATTTTTCGTCTTACATCTTCTCTTTGTTCGCACTGTTCATCTGTACGAACTCGGTAGGTGTGAACCCATAGAATGCTTTAAACGAATTAGAGAAATAGGAATGACTGTTGAATCCCAACAAAGTTGCCACTTCCGAAACACTCATATTCGTTTCCTTCAGATAACGCAAGGCCACCTCCAAGCGCTTATTACGTATCAGTTCCGTGGGCGAAAGCTCGGATATAGCTTTGATTTTGCGATAGAGATTGGCGCGACTAATACCGATCTGGTCACAAAGCATCTCTATACCCAGATTCTGGTCAGATATATTCTTCTCTATAATCTCATACAGTTTCTGTGAGAAGCGTTCATCCGCCGAGGTAGTACTTACACCTACCACTTCGGGCGAGAAGCGTTTGCCATACAGTTTCTTTAATTGCTCTCTCGACTGCAACAGGCTCTGAATACGTATCCGAAGCACATCCATACTGAAAGGCTTAATCACGTACTCATCCGCCCCTGCCTCAAAACCTTCCCTGATATGCATCACCATGGAGCGTGCAGTCATCAGTATTACCGGGATATGTCCGATACGAATATCATTCTTAATCATGGAGCAGAGTTCAAGCCCATTCCGCTTAGGCATCATAATATCACTCAGCACTAAATCAGGGAAGAATTGTACTGCCTTATCATATCCTTTTACACCGTTTGCCGCTTCAATGATTTCATAGTCATTTTCCAAGGACTTATGCAGATAATCCCGTACGTCCTTGTCATCTTCCACCAAGAGAACCACCGGCTTTTTAGGTGCGATTTCTTCAATAGGAGATGTTTGCGGTTTCTCCACCGGCTGTGCAAATGCCGTATCGCCAATTGTTTCCACAGGCATGGAATCCGTCTCTTCCTCAGTGAAAGCTTCACGGGAAACGGGCAGCAAAACAATGAACCGCGCTCCTTCCGTCCCATCTTCCCGGTCTTCAATACGGATCACTCCCTTATGCAGCTTCACAATGGAATACACCAGACTAAGCCCGATACCTGTACCCGGTACATTTACCCCTGCCGTTTCAGGTACCCGGTAGAAAGGTGTGAACACCTTATCCCGTTCCTGCGGTGGGATTCCACAACCGGCATCCACAACCTGCAACATCATATACAGGGCAGAAGGGGCAACATCTTTTCGATACAATTCTTCCAACTCTCCCGCCGGAATACATTTCACCAACATACGTATGTCTTTACCGGAAGGAGTATACTTGAATGCATTGGATAATAAATTGAATACGACCTTCTCAAGCAGCACTTTATCATACCAAGCCTGAAACTCCCGGTCCCGGCAATCCAGTGTAAAAGTGATTTCATTGGTTTGCGCTATTTGATTAAACGCACAATAGATCTCCGTGACAAATTCATATACATTATTCTCCGTGACTTGCAATTCCATCGTACCACTCTGGTTTTTCTGCAAGTCCATCAGTTGATTGACCAATAAAAGGAGCCGCTGGGCATTCTTATAAATGACCATCAGTTTATCCCGCAGTTCCAAAGTCATATCCATTCGCTTCACCAACTCTTCAAAGGGAGTGATGATTAGCGTCAAGGGAGTACGTAACTCATGGGCAAAATTCGTAAACAGATGCATCTTTGCCTGATGAAACTCTTCCTGTTGCAGTTTCTCTTTCTGCTCCATTCGCAACCTTTCCCTCAAGCGGCGACGGGCATTGAAATAATGGAATATTGCGTAAAACACTCCTATCAGCAATAGTCCATAAATCAGGAAAGCATACCAAGTAGCCCATAAAGGCGGTGTAATCACAATCTTCAAAGTCTTCCCTTCCTCATTCCATACCCCATCGTTATTACAAGCCTTGACATGAAAAAGATAGGTGCCGGGACGCAGATTGGTATAGTAAGCCGTGCTGCGTTCTCCCACATGATTCCAGTCTTTATCATATCCTTCCAACTTATAGGCATACCGGTTCATCTCCGAATTGATGAAATTCAACGCTTTATAGTCTATTGACAGATTATTCTGATTATACTGCAGATTGATAACCTCCGCTTCATTAAGCAATCCACTTAAGATTCCAGTTCCATCGTCTGCACGCACCACACGATTATTCACCAACAGGTTTTCCAATACGATTGGCGGCACAAAACGGTTCATCGGCATCTCCGGTGTGTAAAAAGTGATAAAGCCATCATTACCGGTAAAGCACAATGTACCGTCCGGCATGGCTACCCCACCCCGATATGTAAATTCACGCAAATGAATACCATTATTGAATGGAAAGTTTTTAATCTCCCCGGTGGACGGAGAATAAGAGGAAATTCCCTGTAATGAGCTCATCCATAGATTCCCGTCTGCTCCTTCCAGCAATTTACAAATATCCCCTCCCATCAGTCCTTCTTTCTCTGTTACCCAGCGAAGCACACCTCCCCGTTTGTCCAGTTGGAAAATACCGCCTCCATAAGTAGATACCCATACATCACCGGATCTGGTTGATAATATAGAAGATATATAGTTACTTGGAATTTGCATTTCCTGTTCCGGGCGCGATGTACGAAATACGGTCATTTCACCTGTACGGGTATTAAAACGATACAGTCCGGCAGAACGCATACCTATCAGTAGCACACCGGGACTCTCTTCCTCCATGCAACGGACCGAGGAAAAATGCAATTTCTCCCCTTTCGGTCCGGTAAACTCTGTCTTCCGCTCACCGGCAGGAGTAAAGCAAGTCAGTGCATATCCGCCTTTTGAGGTTCCTACCCATAAATTACCGTCTGCATCACGCACAATACCATAAATAGCAAGTTCTATGGGATATTTATAGAATAAAGAAAAACGCCGGGTAGCAAGATCAAAACGATAGACCTCACCCAATACCGTACCACACCAGATACAGTCATCCTCAGCATATACCGTTTTGATAACATTCGAATTATGCACGGAATAGCTATCCTTATCAATCAGATAAAACTGCCCTTCCCCTGTCGAAATTTCATATCGCAGTAATCCATACCCCTCAGTAGCTATCCATAAGTTTTTCTGTTTATCGACACAAGCCGTACCATAGATTCCCGTTTGCTGATTCACCGTCTTCCCCGGAGTATGATGAATGAAGCGGTCGGTAAGCGAGCTCAGCCAAGTGACACCACCGGCAAAAGTACCAATCCACAACGTACCGGTATGATCACGGCAAAAAGCATAAATGGAAAAATGCCCCAAGCCACGCCCGGGTTCGTCATAACTGCTCACTTTACGAATCTGATCCTTCAGCGGTGCATAAGCATAAATACCATCGAAAGTACCAATCAGCATCTCTCCATCCCATTCGGCAAGGCAACGGACATAATTATTTTTCAGACCACTGTTGGCAGATACATAAGAAGTTATTTTATGATTACGGACATCAATACGGTTCAGTCCGCCAAATTGACAACCTACCCAGATGCGATGATAAGAATCTTCATAAAGAGTGGAAATACTATTGTCAGGTAAGCCGGCACGACGGTCATAGTGTTTAATCACCTGCATCTGTTTGTTACACTGGTAAACACCATTCACTGCCGTACCTATCCAGAAATTGCCTGCCTTATCCTCCATCAAGGTAGTGACGGAACTATTGAAGTTCTCTACAAATTCCACCCTTTTAAAGTTGTCTTGTTCGGGAATATAACAACAAAGCCCACTGCGGGTACCCACCCATACTTTGCCGGAACTATCAACTAAAAGAGAAAGAATACTTGCACTGGAGAGTCCATCTACATTAAAATAGTTGCGGATACGTTCGGTGCGAAGACACATCCGGCTTAGTCCGCGACTGGTACCTATCCATAAATTCTTGCTATGATCTTCGCGTATTTCATTGACTTCATTGTCTGCCAAACTCAGAGAATCTCCCGGGTGGTGACGAAAAACAGTATATTCACTTCCATTATAACGATTCAGTCCATTACGTGTCCCCAGCCAAAGGTATCCCCGGGTATCCTGGCAAATGGTCATCACGGAGAGTTGGGAAATTCCTTCATTCAGTTTCTGACTATAGTAGAATGAATATTTAGAATGCTCAGCCCATAAACACAAGACCGGAAATGAGCAAATTAGAAAGATCATCAATATTTTCGTTTTCATCAGTATAGATATGTTTTGCACACAAAAATAAGAAAAGCCCGGAAATAACATAGAATATTAAGGTGAAATAAACAATATAAGGAGAAAAGAAAGGTTAGTCCGGCGTCACTAAATAGTTACAGAATAATTTTATAGTACAGATCAGTCGTAATCTTATCCTATTTCAGTCGTATACTGAATAGGGTTCAGTCGTATACCGAACCCTATTCACTCGTATACTCATTATGTACTACCTTAACGTTCTTGATAACCAAGTAGTTAAAAATCGCGTTTTCGAAAAGAGAAATTGACTATAAATTTATACAAATAGATTATAAATTCACCTTTATCGTTGCCCCTTCCGTCACGCTCTTCTTCAGCACTGACTTGCCGCCTTTCAATACTTCTACATGCAGCTTCTTTCCTGCACGGGATACCCGAATATCAAACTCCGAATTGAAAGCACGTACACGATTCAGATTCATATACTCCCACTCCTGTGGCAAACGGGGAGTCATCTCGAAACTGCGTAATCCTGTGGGGCGAATGCCGAACAGACCTTCGGTATAGATACGGCAATACAATCCGCTTTCAGCAGAAAGATGACGCTGATCTCCTTCGGGCCACGCTTCAATGGCATAAGGCACATGATCGCCCAACAAACGGCGATGTGAATACTTCTTGAGGAAGTTCATACCTTTCTCCACTTCTCCGGCAGCAATGGTGCCACGCAGAGCATAGAGGGTACTACGGTCCCAGAAGGTTTCAGTACCGGCTTGCGTCAATAATCCGTCGTCCGTCCAGAGGCGAGGCGAAAAGAGAGCATCGATAGTGCCTTGTGCGCGAGTGTAGATACCCATAACAAGAGGCATACAAATCCAGGAACGCAGGATATCATTACCTTCATAATAGCGGTAACTGTGGAAACCTTCTATCTCATAACCAAAATGTTTTTCTATGGCTTTCTCTAAAGCATTTGCTTGATTACGATACATGTTCAACTGCTTTGCCGATACTCCCAATTCACGCCCCAGCATAACGGCTGAACGCAAAGCATCGTAGTAAAGCGTAGAGGTACAGAGGTTTGCATCACCAGCCGGGAAGCGGTTCTCCAATTCATCTGAATTCGATGCAACCACGCCGGCAGGAGTTAGTTTACGGTTGCAATACTCCAGACACCACTCAATCAGAGGCCACAATTCACGCGCTTCCGCCTTATCTCCACGAGCCAACGCATAGCGTGCAGCACCGTAAGCAATCATTGCACCGTCTCCCCTATCTTTGGCACCATGCCAGAAGCTGACACCTTCGGAGATGATGGAACTCGGAATAGGTTTATACTCCGGATTCATATAGCGGGCAAAGTGGCGGAAAGAATTCAATGCGGACTCATCACCAATCTCATACCCCAGAAAAGGGAAGAAGGGGTTGATATACTCTGCCTGGTCGTTAGCCCAGACAGCCGCATAATAGGCTTCACCACCGGGACCATGCATCAATCCGCCTTTCGTGCGGTAGATGCTTTCAGCACCACGTAGTTTGGCAAAGGCAAACATGCGATTGAGCACGGGATCGGGGGTATCCAAAACCAGATTGCTCCACCACTGACTGATAAGCGCTTCACGCGCGGCACGTTCACTAAGGATATTGATGTGTGAAAGACCGGCATCGTTTCGTCCGGACGAGGCATCCACCAGTTTCCTTCCGGAAAAGACTGCATAGAACTCAAGCGTCTCTCCCGGTTTCAAAACAAAGACACCACTTTTGGAAAGACCGGCTTCGATGCAATAAGCACCATATACACCGGCTTCCTCAGGAGTAGTATATGTTACGTTCCACTCAGGCACTCGCAGCGTTATCTGATTCGGACTGCTATTCTTGAAAGTATATTCCTCACAATAGCGCGCGGCATTGGTGGAGGGATAGAGTACACGCATCAATTGCACGGCATCTTTCAGTTCCTTACGCCGGTAAATATAACCGAAACTACTTTCCACACGCATAATGCCATTGAAGGTAACATCACGTACTTCTTCATTCAGCAAGGTTTGATCGTCCACTGTCACCAAAGCGGGAATATTCACATCGAAACGTTGCTTCAGATTGTTCTGTGTCTTATTGGGATGCATGCGAAGCATAGGGAAAACAAGACTTCGGTTCAGATGGAAACGCTTTTGTGCATCCACACCGTAACGAAGGACAACGGAAAGTTGTTGCCCACTCATTTCCAAATGATCGTCATGTGGAATATTATCATTGATATTCCAGCGAATGGCTCCATCATCCTGAATAGTCCAACGATCCTTCGGTTGTGCAATGGCCAGCGAACTGGCAAAGATGAAAGAGAAAAGTAATAAGGTTCTTCTCAAGTTCATAAGGTTATTGTATTTAATTGTTAGCTATTAATATCAATACTGCACTTTCAAACTGGGTATTCAATGGATTCTCCAGACCTTTTTCCATCAGTTCTGCTCCCGTAAATACCTTACCATTGGCAGGGAAACGAGAAGTCACTCCCTTTGCCAGACTTACTTCCTCCACACGGTATTTTTTCTGGGCATCCAGGCCACCCAGCATTACCCGGGGTTCATTGCCATCTTTAGTCTGGTAGAAGTAAACGACTGCCTTTTGTTTATCTGTTGAAACATAACTCAAAGAAGCCAATGGGGACTCATAAGGAGAAACCAGGCGATAAAGCTCACCATGCATCACCAACGGACGGATACGCTCTTTGTACAATTTCACAGCATCGGCAATCTGCACACGCTCTTCAGCCGTAGCCTTATCCAATGCCAGGTCTATTCCGAATGCACCGCTCAATGCCACATCGATTGCCATCTTCAAATGACGCTTACCCATACGAGTGACATGAGCAGAGATCGTATTTGCAGGGAAGAAATGCGAGAAGCCCCATTGTATCTTGATACGCCCCAACGGGTCTGTGTTGTCACTGGGCCAGAAGGAATGGAAATAGGGCATTGCGCCATAGTCCACACGTCCCGATCCACCGGCACAAAGCATGGCCATCACATTGGGGAAGCCTTTGGCAAAGCGATCCATCAGACGGTAAAGCGCCCAATTATAGTCTATCCAGAGATGACTTTGATCGGCAGGCTGCAAATAAGAAGATCCGGGTTGGGTGATGTAACGGTTACAGTCCCACTTCACATAAGTGATATCCGGGTTAGGCCGCAAGGTTTTGTCGATAATATCCCATTCAAAAGCCTGTACTTCGGGGCGGGTGAGGTCCAGTATCTCCTGATGGCGACCCAATATCGGTTCACGTTTGGATTGAGTTATGATCCAATCGGGATGTTTCTGATAAAGTTCACTCTGAGGATTCACCATCTCGGGTTCCAGCCAGATACCGAAGCCAACTTTACGCTTCAATGCTTCTTTGGCAATATATGACAGACCTTTGGGTAACTTCTTGGTAGAAGGGTCCCAATCTCCCAGACCGTGCTTGTCATCATCACGGGAGTAAGGTCCGTTACCGAACCAGCCATCATCCAATAAGAAAAGTTCAGCTCCCACCTGGCGGGCACCATCAAAGAGTTGCTTCAAGCGGTCTTCATCAAAATCGCAGTGGGTAGCTTCCCAGTTGTTCAACAATACAGGGCGGTCTTTCTCTGCATCGCGGATGGCATTTGCCATAGCCCAACGATGGAAACGACGGCTGGCTTCTCCCTTACCCTGCTTACTATACGTGTAGAGAATGGCGGGTGTAGTAAATGTGCCGCCACGCTCCAGATTGTACTGTGAACCCAAAGGATTCATACCGGTCAGCAAACGCAGGTTCTTGTTCCAGTCTACATCGAAAGCAAACTGGAAACTGCCGCTCCAACGCAAAGAAGCAGCCAATACTTCACCTTCATTCTCTTTAGCCGGTCCGTTCAGGGAGAGGATAAAAGAAGGAATACGCATCTGATGTGCACGGATGCCTAATTTGGAATCCAGAATCTTGACTCCTTCCGAAAGGCGTTCTTCATTGAGGGTTGCTTCGCGTTTATAGTTACCGGAGAATTGAGTGAGCCAGTATTCTTTCGCCTTTACCACCGGGGCAGCAGAAGCAAAACGATGCAGAATGACTTTACCTTTCTCATTATGCGTAACGGTATTCCAGATTTCCATCATGCTATTGTCTGCATAGCATTTGATATAGATATCTACGGTGAAAGGATAGGCAGGGTCTTTCAGTGAAATAACGGTTTGTTCAATACCCGGTGCCAGCGCTTCCGTACGATGTCCGGCGTAGTGAAGCTCCGTAGATGTATTTCCATCTACGTGAGTTGCCTGGATAGCCGGTTCAGTCAGGACACCGTTTCCATAAGGAGGAAGAAATTCCCATTCACGCGAGGGCATCTTAGCAGGAGGCTCTACTTCACGGGCAGCATCTCCAAAGCCCAATTGGTAAAGGCGATCGTCCGTACCTACCAAAAAGGTCAGTTTCAGTTCGCCGGATGTAACGGTGAAGAGCTTCTTCACATTTGGATTGTCTGCTGCATGCCCCGTGAGGAGAAGGCAGAGAAATAAACAGGTCGTCAATATATTCTTCATAATCTTATCATTCTTCTGTCATAAACTTCCAGGTAACATTGGCAATGCTGTTCGGTTTCCCCTTTTCAGCTTTGGATATAGTACCTTTCAGCTTGCCTTTCTTATCGCGTGTCACAGTGATATCACGCCAGGAATAGGCGCCTTTCTCATAATCGAATGTTTCACCGTCATCATCATACAGCCGGTAAGCACCATCTGCTTTTCCATAATGACGGATTTCCAGATTCACCTTCTCTCCTGCTTTCGGTGCATGCAGGCGGGCCTCCATAAATGGCAGGATAGCCCCATCCTTTACATATACCGGAATACGGTCCAAGCCCGGTGTAACAGTAATCTTCTCGCCATTGCCCACATATTTACCTGTATAGAAATCGTACCAGTCTCCTTTAGGCAATACCACCGTACGCTCTTTCTGGCCTTTGAACATGGGAGCTACCAACAGATATTCACCAGCCATATACTGATCCTTAATTTCTTTGGAAACTGCTTCCAAATAAGGATTATCTTCCAGATTGGCATCCGACAGTTTCGCTGTAGTTCCTTGTTCAGGGTTGAAACCCGGTTCCAGATTCATGGCGCGGAACGGAGGAATACCATCAAAATGATAGCGTGCAAATTCACTATACCAGTAAGGCATCATCTGCATACGCAGCATAGCATACTCTTTTATCTGATTCTCTACTTCGGGGAAAGTCCAGGGTTTCGTACCGCTTGCCCAGGCATTAATCATTGCCATCGGCGAGAATACTACAGACTGGAAACGACGCAACCAGTCTTCCGATGAACTGGAACTACGTACTTCCGGAGTCCACAATACACCACTAAAGCCTGAATTAATCAAAGCAGTAATAAAGTCCGGATGGCTGTAATAGTCATTATAAATCACATAGGGGAAAGAAGTTGCACCGGCATTCGATGCACGAACCAATCCGAAGGTACGTTGATTACGTTTCTTGTATAATTCCGCAGTAGTACGTTGAACCCACAAACCATAAGTCTGGCGCATCTGCTCGGCGGCAATTCCACTGGGGAAAGTAGCCACATCCGGCCAGACATAACGGTCGTATCCGTCTACTTCATCTACTTTATAACCGCTGACACCGATATTCACGTGTTCCTGTTCCAGCTTATCCATCCAGATTTTGCGGGCTTTCTCGCCTGCCAAGTCGGGCACGATACCACACCATACGGTGTGTGAACCGCTTACCGGATACATTTCCTTATATATCTTTGAATCGGGAGATACGTATGGGTTTGTCCATAAGTTGATGCGTACTCCTTTAGCCAACATATCTTTCACAAAGCTGGCGGGATCAGGATAGCGGGTAGCATCCCACTCAAAGGTACAAGGATACGCTTTGCTTTGCCAACCCGGTTCCAGTCCGATGAAGTCCAACGGGAAACCACGTTGTTCAAACTCATCCGCTTCGTTCTTCACGTCTTCAGCTGTATAGAGCTTCTTTGTACGTTGCGTAAAGCCCAGCCCCCAACGCGGAGGCAATGTACCTCCTCCACAGAGCAGGTTATAACGGCGGATAACATCCATAGGAGTAGGTCCGGCGAACAGATAAATTTCTGCACCCGGAGCAGGAACCAAGATCGAAACGGCATCCGAATAAGGCGCCGATGTCCAGGTCTTATCCATATTACGGTCTTTAGCCACCGGAGCATTCGGACTGTCCTTACGTGCGCCGCTACCTGCATATACTGTCAGATAACGTGCCGAATTAATCAGTACTCCATAACCGGAACTGGAAATATAAAAGGGGACAGGAGCATGTGTGCGCCCGTTATCACGTCCACCATAATGGTCTACATGCAGGTTCAGGATCTTGCCACGCTGATGTACCGTCTGAAAGTTCAGTCCAAAGCCGTACAACTGTTCCTTGCGTTGCAAAGGAATGCGGAGACTTGTTTTACCATCTTGTATGGAACCCACAATTTCATTCGCCAATTCAGGCAATGTCACCTCCGGTAAGCGGGCAAAACCTTCCTTTTGCGGCGTAACACCGGCCACACCCAATAATGAATATTCTTCAGGAGTGCCTACCACGCCTTTCCAGACGCCGGGCTCCACTTGCTGCCATGCAATCTGTGCTTTGGCAGGACATAGCATCAACAGGGTCATCGCCCCTGCAATCAAAATTTTCTTCATTCTTTCCATTTTGTTATAATAGTGTTATTATCATCGAATCATACCGGCAAAGCCACCGTTCGGAAGAACTTTCACTTTTACCGTCCCATTTGTATTTTCTACAGGCATATAGTCAAAACTATCCTTATCTTTTCCATCTATAATCATAGTGAATGATTTACCTTCACATCCGGCGGGCAAAGTAAATTCGATTTCACGTTCCTCTTCCTTACCACTGATACCGCCGATATACCATACATCACCGGAACGACGTGCCACAACAGCATAATCAGCCGGATAGCCAGCCAACAGGACGCTCTCGTCCCAGGCAGCTGGTACTTCTTTCAGGAATTGTTTGGGTTGCTCCGGCAAAGAAAGATAAGACTCCGCCTTATCAGCAAAACATTGAAAACCGGATTCAAAGACTACTGCCAGAGCCAACTGATGCCCCATAGTTGTCTTACGTATAGCAGGTATCCCCTGACGTACTTTATCAGAAAAAGTCACCGGAGTATAATCCATAGAACCGACCACATTGCGTGTGAAAGGTACAGTAGCATTGTGTTTTGCCGCCTGGTCGCAACGTTCCTGACGTCCCAGAGTTTCTGCACCCCGGATAGCTTCCGTGGTCAGCATATTCGGATACGTACGTTCAAAGCCACGGGGTAAAGTGGCACCATGAAGATCTACCAGCAAATGATTGTCTGCCGCATCTTTCAGTAAAGCCGGATAAAGTTGAATAATACGTTGTTTGTCTGTATCAAAGAAATCGACCTTGATTCCTTTCACTCCTACTTCACTGATGCGTTTCATTTCTGCACGACGTAATTCAGGATCACTCATCAGACGATGTGTCGATACAGAATCTTTTTCACGTCCTGCACCGGAATGGTACCATAACCAGACACCCACTCCCTTTTGCTGTGCGTATTTCACGACATCTTCCATAGTGCCACCGTTGCCCATGTTTTGCCAGCCGGCATCAATCAACATGTATTCCCAACCCATTTCAGCACTAAGATCCACATACTTCAGCTGTGCTTTATAATCACGGGGAGTACCGCCATTAGACCACCAACTCCAAGATGCGCGTCCTGCCTTTATCCAGGATTCATCATTCACTACAGACGCAGGATTCAGGTGTGAAATCATTTGTGTCTGGAATATAGTATTCAGATCATCTCCTATGATAATAGCACGCCAGGGAGTGAACCACGGCAATTCCGATACCGGTTCTACCGCATCCGGTACAATTGGTTCATCCGCCTCCGGAAAACGGATTTTATAAGCTTTATCGGTTCCGGCATTATCAATATGAGTAGCAGGATATGAGCCATCCAGATGGGCTTCCGTTATCATCATCCAGACTCCGTTGGTGTTGAATAGCATAGGGAATGCCCAACCACGTCCATGTCCACATTCCGAACGGATATCTATTTCGCTCCGGCAATATTGTTCATAGCTCGGTTTGTGACGATCGTTCCAGTCATACGGATGTATCCACGCTTTTCCATTTACGGGTACGGCAAACTCTGTATGTTCGGCCTGGATAGTGTGCATTTGTCCATCTTCTCCGGGTAGTTCATAGCGGAAAGCCACCCCGTCATTATATACCCTTACGATCAAATTAAACTGCCTATTCTCTTTAGTACGGAAAGTAAAAGTCTGTTCACGACACTCATCCGTAGTATTCATCTTCTTACCGGATTTTAGCTGATAAGCATTAGAGATATCTTTCACAGCAGAAGCGGAAACAAATTGTGCGTCTTTTCCATACTCACAATTATCCATAACCAGCCCTAAAAGAGATTTCTCCATCGCCACTCCATCTTTATAAAAGACAGAGTAACTAAGCATTGTACTTCCATTTTCTTGTTTATTCTCCAAGGCAAACCGGACGTTGCTGTCTTTTGATACTAATTCCCAGGCATTAGGAGCCGTACAAGAAGTCATTAATACTGCAAACAGCAATAATGCTGTATTCAATAGTTTTTTCATGGTATTCATCTTTTCGTATAATCACTAATTATTCTTTAGGGGTAAACATCACAATATATCCGCCGCCTACACGCATACGCCCTGTAAGAGCATCCGTATTCCGGCAGAACACACGTTCTATCTTAATAGAAGCCGCATCAGCAGGGCGATCATTCAACACCATCCCTTCATACCAGCCATCACCCAAAAACGACAAAGGGAATTGTAAGGAATGCTCATTTTGTCCATTCAGAACTGCCAGAAACCAAGTCTTGCCACTTCTACGTGCAAACGCAGCAACTTCACCTATTCGACTGGACGGTAACACTACTGTTTCATCCCAAGTTGCGGGTATCTGCTTCAGTAATTTTACCGCCGGATTATCCAGCATTGTTTTCGGGTGCGAACCGAAGAATATGACAGAAGAATTAAATACAAGGGCAGTAGCAATCTGATGTACCCACGAGGTTTCCAGGCGGCGCTCTCCAAAAACAACAGGCGTATAATCTCCTGCTCCTGCTATCAAACGCGTAAAAGGTAACGTAGTGTTATGTGTACTCCATTCATACTGGTTTTTACCATATTCTAAACCACGAATACCTTCGCGACTCATTTCATTCGGCCATGTACGTACCTCTCCTGCCGGTTTATTGCTTCCATGAATATTAAGCATCAATTTATACTCTGCAGCTTCCTTCAAACAAGCCTGATATAAGTCAATGAACTCTTTGGATTCGTGTGAGAAAGCATCCAACTTCAGACCAACAACCCCCAAACGATGGCAACGTTCAAACAATTCTTTCCGCTTCTGAGGATCACGCATATCCCGACCATGACGCCATAGCCAAATCTTCACTCCGAACTGAGAAGAATAATCCACCAAATCTTTTAGCTGCTCATCCGTCCAACGATACCAGAAAGCATCTACCGTATTATATTCAAATCCCAATTCTCCTGCAGCTTTAGAAAATTCTTTCATTCCTTCCACAGTTCGTACTCCACCATCCAACCAGCACCACACGGAACGTCCCGGTTTTATCCAATCTGTCTGTATTCCTTTAGGAAATAACCGTTTATCAGGCACAGGGGCTAAATTGGTAATCAAATCCGAATTTACCAGCTCATTCAAATCACCGGCTATTATAATGGTACGCCAAGGAGTGGTAATCGTACCGGCAAGAGTAGCCGGTTGTGACAATCGCTGTGCCTCCGCCAAACTATAATCATGAGCAAAAGGATATCCGGCTGGTTGTGCATGCCCTAATTTTGTTTCAAAACCATTCTTGCCATTTGCCTGCAAAGACATCCCTGCATAATTCATTAAAGCAGATTCCGTAATGCAAAGATATCCGGTCTTTCCAGGTAATTGCACCGTTACGGGAGGAGCCGCCCATTCTCCCTGCATTATCTCAGAGATTTCTTTCTTCTGGTGAATACCTTCATAATGACAGTACATATCATGATACCACACAATACTTCCCTTTGGCAATGTAAATATAGTGTGCTCATCGGGAACTCTCATCTCCCCTTGCTTCCCGGGAAGTATTATCCGAAAAGCAACACCATCATTATAAACTCTCGCCTCTATAGTAAAATTTATCTTTAAAATCGTATTCTGCAATTTGAAAGTCCGTCCATTACTCTTGTCTACAGCAAGAAAATGGCTTCCCCGAATAGGATATGTATTATCTGTCTTATAACTATCCGAAGATAATATATCCACAGAATTACAGAGTTCTGAACCATCGATAGTAAAACGTATGGGTGCCTCATCCAATACATTTACTCCATTTTTTTCTACCTCATAATAAAGCGACTTTTCCTTCAGTTTCAATGATAAAGAAACAGAACCATCCGGACTGGTAACAGGAAACAGTATCTGTGTCTGAGCATTGACAGAAACCAATGCACAAATTCCAACTAATATTGCACTAATAGTCCTTCGCATATTCATCATTTATATATTTGTATATCCCCATCTTCACAAATAATCTCCGGACGGGCATCGGGGTTCTTCAACTCAAACGTAACATTCTTCAGTTTCACCCCTTTCACGTGGCGTGCCCATACTCCATATGCCGGAATCTTAGGACCGAAAGTCTTTACCTCCGGGTATTTATCTATAGCTTCAGGTACCTGAGACAAGGCATCCTCAGGAGTTCCTGTACCCAATAAACGAATATGAATATTTTCTAAAGTCAGGTTTGTAATATAATGTCCCGGAATACCCGTAATCAGAATACCGGAAGGAGGCGTCAGTTGAGCCTTATCGGCAGCCACCGCTTTTACATTACGGATTATCACATTTTCAAAGACACCGATAGGCTGCTGGGTGTCTTCCTGTTTACGGAATACACTCAGACGGGCACCCAAACGAAATAGCATCGGCGTACGTACTTCGTCCATTGTGATATCAGAGATTTCCACATTACGTAAATGGGCTCCATCTACGGAGAATAACTTAATACCTCCATTCTTAGTGTCGTAAATATGACAATTGCTGATCTTGATGTTCTCAAATCCTGCCATAGATTCTGTTCCCATCTTGATACCTGCCTGATTACTTTTCAACTTCATGTCCGTAACAATGATGTCATCACATCCCATTTTACTGGCAGTAGTCTTGAAGCATAGAGCATCGTCACCACTGACAATATCACAATTACTAATGCGTACATGTTGGCAACCATCAATATTAATTCCATCGTTGTGAGCTACTCCAAAGCTACGTATCGTCACATTATGGATATTCACATTCCGACATTGGAAATAATGGGAAGTCCAGGCACCTGCATATTTTAAAGTAACTCCTTCCACGCGTACACCTTCGCAACGCACCCAGCGAAGCAAGAAAGGACGCAATCCCCAACGCTGTCCTTCCGGACGGGTATCTACTTTTATATGCCGTTCTTTCAAAGCCGAACCTTGCCCATCGATAGCACCTTCGCCCTCCAATGCCACATTTTTAGCATCCACCGCTACCAGCAATGCCCAACCGACATCGATACCCAGGCCTTCCGTAAAAGGATCAAGGTTATCATAAGCTTTATAATCGGTAGTACCTAGAATAAGGGCATCTTTCTCCAAATGCAAAGTCACATTATCTTTTAGCACGATAGTAGCCGACAAATAGGTTCCGGCAGGCACAAGCACCGTTCCACCACCTGCTTTATGACAAGCATCAATTGCTTTCTGGATGGCAGGTGAGTCCATCTTTTTGCCATTTCCCCGCGCACCGTACTTCTTTACATTAAATGTTTCAGCCTGCAACGTAAATGGCAGAACAAGCAACAGTAACAACAGTAATAAATTCTTTTTCGTTTTCATGATTAGTATTGGTAAGTTAACTATTTAATTTCCTTTGCTATATTCACTGCATATATCCTATTACTTCGCCGCCCGGGGTGTTCTAAACGCAACTCATTGGTACCTTTTGCCAACGCTACAGGGAACACAAACTCTCTGCGTTTCTCACCAAATGTAGCTAAATAACCGATATTCTCACTGATTTTCTCTCCATTAATATATAAGTAAGAAGGAACCGGATTGCCACCAGCATAAGATACTACCAAATAATATTCACCTTTATGTGGAATATTTACTTTCCAACTCACACTTCCTTCAGAACTGCCTTTTTCACCTTTGAATTCTACCGAACCATCCTCATTTAGGGATGCAGATCCCTGTCTTTCCATATCTTTAGCTTGACATATCTCTATATTTTCCAAGCGACGTACCACTACACGTTGTGAAGATGTTACTTTTCCATTTGCCAAAGTCTCCAAATCAAACTCAGTCGTCTTAGAAATTGACAAAGGAATAATACCTTCTGCATCTTCCAAACGTTTACCATTTAATCGCACTTCCTCTGCATGAGAGGTTTTATAATGCAAAGCATTCTCATCTGCGTAGAAGTATTCTATTGCCGGACGTTTTTCATTCAACGGAACTCTGTATAATTCGATTCCTTTACCTGTACCCAAATTACGGCTGTACATCCGATGCGTCGGATTATTCCAATGCTCATGTACGCCCAGGCTACCTTGCTCTTTTCCGATATAAGCTATCCCCGAAGGAGGATTCCCTATATTTGCCGCCTCATGAAGAAAATTGTCGGCATTGGCACATAAAGGAAGTTCCGAATAAATGAAATCAAGTACCACTGATTCGATAGCGACCTGATCATTGGAAGCCAGAAAACTGGAAGTCCAGCCATTATTGAACGGAGGAAGTTGGAAACGTACCGCTTTCCCGTTATGCTTGGGATTTACGTACATAGCATCCACCAGATACACCAAGGTATTTCCACCTATACGCTCGTGAGCCATCAGATCAACAATGCTATTATAAGTGCCCATACCACGGAAAGAAGACCAATCACGAATGGAAAGATGCAAGGGAGGCACATTGCCTATGGAACCGAACTGATTCTTACCCGTAGCAGTTATAGCTGTCTGTCCGGCACTGTCCCGCCATTTATCGGTCGGTTCAGAGTGTCTTTTCATCAATGCCATGTTAATCATATAGTCGGCTTCGTAAGCCGCACGTGCCAAACTTCTGGCACCTGCATCGGTAATCTCACTGGAATAACGAATTACATCGGGAACAAATCCTCCCCAATTCTGATAATTGACATTTGGATAAATCGGTTGTACATAATCGTAAACAGCCGAAATGCCCCGACGCTGTGCATCATATACCGTAATACAGCTCTGAGGAACCTTCATGATATCCACCAATTGATGCAACAAAGAATATACTGACTGTGGAGTAGCATCAATGATATTAGTTCCACCATTGTCATTCAGATTGATTTTGATAGCAATCTTCTCACCTTTCTTATACTTTACCGCTCCCTTACCTTTCTTATAATTAAAGGTTCTGAACAATTCATCCCATGCCTTATCAATCGTATTCTGGCGGGTCAGTGCAATGATTACTCCCTCCACCATATCATCGACACGTGTCTGACTATTATTATCCGGATCCGAATAAAGTCCTTTTTTTCCGTCCCAGGCAGCCGCTTTCGGATCATGTGCCCATGCCACCCGCCCCGGATGAATTCCTTTGGCTACTCCCATCGGAGTGTTGGGGGCATCAATAGGCACAAAACGTCCCATATCAGTACCATTATCTATCTGCTTACGAATGACCTGCCCCATTAGAGAATTATCCACTGACATTATATATAATGTACCCGATAATAATATACCGACCGCCAATACGGACACCCCCATATAGAACCGACGGGAATGCCACAAAAGTTTGAAACGTTTCCACGTACCAAATCCAACCAATGTGCTACTGACAAAAGCTACGAAAGAGAAAGCGATAGGAGCTGCAATTTGCTGACAGGGATAGTCTATTCTGGAAGGTTTGGGCACAACACGTATCAGAAACCAAATCAGAGCTGCTAACCCGAACAGAGGAAAGCAAATCTTCAAAACAACATTTTTCTTGTTGATTCCAACGATCCGTCCACTCTTCGGACAAGTCTTAAAGAACCATCTTTTTATTTTTGTATTCATTTCATTAGATATAAAGGATTATCTTTCATGGTTACAAAAATAGGGAGATAAAAAAGAGACGATTATCAGTATTCCATCAAATACTTGAAAAATCGTCTCAACCAAGCAGACAGTATCTTATTTATGTAAATAGATTAACTCTATTCCAATGTCTTTCCCCATATTACGGCTATATTTCTTTTCCTCCGGATTGTTCCAATGTTCCAAGACTCCGAGGCTGCCTACTCCTGTACCATCTCTCTCCGGATCATAGAAAGTAGTGGACAACGGGCGGTCTGCCAGAGCAGCTTCCACCAGGTACATATCGCAATAATCCACATCGGCCATACGCGGAAACTCTGCACTCAGGAAATCAATACCCACCGCATCAATGGCTACCGGATCCTGGGAAGCCAGTAGTGAGCAAGGCCAGTCTCCATTAAACGGTGACATCTTCCATTTACCGAAAGGCGCCCCGTTCACCTTTTCCGAACCATATAGACCATCTATCAGAAAAAGTATTGTCTTTTGTCCCAGATCTTTATGTGCGATATAATCGGTAAAGGTCATATAGCGCGGTTTTCCACCACGATCCTGATTAAAATTATTATGCTGATTTTTACGGAAGTCCCGGTTAATGTCCGTCACTCCATACCAGTTTTTCGCACAGAGTGTTACCCCCTGCCCGCCATGCCCTTTCAGTAATGCCATATTTATCAGATAATCAGCCTCAATTGCACAGTTTGCCAATCCTCTCGCCAAACGACCATTATCAGCTGAATATGGAATGGCATCTGCCGTATAAGTCGATTGGGTACGCCCGTTTCCTCCTTCATTATCCAGATATACAACACCGGGAAATTCGGCATAACATTTATCATAAAGAGCTTTCGTAATAAAACGGCTGGCATCGAATACTGTGATTTGCTCCTGAGGCACACCACCGTCATTTACCAAACTACGAAGCAAGGCAAGCGTCAGATGCGGAGAAGCATTCAACTGTTCACAATCTTCATGGGAGAAAGTATTATTCTGATTAATCTTAATAGCAATCCTTTCTCCTTTCTTATATCCACGTTTTCCTCTACCATGCTGCTGATTGAAATAAAGAAAAAGAGATTTCCAAGCCACCTTTTCTTTCTTTTCTCCGGTCAAAGACAAGAGAGACTGGTTTAGAAGCCAGTCGGCATCTGCCTGATTATTCCAGCGATCTTCAAACCAAAAACCGTCTCCTTTCTCCCATGTAGCGGCACCCGGTGCATGAGTCCATACCACCCGTCCCGGATAAATACCTTTCGCCTCTCCTACCGGATTATTCTTTCCCCATGCCATACGGGGTTCTCTCACCGGAAGAACAGTTTGAGCTAACAGTTCAGTACTGTTTTCTACCAACATCAAAGTTCCGAAAAAACAAAGACCTGCAAATGCAAAGACTCCTATTGCCATTTTCCGGTTATGAAATGCTTCACGCAACTTACGCAGACTCACCCAAACTCCCGTGAACGAGAGTAAATACATGACAAATGCAGACATCAGCGGCGCCGCTGTCTGCATACATGGATAGTTGGCACGGGAAGGCTTCGGAATAACCCGTACCAGAAACCAGATAGTAGAAAAAAGACCGAGTCCCCAGAAGAGGAAGATTCGCATCCCCCTGGAGGAAAATTCCTCTTTCTCGATCTTTTCTTTAAAATATAAATAGATACGCTTCATCTTTATTTTTGTATATCAATATCTTTACTGCGAAGTGCTTTTACGTTTTCTTTATCCGTAATGCCCTCCTTCACTTTCAGTTTTTTAATCTCGGCACCGATCACATCGTCCAGTACTACTGCATAACGCCCATCTTTCTGCTCAGCATTAATACTGCAGTTATCTAACAGGAAGTCTTTCACATGACGCACCCAGAAACCAAAAGAGGGTTGTATTTTCAAATCACCTACATTATAACGTCCTACCCCGATTTCAGGCGGATACGCTTCTGCATCTTCCACCGGATGACCACCTTTCACAAGTAAATTTACATCATGGAACTGTACATTATTAATATACCCCGTATGCTGACCATTCGGCAAACGGAATGTCAGTCCTCCTTCTACAACTTCCGTATCCGGCAGTTTGAAACCTGCGATGATGGGAGTTGCCGTACTTTGAGAACCATCGTATGCCTTCCAGCGCTCTCCCCGGAAAGAACTTCCACCATAAACCTCATCAATGTCTACTCCACAAATCACAATATTCTCCACCTGCCCGATATCAGAGTTAGTTACCAACAATTCCTTACGTACATTTCCATTTTCCGTGAAAGTAAAAGGAGCGACATCGGCACCCAGCACACGGCCTCTATTGGATATAGATATGAAGAACGGAGCACGCGTACGATGCATCACCGAGCGGGAATGTATCGCTCCTGTCTTTCCACTATTCAAATAAACATTTTTTATATGTCCACCATCATTGGTAGATATGGAGAAACCTGCTTTATTAGCACCCAGTACATAAATATTATCCACATATAAATCCTGAATATCATCCGCTGTTTCCGAACCTATCTGGAACAGGTTACAATTGGTATCTCCAACTATATTGCGTACCATATAGTTACGTGCCGGACGGGTAAAACCTAATGAACAATCCGAACCTGGTTTCACAATGTCATCCGAACTGACACGCGAGTAAATGTTCGTCACCGTTACGTCATTGCACGCCATAAAGTCGTAGATATCACGAGCATTCCGGGTATTATGTTTGGCAAAGTAAGTATCGTGCACATGGATGCCATCGGTACCTGTAGCCAGCAAAACAAAATGACCTCCCTGATCTATATGCAGCATATTGCTGACGTCATAATTCTTCTGCCCATCCGCATCTATATAGTAAGGTTCATCCTTTTGCGGATCATACCACATATCTTTATCTATGTTCCAGCCTCCAATCTCAATATTGGTACAAAGTTTCAAAGAAAACATTTTGTCACAGCGCTTCTCGGGAGCATTATTCATTACTTTATCAGAAGTAACCAGATTACCATTGCCCGTGATACGGCCCGTACCCACAATTTTCACATTATCAATGCGTTCTCCAAAGAACATTGCATTACGGAAAAATGTATGTCCAACATCCTGCTTTGTCAGATAGTTCTCCGGATCAGCATAAGGGCGAGGATCGGTAGGAGAAAGTCCCGAACGGTAAGCCCGGTCACTAAACCAAGTTGTTTCCGGCGCATCACCACCCGGAAGCCCCTGAATGGTAGCATCTGCATCCAGATGTAGCCAAACATTACTTAATAGATGAACCGTCCGTACATTATAGGTACCTGCCGTAAATCGCAGAATACCCCCACCCAACTTACTCATCTCTTTAATAGCTTGGTTTATGGTTTCCGTATCGTCTGCTATTCCATCTCCTTTTACTCCTGCCGTCTTAATATCCTGCAAACCGGAATAGAACCAAGCAATATTTGATTCTCCCTGATTATCACCTCCTTTTACAAGCAGTTTAAAAGCATACAGTTGATTAGGATTCAGCCGACCGGCAGCAGCGAAATCATCGTCCGGCAACATCGCTGTCCTTACAGGTTTCCAGGTTCTTCCCTTATCCTCAGACAATAACAAAGTCACAGACTCCGCATTACGAGGAGCTGTCCAGTAGAAAGAAGTGAAAGATAAATCCCAATTCTTTTTATATGTAAATGCCTGCAAGGGAGTACGGGTAAAATCGGAGACAGTCGTCACTCCTTCAAAAGTTGCAGTAGCAACCGGACTATGCAGAACTTCCGGTTGAGAGGTTATATAATCAGCCTCAAATGTATAATTACCTTTTTCCGGTATTACTACTCCGCGAAAACAAAGACGGATATCAGGGCCGTTAGAGGGACGGAAATCCAAATCTTTAAAGATTAACAGGGTACCTTTCTTCCCATCTTTACGAATTTCCACATCTCCAACCTTTTTATAAGAATAGTTAGTTCCGGTTCTTCCGATAGATTGTTTGTGCAAATCACGAAGAATCACTTCTCCACGACCTATTACATTTACCGTTGTATTGTCCAATGTTACATCAATCCCTTCCGGCACACGGATAGTGACAGTAGTCATCGGACTGCGTTGTCCGGCATAAAAATCAAGTGTCAGACTTCCCGCAGTCTTTATCGTGAATGCAGTACGGTCCAACTTTATCACAGGCGGCAATGCCCCTTTACATACCCCTACCAGCAAACGCTTTTTAGAAGTTGATTGCAAATAATCTCCATGAGCCGGAAAACCTTCTGTTTTCTCCTGTCCGGCAGAAGCAAAAAGACGATAAATGCCCGAACCGGAATGAGCCAATTGCTCTTTCAGAGCTTCAACTGACGGCAAGGTAGAACTTAAGCCCTCATTCTCAGGAGTATCTACAGTATAGCGATAAGTAGAGCCTTCGAATAATAATAAAGAGTCACGAGTCAGCTGCCAGGGATACAATTCCCCTGCCTGAATGCTTGCTCCTGCCACTCCCAGCAACAGAGACAAAAGAAAAGTTTTTGATAATATAGACCTCATATCCAATAGTGTATTTCTCATAAATCAGCGATTCGTATCGATATGGTTAACATTTTCTTTCAACGCCTTATGCCATGTCGGACCGACAGTAAAGATACAGGCATCTATCCGTTCTTTTTCCTCTTGGTTCAAACCGTCAGGCATATCAACCGGCTTAAAACCTTCTCTCACCTGTTCATAAGAGACACTCGAAAGTGATTTTTTATCAGAAAATGCCCACTCATTATCCAGAAACAAGAAACCGGGAAGTACTTCATCCGCCCTTACTATTTTCAAATCAGGAGTTTGTCCTGCAAAGAGATTATGGGCAAAACGAACATTGCGGGGCATCTTTTCTCCACGGCCTGATCCCAACTCCAATGAACTATTCAGAAAGGTATTATAAGCGATATCCACATTCTCCACCCGATGGTATGAAGTTAACGGCTCTAGTTTCACATCCGTTTCTGCCGTAGGACGTTCATAGACTCCTACACGTACCAACAATCCGAATGACCTTACATCTTTAATATAATTATCGTAAACCGTATGTCCCTGGTTAATAATACGAATACCGGCGGTTCCACGCAGATTATGTCCTATAAATGTATTCGACTCTATCACATTATAATGCCCATGACGACAAACCAATCCACCGGCGGATTCATAAAACAAGTTCCTGCGCAATACATTATGACAAGATTTCACAGAAATAATCTCATTTTCTCCGCTACATCTGAAAAAGACATTATCCTCGACAATCGTACGTGATTCCAATTGAGAAGACCAGGAATGCCCGATACGAATAATTTCTGCTCCATTGCCACCGTAAGGCTGACGTTCACCAAAGAAATTATGATCTATCAAATGATTATTCAAGTGGTTATCAGCACTCAGCCACACCTGCAACACCAGTCCGCCTACTCTTTTATTAGCAAAGTAACAATGGTCTATCCGGTTATTGGTTCCCCGTAATCCAACCCAATATTCATCTCCTTCATTCGGTCGTTCACCTTTCTGAGGATCGTTGCACTCATCAATCACACAACGAGTCATCCGGCAATAAGAAGCATACACACCTTTTTCTCCTTGAAAATCAATCATATCATGCCCTATGGCCCATGCCTTATAAAAAAGCAAGTCTTCCAGTTGCAAATACTCTCCATATATCTTCAGCCTTAACTTACCGGAAATAACAGCCTTTCCGGGATTCTCAGCCCGCCAGACGATCGGTTTACCGGAAACACCCTTACCGGTAAAATGTATTTCTTCCAGATTATGATACGTTCCGTCTTTCAGTACGACGGCATCCCCCGGCTGCAAGTTTCCACTACCCAGCAACTGCTTCATTGCCTGCACATCTCCCGGTGAGAATGTATACTCCTTGGCACTGGCAAAGAGCGACACCGTTAAAAGCAAAAGAACACAAAGTTTTTTCATCATGTTTTTCCAATTAGAGTTTAAAAATCACAGAGCAAATATAGATGATTAAAACATGAACGGAAATAGGTAACTTCCCTCTGGAAGTAGTTTGAGAAGATACTTCAAAAGAATGGTACGTTTTTATAAACTTGAAGTGTAGATATAAAAAAATCGTCCCCTTACATTGTGATTACAACGTAAGGGGACGACCCTATTCTAAATCGAAATTATTTATTTCTTAGCCGGAGAAGAATATCTTGCATTCAATCCGTCTACGATTTCTTTTGTAATATTATAGATGCTGTCAGCATACAACAGGTTATCAAAACCGGTATTACTGATAATCATGCTGTATCCCTTTGTCTTATTATACTCTTTCAGGAAAGCATTGATAGAATCACGCAATTGCAAGCTGTTCTTTTCGTTTTCGCTCATCAGCTCTGATTGCAATTTATTACCCAAAGCCTGCAAGTCTTGTTCCAGTTTAGCAATACGGTTGTATTCCTGCTGTGCTCTTTCCTGAGAAAGATATGCATTGTTCTGTACTTTAGTCTGGAAATCCTGTTTCTGTTTTTCTAATTCCCGAGCTTTCTGGTTTATTGTCAAACGAACATTTTCACTCTTCTTTACCATACCTTCATTCAGGTCGATGCAGAAATTATATTGTGCCAGAAGCGTGTCTATTTCAACATAAGCAATCTTCATTCCAGTAAGTTCACCTGAAGCTTGTCCTGACGTAGTTGCCGTTTGATTATCAGCTTTACCTGTACACTGAGAAAATAAAACGATAAGTGCAAGGGCAGCCAAACCGTTTACGAGGTAGTTCAATCTCTTCATAACTTGTAAAAAATATAGTTTTTAAATTATTAATTCATACTATCATTTAAGGCTTTTTCCAATTCGTCAATGGAGAAACGGGGTTTCTTCTGTGCTTCCCGGTCCTGCGACTGGGCACACCCAATACCTCTCTCCCGCATTGCTTTATTACCGCTGACGTGCCCGTTCGGGAACTTTCCGCCTTTCACAAAAAAGACTTTTACACCTAATAATGCAATGCAAATAGCAACTATTAACAAACTTATCAATACTGTATCGAGCATTTCTACTATTTTTGTAATACGAAAATAGACTGCATTTCAGCAAAATGAAAATAAAATTTTCTTTTGCATTCAATTTGCTCTATTTTTGTGGGTGCAAATATAGGGCTTTGTATGGACTAACCCACTTTTTTTACCATAAAAAAAGAGAAACGGTAATAAAATAGCCAATTGATTTAACCATATTTAGCAATAAGAGGTTAAATACGAACATTCATAAAGGAATTAATATGGAAAAGAATGAACTGAAACCGGCAGGCGTTTTTCATTATTTCGATGAAATCTGCCAAGTGCCGCGTCCTTCGAAGAAGGAAGAGAAAATGATTGCTTATCTGAAAGCATTCGGTGAAAAACATAAGTTGGAAACACTGGTTGACGAAGCCGGCAACGTCCTCATCAAAAAGCCCGCTACACCGGGTATGGAGAACCGTAAGACCGTAGTGCTGCAATCTCACATCGACATGGTGTGCGAAAAGAACAACGATGTGCAGCACGACTTCCTCACCGACCCGATAGAAACCGTAATTGAAGGGGAATGGCTGAAAGCCAAAGGTACAACGCTGGGAGCCGACAACGGTATCGGTGTAGCTACAGAACTGGCTATCCTTGCAGACGACAGCATTCAGCACGGACCTCTGGAATGTCTGTTTACAGTAGACGAAGAAACCGGACTGACAGGTGCCTTCGCCCTAAAAGAAGGTTTCATGAACGGTGATATTCTGTTGAACCTCGACTCGGAAGATGAAGGAGAACTCTTTATCGGCTGCGCAGGAGGTATAGACTCCGTTGCAGAGTTTACATATAAAGAGGTAGACGTACCTGCCGGATACTTCTGCTGCAAGGTGCAGGTGAAAGGATTGAAAGGCGGACACTCCGGTGGAGATATCCATTTGGGACTCGGCAATGCCAATAAGATATTGAACCGTTTCCTGAGTCAGACTTTCCAGAAGTATGATATGTACTTGTGTGAAATAGACGGTGGTAATCTGCGCAACGCCATTGCACGCGAAGCACACGCAGTTATCACTATACCGGAAGACTACAAGCATGACTTGCGTGCCGATCTGAATATTTTTGCGGCTGAAGTACAAGCTGAGTATGCCGTAGTCGATCCGGGGCTGCAACTCATCTTAGAATCGGAAAATACCCGTACGAAAGCCATCGACAAAGATACTACGAAGCGTCTGCTGCAAAGCCTCTACGCTTGTCCTCACGGGGTGTATGCTATGAGCCAGGACATACCCGGACTGGTAGAAACGTCTACAAACCTTGCATCCATCAAGATGAAGCCGGGCAACATTATCCGCATCGAAACCAGCCAACGCAGTTCTACCGCCTCATCCAAGCAAGATATAGCCAATATGGTACGTACCGTATTCGATATGGGCGGTGCCAAAGTTACCTTCGGTGACGGCTATCCGGGTTGGAAACCTAATCCACACTCTGAAATACTGGAAATCGCTGTCGAGTCATACAAACGCTTATTCGGTGTAGATGCCAAGGTGAAAGCTATCCATGCCGGACTGGAATGCGGTTTGTTCCTCGATAAGTACCCGGCACTGGATATGATTTCCTTTGGTCCTACTTTGCAAGGTGTGCACTCTCCCGATGAACGGATGCTGATTCCTACGGTAGATAAGTTCTGGAAACACCTGCTGGATATCCTGGCTAATGTTCCTATGAAGAAATAAGAAATACTAATAAAAAAAGACGGGATACATCGTATTATCAACGACACATCCCGTCTTTTTTATTTAGAAAAACTATGTATTTTTACTGATTATTCTCTTCAAGTTCTCCATTCTTTACTGCAGCAAAGTTCGGATTATATTTGTTGGAGGTAACTTCCCACTGACTGGCATCAGTTAAAGATGCAATTGCTTTTTCCAATCCTTTGAAAGAATACAAATACTCGCAATAGCGAACAGTGATACTGGCGGCAGATTCAAGAGTTGAGAATCCATCCAATCTTGAAATCAGATTTTCGCGCCAAGACACTCCCTTCTCTATCTGCAAAGTTCCTCCGACTTTCTTCAAATTCGGAAACTTCAAGTCTGCAAGATTAATCTGCAATTCCATAAATCCTCCGACATTTTCAAGGGAAGGGAATGGAGTTGAATCTTCTGCCGGCAATCCCGGACAAGACATATATCCCGTAATATTTCCGCCTACCTGTTTCAATTTCGGCATTTTATGCAGTGGTTTTCCTTCTGCGGCATAATACAAATCTCCGGTCACTTCTTCCAAATCCGGGAAATCAAAACCTCTATACATATACAAAAAACTACCACGCTTACCGGCATTCAATTCACCGTCAATCTTCCGCAAACCTTCTAATCTGGTATAACCATACACTTCAATATTGCACTGCATCTCCGCATCAAACTGATAAACAGAAATACAATCCGGCTTATTGATATCACCATACAAAATAGCCTTCTTCGCCTTCACTCCCTTAAGATCATACGTTCCTTCAGAAGTGGGCTGAATCTGCAATACTAATTCATCAATATCAATATTCTTCAGAGCTTCAGTATTCAGCACCGGGGAATATGTCCAAATATAAAGTCGTTTTGCAGCCTGGAGATTACGTATACCACTTAAATCAGATAATGCCATTCCCGAGAATTGAACTTCATTTCCAACCGTAGTCAGAGCCTCCAAACCATTAAGGGTTGTCGAAAAAGTAGTAACTAAAGCATCATACTTAAGACTTCCTCCCACACTCTTCAAAGATGAGAAACCACTGAAATCAGTAATTGCCACTTCTTTCAATATCAAGTCACCTCCAACCGTAACAAGGCGGGTTGCATCAATCTTGTTGATAATCCGCATATTCGTCGCATCGATCGTAAAATTGCCAGCCACGGCCACCAACATTGGAAGATGTACCTCCTCCAATCCCGCATAAGCAGCAATTGTAAAATCTCCATTTACTCTTTCCAGTTTGTTCAGAGCAATCATCTGCTTCGTTCCTGCCGCAATCTCTTCTTTCTGTCCCTGCAAATACAAACCTGACGTTTCCTTTAGTGACGTAAGATTCACCTTGCTCATCTGAATGCTACTACTAATAGACAATACTCCGCCTACCTTCTCTAATTTAGGAGCTGAAATCTCATTTTCTTCAATAACATCATTTCTATAATTAACGATCTGCATCGTAAAATTAAGCCCTACTTCCTGCAACTCAGGGAAAGACAGTAAATGCGTATCTTTTTCTTTAGTCAAATCAGTTTCAGTCAGGTAGCTCAACGTACCATTAACAGTTTGCAATTTAGGGAAACGCACAGCCTTGATACTACTAATATTTTCTATCAGTATATCTCCGCTCACTTTCGTCAGATTATCTAAAACAAGTTCTCCACCTTTATATGTCGGATTAATCACAATATTAGCCGTCACTTCTTCTAAAGAAGTAAGACCCGACAATGAAGTGATGGAATCTTCGGAAGCAACTGCTGTAGTGGAGCCTATAAATAAGGACCCTCTTACTATCTTGACACCGGAAGATGCGAAATCATCTACATCAGCCTGTGTGGCAAGACGTACAGAACCTTCGGTAGCAAGGTCTTCTCTATTCAACTGATAATGATACTCCCGGGAAGTGCCATTATAAGAGGTTACGGTGAACACGATCGCTTTAGTCCAGTCGGTCACCGATGCCGGATCAGGAGAGATCGTCGCGTTCTCACTGACTGTAACCTTAGCAGTAGCTCCCTCCAAAGAAGTTTCTGCCGCAACAGTCAAAACAATATCATTAGTTTCTGTAATTCGTCCACCCCAAAGTTCACCATCTTTCTGCAAAGAGAATTCGGTAATATAATTGTCTTTTCCCAAAAAGTCACTATCATCATCATTACATCCCACAAAAGCCAGAACAATGGATAGCACAAAAAATATCTTTTTCATATCACATTAAGTTTAATCGTTTTTCTACTTAATTATCTTTCTCCCAGTTTCCGGCCTTCAAAGCGTCATAATCAGGATTATAACCATTTCCCAATACATTCCACTTCTCAGCAGAAAGTGCTCCGAACGCATTTTGCAGCCCTTTATAGGAAACAAGCACCGACTGGTCCAGAACGGAAACACTTCCTACATTCTCCAAGGTAGAAAAGCCATCCAAATTGGTTAATGCAGCGTTCTTCGTACTATAAGTTGTAAGCACCTTCCAATTAGTGACAATATGGAGTGTACCCTTCACTGTTTTCAGGGCAGGAGCCTGTATTGCAGCCAGTTTCTGCCCGGTACCAATGATAAAGTCACCACCCACTTCCGTCAAAGCCGGCAAGCTAAGCTTGGTAGGGGTAACAGAAAGGAATCCAGTAGTAAAGTTCCCTCCTACACTCTGTAGTTTCGGCAATTCCACCATGGCGTCGGCAAAAGCCGTCCAATCTCCAGTATTGATATTGCCCTCTACTTTTTTCAATACAGGAAAGCAATTTATCTTGGAGATATTTCCATTAACGGATAAATTGATGTCTCCATGCACTATTTCTGTTTCCGGAAAGCTAAATTCAACTTTTGTATTCCTGAATCCTGATATAGTAATAGAATTAACCTCTTTAAATCCTTCAAACGCAGGTATATTCTTTACTGAAATAATAGGAAATAAAACGCTTTCCAGAGAAATATCTCCATTAAAAACGTCATCACCGATAACCTTTCTTGCAATAGTTGAGGTAAAAAGTTTTCCTTTCAACACCAACTTTCCTACATTCATTCCTCTCAAGTCCAGATCAGAAGCCAGACCACAAATGGTCCATATCTGTACTTTCTTCAAAGCTTTAAAGTTAGTATCTATATATTCACTGCCGGCCATTTCCAATTGGCCACCCACTTCCTCCAGAAGGGGGAAATACAAAATATTAAGAGAAGCGACATCACCGATCAGCAATTCCGCGCATTTCTTCAGTTTCGGGAAATCAACCTTAGCTAACTTAGATGTTTTGATATTCAACTTCTTCTCGATGAATACCTGACCGCCCACTTCACTCAGATTCTGGAAAAGGAGGCTTTCGAGCAACGCTTCTTCCGTAACCACATAGTGCAAGTCAGCTCCCACTTGCTGAAGAGCTGGGAAACTGAAAGTTTTAACCGGAACTTCCGTATCCAGTTTACCACCTATTTTTTTCAAAGTAGGAAAATTCACTCCATATACATTCGCACCCGTAATAATCACATTAGCTGTCACTTCTTCCAATGACGTCATCTCAATCTCCACAATGCCAGTAGCAGAGTTGATCATCAATGAACCAACAGATTTCAGATTTTCCAATCCTTTCAGATTCTCTCCGGCATAAGCAGCGTTAATAACAAGATTTTTGGAAACTACACGCAAATCGGCAAGCAGTTCGAGTGACGTTACAGGGTCAGCAGTCACATACTCTCCGACCACTAAATTACCAGCAACAGCTGTATAGCCTTTTCCGGCAAATTCCTTAACATCTGCTTGAGTATTTAAAGTCACATTTTCAGCACAAATGTTATTAACCCTGTTTATCTTATATTTATAAGTCCGGTCTTGATTATTGTGAGACGTAACAACAAATATCTGCTCATTATCCCAATCAGTCACCTGAGAAGGGTCCGGGGAGATTTTTGCATTTTCACTCAAGCCTACAACGGCTTTAGCATTATCTAATGAAAAATTCTCAGGAGCCGACAGAATAATTTCTTCACCAGAGATCTGAGCAGTCAGAAGCGCATCGCCTTGAGTCAGTGAGAACGAGGTTATGTAATTGTCTCTCCCTTCAAAAGGATCATCATTGTCACTACAACCAATTGCAAAAACCGCTGTCGCCATCAACAGCCACAGTTGTTTTAATAAATTCACATTCATAATTCTTACTTTTAGATGTTTATTTAATGAGTATTCTTCAAATAGTTATCGCATGTGGTAATCTTGCGGAGTAGAAGGTTCGGTGGAGATTTCCCCTATAGCCTGCCCCTTTGCCTGCTGCCCGGTATGTACTTTTACGAAATCAATGTATTTCAGATTGGCGGGAGAACCATCCTGCTGAATAGCGTCCTCTATATAAAACCCTACGCGTGAATTTATATTATCCACATATCCCCAATCCAGATTATTGTTCATCTCCAGACCACTACTGGTAAATGTATTTTTAAGAAGCGTTCCGGTCAGAGTATAAGATTCCTCCGTGATAAACATTGGAAAATAGGACTTTTGTGTATGATAGCCATTGTTGCCAATTGTACCGCTTGTACCCACATTGCTAACCCAAACAATACTTGCATTGTCCTTATTAGGTCTGAAGTAAGTCATTGTGGCTCTTTGATTCGTCTCAGGTTTGCCGGTTTCGCTACCCTTCAATTCGTACCATGTATCATCAGGGAGCTGATTACCGTTCTCGTCTTGCATCACCCACACCACTCCCGGTTCATTGGAACCAACAAACTCATTTCCATACATAATTAAATCCGGCCCTTCCAAATTATCCACACTATGATCGAAACCAAATATCGCATAGCCACCAAAAGCTCCTAAAGAAGCCACGTAGCCGCTATAAAACACATCCTTTATTTGATTATTAATAAATGCTGTAGCATCGGCAAATGTACTTCCCTCCTGAAAATCAATAAACTGTCCGGGAGCAGGAATAAACTGAAAGCAGGTATTAGCCCAGTATTTACTGTTTTCATCTCTTTCTCTGCGGTAAGTTCCTTCCGACTCCACACACTCTACTCTCACATTGGCAACGGCCTCTCCGACTTCACTTCTACCTGTTACCGTAATTTGATACAGCCCATTCTTTTCCGGTTTAAAACTGAAATATTCACCGGTCACCCCGCTCTGAGTCATGCCATCTACTTTCCATTCATACGTGATATTGTCTCCCATATTCATTTTCACAGGTGCCAATACCAAACTCCTACCCAAACAAACGCTCATCTTGCGCATTTGAGTTTTATCATTCAACTCAGAGGGAAGTATATAGGTGCCATTATCAAAAAATAATATGGGAGTTGGCTCCGGCATCACTACAATCATAAAAGATTTGCTCACTACCCCCGATTTATTAGTAACCTTCAGTAACATCTCGATGTCAGCATTGGCTACATCACTTTTGAAAGTATAAATGGAATCCCTGCAAACAATTTCATTTCCCTTATACCAAGTAAATTCAGTCGTATTATCCGTAAAAGCTACCTCAGCGGCAATCTTTATTTCCTTTCCTATATATGCCATCTGCGTATCGGCAAGGGTAATAACCGGTACATCGCGCTCTGTTACGGTTACTTTTACCTGTACTTCTGTTATGCCATTCTTTGCCACCACTTTAAAATTTACAAAAGCCTCATCCAATTTATCCGCATGAAAAGTATAAGTAGTCTCCGTAGAAACAATCTTTCCACCAACGGTCCATGAGAAAACGGGATTGACTGCTTTATCCACTTTAGGTACAAGAGTGATAGATTCACCGATCTTCACAAAGTACTCACTCTGGTCAAATTCAATAACCGGCACGTCCGATGGTTCTTCTTTACTGTCATCAGAACATGAGGTAAACGAAAACAAAAAGTAAAATGATAGAATCAAATAGCAAGCTTGTTCCAGTCTTTTCATAATATTATTAAATTTAGAATATCAATCATATATCATAGAAACCAGACTATTACAATGAAATAGTATATATACAGAGCACTACAAGACCAACTTCGTCAGTAAAAGAACTAACAATATAGCCTCACAGCACCACTATCCCTAAATAGCATAGCGATCCATTTATGTATCGATTAAATAAACAGTAAATCCATTTGCCGTCCTAATCCCAGAGAACTACAAATCAAAATGCTTTGGCAGGTCTTCTGACTTACTTCATCTTTCAGATCACCTTCCCGTTTGTATAGAAACAGTGGCGTGAGTATAATCTGAAGACTTTTACGAAGTTTACAGCAGCGGGTCTGTTCAGGATTTTCACCTGATTCCCTTTTCACCACCCGTCATGAATATGACGGGTGACACCAAAACTGAGCACAAATGTATTAAACTAATTTTAGAGTAAAGACTAACAAATCTCTTTTAACTTTATTTATTTTTTCCCAAAAAGATGGTTGAGCGTATGCGCCGGAAGTTTAGGATGATCCGTTGTTGGTCCGCATCACATACATACTTTTCTTGTATAATATAAAAATGTAGTTGGTTGCAGGTTCACGTATTGTAAGGAACCACAAAAACATGCTATTTTTCCTTTTACAGGAAGTTAGGAGTTTGTCGACAAGAAATTGATACTTTATAGTTCCCTGATAATCAGCGATAAATCCCCCTTATACGAAAAAGATGTTTATACACATATATTACTTGCTTTTTACATACCTCTTACACATTCCGCCTGCGGAATCGTATTTACCTAAAATTACATTGTTTGTTGTAGATGAGATCCGTCCAAAAGAAATTAATTCCATCAATAGGTTATAATAATATTGTCAATACACCGTTATTTAGTAAAACCTACAGAACGTACGGTATGAAATCGAAAGCACTATACCTTATATATATATTTCCGATACTTTTCCTGTTGTCCCTTGCCGCCTGCGACGACATGGATGATTATTCGTCCGATCCAAAGCATACACTTTGGTTCTCACAGGACACGCTGCGTATGGACACCGTACTCACCGGTATTCCCACTTCCACCCGCCAACTGAAAGTTTACAATCCACATAAGAAGGCATTGCTGATATCTTCCATTATTCTTGCCGATGCCGGCAAATCCGGTTTCCGTATCAATGTGGATGGCATTAGGGGAGATCAATTCTCCGACATAGAAATTGCAGGAGAAGATAGCCTCTACATTTTTGTAGAAGCGACTCTGCCTCAGCAGGACAATGCCGACATTAGGTTGATAAAAGACTCTATTCTCTTTCAACTGAATGGCATCCGGCAAGAAGTTAAGCTACGGGCGTATGCACAAGATGCTTTTACTTTCCGGGGGAAAGTGATCGAGAAAGATACATTGATAGCCTCCCAACGGCCGATATTGATTTATGACAGTATCAGTGTGGCTCCGGATGCGCACTTAACACTGGCAGCAGGTACCCGCCTGTATTTCCATGGCAAGGCTGGAATGCAGGTACACGGACGCTTATCAGTGGCAGGCAGCCTATCCGCCCCGGTCGTTTTCCGGGGAGATCGCACCGACCGTATGTTCCCTTATCTTCCTTACGACCGGTTACCGGGACAATGGGGCGGCATACGATTCTACAAGACCAGTTACGAGAATCATCTTGTTTATGCAGACATTCATGGAGGAAGTTTCGGTATCCGCTGTGACTCTTCGATGACAGACCGCAGGAAACTGACATTGGAGTCTTCTATCATACGGCAGGTATCAGGCAATGGACTGGAGCTGACATCGTGCCAGGTGGTGGTAGGAAATAGCGAAATCAGTAATGCGGGAGAGAATTGCGTCAGTTTGTTAGGGGGAGATTATACATTCACTCACTGTACGCTAGCTAATTATTTCAGTTGGAACGTACGGAAAGGGACGGCATTGCAAGTCCGGAATGAACAGGATGACATAGCCTATCCGCTTTCATCAGCTATCTTCCGCAACTGTATCATTGCAGGTTCGGGTACGGATGAAATCAACGGAGGACGCTCCAAGAATGAGAATATAGCTTTCAATTATTACTTCTCCCACTGCCTCATCAACTCAGTGAAAGAAGAAAATGACAAGATAGTCAATGTGATTTGGGAGAAAGACGATAACTTCTTGCTGATGGATAGCCGTACGCAGGAATACAGTTTTAGCCTCAATGAAAAGTCTAAAGCCATCAATTTAGGAAAGCAAGAAGATGCTATCGCTTATCCGACAGACAGAAACGGGAACTCCCGACTACAAGATACAGCACCGGATGCGGGATGCTATGAGAAATCGGCTTCAAAAGATGAATAATAATTGCTATACCTTAAAATGGCATCTCCTCTTCTTGCTGTTCTTCCCTTTTTTTACCCTCTACGGACAAACGAAGAAAGATACTCTCTCTTTTCGCGTTGTCAGCTATAATGTTGAAAACTTATTCGATTGCCGCCACGATACGCTAAAGAATGATTACGAGTTTCTACCCGACGCGATGCGTCACTGGAATTATACGAAATATAAGAAGAAACTGGATGCCATAGCCCGCACGATCACAGCCGTAGGTGGTTGGACTCCGCCTGCACTCGTAGCCCTTTGCGAAGTAGAAAACGACAGCGTACTGCGCGACTTGACCCGGCGTTCAGTTCTTAAGGAAGCCGGATACCGCTATGAAATGACCAACTCACCCGACCAGCGCGGAATTGATGTGGCACTGCTTTATCAAAGAGATCAATTCAAGTTGATTTCCCATCAGGGTATTCCCATACCTCACAGATCCGGCAAAAAGAAATTCCGCCCTACACGGGATATACTGCACGTCTGCGGAATGTTGCTGAACAGCGATACCCTGGACATCTTTGTTGTACATCTTCCATCCCGTTCAGGAGGTGCAAAGGAAAGTGAGCCCTATCGTCTATTTGCTGCCGGACAACTGAAAGCCGCAGTAGACAGTATCTATTACTATCGGCATCATCCGCAAATTCTTATCATGGGAGACTTCAATGATTATCCCGATAATGCATCCGTCAACAAAATACTCTCAGCAGAAGCACCATCTCAGAACGGTGACAGCCTGCAACCGCAAAAGCTCTATCATTTACTTGCCCGCAAGAGCGCAATTCGAAAGCACTTCGGCAGTTACAAATATCAGGGTGAATGGGGATTACTGGATCATATCATCGTGTCCGGCACTCTTCTTCAACCGGATACGGATTTCTGTACCGCCGAGGATAAGGCTGATGTATTTCATTCTTCGTTCCTATTGACGGAAGATAAAAAGTATGGCGGTGTACAGCCATTCCGCACTTACTACGGAATGAAGTATCAAGGTGGCTACAGCGATCACCTCCCAGTATGGGCGGATTTCCGGCTCATTTATTAATCCGAATACTGATACAATTTCAAATCAAACTTCTGTACCATCACCAGCAAATGATCGAATATATCGGACTGAATACGTTCGTATTCCTTCCATACCTTGTTTCGGGAAAAGAAGTAAACCTGAATGGGAACTCCATAAGTGGTCATTTCCTTCTGGCTGATAATCAAGTCCAAATCCTGGTTCACGACAGGAAGGCTGCAAAGATAACGTTCGATGTAAATACGGTAGAGTTGTGCATTGGTAGGTACCTCGCCTTCTGCCGGCTGATAGTCTGCCATCAAAGGAACTTCCTTACGGATGGTATCCAACATTTCGGGAGTGCAAAACTTCAGGGTCGTCATGTCCAGATAGATATTCTTATCCACACGCCGGCCACCACTCTCCTGCATACCGCGCCAGTTCTGGAAAGAGCCGTTCACCAAGGTATAAGGCGGAATGGTAGAAATCGTATTATCCCAGTTCTGTATCTTTACGGTGTTGAGGGTTATCTCTTTCACAATACCGTTGGCGGAGCCATTGGGTAAGGCAATCCAGTCGCCGATACGCAGCATCTCGTTGGCAGAAAGTTGTACTCCAGCCACAAAGCCCAGAATGCTATCCTTGAATACTAACATTAATACTGCCGCCGAAGCACCCAGCCCAGCAAAGAGGGTTGCGGGAGATTTATCTATAAGAATAGAAATGGCAATGATAGCCGCCACAAAGAATAACAATACCTGCAATACCTGAACAAAGCCTTTCATCGGATGATTCTTACTGTTGTCCTTCTGATTATGAAAATCCAGAAAAACGAGCAGTAGCCCATTCAGCGCAAAGGCTAAAGCAGCCACTATATACACGGCACAAACTTTCTGCGACAACTCCAACAGTTCTACTCCGTGTACAAAGGTATGAGGCAACAGGAAGTAAATCAGAATTCCCGGTAAGGTATGTATCAGATGAGGAACCACTTTCCGCTTCATCAGCAAAGTATTCCAGCGATGGGGTGAACGATTGGTATAATGCTTCATTCCCCCTACCAATATTGCCTGAAACAAATAGTCCAGCCCTACAGCTACGGCAATGATTAATATGGCGATGATAGTTTCATCAAATGTATTCGCAAATTTAGGGTCTACTCCCCACCCTATAAGGGTTTTATTCATCCACCCTCCTAATGTCGTCATATATTTCTCCGATTTTAATTGCTTATGGGAATAATAACAAATAAAGGGGAGCTGTTGTTTAATAAAACTTTTTTCCGGCTTCATCTTCTACTTTTCCGGTTTCAGTAAAAAAGTCCCGGTATATCTGTCTGGAACAAATTATTTTCGCCCCCGGATTAAACAAAAAAAGTATGAACCGAAATGTAAAACTTATCAGTATTCTTAGCCTCGGACTAATGTTGGGGGCCTGTGGTGGTAATTCGTCTTCACAAGAAGAAACTATCATTGTAAAAACTGCCACAGCCAATACTTACAGCAACGAAACAGTCAAAGAATTCCCCATTATCACCCAACCGTTCCGCACCACAGAACTGTCCTTCCGCGTCAGCGGCCCCATCGACCGGCTGGATGTCTATGCCGGAAACTATTACCGCCGCGGAGATATTATTGCAGAAATCGATCCACGAGACTACCGCATCCGGCGTGAACGTGCTGAAGCCGTCTATCGCCAGGCAAAGGCAGAGTATGAACGTATCAGTGCGCTTTATCAGAAAAACAACCTTTCTGCCAGTACTTATGAGAAAGCACGTGCGGAATATACTTCCGCCAAAGCTGCTTTCGACACTGCCGTCAATGAACTGGAAGATACCCGCCTTGTAGCCCCCTTCAACGGATATGTAGGTGAAGTCTACGTAGAGAAATTCCAGGATGTCAAGGCCAGCCAGCCCGTATTGACATTTATCGATATAAACCAACTGAAAATTGAAGCTTATGTAACGCAAGATATAGCCTATCGTGTTCAACCAAGGCAGAACGTGCTATTGACGCTGGATGTGCAGCCCGACACGGAGCTGGAAGCACAGATTGCAGAAGTATCCAAAGGAACCACACAAAACAATCTCTCTTATCTGGTAACGGCATTGTTGCCCAATAAAGAAGCCCGGTTACTGGCAGGTATGTCCGGAAAGATACGTTTCGAAGAAAGTGCTTCGGAATTATCAGATAGTACCGCCACCGGCGAACATTTGGTTTGTATTCCGCAAACAGCCTTGTGCAATCGCCCCACAGTGGGAAGTTATGTATGGACGGTACACCCTGAAAGCGGGATAGTCAGCCAACGTAAAGTTAGTGTCAGCAAACTGCTGCCGCACGGCAATGCAGGCATCACTGCCGGACTGCAACCCGGTGAAATAGTGGCTACAAGCAGTCTGCGTTTCCTATCAGACGGAATGAAAGTAAAAATCCAATGAAACAGCAAGTATCATGAAACTAATCAAATATTTTCTGCAACGCCGCTCTGTCACTATTCTACTGCTGGTACTGGTACTTGCCGGCGGACTATTCTCGTACGTCAAAATGGGAAAGCTGGAGGATGCTCCTTTCACCATTAAACAAGCATTGGTGCTGACTTCTTACCCCGGCGCATCTCCTTCGGAAGTACAAAGCCAGGTGACAGATGTATTGGAAGAAGCCATCCAGTCATTGGGCGAACTTTATTACCTGAAAACCGAGAACCGTGCCGGGCTTTCCAAAATCACCGTATATGTAAAGAAAGAGACACGGGCAGATGAGATGCAGCAACTTTGGGATAAACTACGCCGTAAGGTAGGTGATGCGCAGAGCAAACTTCCCGCAGGGGCCGGACCTTCGGTTGTGAATGATGACTTCGGTGATGTGCTGGGCGTCTTCTACGGACTAACAAGCGAAGGACGCAGCTACCGGGAACTGGAAGATCAGGCCAAACTTATCAAAAATGAATTGTTAAAGGTAAAGGATGTCGCACGTATCGAAATCTATGGAACGCAAACACCTACAATTGAGGTAGTGGTCAGTCCCGCCGTTATGTCTCGCAGCGGCATTACGACAGCGGACATAGCCAATGCATTCAATACCCAAAACAAGGTAGTGGATGCAGGTGGAATCACAGCAGGTACAGGACGCATCCGAATCGAATCCACCGGTAACTTCTATTCCCTGGATGAGATACGGCAACTCACCATCGTTTCACGTAGTGGGGAACACTTCCGACTGGGAGATATTGCCGACATCAACGAAAGTTACCAAACACCTGCCAGCAACTTGATGCGCATAGACGGAAAGCCGGCTGTGGGTATTGCCATTTCCACCGTACCTACCGGTAATGTGGTAGATATGGCTGAAGCTATCGAAGCACGCATCGAAGAACTAAAATCTGATATGCCGGAAGGTTTCGGCCTCGTCTCTATCTACGATCAGGGACATGAGTCTGCCATAGCCAACCAAGGCTTTATCATCAATCTGATAGTTTCCGTAATTACCGTAGTGGCTATCCTGCTTTTCTTCATCGGTTTCAAAAATGGTTTGCTGATAGGTAGCGGACTTGTATTCTCCATATTTGCTACTCTGATTGTGATGTTGGCAGGAGGAATTGCTTTGCAACGCATGTCACTGGCAGCCATTATTATTGCCATGGGAATGTTGGTAGATAATGCCATTGTAGTATCCGACTCTGCACTGGTAAATATGCAACGGGGAATGCGGAAACGGGTATCCATCATGAAAGCATGTTCCGGAACTGCCCTCCCCTTGTTGGCTGCCACGGTCATAGCGATACTGACATTCCTGCCTATCTACTATTCACCACATATCACCGGAGAATTATTATCCTCTCTGGTTATTGTCATCGGTGTATCGCTCATGTTCAGCTGGGTATTTGCACTGACACAAACCCCGTTCTTCATCCAAGAATTTGTACGCCGCCCACGCCCCTCGGAATTGAGTGGAACCCTCTTTTCCGGCAAGGCTTACGACCGCTTCCGGAGCACATTACGTTTCGTCATTCGCCATCGTTATGCCACAGTGGGGTTGATGGTTGTATTGCTTGTCGTTTCCGCCTGGAGTTTCAAGTTTATCCCGAAAGTCTTTGTACCTGCTCTGGAGAAACCCTACTTTACATTGGATGTATGGCTACCCGAAGGAACCGACATCGCTGAAACCGACCGCACAGCCTCAGAAATGGCTGACTATATCCGCAACCAGGAAGAAACAGAAATGATTTCAACTTATGTAGGACGTACACCACCCAGATATTATCTGTCTAATGTATCTTTCGGCCCGCAACCCAACTATGCTCAGTTATTGGTAAAGGCACGTTCCTCCAAAGAAACCAAAGCGTTGCGCACCAGACTGCAAGACTCTATCCGTACACTTTTCCCGGGTCCACTCATCAAAGTGAATAAATTCGAGCTGAGTCCGCTAACGGAAGCTGTTATCGAAGCACGCTTCCTGGGTCCCGATCCTGCCGTACTCGATTCACTGGCAGGTATGGCTATCGAGATTATGCGCCGCAACCCGAAAGTAGCGGATGCCCGCAACGAATGGGGTAACATGACACCCATTATCCGACCGGTTTATGATCCGGTAAAAGCAGGTGCGCTGGGAATAACAAAGTCTGCAATGATGGAGTCAGTTAAATCCATCAATGACGGACTTACAGTGGGAGTCTATCGTGATAATGAGAAAAAGGTCCCTGTACAATTAAAATCCGCAAGTACTGATATCACAGATGCACAGGGACTGGGAGACTTTTCTGTATGGAACGGGCAGAATTCCGCCCCATTATCACAAGTCACCGAAGATATTGAGGTGGGCTGGGAATGGCCACAGATGCGTACTTATAACCGACAACTGTCCATGGCCGCCATGTGTGGGGTAAAAGCCGGACACACTATGGCAGAAGTGCATGGTGAAATCCGCCAGGAGATAGAATCCATTCAACTTCCTGAAGGATACACCTTCTTCTGGGATGCCCAATATAAGGATCAGCGCGAAGCCATGCAAGCCATAGCAAAATTCTTCCCATTGGCATTTCTGGCATTAATAGTCATACTTGTAGCCCTGTTCGGTAACTTCCGTGACCCGCTAATCATCCTATGTGTATTGCCGTTATCTCTTATCGGTGTCGCCGTAGGTATGCTGATGACCGGTTTCGAATTCGGTTTCTTTCCTATTGCCGGTTGGCTGGGATTACTGGGAATGATTATCAAAAATGTAATTGTACTGCTGGATGAGATACAGGTACAACGCCGGGCGGAAGTACCGGTCTATACTGCCATTATCGAATCTACCGTGTCGCGTACCCGACCTGTACTGATGGCTGCCACCACCACTATTCTGGGTATGGTTCCCCTATTGTTCGATGTGGCCTTCGGTGGTATGGCGGCTACTATTATCTTCGGATTGACATTCGCAACGCTACTGACTCTGTTCGTCACTCCGGCACTCTATTCATTGTTTTATAAAGTAAAAGAGAAATAGATTATGAAGAAAATATATATCCTTTTTATTCTATCGTTGTGTGATCCGTTCGCTTTTGGCCAGCAGAGTGCGATGCTGGAGAAGTACAGGTCGATGGCTCTTGAATATAGCCACGACCTGAAAGCGGCGGAGAAAAATCTGGCTGCCAGCATTGAACTGGAGAAATCCGCCCGTGCAGACCTGAAACCCAAACTCTCCGGTGATGCAAACTTTCAGTATACCGGAAATCCCTTAGAGATTAATCTGAACCTCCCCGGTATGGATAACCCGCTACAGATACAAGGACGTGATACCAAATATGGTGCTTCCCTTACCCTATTACAACCTATATATACAGGTGGACGCTTACTTGAAAGTATCCGCATGGCACAGTATCAACACGCTCTTGCTTCGCACCAGAAAGAACAACTTTTATCCGAAGTCTGTTTTCAGACGGATATTCAATACTGGAATACCGTCGCCCGCCAAGAAATTGTGGGTATCGTCGCAGATTACCGGAATTCTATAGCTGCGCTGACTCAAACAATCCGTGAACGGGTGGAGATCTCACTCGTCAATCCCCAGGATTTGCTAATGGCCGAAGTGAAATTAAACGATGCCGAATTTCAGTTACTCCAGGCACAAAAGAACTTCGATACCGGACTTATGGCCTTCAATTCCCTCATCGGATTACCTCTGGAAGAGTCTACACCTATAGATACGATCATTCCACAAGTGGACACTTCGGACAGTTCACGACTGACACTTGCGATCCCACGCCCTGAAATCAAGATAGCGCATGACCAGATTAAAATGGCGGAAAGTTCATTAAAGTTGAATGACTCAAAATACAAGCCTCAACTATACATAGGAGTAGACGGAAGTTATTCTTCTCCGGGCTATGACCTGCGTGCCGATCTGGACCCTAACTATGCTGTATATGCCAAAATCAGTGTCCCTCTGTTCGAATGGGGAAAACGACGAAATGAGAAGCGGGCTTCCAACCAAAAGATCGGTATGGCAAAAGACAATCTGAATCAGATTCAGGATAAAGTCAACCTGGAAATACAGACGGCCCGCCTCTCTTTGTCACAGGCACTGGATCAGGTACAACTAAGTCAGCAATCGCTGGAAAAAGCCCATGAGAATGAACGTCAGGCTATGGAACGCTATAATGAAGGCGAAATATCCATTGTAGAGGTAATAGAGGCACAGACTTACCGGCAAAATGCTGAAATAAATCATGTACAAGCCAAAGCTTCCGCACAAGGACAGTATTCGGCATTAATAAAAGCATTAAACCAATATAAATGATAAGTGAAAATTCGTAACTTTGCCTTTATGAAGTGGAACACTCTTTTATACAGCCTACTCTTTTCAGGATTGGGAATTTTCTCATTCCTGTTGCTGGCCAATTATACCAACCTTACTCCGCAGGTTACGAATACCATCCACACTCCCGGTGCATTTGTTTTTGTTGTTGCCACTTTCAATATATTGGGATATTGTACTCTCCGCATAAGTTCGTGGATGAACCGTCTATACTCCAACAATTTACGTTGGAAGTGGAAATTCATAGCGGTATATATAGGTGTTATGCTATTGTTTCTGCTGTTGAACTACGGTCTGTTGGTGGCTGCCAAACTGATGGGCAGAGCGGAAAATCCATTCACTTTCCAGATAGGGGGAATACGTATTCTATTAGTAGTGTGGTTGGTGGAGCTTGTAATCCTGGGATTATTGCTTGCCAACCGCTCCATAAAGAATGCCCTCCGTCTGCAACAAAAAGCAGCGCAACTACAGAAAGAGAATAATGCGGCCCGATATACTGCCCTTCAAAATCAGCTGAACCCCCACTTTCTTTTTAATAGTCTGAACACGCTGATAGCTGAGATAGAATATAATCCGTCAAATGCCGTACGCTTCACCCGGAATCTCTCTGATGTATATCGCTATGTACTTCAATCGCAAGATAAAACCCTGATCACATTAGGCGAAGAATTAGAATTCATTCAATCCTACCTTTTCCTGCACGAAGTCAGATTAGGCAACTGCATCGCTTGCAACATCACAATACCAACCGAAGCTATGGAGTATCAGCTTCCCCCGCTAACCCTGCAACTATTAGTGGAGAATGTTATTAAACACAATTCAATTAACAGCAATAAACCGATGGATATCACGATACAAATTGTCGACCACTTTCTGGTTGTCAGTAATCCGATACATGCCAAAAAGAGCGATACCACTTCAGGTGTAGGGCTACAGAATTTATCGAACCGTTGCAAGCTAATGATAGGTACTGACATTATTATCAATAATGAAAATCAGATATTCACCGTAAAAGTTCCCTTAATCTATGAGTAAACTAACTGCTGCCATTATAGAAGACGAAGTACCCGCTGCCCGTCTCCTATCTTCCATCATCACACGTCTGCGTCCCGACTGGGAGGTTACCGTACTACCCGGAAGTGTGGAAGAAGCCATTGTTTGGTTCAGGACACATTCTCATCCGGATATTCTGTTTCTGGATATTCAGTTATCGGACGGTAATTCATTTGACTTCCTATCTGCCGCACAACCTTCTTCATTGATCATTTTCACAACGGCCTATGATCAATATGCCATTCGTGCCTTCACCGTGAACAGCATAGACTATATACTTAAACCGGTAGATGAGAAACGTTTGCTGGATGCTATCGTAAAGTATGAAACTCTGAAAGGAAAAGACTATAAACAAGAAAATTACATAGGAGATTTAATTCAGAGCCTGCAAAAACAGGAAAAAAGCTACCGCACCCGCTTTCTTATTGCCGGAGTGGATAAATTCTGGGCTTTGCAAGTCAGTGACATTGCCTATTTCTATTCAGAAAATAAAATCACCTTTGCCGTCACAAAAAGCGGACAGGAGCATATTATAGACCTGTCTCTCACCCGACTTGAAGAGCAATTGGATCCCAGACGTTTTTTCCGCGCCAATCGCCAGGTAATAGTTTGTATTGATGCCATTGTGCATGCTGCACCCTATTTTAATGGAAGAATAATACTTCACGTAAAACCGATTCATAAGGATAAGATAACTGTCAGCGAAGAAAAAGTATCCTCTTTCAAGATGTGGCTGAACTTTTAACACCATATACAGTCTTTATTCCAAAAAATTATCATATATTTGAAAACATGTTTATAATATAGACTAACTAAAGACTGAAAGATATGACACAAATTAAAGAATTTCTAAGAAGGGGGCTATTCACAGTTATAGTACTTTGCAGTGCTGCAGCATGCAGTAATAATGATGAAAATGAAGATACCAATTACACATTGGATGGCATACAATGGGCTATGCTTAATGATGATAAAGTTGAAGAAACAGTCATAAATATAATGCCGGAAATTTATGAAAATGCGAGTTCATCTACAATAAGCGTTACAATCGACCCGGCAATGGATTATGAACAACTCTCTCAATTTTATTATGATGATTCAAAATTCTTTCAACCTTTAAACCAAACACCCAATGAGGTGAATGTTCTTACGGGTGAATTAGTTTTTAATGATTTCCGTTATGTCTCCGAAGGACCAGTAGTACCCTTTACCCTTGAAGAGTATGCTTATCCTCCCGACAATCATATTGAGGAGACTTTAACGATTCCTCCGTACCACACTTTATACTATAACGCCACTGTTATCAAACGCGAGGTGACTGCGACATATCGGGCTTATTTCATTGGAAATAACTCTAATGAACGAATTGAAATAACAGGAAAATGGAAAGGAACTTTTTACAGAAATGATAAAAGCTTAATAAGACTTGAAAAAATGGAATAAACAGTCCCTATTCGGGAATAATCAACAAATACTCCTGACAATCATTTTATTATCCTTCGCGCCACTTTCTCCAGTAATGAACCGGATAAAGTGGCGCGAAATAATATATTACAATTCTAATATCCTTCATTTTGCGACATACTTGGATTCACAAAAATCTCGCGCATGGGAACAGGAAACACCTGTCTCCAAATCGGTATATTCAAAGTACTCACTGCAATATTATTACGCTTTAGGAAAGCAAAATAAGTACCTGTCCCTCTTAATTCTGATTGCCATACATTAGCCAAACGATTAATGAACTCATCAGAAGTACGAGTGGTAAAAGCTGAAGAAGACAGCGATGCATTTGAAGAATAAGCCGGAGATCCTATATTGGCTGTCATCACCTGATTCAAATAATTCTCAGCCTGCGCAGAATTTCCTAAACGAGATTCACATTCAGCCAGATTAAGCAGTACTTCTGTATAGCTAAAACAAATATCCGATACCTGTTCAAACTGAACATTGCGATTCGTACCGGAAGCGGGTAATTGATAGATTAAATCTCCCAATTGATATCTGCCACTGTTTACAATTCCAGTCAACATAGATTTAGCCTCAGCTATTTTTCCCTGTTCCATATAAATACGAGCCAATAATAAAGAAGGGAAGTCACGGGAAGGGAAGAAAAAATCATTCATCACCGACTGTCCATTTATCTCTCCCGGCAAGCGTTCACGTAAGAACAGCAATGGTTCTACAAAAAGCTTTAATACTTCAGCCTGTGATATTACAGGTATACTTGTTACTATTTCTGATCGATACTCAGGAAAATATACAGCTTTTCCCCATAAATTAACTTTCTCATAAAATAATATAAAACGCTGCATATCCAGCAATTTCGTTATAGTTATACTATCTGAAGAAGTCAACTCTTCCTTGCTCGAACGTGGTATTTGCTGATTCATGAATAGAATCATATTTACAGCACTATAAAAGGCACTCCATGCATTTTCCACCTCTCTATTATTTGAGTTCAATGTATGATTTATAAAATCGAAATGCCATTCATAACCTTGTTCCTTTTCTGACTGCCGGGAATAGAGTTCCTCTTGCGTATACATTTGTTGCAAAACCAGATAAGAATTCTTATAAAGCCCTGTAAATGTTTGTTCGCCGTATTGAGTCAGACACAAACGTACTACCTTTGTCGGATCAGTTTCTTGCTTGATTATCAGTTTCGCTTCTTTGTTCTCATGCTCTCCATAAATGGTGATTGTAGCAGAACTTGCTTCCGCACTAACTGCCGGTTCTACCTTTATTTCCAGATACTGGCCATCGTCAGATAAGGTTGCCTGATAAGGAATCCGAGGTTTGTTTTCATACATAAACAAAGGCTCCTTAAAGTAAGTATCTACAGAAACATCATAAATAGGGTCATTCTCCTTGCCTTCCGGCCACAAAAGATTCCACTTCGTCATCTTCACCGGTACATTGGCATCTACTTTGATACGATAGGTTCCACCTGCCATAGGTATATCCAAGCTTGTCTGTTCTAACTTCACGGCTGTAGGTTTTCCTGCTTGCCAGATTTTCAAGGTATCACATTCCTGGCCATTCTTACTCTTTATCAACACCCTTCCTCGACGGGGAGCAAACCCGTCATTCTTGGCAGCTTTCAGATAGATTTTGCGAAGTTGCAATCCACGAGCCGCGGTACTTTCTGTAATCCACTGGCAGGTATCCGCCGGATGTATTTCTACATCGACATTGGCATTTACGTCTATACCCATAATTGTATCATTAGGAGTCTTCAGTTCGATATTCTTATTATCAATCACTACTGCATCTTTCTGTGCTTGTATCACAGTCAGTGTGTCAGCAATCGCAGTATTATCTTTATTATAGAAAATAATTTTGGCGCGGCGACTCTCATTCGCATCATTGGGACTGATTGTATAATAAATGGTGTGACTGGACATTCCCCGACTCATTGTGGCCTCTTTAATCCAACTCACATCCGGCATAGTTATACCATACTCACAATTGCTACGTAACTCTACCTTAATCGTCTCTCCCTTGTCACCAACAGGATATTCATTCTCATTCAACAATATTACATCACCTCCATACTGATAAACTTTTACGGTTTCGGTCAAAGTACCATCAGTGATATATATTTCTCCTTCACGTTTCTCTCTTTCCCCATTCATCTCTATCTTGAAGCTGATAGTAGAGGCTTTCAATCCTCGAGTAGTAGTAGAAGCTGCGGATTTTATCCAACTCTGACAATCATCTGCAATAATAGCTTTATACTCCACATTAGCTTCCACTTCCACATCAATTGTTCCACCTTCCTGCTTCACTTCCCTACGTTCACTTGATATCAGCAAAGCATTTTTTTGCTTTTGCGCAACCATCAATGTTTTCTTAGTTTTACCGGCATTAATAGTAATAGCAACGCTACGTTCATCATAACTATCATTATCCTCAACACTGATAGAAATTTCTGCCTTTCCGGGACCTCCACTAGTGGGATAAACTTGATACCACTTTTCACCATTCCGAGTGGTTGCAGCGGTTATGTTCCAGTTTTCTGTAGCCGTAAACTCCAAAGACTGAGTACCCGCAGATGTTGTGAAATTCACACCTTTCTCAAACAGGGTTTCTGTTTCAGGTGGCAAGGTAATTGTAGTTTCATCTTCTACTTTATCATCACTACAAGCAACCAATAACATCAGGCACGCAAGTAGATGCCATGTGTTTTTCATAAACGATTTTACTTTCATATATTATTGTTTCATTAATGATCAAGATTTCAAGGTTTTATTCTTCGCTCTTCCTCCTGCTCCGGTTCTCTTCAATGCAGAGGACAAAGATATAAAGACTTCCATGAAATAAGGTTAAAAGGGGGTAGAAAACGTATTTTGACACCCATTTATTCATCTATTGCATGGCTTTCTCCTGTTTCATAGCCTGATAGAGTTGCACGAAGCACCTGTATCATATCCTGTCGGAATGATTCCGGTGAAAGTATCGCCAATTTATCCCGATACCAAAGTAATTCTTGCTTTAGATCATACGTAGGTCGCACGAACATTTCAAAATCCGTATAATCTTCCGTATGGTTCACTTCTATTTGGGATGCGTGGAGCGGAACATCTTTTAGATAAGCATCTTGAGGCCAAAATGCACGAAAACGAATAGTTATTGGCTCAAACTGTCGTATAATTCCAAAACAATGTTCAAAATAAACTTCCGGCTTCAAGATTGCCCGCAATTTAGGGGAGAATTTCACCTTACTCCCTTCCAACAATTCTATTTCTTTCACCCGTTCCAGTGCGCAAGTCATGGCGCGCTCCTTGCCTCTAACTTCGCCTATCACATACCATCGTTGTTTGAACAAGCGAACAAAAGCGGGCAACAGAATGATTTCTTTCTCATCCTGATAATGTGATTTATACACTATCCTAAGCAGTCGCTTCCCGTCGATAGCCTCCATCACATCCTGTAAAAGATTGGCAGCCGGTGGTGCAGGTTCTATCATCACTTCCTCCCGTTGATTCACACGTTCAGCAAGACTCGATACACGAAAAGCACTTAAAAGCCACTGCTGCAACTCGTCATTTTTAAAACCATCCGGTCGAATAATTTTATATAAATTCCCGTCACGTTTATCACATTTGATGTCTACGTACATCAATGATTCCGCTTCCCGCCGGTAACGGTTGAAAGTCCGCTCCGCCAACGGGTCTCCATCCTCATTAGCCGATGCATTCAACCATTTTTTCTGTATCTCAGGCAAAGTTAGCGGCTGGATACTCAAGGTATCAATCAACCACAAACAAAATTTATATTTGAATATCATTGTTCATCCTCCTTACCGAAAAGAAAGTCACATATCGAATTACTCAACATTCTACTGACCTTCACTATTATTTTTATAAATACAATTAAATAAACCAAGAGAATCACATTGGTATGCCACTGCAATTCAAATATGCTGGGTGCATCAGGATCAAGCAATACCGCAATAAAAAATGCACTTCCAAACATGAAAGTTGATAAGCCACTTGTTATCAATAAGAACACAATAGTTGTTAGACAGCCTCTCATAGTCCTTATCTTATTTAATAATGAAATAAACAAGTTTACCCAGAACCCACGAGGTAAAAAGTAAAGCTATCAACCCCACTATGGCACACAAAGTTACTGCCAGAAAGTTAGTAATATGCCATGCCTCACGTATTTCTCCTGCCACAATGAGAAGAAACATAATTACGAACGGCGAAGGCAACAGGCAAAGTATGATAGACACCCACTCGGCTACACCTTTCTTTGTCATCACTTTCCCTCCTTTCTTTTTCGTTCTTCTTCTCTCCTATCCTCTTCTGCCAGTTCTTCTTTACTTTCCCTGACACCTTCCCAAAAACTTTTGGAAAGCAATAACCATCCAAGGATATAGCCAATGACAGCAAGAATCCATTCGTTCCATCCGAAAGCAGTGGCAAAAGCCGCACCAACAATAGCTCCGATGCCTCCGTTAATGAGGCTCTTAATCAAACCTTTAATTGTCTCCATAACTAAACGATTTTAATGTTTATATTCCGTTTGTTTTATGGAGGCAAAGTTAGGGGGAGGTTCGGCCAAGGGCAGTCGGCATCTCACTTATTTTTCAAAATCTTATTATCTATTGTTTCTAGCAAATATCTATTCATCCATTTCTCCTTTTCAGCTCTCAACTCATTAACCGTCTGTCGCAATTCAGTAACCAACAAGCCAAATCGTCGACCCTCCCCTTCCTTTTTCCAAACTCTCCTTTCTTCCGAAGTCATTAAATCCTTCTTACGCAACTCGCTCACCAAGCGTTTGTTTTCTCTCTGTAACCAATCTATTTTTTCCATCAGTTCTTCTATATTACGTTGCTGTCGATGTAAACAGACTTTGTCTGGAATATAGGGACTCAAATTGTTATCATCCGTCACATAATCCATCATCCATGTCACTCCACGCATGAATGCATCCATTTCTTTCTGTGAAGGGTCGAATTCCTTTATGTAATCTTGGAGAAGGTGTTCTCTCGCTTTAGATAAATCGTTCATTTAAATATGTTATTGATTCATTTCACTTAACATTTTTGAAACATATCCATCATGGCGAAACCACTTATGAGCCCAGTTAGGCACCATAAATATATATCCTGAACCATCCTCATGAGGAGCACAATCCAATTGATTTCCTATAGCAAGTCCGGCTTCCTCCTTGGATATTCCGCAGCAACGTCCCAGCTCCTCACGCAGCAAGTCATAGGTGACAGCCCGTATCATAGCGGCTGTAACTCGATGTTCCTTTACCGCTTGAGCTGTTTTGGGATTCTTCAGCAATATCTGTTTCATTTCTGATGCAGATGGCGTTCTGACTACCGGCCCCACTCTTAATCCCCAAAAGCAGTACTCACCTTCGACTTTGAACATACAGAAACCTTCCTGAGAATTACGAGAATTACACTCTTCAGCATAGTGCTTCAATTGAGAATTCGTTATGTTCCTCATTAATTCAGGAATGATAGGTTGATGACGTAGCTGACCGTAAGTATAGCGTTCGCCATTAATACCACCACTGCCGGAAGGGATATCAGAGTCACTGACAATGCAAGTTTCAGTATCAAGCTTTTCCAATGATAAAGGATAATCAGGATACTTCATTTTAAATCTAACTTGTTCTTCAATCATTCGGTTCATAACATCTAACACTAAATCTTCCAACATCCACCCAAACTAAACAATCAACCAAAATATTCCCCAAAGAACAAATGCCACTAATGGTATCCAAATATCCAACCAATACATTTCCATCTTAGTACGCGCAAGAATTATCAACAAAACCCACAAAATAGCAAGCCCTATCCAATTAGAAGAGAAAAAAGCGACATACGATTGCATAAAATCTACCATATTAAATTATTTATAAAATTAAAAACTTCATTTTTCTTTTGAATAAATCCCATATATACTTCTACCCTATTCTATCCACCTTCAAATATCCCGAATTCAATACTCCCATTTTCTTCAAGTCAACCCCAAAAGCTGATTTGAAGATATTATTCACTTGTTCCGCTGTGGGTTGATGAGTTATAGGTGGATACATGGAAGCTATTTCAATACTCATGCCCGGTTCTATAACCATACCTGCCGAACGGGCGGAGATTTTCACTGTAATTCGATAACGTGCCATAAATTCCTATTATTAGACTATTCAATTAAAAATCCAAATTCAATACTTCATCCTCATTATCCAGAGCCTTGGTAAACTCAGCAAAACTCTCCAACGGATTTTGAGAAACTATAGAACTAATACCTTTCAAAGAAATAATAATCAGTTCTCTGTCATCAGAAGCCAGTGCTTGGTCCAATGTTTTATAGTGAGCCATCAATGCCGTACTACGTTCTGCAAAAATCTGTGTCAGCACATCACGGCATAACTCATAACGCTGCGTTATCTTTTGAATTTGCACAGCATTCTGAAGTTCCAACTTCTTAATTTCTTTACTCAACCTATTATTCTCCGCCCATATATCCGTAGCCCGATTCACTATTTCAGGATTATTCCGAACATAGGTGGATAACGAACCCGCAGTTCGCAACACAGCATCTTTTGCTCCCATTTTTATTACACTTTTGATTGATTAACTTTATTATATTCACTGCTCACCAGAATAAGATGCTGTAAGTCCTTACGGAAATCAGTAGTCTTAAACAGTTCTTGGTTTTTCTTTATGCCAGTTAAATACTTCCAGAACGTTGGCTCACCGAATATCTGTTTACGCAATGGTTCATACGCACAAACAAACGCTTTATTGCACTGGGTCAATGCCACCAGTACCTCCGATTGACGCAATAAGGCTGCCTGATAATTCTGAATAGCCGGTATAGCTTTCTTTATATATTCCAGAGCCTCGTTTATCTGTTGCTGCACCTCTCTGCGAGCCTCTTTGGTCTGTGAATATAAATCAATAATATTAGCAATTCCGTTAATGGCGATGGACAACCCAGCCTCGACACCTGCTGCTATAAAATCTCCTTTAGATAAATTGCCTTCTTTTTCTAACCGATTACCTAAATTCTGAAGTGTAGAATCCATATCCATTCCTACAGATGATAAGAAATTATCCCCATTAAATTGTATATCTGACGCACGGAAGTCCACACCGGCAGTCATATTATCAGGTACCTCTATGAGTTTGAACTCGTCAACCAAAAGTTTTTGCTGCTCGGATGATATCTTCGTTTTTATAATACCTATCAACTCTTTCGACAAATAGAGGTTTCGGTATGCAGCCACTCGGGATTTTTGCAAATAATCATAAAGTTCATCGTTATACATTTCTGTTTCACTGATGTCCCTACCCAAATCATCACAACAACTTCCTAACAAGCGCAGACGATCCATTTCTTTTTCCAATTTAGATGAATTACCTAGGGTCGCAATACTTTTAAAAAAGCGTTTTACACCTCCCCACAAACTACGATCTTTATCCGGATCTTCAATAATGTAATCTTCTTTGACGTATTTATTAATATCTTCCAATTCTTGAGTCAACGACTTGATATGGGCAGACAATCTATGATAGAATCGATCCGCCTGAACGCTCTTTCCACTCAGTATCTTGTCGTTCTCATGGTGTTGGCGAAAGTAGCGGGCATTGTAAACATAAGTCCAGTAAGGTATAAATATTAATCCACCGAGGACATTCATAAAGAATAAGTAACGAGCTATTTCAAATGAATAGTTTAGAAAATAAGAGTTAGGCATTGACCAGCTCCAAGTGGGCATATAAAAAGAGAACAGACTTGGAGTATCGTAAAAATACATGATTGCCGTATAATTGAATATAAACACCAAAAGAACCATTATAAAAGAGAACCATTTCCAAACAGAAGCCAACGTATTATTGTGTTTATTCCATAAAAAGAAAATATGCCCTCCCCACAAACCAGAATAAAGCCAAACTAAATAGACTTTCCACTTAGACAATGGCTTGGCACGATCCAAGTTCTCTTCCGACTCTACATTGGTCGCTACCAAAGTGATGATTACATATGCTATGAATACCGCTCCAAACCAATATTTCCCAAAGAAGCTTTTATAATCATACTGTATAACGTTTTCTCGTGCTTCCTGAAAAGTAACATCAGATATCCGATTTTCCTTTTGCAGATTTTCGAGCATACTAATTGTTTTTTCCGCTTTCTCGCTTAGTACTTTATCGGCCGATGAACAAGAACAAAGCAACAGGAGCAATACTCCTAATAAATACATGTTTTTCATATTTACAAACAACTATTATTTAATTTATTAATAATAAAAAAAGAGCGCGAACCCACATCACAAATTTCTTGAAGGTTCGGCTCTGGTAAGCCTTGGTCATGAAATAAGCGAAGCAGCTCCACGCCCTGTACGGGTGTGAACAATGCTCAGACTTATATTATTCATGACCAAAAGTTCAATTTACCAGATTTAACCTTCAGAATAATACGTCTTCGACGTTCTACAATATTCTATCTTTCGTCCTCTTTTTCTTACTTTTTATATTTTTGTTCTTTAATACAGGCAAAATTATAAAAGTTTTCTGTAAAAGAAATACTAAAGCATATAAATATTGGGAGCTGCCCGCTTTTTTATTCCATGTATGGGGACAAATATAGGGTGAGATACAGCCAATAACTGACGGTATCTCTAAATTTCTTCTTTCAGTTCTTTCAGTCTTACAGTTCTGTCCCAATCTCCCTATTCATCGGCTCTCCGGCTGAAACTTCCGGTCTCCTTATAGTTTCAGCCACATTCATGTCATACCTTCTTTCCAGTCTTGTGTGCCACAACAATGGCACTTAAACTCAACACATAAGGCTACAAGACTACCCTCCCGTTCATATACACCCTATCATACTTTTTAGCTAATGACCGACTGGAGTCATTCACTCTACCAACTGGAGTTGTTCAATCGACCGACTCCAGTTGTTCACTTTACCAACTAGAGTGGTTCATTTATCAATCAGTATCTTTGGAACAACTTATAAGTCTCTGATTCGTATCCTGCCCGTGTCAAGTCCGTATCAAGTCCGTATCTAAGAAATCAGATAAAACATTGAGCCGATACAGACCCAGTACGGAGCAGCTACGGACCGGATACGGAGATTGCACGGAGATTGCATGGAGAAACTACGGAGATACTGCATAAATACAACAAAACAACACAGAAAATTGAAAAATAATCTCTACTGCGCAAAAACATTGCGCACCTCCATGCAAATCTTTGCAACATCAACTTAAAAGACATCGAAATATGAAAGTTATTGCAATGAACAATGTACCCGTAAAACTCTGGGTAGACCAACTGGATGCACATGCCTGGGAAGAAGTAAACAACCTGACAACACTGCCTTTCCTTTTTCATCACCTTGCACTGATGCCCGATGCACATGGGGGTAAAGGTATGCCGATAGGTGGTGTACTGGCAACGAAAGGAGTAGTAATCCCCAACGCGGTAGGAGTAGATATCGGTTGCGGTATGTGTGCCGTGAAAACAAATCTTCTTGTTGAAGAAATACCGCAGGATGTACTTCGCAAAGAGATTATGCGAGGAATACGTAAACGGATTCCCTTAGGAAGAGAGCATCATAAAGCCGCGCAAGATGAACAATATATGCCAACCGGTTTCGATACAGAGAAAATGACAGTCGTAAATCGCCAATTAGTATCGGCACGAAAACAAATCGGTACATTAGGTGGTGGCAACCACTTCATCGAACTGCAACGTTGCAACGACGGTTACCTGTGGATTATGCTGCACAGCGGTAGCCGAAATTTAGGAAAGATGGTAGGCGATTACTATAACCAGATGGCCGAAACACTAAACACCCGCTGGTATTCCAGTGTAAAGCCGGATATAAAACTCGCTTTCCTCCCGCTGCGTGCACCGGAATTCAAACAATACTGGGCGGAAATGGAATATTGCGTTGCTTTTGCTCTTGCCAACCGTAAACTTATGATGGAACGCATTGAAGAAATTATAGCCGAAGCATTACCTAACGCCACTTTCGAACCAATGATCAACATTGCACACAACTATGCTGCATGGGAAGAACATTTCGGAGAGAATGTAATTGTACACCGGAAGGGGGCTGTACATGCCGGCATCGGAGAAATAGGTATTGTTCCGGGATCACAAGGCACACATTCTCATATAGTAGAGGGATTAGGTAACCCGGAAAGTTTCTTGAGTTCTTCACACGGGGCAGGACGCGCGATGAGCCGTTCTGAGGCTGTACGCAGCCTATCACTCGAAGAGGAAATTGCCCGTCTTGAATCGCAGAATATCATACATGCCATTCGTGGACGTCAAGACTTGGAAGAGGCTGCCGGCGCTTATAAGAATATTGATGAAGTAATGGCCAATCAAGCTGATCTGGTACGTATTCTGACTACCTTATCGCCCATTGCAGTCATTAAAGGATAATATATATCCTTTCTTCATCAACGATTCTATCTTCACTGAAGGATCATTGCGAAGCGCCTTACGCAAATAAGTAATTTGTACATTCAACGCCAGAGAGTTTGCATAAGAGGTACTACTCCAAACTGTATTCAACAGCAAGTCACGGTCTACAGCTAAGTTGAGATTCTTCGCCAACAAGCGGAGGATCTCTGCCTGACGGGAGGTAATAAGTACTTTATTATTTCCCGTTCGTATTTCATTGGTACTGTAATTGAAGACAGACTGACCAAAACGGTAAGTCTCCTCCTCCACCGTATCGGAAAGCTGGGAAGTGAAACGTTCATGGATACGGGCTATAAGTTCTTCCGGATAAAACGGCTTGGCAAGATAATCGTTCGCACGAAGCTGGAAACCTTGCAGACGGTCGGCCTTATCGCTACGGTCGGAAAGGAAGAAGATCAGGACGTGTTTATCCGTCTCGCGGATACGTTCGGCCACTTCAAAACCATTATAACCGGGCATATTGATATCGAGCAAGACCAAATCAGGCTTTATGAGCGGAAATTGTTCCAGAGCAATTTTCCCGTTTCCGGCATAAGTCACTTCATAGCCTTCCTTCTCAAGAAAGCGCTTCAGCAGCATTGAATATTTCAAATCATCATCGGCAAAAAGTATTTTCAAGGCTTTCATATCATTGGTTATTTTAGAGTATGGATTATGCGGATTAGCACAGACTTATTGGGGAATAATAATTTCAATCGTTGTCCCCTTGCCTGCCTGACTATTTAAAGAAATGCTTCCATGATGCGCTTCTACCAACAACTTTACATAACTCAACCCCAGACCAATGCCGGGCAACGAACGGTCGGGAAGATTACTGCCCCGATAGAACTTATCGAATACACGGTTCTGTTCGGAAACCGGAATGCCGATACCATCATCAGCCACCCGTATCATCAATTGGTGATCCTGCAAAAGACAATCTACAACAATATGCACAGACTTGCCCGAATACTTCACGGCGTTTTCTATCAAATTACTGATAATATTAGAAACATGCACCGGGTCTGCCGTTACCAGAGTCTCTGAACTGAAATGGGTTTCAATAGCAACATCCTTATCCTCAGGCATATGGTAAAGCCGGACAAGCTTTTCCAAACTCGTCTTTATATCAAAGGTACGGACGGAAAGCTGCGTGTGTTCATCATCGGCACGCGTCATATCACGTAATTTCGAAAGATAGGCCGACAGGTTATCCAGCTCGGACATGGAATCGTGAATCACTTCATCCATTGCTTTCTCATCTGTTCGCATAGATTTGTCATTGAGAAAGGCTATACACATTTTCAGAGCCTGGACGGGACGTTTCAGTTCATGAATCATAGTGTTTACAAAGCTTTTTCGCAGTTCGTCTATCCGTCGTTGCTTCAAGATGGTTTTTATCTGAAACAGCAGACAAAGCCCCAGCAGAAAAATCAGACAGGTACTGCCCACTAACTGCCAACCCATACGCACAAGTACCGCATGAGGGGAAACCTTCACGGAAACAAGCACAAACTGACGTTTCAGGGGATTATAAGGATACATTACTTCTATATATGGATTGAACAATGTACCTTGCCGTTTCAGTTCCGCATTCCACTGGTAAATGGAATCTTCGGAAACCACCAGATGCGTAGTAAACGGCTGATTGTCCAGGCGCATGGCAAGCAAAGAATCAAATTGCTGCAATGCGAAAGGTACATCCAGTTCAAGACGATAAAGATTAATCACCGAATTCAGATTAGGAGCATCTTTATCGGACATATTAATCTTAAATGAATCCATAACGATGATCCTTTCTTTAGGAATGATACTATCCAATGCCCATTGCTCACGCTGTGTGTGTTTTGTTTGGCCATCCACCTTAGCCGAATCTCGCGTCTCTATCTTGAGAGTTTCTACATTCCCTCCCATGTTCTCCAACTCTCTTCCTTTCAAAGCACCCAAAATCACTTCATCAATGGTGGTGCGGTGTTCCAAATCAATGGATTTGCTCAGTTGATAGAAGAACATATTGGCATTGTTGAGCACCTTTTTGGGTTGAGGAGTACGGATAGAGTCATACTGTTGAGTGGTCTGCAAGATGCGATCATAAATATCATTGATCTGTTCATCATTCATATATTGATACTGATTACGCAACCAGTAAACCTGTCCGCAGGTAATAAGCAGCATCGATACGATGGAGAATATCCAAACGATCTTAATCCGTTGTTCCATAATTGTTCTTTTTTTAGTCTCGCTTAGAAAGACTTTCATTTAGTACCGGCAAAGGTAAAAGTTAGCTTGCAAATATAAGTACGTACGAGGCAGATATTATGCATTGAGTAATATTTCAGTAATAACTTTCAGCCTCTTCTGAAGTAAAATCCGCATAGTTTTGCACTACAATATTTGCTGGCAACAGCATGTCAAACCTCTAAAAAGTAAAACTATGAGTGCAAGAATTATCTTTTTTAATCTGTGTCTCGCTATATTGTTCGCATCACAAGCGAAGGCACAAATCATCGTTTCCGATGGAACGAAAATCCAAAATGACACCATCGGTGAGGCACAAATCCTTGTGCAATACGAAACACGCTGTATCAGTAATACGGAAAAGCCGGAAAATGTTACGGAAGAAACTATGATGTTGGAAGTCGGTAAAAATCTCTCTAAGTTCTACAGTTACACCAAGTATGTTTGCGACTCTGTACTGGCAGTAGACTTCGCCAATAAAGCCTCGCAGGAAACAATCAATGAACATCTGAAACAATACGGAACAAGCAAACTGAGCGAACGTACCTTCAGAGGTTATCCTGCAGGAAAAGTAACGACTCTCGACGAAATAGCAGGCATATCCCGCCTGCGTTGCGAAGAACCGGATGAACGTCCGCAGTGGAAGATACTGGCAGAAAACGACAGTATCCTCTCCTACCTCTGCGGCAAAGCCGAATGTCGGTTCAAAGGACGGACATGGACAGCATGGTTCACTACAGAAATTCCTGTCAGCGAAGGTCCCTGGAAATTATGCGGGCTGCCGGGACTGATACTGAAAGCCGTAGACAGTGAAGGGCATTATTCATTCATCGCCACAGGTGTAGAGCAATGCCATACTGACAGACCTATACTCTTCGATGGAAAGAAGCATGAACCGATGAATCGTAAAGCATACAACAAAGTACATGAACGCTATTATGCAGATCCGGTGGGATTTATCACCGGAAGTATGCCGAACGTTACCATTAAAGTAAGTGATGAACACGGCAATGCAACCAAGAACCCGAAAAACGTTCCTTATAATCCACTGGAACGGGGTGAATAAGTTACGAGACCGCATCCTTGTATTCAATCAATTGAATATAAGTGTCCCGATCACAATTAGTTTATATTATGTTAGATGATAATTTATAGAACAAGTTAACTTTGCATGATTATGAACAGATTACTTCTCCTTATGGCTTTCCTCTCTTTTCTTTGTTTTTCAACAATTAGTCGTGCTCAAACTCTGAGTGGGAAAATAACAGATGCAGAAACCCATCAACCGCTGGAAGCTGTAATGATCAGTGTGTTACGCGGAAACATGATGATAGATTACACACTGACCGATGCCAAAGGGCAATATTCTCTGCCCTGGAAACATAACGGGACATTGCAGCTTAATGTTTCCTTGTTAGGCTATAAGAGAGAGATGCGCAATATCAGTGCAGCAGGAACTCTGAATATCAACCTACAGGCAGAATCGATCATGCTAAAAGAAATACAAATACGTCCCGGACGTATCAATACCCGAAAAGATACGGTGAGATATGACCTGGCACAATTTGCCTCATCCAAAGATGTACACATAAAGGATGTATTAAAGAAACTTCCGGGTGTGGATGTAGATGAAAACGGACAGGTAAAGTATAAAGGGAAAGCCATCGACCATTATTTTGTGGAAGGAATGGATGTGACAGGCGGACGTTATAACCAAATCAACAACAATCTGAGTGCCAAAGCCGTAAAGAGTGCGGAAATCATGGAGAACTATCAGTCAGTAAAGGCCTTGAAAGGAAAAATTAATTCCGATGAAGTGGCATTGAACCTGAAACTGGACCCGAAAGCACGTGACCAATGGATAACAAACGGTACACTGGGAACCGGATGGAGTGACAACAACGACAAACTCCTGTGGGAAGCCGGACTGAATGCCCTTCAACTGGGTAAAGGAAAACAGAGTGTCTATAATTACAAGACAAATAACAATGGTAAGGACCTCAGCAACGAGCAAACAAGACTGACCGGAAATAACCAGCAACAAGTTCCACTTTCCGGTTTTCTCTCCCAACCGGGCATCAGCGCACCATTAGACAAGAATCGCTTGCTATTCAATGAAACCCACACCCTGAACGGCAACCGTATGTACAAATGGAATGATGACCGTAGCTTACGCCTGCAAGCCGGATATACTCACGATATAATCCAACAGCAACGGGGAAATACCCAAATTTATTATCAACCGACAGATACCATACAAATAGATGAAACCTACCATTATCGTCTGAGAAGTGACATCGCTAATCTGGAACTGCATTATGAAGATAACAGCAGCCGGAATTATATATCCAACCGCTTCACCGTAGACGGAGAAATAAATCGCGGACGTTCGGAGGAACTGGGACAAACTCTGCAAACTTCACAACTAAGTGCCGGAAACTACTTCAATCTTATCCGGAACCGGGAAAGCGGAACCTGGGAATTTCGTTCGGTGACACAGTATACTTACCAGCCTGCATCCTTACTACTCGAAGAAGGAAAAAGTAAATTCAACCAGCATAACTTCTACACAGATAACAGTGCCGCATATCTGCGAAAGCATAATGGATTTACCCAACAATATAAGGCAGGAATACAAGGAGAACGGGCTACCCTGAAATATACTCCGACAAGACAGCCTAATGATTTCAATGCTTCGCACCTGTCATTGTATCTTACCCCCTACTTCCAACTGGAACGTGGAAAATGGCTGACAACACTTTCCCTTCCTCTGAAAGCAGAACGGTATTTCTCACAACAGCGTTCGTTCCTGTTCTTCAATCCGTCCACGTATTTGCGCTATAAACTGGATTATCATTGGACGTTCTCCCTTTATGGCAGTCTGAAACGTTCGGCAGGAGACTTCTCCGACTTGTATCCGGGACTCTACCAAACCGATTACCGCACCTGGCGAGACGGCAACGGACTTTTCCCAACCAACACCACGCAAACCTACAATCTCTACGGAGAGTACAAAAACACTGTACAGGAATTTTTCATCACCGCCGCACTAACCTACAGCCGCAGCAATCGGAATACCCTTTTCGAACAGAGTGTTTCCGAAGATGCCATTGTCTACACTCGTCGTGAACTACCGAACCATAGCGACAGCTGGAATCTCAGCAGTACTTTGTCCAAAGGTATATACGACTGGCATTTGAAAACCTCACTCACCCTACTACTCAGTCGCAGCAATGGCGAACAGCTTACCCGCCTGGCTGACAGCAAAGGTAATCAGCAAAGTCTTCTGCAAACCTATCGTTATGATTATCTGAAAGCAGAGCCTAAAATAATCTGGTCGCCCGCAGATGTTTTTGAAGCGGAATATCATGCCACATTAGGCTATGGTGGCAGCAAGATAGGAAGTGACACCCGTCTCACCCCGTTACTGGACTTCGTACAACGATTACATCTCACATTCAGTATCGGACAAGTGGACCTGCGGCTCTCCGGCGAACATTACCGGAATGACCTGGGAGGAAACACACATCTCAACACAGTGTTCGCAGATGCATCCCTTATCTATAAAAGAAAAAAATGGAGATTGGAAGCAACCCTTAACAATCTCTTCAACAAAAAAGAGTATGCTTACACAACGTATTCCGCCACGCAAAGTTACACTTCACGACTAAATATACGTCCGAGGGAAGCAATGGTGACAGTCAATTATCAGTTCTGAATCTATAAGATCATCACCGTGGAATATATCAGTATCCCCACTATCGTCAATCCGCCCACTAATATAGGAGCATAAATATGGGGAACTTTCTTCATGGTCTTATACCCGCTGACTTTCAAGAAAAGGCGGTATACAATATATGCGGCCAATAATCCGATCAGTGTTCCCACTATGAGATCGCCCGGATAATGTACTCCCAGGTAGATACGCGAATAGCAAGTCAGCAACGCCCAGCCCATCATAAATACGGTGAGCCATCGCTTACGGAAAAGAAACCAGACAAAGAATGCCAGGCCGAAAGTATTGGCAGCATGGCAAGACGGAAAACCATAACGCCCTCCTCGACGTCCGTTTACAATATGTACCATATCGGATATAGGATTTTCCAGATTGGAAGGGCGGAGACGTTCCACATACGGACGTATCAATGTCGCCCCCGTCTGGTCGGCAATGGTAATTACGAGTGCCAGGCCGACCATGCAGAACAAAGTCACTTTCCAATGGAAATTACGTAGCATCACGTACCAAATGGCAGCATACATGGGTATCCAAATCCATTTACCACTGTAGGTACTCATGAAATAATCAAAGAACGGACTGTGCATCCGGTTGAGGGAGAGGAATATGTCAGTATCAATGTCAACAACCTCATTCAAAAGTTCTAATAGCATCATCTTGTTTTATCTTTTAGCAATGTCATCATACAATTTCTGCAAATAAGCCTTGCCCGGCAGCAAGTTCTTTCCTTTCGTACTGCCTTCATCTACCGCCACGGCATTAGCTTCGCAATTAAATATCAACTGATTGTCCGGTGTCACCATCCCAAAAGCATCCGGCACGGCAAAGAATGCAAAATGTGGAGAAGCCGGATTCAGCATATCTTTACTGAACACAAAATCCTGATGTGGCAATGATAATTGTGCCAATAAAGTAGCTGCAATATCATGTTGGGAACCATATATATCAATGCGTCTTGGTTCGCTAACCGCACCTCCTATCAATAACAGGGGAATTTGGTAACGATCCATCGATAGATTATTCAGATGTTCAGGATATGCACCCAGATGGTCGGGAACCAATACCAACACTGTATTCTTCCATTGCGGCAATTCGCGGAAACGCTTCACAAAGTCGCCTACACAACTATCGGTATAAGCAAAAGCGTTTAAACGATCATTCGCCAGACGGCGATACGGAACTTCAAAGGGTTCATGACTACTGGAGGTTTGCAATACCTGGAAAAAAGGACGGGCATTTTCTGCCGAAGCTGTGTCTGCCGCCTCAGCTTTCATATCTTCCAGCAGACGGTTGAAAACAAGATGGTCATGCGCTCCCCATTTACTCAAGCGCTCTGATACGGGAAAGTCCTGATCGGAAATAATATTCTCGAAACCGGAAGACATCAGATAGGAACGCATATTCGTAAAGTCGGCATCACCTCCATAATAATATTTAGTACGGTATCCGGCATCACGCAGACTACCTGCAATGGCAGGAAGATTCTGTGTCTTACGGGGATACTTCATGATACTCGTGGTAGGCTGTGCGGGATAGCCACTCAGAATAGCCACCAGTCCACGGTCTGTGCGGAAACTGTTGGCATAAAAGTTTGTAAAGAGTACTCCCTCCTTTGCCAGACTATCCATCTGTACGGCAACATCCGGCTCACCGCCCAAAGTTGTCATCAATCTGGATGAGAAGCTCTCCAATATAACAAAGATAACATTGGGGCGTTCTGTCTTGAATAAAGTCGTACGTAAAGTATCGGGAACCATTGCAGTACTGTCCAGCACTGACGGATCTACCAGATTCTTTATCAGCTCATCCGCCTGTGCCGCTTCCATAAAACGATATTGCTTGCCGAAATCTTTTTGCTTGGATAGAGATTCCATCAGGCTGAATGCCGGATTGATAGCTGCATGGTTCAAGCGTTGGTTGGAACTGAAATAAACTTTGCCGGTGTTCATTGTAGAAACAGTAAAACCACCACGAATAGGAATAAAGAGCAAACCGGTCAGTAACAGCATTACACCTGACACCGACAATCGGCGATAAGGCAGTTTCATCCTTTTCCAGATGCCTTTCTGTATCCAAAGAAAAAGAACATAAAGCAATGATGCATACAGGATCATGGCTACTATTCCTCCCAGCACCTGCCATATACTGATACTTGCCAGCGCATCTTTGGGAGAAGAGAAGAAATAAAAGAGCGGTGTAGCATCCAGGCGGAAGCCCCAATACTCATATAAACCTATATCAACAATGAAAATGACAGCGAGCAAAATAGCGATGAAGAAGTAATAGCCGTTCCAGATACGGCGGAGTGTCTTGGAAAGTGTCCAGGCGGACGCTATGAAGAATAGTCCGGGAATAGCCGTTAAATATCCGGCAAGCGAGAGGTCGAGCGGTAAACCATTCCAGATAATCTTGAAAGGGTCTGTCCAGGAAGTTCCTGCATACAAAGAACTGTAGTAGAGTATAAATAACGGTTTCTGTAGTATAAAGATACAGACGAAGAGAATGTACGTCTTTATCAATCCAATAAGCCTTTCTTTCATCAGCTTTTTCTCTTTTTATATTTATATTGAGCGCAAAAATAGTTTTTTTATTCTATTTTACGCCAATATTGTTCAAGAAAACCGTGAAAGATAGGCTTATAGAGTATTTTTTATTATCCGTTTACACGTTTATAGTCTTCAAGGAACTTTTTCAACCCGGAATCCGTCAACGGATGATTAAGCAGACCTTTGATGGCAGACAACGGACAGGTTGCTACATCAGCCCCTACTTCAATACATTGCATGATGTGCGCTGTATGACGAATGGAAGCTGCAAGTACCTGTGTAGTATAACCGTAATATCGATACATTTCTACAATCTTGCCTACCAGTGCAATACCGTCTTCACAGATGTCATCCAGACGCCCTACAAACGGAGAAACATAAGTAGCTCCTGCCTTGGCAGCCAGCAATGCTTGTCCTACGGAAAATACTAATGTGCAATTGGTACGAATCCCTTTGGAAGTGAAATATTTGACAGCCTTGATACCGTCGGCAATACAGGGAACTTTTACTACGATATGCGGATTGAGTGCGGCAAGTTCTTCACCTTCCTTAATCATACCTTCATAATCCGTAGCAATTACTTCGGCACTGACATCGCCTTGCACGATGTTGCAGATTTCTACATAATGTTTCCGCTGGTTATCTACTCCTTTGATACCCTCTTTCGCCATGAGCGAAGGATTAGTTGTCACTCCGTCAAGAACGCCCATATCATAGGCTTCCCGGATTTGATCTAAATTTGCAGTGTCAATAAAAAACTTCATGGTATAAACTGTTTATTATGATTAAAAATAGAATGTTACATAAAATGAAACCTCAAGAAATGAGGCATATATAATTAGAAACAGATAGTTAAGTTAAATGTTTTCAGTTTATACCGTTTTATCTTGATAAAGAGGAAAAGAGCCCAATGGAGAAACCATTATTAGACACACACATGAAAACTATTCCCATTGGGCTTTCCTCATCCCATATAGAAGCAATAAATAAATACAGTTTGCCTGAAATCACTTCGGTATGTATTTTACTTCTATACAGCTTTTCCCGTTTCACAACGGAAAGCATATATTATAATTATGGATTCAATATTCAGAGGGCATGTTGTTCAACTGCGCTTTTGTAAACACAGGCCCGTCTTTACAGACATACAACTTCCCGACATTACATCTACCACACTTTCCAACACCGCATTTCATCCGGTTCTCTAAAGTTGTGTAAATGTCTTCGTCCTTAAAACCTAACTTTTCCAATACAGGAAAAGTAAACTTAATCATTACCGGAGGACCACAAACAATGGCAACAGTGTTATCACTGTCGGGAGCAACAGCCTCCAGCACAGAAGGAACAAAGCCCACCTGCCCTTTCCAATCCGGTGTTTCTCCACCCGGATCAACCGTAGTAACCAAACGGACATCCGGACGATTATCCCACTCCCTCAATTCTTCTTTATAAACCAGATCAGCCACAGACTTCGCTCCATAGATAATCGTGACATCATTGAAATTTTCACGCAAATCCAAGGCATTCCAGATTACGCATCGCATAGGTGGAAGTGCTATTCCGCCGGCTATGAACAAAAGATTCTTTCCTTTCCATTCATCCAAAGGAAACGTATTGCCGAATGGTCCGCGAAAACCGATTGTGGCGCCCGTTTCCAATCTGGATAAGCCTGTTGTCACTCTTCCGGCTTGTCGGAAAGTACATTCTATATATCCTTTGCGCGTAGGAGAAGAGGCTATACAAAAAGTAGACTCCCCCTCACCGAATGCAGAATATTCACCAAACTGTCCGGCCTTGAAATGAAAATCCTCACCTTCCTGTTCTTCCTTGAATTTCAGGCGGAATGTCCGGACTCCGGGAGCTTCATCTGTTATTTTTTCAATTATCATCCGATATGGAAGATAAAGGGAATCTTTCTGTTTATCCATGATTTTCTATTGACATTAAATGTTCAACGATATTCATATCGACCGGACAGGCACGAGAACAACGTCCGCATCCGGTGCATCCCGTCTCATCAATACGATCCGGCATGTATGAAAACTTATGTAGAATACGCTGTCTCCAGCGGGTACTTTGAGTAGGCCGGGGATTATGTCCGGACGTATGTTGAGTAAATAAAGAAAAGCCACAGGAATCCCAGCAACGAATCCGACTGCCGGAACTTCCCCGAGCATCTTCCTGAATATCAAAACAAGCACAAGTGGGACAAACAAATGCGCAAGCGCCACACCCCAAACAACGCTCGGATTGTTGTTTCCAAATAGGGCTATCAAAAGCTCCTTCCAGTTTTTCACGGAGCTGTTCTAACTTGAAACGAACCGGAACAGAAGCCAAATATGTCTCTTTATCTATTCCGTCCGCTGGTGTAGTTTCCTGTACAAAACGTTCTATCAACAATTTACCTTTCGGAGTCAATATCTCCACCAAAGCACTCCGATCCGGTAATTCTGTTACTTGTATATCGCTGCCTTCCGTGTTTCCCGGACCACCATGGACAGAAGTACAAAAACAATATTCATCACACCGGGTACAACTGAAACTAACTAAAGTTATTTTATCCCTCCGCGCATTATATATATTGTCTTTATAATCCCAGTTAAAAATACCGGTAAGTGGAGCAAAACCAGCCGCATCACAAGGACGCACCTTCCAAAGCACAATTTCCGGAAAATCATTCAGATCCCTTTCCTGTAAGGTTACGCCTTTCCCTTCTTTTCTGTATGAGAATAACTTTTCTGCCTTTGGAAAGGCAAAACGCTTCGCGGATTGGGTAGTCTGTACATAATCATCAGCAACTTTATCACCGAAAGCCAATAACCGGAAATCTGTTTTTTCTCCATCATGTACAGGGGCAAACACTTCTATCTTACTGTTTACCATCTGATAAAGCCATTGCTCCAAAGCATGCTGGCTGATATGTAAATTAGTCATTGTTTCCATTAATGTATGAAGTCTTCTTTATCTTCCACTCTAAAAGTGGCAAGTACATTTCCCTTATTCCCCAGATTACCCGGTTGTTTTTCAAACTCATGCCGGATAGTTTCCATCATATTCTGTGTCAGCAAATGAAGAGGAATACCTACAGGACAAGCTTTTGCACACGCTCCACATTCTACACAACGCCCAGCCATATGCATAACCCGGTTTACCTGCCACTCCATATTAGTCAGCGGAGCCGACCATGCCTGTATCCACTGAGGACAGTTCACTTCAACAATGCATCGATTGCAATAACACAATGGGCAAGCTGCACGACAGGCATAACACTTAATACATTTTGACATTTCATGAATCCAATATTGCCATCTGTCTTCACGAGTCATGTTTTGTATCTTCTCTATCAGTTGGCGGTCTTCTTCACTCGCCAGCATCGGATAGTCAGCCATATAAGCATAAATATCTTCAAAGTTGTCGAACTGAATAACTTCTTCCTGAGCATTCAATGTGAGAATAATCCATTGCTCCTGCTTCAATTGATTTTCTGACGCTAGTTGCAGAATAGTACGCAGTGCAGGGAGATTAGCAAACAAGGCTGTTTTATCTGTACCGAATAATTCTGTTTTAGTCAAATAAACTGCAATATTATTTGTACAAAAGTCATCCCAAACCAGTTTATCTGCCTCCTCTATATTTCTACAAAAAAATGGACGTACTCCGTGACTCCCCTTCTCAAAGCCAATAACCAATTTCACGAGATCCTCGGTGAAAAGTGACTTTACTTTTTCGGCCAATTTATTCATAAGCCACCTCCTGTTCTAAATATGCAGCTACCTTCTTGTATTCTTCGTAAGGTCCTAACTCTCGAATAGCGGCAACTGTCTGATTGACTAACTCTGCCCATTTGGCTCCTTCGGCTGCCGATACCCAAGAATAACAGATTCTCCGAACATCAATGCCCAGAAAATCAAGTAGTCCGCGAAAGACAATCCAACGCCGGCGGGCATGAAAGTTTCCGGATGTATAGTGGCAATCATTCGGATGGCAACCAGATACTATAATACCATCGGCTCCACCAGCAAAGGCTTTCAGCAATAACATAAAATCAATCCTACCCGTACATGGAAAACGTACAATTTCCACATTGGTGGCATATTTCAAACGACTTGTTCCGGTTAGATCGGCCCCGGCATAGGTACACCAGTTACAGACGAAAGCAACAATCTTCGGTTCAAATTCAGATTTATTCTCATTCATATCTAACTTCCTTTTAATTGTTCAACAGAGCCATTACTTCAGCATATACCTGCTCATTGGAATATCCCTGTATGTCAATTGATTTAGAGCGGCAAAAAGCAACACATGTTCCGCAACCCTGGCAAAGCCCCGGATTAACTTTAGCTACTGTTTTCAAAACTTTGCCTGTCCGATCTTTTATCTCTTCACGCTCAATAGCCTGATAAGGACAAGCGGTCTGGCACATAAAACACCCTACACAAGTACTGAACAAGGGAGGTGCAGTCCGGTTGACAACAGCAATCATAGGCTCACGCACCAAGTTGGCTTGTGAAAATAAGCTTGCTACTTTCACAGCTGCACCGGATGCCATCCCCACTGTCTCGGGAATATCTTTTGGAGCCTGACAGGCCCCAGCCAGAAAGATACCGGCAGTATTCGTTTCTACCGGCTTCAACTTAGGATGCGCTTCTGCAAAAAACTGATATGGATCATAGGAGATATGCATCTTCTGAGCCAAGTCTTCTGCACCTTTATTTGCTACTCCTGCTGTAGCCAGTACCACCATATCCGCTTCTATCTCAACAGGAGAAGCACCGAGCAAAGTATCTACTCCCTTTACAATCAACTTGCCATTTTTTTCATAAATCCGTGCAACACGTCCCCGTATATAGTTCACTCCATCTTCTTCAATCGCTCTACGCACAAATTCTTCATAATTCTTACCACCTGCACGAATATCCATATAAAAGACATAAGATTCACCATCGTGTACTTTATGCTGATAAAGCATAGCATGTTTGGCAGTATACATACAGCATATTTTGGAACAGTAAGGAATACCTTTTGCCGGATCACGTGAACCTGCACATGCAACAAACACAATTTTTTGAGGGATTTTACCATCTGAAGGACGACGGATTTCTCCTAAAGTAGGTCCGGACGCAGAAGCCAACCGTTCAAACTGAATCCCGGTAATAATATCTTTATATTTTCCATAGCCATATTCCGGGAAAAAGTCTGTATTCAGTACATTAAATCCGGTAGTAACCACAATAGCTCCAATATTTTCTGATATAATACGGTCCTCTTGGTCAAAACGAATAGCTCCGGTCGGACATACCTTTTCACAAACACCGCATCTTCCTGTCCGAAAATGAGTGCAATGTACTCTGTCGATTACCGGCTTATTAGGAACAGCCTGAGGAAACGGAACATAAATTGCAGTCCGCATTCCCAAACCTGCATTAAATTCGCTCGGAATCTTCTTTGTGGGACATTTCGTTGTGCAAAGTCCACAACCGGTACATAACTTTTCGTCAATACTCTTTGCCTTTAAGCGAATACTTGCTTTGAAATTACCTATAAATCCTTCCAGACTTTCCAATTCTGCATAGGTATAAAGCGTAATATTAGGATGCTGAGCCACCTCAACCATACGTGGAGTCAAGATACATTGAGAGCAGTCTAAAGTCGGGAATGTTTCTGACAACTGTGACATATGCCCGCCTATAGAAGGATCTTTCTCTATCAAAATCACCTGATATCCACAATTGGCAATATCCAGACTTGCTTGGATACCAGCTATTCCGCCACCTATCACCAAAGCTTTTTTAGTAATAGGAACCTGTATCGGATTCAGTGGACGATTCCGCTTTACCTTCTCAACCAAACTTCTCACAATGTCAACAGCTTTACGTGTAGTTGCTTCTCCTTTATCATGCACCCAAGAACAATGTTCACGAATATTGGCAATTTCACACAAATAAGGATTTAGGCCTGCTTCGGCACATGCCCGACGAAAAGTCGGTTCATGCATACGGGGAGAACATGCACCTACCACCACACCATCCAAATCATATTCTTTAATTGCATTCTTTATGAGTGTCTGCCCCGGATCCGAACACATATATTTATAATCAACAGCGTATGCCACGCCTTCCATATTCGCAGCCAGCTCAGCAACTTTTATACAATCAACAGTAGCACCGATATTTTCTCCGCAATGGCATATAAAGACACCTATTCTTGACATAACTCAGCCTCCTTTAAGTTTACACCCACAAAATGACGCTTCAACCCTAAGTCTTTAGCTGAAAGTCCGATAGCCAATCCTAACACTTGAGTTACATATAGCACAGGTATTGTTATCGGTTCCATCAAATGCCTGTTGATAGTAGAACGACGCATATCCAAATTGGAATGACACATCGGACAAGCCACAATGACAGCTTCCGCTCCTCTGTCGCTGGCATCTTTCAAGATATTTCCAGAAAGACGCCCAACCAAATCTGTGCGCGATACGGACAAGCCCGCCCCGCAACATTCAGTCTTAAATGCCCAGTCTATAGGATTAGCCCCCAATATTGACATAATCTTATCCATACTTTGCGGATCCTCCAAACGATCAAACTTTAAAACTTTATGCGGACGAAGTAATAAACAGCCATAATAACAAGCCACCTGATGAGCAAATGGCCGTACAATCTTATCCGGCAATATATCCAATATATATTTTTCTATAAATTGAAGGACATTCAAGACTTTTACTGTTCCCAGATAAGGCAAACCTACCACCGTCAGCACATCATCCTTCAACTTTTCATTATTTTCCAATTCATATTGCGCCACACTCAGACGATTATAGCAGGAAGCACAAGGAACCACTATTTCCTGAAAGCCTTGTTTCTCGGCCAATGCCAATATACGAGTAGGCAGTGCTAAAGACAATTCTTTATTCATGGAATGTGCCGCAGTAGCACCGCAACAATTCCAATCTTTCAACTCTACCCAATCAATCCCCAAAGCCTTTCCTATTGCCTTAACCGACTCATTGTATTCACGGGAAGTACCATTCAGCGAACATCCCGGATAGAAACCTATTCTCATACTTTTCTACTTTTCTTTTTTGTCAATAGTTTGGGAAAATATCTTCTTTATCTTCTGCCTGCTCTCAATACATTCCGGCAAAAGGTTCAATTTTCCTTTCTTCAACATACCGGGAACCAAGTTTACATCCTGTAGCATGCGAAAGGTACGCATTTTAAATCCGGCAACTAAACCTATCTCATACAACCTTCCGGTATATCTCACTGATTGTAGGAAAGCACTGTGGAAAGCAACCACAGGCCGGGATTGTTTATTTATACAGTTCCGGTGGCGGGACTGCTCCCGTAGATAATCCATGATTTTAGGAATATCAATTTCTTTAGGACACCGTGCAATACAATTCTCACAATTCAAACAAATCCAGATAGCATTGGAACCAAGCACACGATTGTCATTTTCAGGGGTTCTTGTCTGAAGCAAACGTACCAAGAAACTGGGAGGAAAATCCATTTCTTCCGCTAAGACACACCCTGCCGTACATTTACCGCACTGATAGCAGCGCGATATGATGACACCCGCCTCATGCTCCAAGCCATAGGAAATACATTTTTTGTTTTCCATGTCAGCATGAAATTAAATAAGAAATAATAAAGATAAATGAAGCAATAGATAGAGCCTGCAGAAAAGAAGCTGTTGCTCCTCACCCTATCAACAAGTTAGAAAAGAAATGTGAATTAAATAAGAATATGTCCTAATGTATAGACATAGTATCCGTTAGAATATTTAATATAATTGGTATCCGGAGAAAGTCCTCTCCATTTATTTTCCGGAAGTTGAGTATCTGAAAGACAAAGCATCTGCACGATTGTAGCAGAACAAAATCTCAAGACTTTAGAAGGTGTTGTGGTATTTCTGAAAGAAAACAAACCACCTAACACCCCGTCACTAATTGTATAATCGGATGCTTCGCTATCGAAAGCGTGACTTCCTCCATATGATTGTCCGGCAACAGTCACAGAAATCTTCTGTGCCAATCTGGTATCGGATTGCACATCCATGGCAACAACCCCGGCATTGGGCTGAGCCTCTTGCACTTTTTCATCAGGAGTATAGTGAAATCCTAACATTAAAAGTGAACCAAACAATATGCAAAAGATATACTTCATCATAACGGGTGCAAACGTAGTAATTATCTTTAATATGAATACATTTTTATCAAGAAATTAATATTTATTTCACACTTTCCAATAATAACAAAATCATTCAAAAAAAGCATTAGAATACCAGATGAACTGATTTGTAGCCTCTTATCATTTCAAATTGATGTGAATTCCAATTCATAACCTCATTATTAACTAATTGCTACTTGTTTTTGATTTAGGAAAGAAGGGTAATAACCCAATAAACTCCGGCTGCCAAGAGCCCACTCACCGGAATAGTCAGTACCCAAGCAGTCATCAGACTTCTTGTTACTCCCCAACGTACAGCGGAGAGTCTTTTGGTAGCACCGACTCCAATAATAGCTCCGGTAATTGTATGTGTAGTACTCACCGGAATTTTCAAGAACTCCGTAAGATATAAAGTAAAAGCACCGGCCGTTTCTGCAACAACACCTTCCAAAGGGGTTACTTTGGTAATCCTGGTACCCATCGTTTTCACAATCTTCCACCCACCGGACATTGTACCAAGAGAAATGGCTGTAAAACACGAAAATGCCACCCAATCCGGCAAATCCTCAATACTGTTTATTCCCATTCCCAAGCCTTCCGAATGGGCTGCTATCATGGCCGCCGCTATAATACCCATTACCTTTTGCGAGTCATTCAAACCATGCCCTATACTGAACATAGCCGAAGAAACAAGTTGCAATTTCTTAAACCAGACTTCAGCTGTATGGGGATGTGCACGCCGGCAAGCATAAAGAACCAACAATGTGAATCCGAAGGCAACAATCATTCCTATCAAAGGAGCAAGAAATATGAAAGCCGCAATCTTCAGAATGATATTGAGTTGAATAGCATCGAAACCATGAGCCATAATGGCGGCTCCTGCAAATCCGCCAATAAGGGTATGGGAAGAAGATGAGGGAATACCCCTCCACCAAGTAAACAGATTCCATGCTATGGCAGCAATCACTCCGGATAATATAATCGGCAGTGTAATAAACTGTTCCATCACAGTCTTGGACACAGTATTGGCTATACCGAAACCACCGATTAAATATTTGGCAATAAAAAATGCAACGAAGTTAAAGAAAGCCGCCCATATTACTGCCTGAAAGGGAGTAAGAACTTTGGTCGATACAATAGTGGCTATTGAATTCGCCGCATCGTGGAAGCCATTGATATAATCGAATATCAGAGCCAGTACAATAATTATTACTAACAATTCCATGTTCTCAACTTCTTCTATGCGTATTTTATAATCAAATTCTTTAGTATCTTGCCTACCTGCTCTGCCACATCGGTCGTTTTTTCCAATTCATGCATGATCTCTTTAATCTTGATAAGTTCAATGCAGTCCTTTTCTTCTTCAAAAAGCTTCGTGATAAAGTGTTCATATACATCATCTGCCTGATTTTCTATATCATGCAACTTATTACAGTATCCACGCAATGCGGCCGGTTTCTGACGGAAAGTTTCAAGTTCATCCATCGCCTTGCCAATATATACAGCTTCCTGTTGAATCAGGCGACTCAATTCTTTTCCGCTATCGGAAATCGGACGAGGATTATAGATATTAATACGTTTGGCACAACTGTTTATCCCGTCTATAACGTCATCCATGGTTGAAGCCAACGCATGAATATCTTCACGGTCAAAAGGAGTAATAAAAGTAGTTCCAAGCTCATCAAGGATTAAATGAGTTAATTTATCCCCCTCACGTTCCAGGTCTTTTATTCTTTTATAATAATCTGCTCTCTCCTCCGGTTTATCATGTTGTAAACTTTCTACCAAAAGAGTGGATGATGCAGACAAAATCTCAGACAATTGTTTCAACAGAGGAAAGAACTTAGGTTCTTTGGGAGTAAACCTGCTAAAAAAAGAATTTTTCATAAGAATAAAAATATCAAATTATTTCTGTTTTTTTGATTTCATTTTTACCCGTATCACCTCTATAATGGCAGGTAATATGGATATAACTATAATTGCCACAATCAACAATTTAAGATTTTCCTGCACAATCGGGAGGTCTCCGAAGAAATATCCGGCATAGCAGAAAAGTGCCACCCAAGCTGCACCTCCTATCAGATTGTATACCATGAAATAATAGTAATGCATTTTACCCATTCCTGCTACAAACGGAGCAAAAGTGCGCACAATAGGGACAAACCTGGCTATAATTATGGTCTTGCCTCCATACTTTTTATAAAATTCATGTGTTTTATCCAAATGACTTTGTTTGAATATTCTGGAATTGGGATTATTGAACAATTTGCGCCCGAAGAGATGCCCTATCATATAATTACAAGAATCTCCCAAAACTGCGGCGAAAAACAAGATCAAAACAAGAATATTTACCTCAAGAGGCGTCCCGGGTAACGAGGCAATAGCTCCCGCCACAAAGAGTAATGAATCTCCCGGAAGAAAAGGAGTAACAACCAATCCCGTTTCACAAAAAATGATTATGAATAATATTATATAAGTCCAGGCATGATATTCCTGCACAATGTTTATCATATATTGATCAATGTGAAGAATAAAATCTAATATAAATTCCATTATCTATTGAGTATTAACATATAGGTATATACATATTCCACAACAGAGATACGACTTTTCAGTTATTCTCAATGAAAGGAATATATATGAATTGAAGTAATAAGGAGATATAAGACACACTTAATGCCTTATAGAAAAGAGAAAGATTAAATAATAATATGTCTTAACGCATAGATATAGTATCTACTGGAATAGTGAGTAAGAGAGAGTTGATACGGAAAAGACATTCTTTTTTCTTCGGGAAGTAGCACCTTTATGGATTTGACGATCTTTGCTACAACTGAAAGGGCATTAAATCTTAGAACTTGTGAAGAAGGAATATTACTGCGCGAAACGGATGTTGCTATATTACCAATAGCCTTACTCGCATATTCTCCGCCATAGACCACTTTCCTACATTGCTCTGCACCTGCCTCAGATATATTACATTCCGTCTTACCCTGCTGCAAGCCTGTTACACGAAGTTCCTTATACTCCTTCATATCGCCGGATATAGATTCGAATCCCGATACAAGAAATACACCTAATAATATGCAAAATAAAAGTATATACTTCGCCATAACGGCTGCAAATATAAAAAGTATTTTTTAGAGATGAATCATTTTAGCCTTTTATCTTGCAAACCTCTTTTAATTTTTTCCGGGTAATGTATACAAAAAGAGCGGATCGTCATACATATAACATACCTGATACAATCGCTTCCCATCTGATACAACCCTGCCCCAATGGTCAAGTTTATAACGTGCTACCGGATTACCGTCCCAATCATATTGCTCCACAAAGATATATCCGTCACTTTTACCGTTTTCACGTGATACCTGAAGTGGAGTACGTCCGCTATAAGTCAGGATGTTTTTTACTAAATGCAAGATTATATATCTGCTCTGTATGCAAACTGTCCCCTTGATAAACAGTACGAATAATGGCTTTTCCTCCTGATACATTATCAGCATAATAGAAAGTATTCCGGGAAACTACACATATCTGCCGGTCAGAATAAGAAGAACCTTTTTCTGACTTAAAAGTAAAGGGTAAAGGTTTCAAGATACCTGTCGTATCGGTTTCAAACAGTTGCATAGTGCTGGTTTCATATACATACGTATCGGGAGTAGATACACTGGAAGGTACCAGATGGGGGTTCTGCAATAATCGTGTCGTTCGCCTCCCGCTGTTTCTGCTCTGCCCGCGGCTTGCAGGCAGAGAGAAACGATAGAGACAGCAATATAATGTAAAGTAAGTGTTTCATTTATTATTTCAACTTAGCGTACAGAATATAGTTATTGTCATTCTCATGAATGCTATCTGCCAGCTTTTGTATACGTTCCCGGTCGGCAGCAGAAATGTCTTTAGCGTCTACCAGATATTTTTCCAATGTTTCTTTCAGAGTTACAGGCTCCATGTTGGCCGTATAATATCCGTTTGAGCAACTGTACGAAAACCAGGAAATAGGCAAATTGCCCAGATAGTCATTCTCCACTTTATAGAAAGCGCCTTTTAAAGTCTGTTTATCTATAATAAAATCAGCAGGAGCCTCCGTCGTGAAATTGTTTTCATCCAATTGTTTTTCTATGGATATACTTCCCAAGAAATGATGTGGAAATTCTTTGTAATCATGAATAGGGATTTCTTTCTTTGCAAAATTCATAGTGAAACGAGGATTCAAACGTCCGTTGGCATAATGATAAAGGCTATCCGGACGGCGTTCCCAGAATGGAGAAAGAGATACATCAAAATCAGCACCATTCTTATTACTATGTACCTCATTGCTGAAATCTGGTTTTAAGGCCAAATGGCGTGAACGTATCGTATCTTGTATTTCTCCACTAAACTTCTGAGTCCATGCCACATACGGCAAATAATCAAAAGGCAGAAGGAATACAGACAAAAGAGAATCCTTTGTATTTGCCTTGAAGACACCTTTCGGCACCAAACCGGGTAGTGAAATGTTCTGGACAGACTGTCCTTTCAAATCATAGGCCAGCAGAGATCTTGCATTCCACGGAAGCAAATATATACGCCCACCAGCCTCGTCTATCTGAGCATCATAGATCAACTGATACTCACCGGGACCTTGTCCAAAAGCCCCCACATTGCCAAGAAACTTTCCAGATTTATCGAAAAGCTTAAAAGGAGTTTGGTCTTTGCCCCATACCAATATATAATTGTCAGAAACAATCACATTCCGTACAGGCACCAATGCTTCATCCCGGTTATCCAACTTCACAATCTGCAATTCATCTGCAAAATAACTCAATGGAAGTACTAATGTATCTTTCAGTGCCGATTGGTTGCAAACCCATACAGAATCTCCGTTTAAAATCTCCACCGAACCAACTATCGGTTGTGCGTCTAATGCATCACCTTTTGATCCTTGTCCACCATTTGTACAAGAACTCAACCCTCCAATAAACACCAGGCATATCAGTCCTGCACTTTTCCATTGTTTGCTTTTCATATTTTTATTTTTTACATGAAACAATGAGGCAAAGATAGCTGGACAAGGAAGGAAATACAAATTATCTTATAGACAAAAGGTATAAGTTATCAAGCACATAAACACATGATTATAAGCTATATATAAATTAACCAATCGCAATAAGTATAGACAAAAGCTCAAAAACGGCGCAAAAAATCATCCAAAGTCTCATTATTCTCCGTCAATCCCAACTTATCTCGTTTCATCCGCTGTTTCTTACGACTTATCGAGGTACGACTGATACAGTAAATGTCAGATAGATCTTTAATACTAACGTTTATTTTCACCAGGCAACAAAAATACACATCCTTCATGCTCAATCCCGGAAAAGCTTCCAGTAATCGCACTGAAAATTTATCATAACTTCCATCCACCGTTTGGCGTATATCCTCCCATTCTTCATTAGACAAGGCTATACGTCGATTTTGATTATCATTTTCCTCTTCAGCACTCTCTTCTTCTTTTTCCAAAGAGGGAATTTTATGAAACGACTTCATCCGTCGAAAAAGCGATTCACGAAGCTGACTCTCTTTTTCGCGCAATATACTCAACTCTTCCGACTGCTGTAACAATTGTTCCGTCTGACTCAGTCTCAGGGATTGCTCACGCCAAAGCTGCTTATACATCTGGCGTTTGCGACGTTGCCAAACCATATAACTCGCAGCGAATGCCACAACAAAACAAAGTCCCAGACTTAACAGCCAGATTTCCCGCCTCTGCTTATCTATTTTCAACCGGTTCAGTTCATTTTCCAGTTTAGCCTTTTCATACTTCGTCCGGCTTTCAACTCCTTCCTCTCTTCTCAGTTCATTTACAAGATGTTCATTAGCAGCAAGTGCTGAATAGAAAGAGCAGCTGTCTTTCCCCAGCGAAGAGTATAGTAACTTCAACCTCCGGGATGCCTCGGCTGCAACCCAACGGTTCAAGGACATCGACGCAATACGATAATAGGTAGAAGCAGAATCATATTCGTTGATACCGGCCCAAAGATTTCCTTTAGCTAAATGATAATAAGGTACCATCTGCCTGTTATCCATATTCTTCCGTATAGAATCTAATCCAGATACCCCCTCCCGGAAGCGCCCGGCAGCAGTATAGGCATCAGCTATTCCCTGACAGATAAAACTATACTGCCATTCTTCTGCCGTACGACTGGCCCTCAGAAAATAACGGATAGCCTCATCCGATTCTCCTCTTGCCGAATAGACAGAAGCAATGTAACGGTTCACCTGCGCTTTATGCCCATCACGTATGAAGAAACCTTCAGCCAATTGCATATAGAATAACATGCTGTCCATGTTATTGGAATGATGATAAACTGCTCTTCCTTTATTATACAAATTCAAACCGATTGCGAAAGAGTCGGGTATTATCCGGGAACTTTCACTTATCGGTGCCTTCCCTCTCCCACAAGAAAAGAAGAAAAAAAGTATCAAAAACAGGAATAACAGTTTCTTCATAATTTTGACTGATTACCGATTACGCTTTAAAGCTATGCGATCTGTAATAGTAGCGGGCAACTCCCTTTCATAATGGGTAACCATAATCATGGTTTTATCCTGCCGGCGGCAAAATGCTTCGATTATCTTCTTTACCCGCCGACGATTGTATGTATCCAGACCATGCAAAGGCTCATCCAATATCAATAATTCCGGATCTTTTACAAAAGCACGTGCCAGAAGTGACAGACGTTGCTCACCGCTGGATAATTGCAAGAAAGGTTTGTCTTTTAAGGCAGCAATACCGAAAATATCCATCCACCATTCACAAACAGACATCTGTTCCGCTTTCGGGCGCTTGTATAGTCCGATACTGTCGTGCAGGCCGGAGGCAACTATTTCAATCGCCGGTAGATTCTTCAAATAAGCACGGTGCATTTCAGGGCTGACATAACCAATATGTTTCTTTATTTCCCAAATGCTCTCCCCCGTCCCTCTCTTTCTCCCGAACAGACTGATATCGCAAGCGTATGATTGAGGATTATCGGCACACACAAGACTAAGTAGAGTAGACTTTCCCGCTCCATTCTCACCACTCAACGCCCACTTCTGTCCGCGCATCACTGTCCAGTCCAGTTCTTTCAAAATAGTACGGTCACCATAGCGAATACTGACTTTATTCAATCGGACCACTTCATCGGATACATAATTGGTATTATCATAGGGAAGGTCAATAATACGCTGCTGTAAATCTTCGGGTACAAGTATATCTGCATTCCGGAATATGGTAAGATATTGATCACGTTGCATCATTTGCCCTACCGTACGATTAGCTATCGGCAACACTTTATTAATATATGAGGGGATATCATCCATCATAGAAAGTATCAGGATAAGTTGCACGGCAGAACGTTTGGCTAGTCCTGCCAACAAAGTATTCAACAATTCACGGGTCTGGGCATCCAGCCCAATGAAAGGATTATCCATAATAAGAACACGGGGAGCTGTAAGCAGTGCTTTCACTAACTGAAATTTACGCAACTCACCACTGGAAAGAAGAATCATCGGCTTATCCAGCATAGGTTCAATACGGAATAATTCAAAAAGTTCTTGTTTCAGTTTCTCATCCCTGACTTCTCCCAACATATCCCTGACTAACGGAACATCATCATGATCATGGGTGTTCCAGCGCTGCTGATAATAGTAATTGGCATCCGCCGACCCATACGTATCGCGAAAAGCAATATATTTGATATTCTCATAGACTGTTTTTGACGTTGAAGGAGAAAAGTCATAGGTTATTGTTCCTTCCTTCAAAGGGTATTTTCCGATAAGCATATCTACCAAAAGGCTTTTTCCAGAACCGTTAGGTCCGACAATGGCAATGTGTTCATCTGCCGGAAAAGATGCGGAAGCAGGTGCAGCTAATCGCACAAGTGGATTACGAGCCACACCACCCGTCAAAGATATAGTATATGGTTGCATTATTTCAGACGTATTTTGTTTAGTGATGCCACAAAGATACCAAGTTTTCCTTTTAAATGCTCAAAATGAGAGCAGTTTAATCAATTCTTCCTTTTTTAAGCAACTAATATGAAAAATAATCCATATATTGGGAAACAATTTCCCTAGGAAATCTGTTTCTTTAAAAGACATGTATCAAAAGTATTAAAAAGGATGGAAAAAACATTCGCTAAAAGATATTGGCCTACAATCGTAGGTGCAATAGTCGGGGCTATTGGCGGCTATCTATATTGGAGGTATGTCGGCTGTAGCACGGATACTTGTCCAATTACCTCATCTCCACTAAACAGCACATTGTGGGGAACTGCCATGGGTGGCCTATTAGGGAACATTTTGCAGCCAAATATCATAAAAAAGAACAATCAAAATAAATAATACAGGAGTCTATGGAGAAAGAACCAACACCAGAACGCCCGTCAGGCCAGACCTATGACCTTTCCGGTATGTTTTCGCTGGCTCTCCGCCTGGTAGTCGGATGGACTTATTTTTCTGCATTCTGGCGAAGATTAGTTCTTTTCCGGTGAGCAATATACGTAATAAATATGTTGCAAAAGCAAAACCCGGGGAACATAGTCTCGTTATTCCATTAGGGGCTAAAGCAGAAATTAATATTGAAAAAAACACTAGCGATATACCAACTGGAATATATAAACTTGAATTAATGGATATAAGCGGAATTACCTGGAAAACGGATATCGCTAAAGAATAACACAAACTATAATATAATGCCCAAACTCTCAATTTTTATGTATCCGGGCGAATACAGATGCGCCCCTACAAGTAACACAACTCGTAGGGGCGATATTTTATTATATATACGCTATTCTTATTTATAAATAATCAACGCAGACTGTGCAGGAACGATCACTTCTGATCCGTAAAGTGTACCCAATCCTTTTTCACTGATGAAACCATCCTTGCAAACAACCGTATACTTACCTTCGGGAACTGTCAGTTTAGCAGGTTCTTTACGTGAGTTCAACGCCACTATAATATCTTCCCATGCATCACTGTTGGCATGTTCCTTCAAACGGTAGGCTATCAAGTTACTGCCCTCCACAGGAAGGAATTCCAAATGCTTACGTACCAGATCCGCATCTCCCATGCGGAAAGCAGGGTGATTCTTGCGTAACTGTATCAAACCTTTATAATAAGCGAAAACATCTGCATGTTCTGCTTTACGTTTCCAGTCAATAGCATTTATAGAGTCAGGACTTTGGTAACTGTTATGCACGCCCTTCTTATCACGCATCACCTCTTCACCGGCATAAATAAACGGTATGCCTTGTGAAGTAAATACAGCCGTTTGAGCCAATTTATCCAATTTTATCAACTCCTGTGGCGTAATACCCGGAACACTTGCATTCAGTCTGTCAACCAAGCACATATCATCATGGCAAGAAACATAACTGACCATTTGTGTCGGCTGTTCAGCCCAGGAAGCCTTACTATAATTCACCAAATCATTGTCCACTTGCGGATGCTTGATAGCACCAACAATACCAAACTTGATACTCTCCTCTCCTCCCGGAACTCCGGCAAGAAAAGCACCTTGATGATTGTCATTGAACGGGCCACGCAATCCATCGCGCATTTCATCAGAGAATGCAGCGATACCCGGCATCCGGTAAGTATTTGCTTTCATAGCCAACGAGTCTTCCGGCATCTGGGGAGCTTTAGCCGCCCAACCTTCACCATAAATAATGATACTCGGGTCAACTGCCGTAGCTGCCTTACGAATTTCATTCATCGTTGCTATATCATGAATGCCCATCAGATCAAAGCGAAAACCGTCAAGGTGATATTCATTAATCCAATGCAACACGGATTCTATCATATATTTCCGCATCATAGGACGGTTACTTGCCGTTTCATTGCCACAAGCGGAAGCGTCAGCAAAGCTACCATCCGGCATCTGGCGATAAAAATATCCCGGCACTGTACGTTCAAAGTTGCTTTCAGCCGTATTGAATGTATGATTATACACCACGTCCAACACTACACGAATTCCTGCTTTATGCAATGCTTGCACCATCTGTTTGAACTCTTTAATACGAACAGAAGGATCATAAGGATCGGTAGAATATGAACCATCAGGCACATTGTAGTTCTGAGGATCATATCCCCAATTGTATTTGTTTTCATCCAATCTGGTCTCGTCTACGGAAGCATAGTCATAAGATGGAAGAAGATGTACGTGCGTCACACCCAGTTCTTTCAAGTGATCAATACCGGTTGCCAATTGTTCGGGACTCAACGTACCTTCTTCTGTCAATGCCAGGAATTTACCTTTGTGCTGAATACCGGAAGAAGGATCGATAGAAAAATCACGGTGATGCATTTCATAAATAATCGCATCTGCCGGAGAAGCCAACGCAGGGCGTTTATCAGCTGCCCAACCTTCGGGATCAGTCGCATTCATATCTATAATTGCGGCACGCTTTCCATTTACTCCTACGGCTTTGGCGTTGATGCCCGGAGTATCTCCCATCCATTTATCCTTAATCTTCACATTGAATGTATAGAATTTCCCAATCAGGTCTTTTTCCACCTTTGCTGTCCAGGTTCCTTCCTTATCGGCCACCATTGAAACGGTTTCATAAGCATGACCACTGTCACCGGTATCAAACAACATCAGACGCACTTCATCGGCAGTGGGTGCCCACAAAGTAAAATTTGTAACTTCAGGAGTATACTCCATCTCTGTCAGGTCACCCGAGCGAACAGGATACAGCTCATAAGACGCGTACTCTTTTTTCGCCGGAGAACAGCTGACAATCGTAGCAGCAGCCACTCCAATCAAGGCAAGTTCATTCAGTTTCATGGTCGTTATTTTAAGTATTAAATGTCATGTATTAATTATTGAGTATCAAGCATTAAGTATTAGATACGAGATATTATCGCTTTACTTTGTCGGGATTCTTGGCTATGAAATCCTTCCAGCCATGATATCCTTTCTCTACTGTAGGGCGTCCCATTTGCAGGAAATGACAATAAGCGGCAGCAAGACCGTCCGTGGCATCCATAAATGTAGGCATATCCTCCTTTGCAAAATGCAACATACGTTGCAACATATCTGCTACCTGCTCCTTGGAAGCCTGACCGTTTCCGGTGATAGCCATTTTAATTTTTAAAGGAGCATATTCCGTGATCGGTATATCCCGGCTGAGAGCGGCCGCCATGGCAACACCTTGTGCACGCCCCAACTTCAGCATAGACTGTACATTCTTCCCGAAAAAGGGTGCTTCAATGGCAAGTTCATCAGGCAGATAGCTCTCGATAATACTCAACACCCGTTCGTGTATATGACGTAATTTCAAGTAATGGTCACCCATTTTACGCAAATCAATAATGCCCATAGCTATCATCTCAGGTTTTGTTCCCTGTACACGCAAAACTCCGTATCCCATAATGGTTGTACCGGGGTCAATGCCCAGAATTATCTTTTCCTTGACAGGCTGTATCACTCTATCACCTCCATCAGTGTAGGAAAGCCTACTACTTTATCCTGGAATATCTTAACCAGCTCTTCGTTCAACTTCGTTCCCTGTTCCAGATGCCAGCGATGCAAAACACCGGAATTTTCCACTTCAAACTGAAGGGAATAACAGGTACTGCCCTCTTCACGGTGACTGAGTACACGAACAATGCGCGGTGTATGCAATACACCAGCCTTTTCTACTTCGGGTAAATAGAATTCTTTGATCCAGATTAGGAAGTTATCTTCCTGTCCTTCTTCTACTTGATAGGTTGTATTATAAATCAGCATATTTTTTCTTTCACTTTGTTTCGCAAACATAGCAATTATTTCAGAATAATGCATTATATTTGCGCCACCAAAAAGAGAGAAACCTCGCAAACGTTAGCGAAGGATCAAAAAAGGGGGGTTAGCTCATCTGGCTAGAGCGCGACACTGGCAGTGTCGAGGTGATCGGTTCGAGTCCGATACTCTCCACGATAAAAAGGAATATATCAGAAGCAGGATATATTCCTTTTTTTATTCTATCTCCCCACCTATCCTTTATAAATCCAAAAAGATTCCACAATAGAATACTTAGGAACAATAAGAAAGATGAGTAAAAGGTCGTATGAAAACCACGCTTTGCTTTATTACTTTTCTTCTTTTGCCCGTAGCAAAACTTCGTCCTACAGTTGCGGGCTATACGTTTTCCAATTGTAGGCTATGCAGCCCGCAATTGCGGGACAGACAGCCCACAATTGGAAAACGAGGTTTTACTTATAGCATAATGACATTAACATAAAAGCTTTAGGGGAAAAAGAAAGGGGCATATCAAATTTTACATCTATAATTCAGCCTTCTATACCATGAGAGGATGGTGTTTAACTCCAGTAATGAATAATTGCAGGCTAAAAAAAGATATTTGTACGAATTCGGGCAAAGTTTGTACAATGCACATTAAGAATCTGTGGATTAGTAAATTACAAGTATAAAAACGTTCTTTATTGTCTGTTTTATGGTGTAGGATGAAGCTTTTATGCATCTTCCTACACCGCTTCATACATCATATATACACCTGATAATCAGACAAAAAGAATAAATGGTGTAGGATGTAGGAACTATTGATGCAAAGTGAAATGGTTCATTCAAGCATCCACACTCAAACAAACCATTTCACCTTTAATCAAACAATGTAATGATTTTAAAACTTATCCTATTGTAACTTAAACGTTACAGGCACTGTAAACTTGCAGCGTACGGGTACGCCACGTTGTTTTCCGGGCTTCCATTTCGGCATGGTAGAAATAACGCGAACCGCTTCTTTGTCCAGATAAGGATCAACGCCTCTTATCACGTTCACATCCACGATGCTACCATCCTTGTTCACAACAAACTGTACTGTTACACGCCCCTGGGTTCCATTCTCTTGTGGAATGGTGGGATACTTGATATTCTTACTCAAATACTGTAAAAGACCGACTGTACCACCATTGAGAAATTGCGGATTTTCTTCCACTACTTCAAAAATCTCATCTTCTACCGGTACATCTTCGTCCACAGTGACAGGTATGTGTTTCACTACAACATCCTCACCGGTTTCTTCCGAGGAGGCAAAATTGGTTTCTTCTACATTAGCATCATCATCTATTATTGTCAAAACATCATTAATAGGAGTAACTTGAGGTGGAGGTGGGGGAGCAACCTCAGGCTGCCTTGTAAGAGGGATCTCCATGTCCTGTTCAAATACATTTTCGACGATACGACCACTCGTGTCAATCTTAATATCACGCGTCCATTCAAACGCTACGAACATGAAGGCAAGTACGACTACATAACCTACAAGTAACCACGTGGGTCTCTTGCTTTCCAAGTTTGCTTTGGGTGTTTTTTTGGTTTCCATAGTTTACAAATTAGTTACTATATAGTGCCTTCCGTTAAGAATCTGACACTATATAGATATTGTTAGTAATACGAAAACACTTGTGGCCACTATTTTCTGTAATAAAGATAGTTGAATAGCTATTAAGTTGTTATCAGAGAGGCCTATTAATATATTTTTTTAATATCTGTTCGAAAAAATTGCTTAGCAAAAAGATTATTTACGCCGGAATACTTAAGAATACTAAAAAAGCAGTTACCTTTGCCGAATAAATCAATCATAAAAGATGAAACAAACTAATTTAAGGAAAAGCGACATTATACTGCATACGCTTAACCCCTATGACCCTGAAATGCAGCGTTACCTTTCCCTCTCTAAAAGAATCGAGCAATTGATGAACAATGCGGAAGATGAAAACGACCCATGTGTTCCTGTTGAGCTCATGGCAGAATTCTTTGTTTTGCAAGAAGAACTTTATCAGAAGGCACTGAAAAAGAACAAAGAAGAAGCTAATTAACCTCCCACAAAGATAAGGAGGACAGTGCATAGCTGACAAGGATAATGATTATCCACAATCTATACGATACGGAGATCGCATAGAGATGCTACGAAGATTTACACAGCCACAGACTTTTTCCCCGCGACCGATTAATTTTATAAAGAGATTGGGAGCGAAATCATGATAAAGTTGTATCTTTGCACCGTTTTATGTATTTCGGAAATAAATAATAACGACGATATGATAGATAAAATCAACCAGCTTCTGCAAGAAGTGGAAGCACTGAAAGCTGCCAACGCCGAGGAACTGGAAGCACTCCGCATCAAATTCCTCAGTAAAAAAGGCGCTATCAATGACTTGATGGCAGACTTCCGCAACGTGGCTGCCGAACAGAAGAAAGAAGTCGGCATGAGACTGAATGAACTGAAAAACAAGGCGCAGGAAAAGATTAACGCACTGAAAGAACAGTTCGAAAGCCAGGATACGGGTTGTGACGATATTGACCTCACTCGTTCCGCTTATCCGGTAGAACTGGGTACACGCCACCCGCTCACCATCGTAAAAAACGAAATCATCGATATATTTGCACGTCTGGGTTTCAGTATTGCCGAAGGTCCGGAAATTGAGGATGACTGGCACGTGTTCTCCGCATTGAATTTTGCTGAAGATCACCCCGCACGCGATATGCAGGATACTTTCTTCATCGAAGCACATCCCGACATCGTATTGCGTACGCACACTTCATCCGTACAAACACGCGTTATGGAAGTCTCACAACCTCCTATCCGCATCATTTGCCCGGGACGCGTATATCGTAACGAAGCTATCAGCTATCGCGCACACTGCTTTTTCCATCAGGTAGAGGCGTTGTATGTAGATAAAGACGTATCTTTCACTGATCTGAAACAGGTGTTATTGCTCTTTGCCAAAGAAATGTTCGGCGAAGATACCAAGATCCGTCTGCGTCCGTCTTATTTCCCGTTCACGGAACCCAGTGCCGAAATGGACATCAGTTGTAACATTTGTGGCGGAAAGGGCTGTCCGTTCTGCAAGCATACCGGCTGGGTAGAAATCCTGGGTTGCGGTATGGTAGACCCCAACGTATTGGAAAGTAACGGCATCGACAGTAAGGTATACAGCGGATACGCCCTCGGTATGGGTATCGAGCGTATTACTAACCTGAAATATCAGGTGAAAGACCTTCGTATGTTCTCTGAAAACGACACAAGATTCCTGAAGGAATTCGAAGCCGCTTACTAAAATAAGTAGAGAGTTGAGAATTCTCAACTCTCAATTTAATAAGAATGAAAGATAAACTTGTTACTTCCAGTTATTGTTTTATTCTCGCAGCCAACTTCCTGCTGTATTTCGGATTCTGGTTGCTGATACCGGTACTTCCCTTTTACCTGTCCGAAGTATTCAGTGCCGGCAATTCCACAATCGGTATCATTCTTTCCTGCTACACAGTAGCTGCATTGTGTATCCGCCCCTTCTCCGGTTATTTTCTGGACAGTTTTGCACGTAAACCTTTATATTTGATGGCTTACTTCATCTTTATGACGATGTTTGCCGGATACATTATTGCAGGCTCGCTTACACTGTTTATCATGTTCCGTATCATACAGGGAGTATCGTTCGGAATGGTAACCGTAGGTGGTAACACAGTGGTGATTGACATCATGCCATCTTCACGACGCGGAGAAGGATTAGGATATTATGGGCTTTCAAACAACATTGCAATGGCAGTGGGTCCGATGTCAGGATTATTTCTGCATGATGCGGGAATGAGTTTTACTACCATATTCTGCTGTTCACTAGGGTCCTGTATGGCTGGGTTCGTTTGCGCTTCTCTTGTAAAGACTCCTTATAAACCACCTGTGAGACGTGAACCGATATCTCTCGACCGATTCATATTGCTGAAAGGTATTCCAGCAGGTATCAGCCTCTTGTTGCTTTCCATTCCTTATGGAATGACGACCAACTATGTGGCTATGTATGCCAAACAAATCGGGATTAATGCCACCACAGGTTTCTTCTTCACTTTCATGGCAATAGGAATGGCTATTTCACGTATATTCTCCGGAAAGATTGTGGACAGAGGTAAGATAACGCAGGTTATTTCCGCTGGACTGTATCTCGTGGTGTTCAGTTTTTTCCTGCTTTCGGCCTGTGTATATCTTATCAGCTGGAACAACATGGTATGTACGATTGTTTTCTTTTCCGTGGCCTTGTTGCTGGGAGTGGGGTTCGGCATTATGTTCCCCGCTTACAACACTTTATTTGTCAACCTCGCCCCCAACAGCCAACGTGGTACCGCCACTTCTACCTACCTGACCTCCTGGGATGTAGGCATCGGTATCGGTATGTTGACAGGAGGCTATATTGCAGAAGTCAGCACCTTTGATAAAGCCTATTTATTCGGAGCCTGCCTTACCATTGTTTCCATGCTCTACTTCAATGGCAAAGTAGCTCCCAATTACCATAAAAATAAATTGCGATGAGAAAGAAAGAACGTTATGAAAAAGTCCTTGCCTGGTTTCGGGAAAATCGTCCCGTAGCCGAAACGGAACTACACTATGAGACTCCGTTTCAACTGCTGATAGCGGTCATCCTCTCCGCCCAATGTACGGATAAACGGGTGAATATGATTGTTCCGCCACTGTATCGCGACTTCCCGACTCCGGAAGTTCTCGCTGCCAGTACTCCGGAAGTGATATATGAATATATCCGTAGCGTGTCTTACCCCAATAACAAGGCAAAACATCTGGTAGGCATGGCACAAATGTTGGTGAAAGACTTCAACAGCGAAGTGCCCGGCACACTGGAAGAACTCATAAAACTTCCCGGTGTAGGACGTAAGACGGCAAACGTCATCCAATCCGTTGTATTCAACAAAGCGGCAATGGCAGTAGACACTCATGTGTTCCGTGTAAGCCATCGCCTCGGACTAGTTTCGGACCAATGCACCACCCCGTTCAGTGTAGAAAAAGAACTGGTGAAAAACATTCCGGAAGCCGACATTCCCATTGCTCATCACTGGCTTATTTTGCACGGACGATACGTCTGCCAGGCACGTACACCACAATGTGACAACTGCGGTTTGCAATTGATGTGCAAATATTATTGCGAGAAGTATAAAGTTAGCAAAGAGAAGCCGGAAGATAAAGAATAAATGACGGTTTCATAGCAAAAGAAAGAAATAAATGCTAACTTTGCGCTCACGAAAACAAATTAATAACACTTTTAAATAAAATAGAGTATTATGACAATTGATCAATTCAACTTTGCCGGTAAAAAGGCATTCGTTCGTGTGGACTTCAATGTACCCTTGGACGAAAACTTCAACATTACAGATGATAACCGTATGCGTGCTGCTCTTCCTACGCTGAAGAAAATTTTGGCTGACGGTGGCAGTATAATTATTGGTTCTCACCTCGGTCGTCCGAAAGGTCCGGCTGACAAGTTCTCTTTGAAACATATCCTGAAACATCTGTCAGAATTGTTGGGTGTTGAGGTGCAATTCGCTAACGACTGTATGGGCGAAGAAGCTGCTGTAAAAGCTGCTGCTCTGCAACCGGGTGAAGTGCTGTTGCTTGAGAATCTTCGTTTCTATGCTGAAGAGGAAGGCAAACCCCGCGGTTTGGCAGAAGATACGACAGACGAAGAAAAAGCTGCCGCCAAGAAAGCCGTAAAAGAAAGCCAGAAAGAATTCACCAAGAAATTGGCTTCTTATGCTGACTGCTACGTAAACGACGCTTTCGGTACAGCTCACCGTGCACACGCTTCTACGGCTTTGATCGCTAAATATTTCGACAAAGACAACAAGATGTTCGGTTACTTGATGGAGAAAGAAGTGAAAGCTGTTGATAAAGTATTGAATGACATCAAACGTCCGTTCACTGCTATCATGGGTGGTTCTAAGGTTTCTTCTAAAATCGAAATCATCGAAAACCTGCTGAGTAAGGTTGATAACCTGATCATCGCCGGTGGTATGACTTATACTTTCACTAAGGCTATGGGTGGAAAGATCGGTATTTCCATTTGCGAAGATGACAAACTGGATCTGGCTCTTGACCTGGTAGCAAAAGCTAAAGAAAAAGGTGTAAACCTGGTATTGGCTGTTGACGCTAAGATCGCTGACGCTTTCTCTAACGACGCCAACACTAAGTTCTGTCCGGTCGACCAAATTCCTGATGGTTGGGAAGGTTTGGATATCGGTCCTGAAACAGAGAAAATCTTCACAGACGTTATTAAAAACTCCAAGACTATCTTGTGGAACGGTCCGACTGGTGTATTCGAATTCGAGAACTTTACTCATGGCTCACGTGCCGTAGGTGAAGCTATCGTAGAGGCTACTAAGAACGGTGCTTTCTCACTTGTAGGTGGTGGTGATTCCGTAGCTTGCGTAAACAAGTTCGGTTTGGCAAGCGGTGTTTCTTACGTTTCAACCGGTGGTGGTGCATTGCTCGAAGCAATCGAAGGAAAAGTTCTTCCGGGTATCGCTGCTATCAACGAATAAAAACAGACATTATCATACCCAAAGGCAGCTCTTTGAAAAGAAGGGTTGCCTTTTTTAATCTTATATCTTCACATCTATAAAAAATAATGAAACGAATACTGTTATCCTTCGCTTTCTTGTTCTCTGTCCTGATAGCAACGGCACAAGATGCTTGTTTAAACGACGTAGTAAACACTCTTAAAGACCGTATCAGCCTTGCCGGTTATGCCCAGGTAGGATATACGTATGATGATGCCGATGATGGCAGTAATACGTTCGACATCAAACGGGTTATCTTCATGGCACAAGGTAAAATCACTGACCGCTGGCTATGTTACTTCATGTACAGCTTTGCCAATACGGGAAAAATACTTGAAGCATACACCGAATACAAATTCCTCCCCCAACTGACTGCCCGCATCGGACAATTCAAGACGATGTATACCATTGAAAACCCAATGTCTCCTTGCTATGTAGAGTTGATCAATTGCTACGCGCAGTCTGTCAATTACCTGGCCGGTATCAACGGCAGCGATCCGTTATATGGTTCCAACAGCGGGCGCGATATGGGTCTCCTGATTTATGGAGACCTGTTCGGCAAACTGGTAAATTATAATCTTGCATTGATGAATGGACAAGGCATCAATCTGAAAGACAAGAACAACCAGAAAGATATTGTAGGCAGTCTGATGGTTCATCCGCTCGACTGGCTATCCGTAGGTGGTTCTTTTGTTAAAGGAAAGGGATGCGCAGTAGCCACTTTCACTCTTAATCCGGATATACAGGTAGGTGAAAACTATACGCGTAACCGTTGGTCGGCAGGTGCAGTGATTAAGACCAAACCGGTTGATGTACGCACAGAATACCTGGCCGGAAAAGATGGACACGTGAAAAGCGACGGCTACTACGTAACGGCATCTGCACATGTATTCCCCAAAGTGGATGTCATTGCATCTTATGACTATTTTAACAAAAGCAAAGTGCTGGATGACAAGCAAACCAATTACGTAGTGGGACTGCAATACTGGTTTTATCCTAAGTGCAGAGTACAGGCACAATATACGTACTGCAACCGCCATATCGGAGAAAACAGTAATTTATTACAAGCACAGTTGCAAGTGCGCTTCTAAAGAAAAACCTTACATGCTATGGAATACAGCCGAATTCTGAAAGAAATATACGAAGAAATACAGCCGTATGCACAGGAAGGCAAACCGGCAAGTTATATCCCTGAACTGCTGAAAGTCAATCCTGATCGTTATGGCATCTGTCTGCGCACCATCGAAGGCAAGGAATATGCCCAGGGAGACAGTGATGAACGTTTCGCCGTGCAGAGTATTTCAAAAGTATTTTCTCTTGCCATGAGCTTTGGCCGGATAGGTAACGAACTTTGGAAACGCATAGGCGTAGAACCGTCCGGCAATGCATTCAACTCCATCTTTCAGCTGGAAATGGAGAAAGGAATCCCCCGCAATCCACTCATCAATGCAGGGGCATTGGTAATGGCAGACGTCTTGCTCTCAGTACTTGAATATCCGGAAAGGGAATATCTCTCTTTTGTGCGGAAACTCTGCGGCAATGACACGATTCAATATAATGAAAGCATGGCTGCTTCCGAACGGGAGTATGGATATCTGAATGCCGCCATCACCAATATACTAAAATATCACGGCAATATAGAAAACGACATCGAGCGGGTACTTCGCTTCTACTTCCGTCAATGTTCCATAGGTATGAATTGCCGGGAACTGGCACATTCTTTCCTCCCCTTTGCCGATCACACAAGACCGTTCAGTTTTGATGGAACCGAACTGACGACTTCGCAGGTGAAGCGTATCAATGCCATTATGCAAACATGCGGTTTCTATGATGAAGCCGGCGAGTTTTCTTATCTGGTAGGATTACCCGGGAAAAGTGGCGTCGGTGGTGGTATCGCTGCTGTATGCCCACGCAAGTATGCAGTAGCTGTATGGAGTCCGCGACTCAATTCCAAAGGCAACTCCGTAATGGGCATGAAAGCTCTGGAATTACTGACAACCAAAACTGCAGTCAGTATTTTCTAAGAACCCGAACTTTTTTGGCATCATTTTTGTACCTTATACTAATAAAGTATTAAAGAAAGGACTGAATATGAATGAACAATCCATCCAAAAACAATATAATCAGATAGTCAGTTTACTGGAAGATAAACGGCTGAAAGAAGCTCTCGTTCAGCTGGATGCTTTCTTATATAATAGTAATGACTGGACTTTGCGTAACCGCCTGGAACAAATCCAGACTTCCTATCAGTATATGCTGCAATACATGAAGCTGGGAATGAAAGATCCGGAACGGCATAAATTGTATCGTCAACTATTAGCCGATACCTGGGAAATTGCCGATCAGACGCGCATCCTATTGCTGGATGAGATATCTACCCACTACTATCATTCTTTGCGCAGAAATCCCAACCAGTTGCCGAAGGCTTATGACCTCTCTGCCCAACAGAGGATACTGGAAGGATTCTCGGACGAAATGGCCGTATCGCAGTTGGCAAACTATCAAGGCTTGGACGCTATCTTAAAACGGCATGAAGAAACACACCAGGTTATGTTTCTTACCACTTGGAGCAACAATAACTGGACTTTGGAAGAATTTGCCCAAGCAGAAGATATGCTCCGCTCGGAAACATTACCAATCAATGATTTATGTCTGTTTGTCAGTGCTGTCACACTTAGTTTAATGGAGTGTTTCGACGAACGTAAGATCAATTGGCTGCTCGACGGACTCCGCCATACCCATCCGCAAATCAACCAAAGGGCTTTGGTAGGACTTGTCATCACCCTACATCTCTACCCCACTCGCATTACACTCTACCCGGAACTGGAAGCACGCATTTCTCTTTTCAGAGAAGATCCGGACTTCAGTAAACAGGTGAACCGTGTTTACATCCAACTGCTTCGCAGCCAGGAAACCGAGAAAATTGACAAGAAGATGCGGGAAGAAATCATTCCCGAAATGATGAGGAACGTGAATATCATGCGCAACATGAAATTCGGTTTTGAAGAAACTGATGAAAACGACCGTAATCCGGACTGGGAACAGGCTTTCGAACAATCAGGATTGGGAGACAAAATACGAGAAATGAACGATTTACAGTTGGAAGGCGCTGATGTCTATATGAGTACATTCGCACAACTGAAAGGCTATCCTTTCTTCCGCGAACCACACAACTGGTTCTATCCTTTCGACCGGATGCACTCCAGTATTATCCACCAGGTCGGCTTGAACCAGACAAGTGAAAGTTCTGTACTCTCTATCATTCTGCAATCCGGATTCTTCTGCAACAGTGATAAGTATTCATTCTGTTTCACCATTGCCCAACTTCCGCAAGGACAGCGGGATATGATGTTAAGCCAGATGACGCCCCAGGACCAAAGTGACTTTATGGAAGAGAAGAATAGCGCCAGTCTGAAGCAATACGCAGAACGGCCTGACGTTATCAGCAACCAGTATATTCACGATTTATATCGTTTCTTCAAACTCAGCCAACGTAGAAATGAGTTCCACAACATCTTCCAGGAAGAGATTGCTTTGCACCGTAATCCTGTGCTGAAAGAATTGCTGAGTGCTCCCGAACTATTGGTGGCTGTTGCCGATTTCCATTTCCGCAAAGAGCACCCTGCCGAAGCATTGGAGCTCTACCGGATATTGATAGACCGGAAACAGGCCAATGCGGATATTTTCCAGAAAACAGGCTTCTGCCTGCAAAAGGAGAAACGCTATCAGGAAGCTGTGGATGCTTATCTGAAAGCCGATATGCTGAAACCTGATCATTTGTGGACGCTCCGCCATCTGGCTACCTGTTACCGTCAGATGAAGAATTTCGATGCCGCTCTGGAATACTACCACCGTGTGGAAACAATTCAACCAGAAAACCACAATGTATTATTCTATACCGCAAGTTGCCTGGCAGAGCAGAAAAGATACGAAGATGCACTACAATACTTCTTCAAACTGGACTTTCTGGAAAACAACTGCATGAAAGCATGGCGCGGTATCGGCTGGTGCTCATTTGTCAGTGGTAAGCATGAACAGGCTATGAAGTATTATGACAAACTTCTCGCCTCCAAACCTCTTGCAACAGATTATCTCAATGCCGGACACGTGGCATGGGTATTGGGAAATATAGAAAAAGCTGCCGGACTCTATGGTAAAGCTATGGCAGAAAGTGGTAGCAAGGACGCATTCCTGGACATATTCGACAGAGACCGGAACAGCCTGCTCAAGCAAGGTATCGCAGCCGAGGAAATTCCATTAATGTTGGATATGATTGAATAAAGGCATAAATAAATATCTGATGAAGAAATACTGCATTCTGGCTATACTCTGTTGTTTCAGCTATCTGGCAGCAGCACAGACTCCCGTGGAAAAAGGACTGGAAAGCATAAACCGGGCATCCGCCGAAGCGTATATCGGTTTTCTGGCACACGATGAATTACAGGGTAGGGAAGCCGGATACCACGGTTCCAAGGTAGCGGCGCAATACATTGCTTCATTGCTTCAGGCAATGGGAGTACAGCCATTAGGAGACAATTATTTTCAACCTTTTGAAGCCTACCGGAGAGAACGGCAGAAAAAAGGACGGTTGGAAGTACACCCCGATTCGATTGCTTTATTCAGCAAAGAAGTTCATCAGAAACTCCCAATGACTAATGTCTTGGGAATAATTCCCGGTAAAAATGTCAATGAGTATGCAATTGTCGGCGCACACTTCGATCATTTAGGAATAGATCCGGCTCTGGATGGTGATCAGATTTATAACGGTGCCGATGACAATGCTTCCGGAGTATCAGCTGTCCTACAAATAGCCAAAGCATTCATTGCCAGCGGGAAACAACCGGAAAGAAATATTATTTTTGCTTTCTGGGATGGCGAAGAGAAAGGATTGCTGGGTTCAAAATTCTTTGTACAAACCTGCCCGTTCATTTCACAAGTCAAGGGTTATCTGAATTTCGATATGATAGGCCGTAACAATAAACCGCAGCAACCGATGCACGTGGTTTATTTCTATACAGAAGCCAACGCGGCTTTTGGAAAGTGGCTCAAAGAAGGTATAAAGAAATACAATCTCCGGTTAGAGCCCGACTATCGTCCATGGGATAACCCCATAGGCGGTAGTGATAACAGTTCCTTTGCCAAAGCGGGAGTTCCTATTATCTGGTATCATACGGATGGACATCCGGACTACCACCAGCCCTCCGATCATGCCGACAGATTGAATTGGGAAAAGATTGTGGAGATAACCAGAGCATCTTTTCTGAATGCCTGGAATCTGGCAAACGAGAAAGAGTATTAAACTATACCTTCAGTAATTCCCTGTATAGTTTTTGCACAGGAAGCCCCATGATATTATAGTAACTTCCCGAGATATTCTCCACCCCAATAAAACCGATCCACTCCTGCACTCCATAGGCTCCGGCTTTATCCATCGGTTTGAAGTTATCTACGTAATATATAATTTCATCTTCGCTCAATGTGGCGAAACGTACTTCAGTCTGTGCTGTAAAACTTCGCTGCCAATCGGTAGTGGTTATGCATACGCCGGTGAAAACTTCATGGGTACGCCCCGACATAGTCCGCAACATCTGCAAAGCATCCTCCCTATCCCGGGGTTTGCCAAGAACCTCACCATCCAGCCATACAATCGTATCCGCCGTAATTATCAGTTCATCTGGTTGCATCATAGGTATGTAGGCGTCCGCTTTTTCCTTAGCAATGTAGAGCGGTATTTCCTCCCCCTGCAAAGTATCCGGATAAGATTCATCCACATCCGGAAGAATCCGCACTTCATAATTCACGCCCAAACCTACCATCAATTCTCTCCTGCGGGGAGATCCCGAGGCAAGAATCACCTTATATTTCTCTAAATTGTCCAACATAACGATTTAAAGTATTAATTTTTAAGCATTAAGTATAAGAGGAGATTACCAACCAAAAGCTTTATCATCCATCCAAAGTCCCTGAACTTTCAATACTTGTTCTACAACGTCCCGACCACAGCCATAGCCACCATTGGCATAGGAAATATAGCGGGAGACGGTCTTCACTTCTGCTGACGCATCTTTAGGACAACAAGGTAATCCGCACTCACGCATTACTTCAATATCCGGAATGTCATCACCTACATAAAGAATCTCTTCGTTTTTCAAGCCATGGCGGTCACGAAAATCATGATAATCATGGATTTTTACGGAAGAAGCCATGTAAATATCCTCAGAAGGAATTCCCAAGGCCATAAAGCGTTTGCGAACAGCTTCGGAGCGTCCACCGGTAATGATTCCCAGTAACAAACCCTGTTTGCAGGCAAGGTGCAAAGCGTAACCATCTTTAATGTTCACGGTACGCATCGGTTCTCCATCCGGACTCATCGGTATGACGTTAGCACTCAAAACGCCATCAACATCAAATACAAGTGCTTTTATCTTTTTCAGATCGTAATTGATAGTACTCACTATATTCGGTTTTTTAATTAGGTTACCTTTCAAAAAAACAATGCTTGTTTTAGGATAAAACTATGCTTGTTATGTACCAAAACATTGCTTGTTATGCATCGAAACATTACTTGTTATGCAAACGATGTATATTCTCGCTCACAAGCTGATACAATTCCTGCATCTCCGGTTCATCAGCAAGCATCTCCAGATGCTTATTGATTACATTTTCATCATAACGTACAGCCGGACCTGTCTGAGCCTGCTTCGGTTCCAGTTCATGCACTTTACGGGCTGTTTCATCAATCAAGGGTAGCATCGCATCGAATGGAAGATTATATTTCTTCAATAATTCAGCCGCCAGAGCATACATGTGATTCGTAAAATTACAAGTGAACACAGCTGCCAGATGCAGGCTTCTACGCTGCTCAGAGGTAGCTTCATACACCTTTTCCGAAAGGACAGAAGCAATTGCCTTCAACAATTCCGTATCTTCGGATGAATTACTCTCTATGAAGAAAGGAATCGTACGGAAATCCACCTCGCGCTGTTTGCTGAAAGTCTGCATAGGATAAAACACACCGTAACGTGAAGTTTTTCCTTCCCAAATGCTCATCGGAATGCTCCCGGCTGTATGTACCAGCAAAGCATCTTCCTTCCCGGCAACAATTTCGGGTAATAGTTCCACGAAAGCAGCATCCTTCAAAGAGACAATATAGAGCCGGGCATCCCTGGATACTTCCGAAAGTTCGGTCGTATATTCCGCCTCTATCGCTTGAGCCAAGGCACATGCTGCCTCTTTTGTACGGCTGTAGACCTGTACTATACGAAAACCATTTTGATATAAAGCCTTGGCCAGGTTCGTTGCGAGGTTTCCGGCACCGATAAAGACTACCGGCGTATCTTGTACACTCCTTTTCATCTTGTAGCCAGCCAATATAGAATAATTCCGAGAACCAGCAAAGTTACAGGCAGCAGATAGGCAGACATCGTGCCGAGCAATGCCGTTATCAATCCGAAATTCAGTATCAGCCACAGACCAATCAACACCAGTCCCACCGATTTATCACGCTTGAAGATGAGAAATATCACCGCCGTATAAAGCAGAAAATTATCCTTATTCATCACCCACGGCAGACCAATACTTGAGAAATGTATCAATTTGTCCACCAGATAAAGTATACCGAAAACAATCAATGTAACCGCTGTGGCCCTGTAAGTATCGCGGTTATTGTTTGCTTTTGCTGCACCCACCGTTACTTTCCTCCGTATTTATTGATATGAACTTTTTCCCATTGCAGATGTTCTTCACTGAAAGGCTTACGTTCCATGCCTTTGTGTCCGATAGCAACGACACTGAGCACTTGCAGTTGTAAGGGAATATCGAGCACTTCGCGCACATATTCATCGGACGGCATACCGGAAGCGGTGAAACGTTCGCGCACCTGCACCCAGCAACTGCCTAAGCCCATATCTTCTGCCTGTAATTGTATAATAATCGAAGCAATGGAAGCATCTTCAATCCACACATCACTCACTAACGGATCAGCCGTTACTACAATTGCCAACGGTGCATCAGCAATAAATTGCGACGCTTGCGCCTTGCAATGTGATAGTTTTTCAAGCAACTCCTTATCGTCTACCATAATAAACTGCCATGCATTTGTCCGCTTGGAAGTGGGTGACATCAGCGCAGCTTTCATCAGGGTAACCACCTCTTCCTGCGTCAACTCTTCATCCGTAAATTTCCGCATACTGCGGCGCACTTTTAGCAATTCACTGAAATTTTCCATATATCATATTTTATTAGTAACTTATTTAGCGCATTGCGCTAAATAACCATTTAGGAACGCAAAGATACAAGATTATTTTCTAAATTTGCAGTCAATGCCTTTGAAACTGACGACATATTACCACGGGAGTGACATCCCGGAACTGCCGGGCAATAATACATTTCACTCCATCGAGTTGTTTCATATCTACGAAGCAACCCCGGGTTATACGCCCCTTCTCATCGTTGCATCAGAAGCCGAAAAGCCTGTCGCCAAGCTATTGGCAGCAGTACGAAAGAGTGCCCGTCTGTTCCCGCCCGCCATTATCAAGCGATGTGAGGTTTATGGAACAGGAGAGTATTTTGATGAAACTATCGACAAAGAATTTGTCTTTGGTGAGATGTTGCAACGGTTAACGGCTGAAGCGTTACGGGAGGCATTCCTTATTGAATTCCGTAACCTGGAAAACTCCCTGTTCGGTTATAAATCTTTCCGCAAAAACCATTACTTCGCCATAAACTGGCTACGGGTACGTAATTCACTACATAGCATTGAGCATGTAGAAAGCCGCTTCAGTCCCTCGCGCATCCGACAAATCAAAAAAGGATTAAAAAATGGTGCAGAAGTAAAGGAAGCTCATACTCCGGAGGAAGTGCATGCATTCTCCCAGATGCTGCACCATGTCTATTCTTCTAAAATACGCCGTCATTTCCCCAGCAGAGTGTTCTTCCTACGCATGGAAGAAGAAATGATGAAAGGGGAACAAAGCAAAATATTCATTGTCACTTACAAAGATAAAATAATAGGCGGCAGTGCCTGCATCTATTCCGAAGACAGTGCTTACCTTTGGTTCTCTGGTGGTATGCGCAAGACGTATGCCCTTCAATACCCGGGTATACTTGCCGTATGGTATGCTCTGTTCGATGCCAAGCAGCGGGGATACCGTCACCTTGAATTTATGGATGTCGGTCTCCCCTTCCGCAAGCACGGTTACCGCGAATTTGTCTTACGCTTCGGCGGTAAACAAAGCAGTACCCGCCGCTGGTTTCTTTTCCGCTGGGAGTGGCTGAATAAATTGCTGAATAAGATTTACGAATAGAATTATTCCACACTCTGATACGTCAATGGCGGATCAAAGTAACGGGACATACTCTTCATATTTTCTCTGTAAGAAGGCTTTGCAAAATGAGTATTCATAAAATAATCATCTTGTTGTTTCTTCTGTTCCTGCTTGAGCGCATCCCGTTCTGCTACGTAATTGGCTGTCTTCTTACCGGAGGCATCAGAGACATCCACTGTCATACGTGCTCCCTCTGTCCTGATACTTACCGAGTGATCTGTTGAAACCGGAACATCTAATGTCTGATAAGAATCGATATCCAGTTTGAGAGTTACGGGTGTACCGGTCCATTCATAGCGGTAAGTTCCGCTCGCATCATTTTTAGCAATAATCATACGTAATGTACCATCTCCTATATTTACCCGACTATCCACTACCTTCAATTCAGAAGGAAGCTGCGGATCAATGGTTATGGAATGATTGAGCATATCAGGACGAATTCCCAGGAAGTATTGATTCCACACGCGGATATGTTCGCTATTACTCCACGCCTGCAGGAAAGTTCCACTTCGACGCACCCATGTCTGCCCGGCACGTGGCCATGCATCCGCATTCTCTGATAAACTGCCGACAGCACCTTCCGCAAGTGCCTGGCGGTTCATGTTCCTGAACAAAGTATACGCGATGTCAGCTTGTCCGTTTTCTATCATCCGCTGCATGGCCATACCATTATTCCAAAGCCATATCGTGCCATTATGATAAGCATCATCTTTATGATAACGATACCATTGCTCATGATAAGGATGGAACTGTTCGTCGGACTGATCGAGTGAAGACACTCCCCACGGATATACCAGACGTTCCCAAACTTCTTTTGTCTCATGCATCTTCAAGTCAGGATCAGAAACCAGATCCAACGCATAGATAGCATTGGGGCGGAATTGCGCATCCCCACTTCCATCTGTATTCAGATGATCATAGATTGACTGGGCGGCTGTGTCTACAAAATCCTGTTCAAAATTTGAGCGGAGACGCTCCGCGGCAAGATTCCAACGCTGAGCATCTTCTTCACGGTTCATGTAGCGGGCAAGATTCGAGGCATTCGTCAATTGGGTATACCACAATGCCTGCACATCCACAGCACGATTGCCACGTGGTGAACAGGGATACTTGCTTTGACGTTTGGCATCCATCCAAGTGTCCGCATCCGCATGGGTAAGATACCCTTTTTCATCCGTATACAGGCTGAGAGAAGCATCCGTGGCAATCTTCACTGAAGGATAAATTTCTTTCACGAAGGCGGTGTCACCCGTATATTTCAGATAATCGTGCACCTGCATAACGAAACGAGGGGTTCCGTCAGTGGTATTATAAAGAATACCTTCCAGATTCAAACGATTAGGTACACGTCCGTAAGTAGGAGATGTGGAAATGGTATCCTGATAACGTGCAAATGACGCAAGAATATCACGTGCCGTATCAAACTGCCCTGTACAAAGCACTGCACCCGGCATAGAAATAAACATATCCCGCCCCCAGAAGTCCGTGAACCAGGGTAAACCGGCATACATACCATAACCACCGTGCTGATGAGTGATCAACTGATCATTGGTAAGCATAATCCAGGCAAGGGCATGATCCAAAGAATCCAGATTGGTCTTTAAAGGATTATGGTTCAGTAAGGATTGAATACGCTGACTACGTGCAGCCAACCACTTCTCTCCTTCTTTACGGAAACCATCTATTGCTTGCCGGCTATCTTCTTCCGTACCAAAAGCAATCAGGAAACCACCTGCAGCTACCGGAACAGTTATCAGATTATCTGCAAACTCAATTCCTGTCTCCGCTACGGGTGCTATACGTATTACATTTTCCGGTGACTCTTTCGTTGTATAGAGTACAGAATTTCCATCCTTCCGTGCATCCACCACATTTTCCCCCATCAGCATGAATGAGATCTGCTTCCCTTGTACACTATCCATACGAACATACAACAACTTCTGTTCATCCACCAGACAGAATGTTTCCACAGCCTTTTCATATCGGCGAACTAATTTGTCAGGATATACCGATGTGCGGGCATTTTCCCGAAGCAATCTTTCTCCATCCACATACAAACGGTAATCGGCAAAGATACGTTTGGCATAAATATTCCAGCCTGCATACCAATCTCCCCAATCATCCGTAGAGGTCATTCCATAATAGAAACCTCCGTTTTTGTCTGTATAAGAATATTCACGTGACTGTCCGTCAGGTATGGTAATGCCTAATTCGTTTGTACTTAGCGTAGACAATTCTTTTACATTTTCACTACAAGCCATCACTAAAAAAGAAGTAGCTGCGAGTAATATACCCGCAGCTCTCTTCGAAAAGCATAAATTCACTTTGTTGTTGATCATATTTACAGCAACTAACCTATTTTATCGTAACTAATCTATTTCATTATTTTGCAAACCTGTACTTTGCCATCTTCCATATAAGCCCGTGCCATATAATAACCAACGGGCAAAGCAGACAAACCGACAGAAGTACATTTTTCCTGTGTCATCACCAACATTCCATTCACAGAATATACTTCTACGCGTTTAGCTTCTCCGGCAGGCAGCACCAAAGTATCCATACCTCTATTGTAATATATTAAAGGCTTTTCGGCATCAGGAGCAGTAGTCTCGATACCTGTCAGAGTCGGTTTAAAGTTAGTAAAGAGACGGAATTCATGGGCAGGAACAGCAATAGTCTGTGTAGTACTTGATACACTCAAAGGCTCATTGTCTTTCAGTAACTCATACCATGTACCAGTTTCCTGGAAAGTTACAGAAAAGTTCTTATCTGCCAACGTAAAGTTGCCAACAACTACAAGAGACTTGCCGTCAATGGAAGTAGCCGACAAAGTACGTCCATTATCCCAGTTAGCAGTACCTACTTTCCAGCTAAATGTAGTATTTGAAGCAAACAATTCAGGATAGGAATGACGTAAATCTAAAAGAGCAGCATACGTCTCATACAATTTCTTTCGATCAGCATCTTCAAAGTAGTCCCAACGTATCGGCTTGGGGTCGGTACGAAAAGCCTTATCATCATATTCAGAACCATCTGTATTATTGTTTATAGAGAAATCATATCCTAACTCACCAAACTGCCAGATCATCTTTGGTCCGGGTACGGTAAGGAAGAAGGCCGCATTGGTAGCTAAACGTTTGGTACGGGTAGATAGATTAATATTACTTCCCGTTGCAGGGCTTATTCCGGTATTTGTACCCGTAGTTGATGCTATTACTCCGGTATTTCCCCATTTCCAGGCTTTAAACCCTGTACGTTCTTCATCATGACTTTCCATATATCCCACCAAACTACCGGCAGGCATACTTGTTCCCGCATATAAACCACTGAAATCATTTTCTGTAGTCCATCCCATTGCTGTTTGACAATATGAGTAATTCATCTTACGCCACAACAAGATACCTGCTTCTCCTAACTGCTTTTCTTCACTGGTAGCTGCCAGATGTTCAAAAATAACGTAAGCACCCGGCTGCCGCTCTTGCACGGCAGCAGACATACGCTTCAAGTTAGCAATACGGTCTTTGTCCGGCCCGTCTGCCCAACTGCCTTCCCCATAATAAGTATTAGAGAAACCTTTTGTAAAGTCATAACGAAAACCATCAATTTTGTATTCTGACATCCAGAAACCAGCTACACTATCTACCAGTGCACGGGTATATTCACTGTCATGATTAAAATCATATCCCCATGAAAGTTCCTTATTCTTTATATTTGATTCTTGATTATACCACGGATTATCAGCAGAGGGCTGCCCATCCGCATCCTTATACAAAAGATAGAAAGGAGACTGCCCAAAGCTATGATTCAGCACAAGGTCGATAATAACAGCCATCCCTTGACTGTGACATTCATCCACAAAAGCTCTTAAATCATTCTTTGTACCATAATACTTATCTACCGCAAAATAGAATGAAGGATTGTATCCCCAGCTCGAATTTCCTTCAAATTCATTAACAGGCATCAATTCAACCGCATTCACTCCCAGATTCTTCAGGTATTCCAGCTTTTCTTTTGCAGCATTAAATGTATGTTCTTCAGTAAAATCACGAATCAACATTTCATAAATAACCAATTGCTCAGAAGCCGGACGTTCGAAGTTCTTCACTTTCCAATTATATGCAGTTTGTCCTGTTTGTAATACAGAAACAATACCTTCTGCTTTTCCGGTTGGATAAGGTTTCAGATTCGGATATGTCGTACTTTCAATCTCATGATCGTTCCAAGGATCAAGTACTTTATCAGTATAAGGATCTGCAATATAAATAGAACCATCTACTAAATACTGGAAAGCATATTCTTCACCTTTTGTCAGCCCGGAAAGAGTTATCCAGAAATATTCACCATCTTGTTTCAACTGATAATCCGATTTAGGAGTCCAATCGTTAAAGTCCCCCACTACATATACATACCCCTTTTTGGGAGCCTGCAATACTAAAGTTGCTTCTGTATCACTAATATAGTTAATACCGGGACGTACTCCTTGAGGCATTTTCTCCGAGGTGCTTGTCCCATTCAGTACAGTTACTTCCTGTGTAGCAGAGACAGTTTTACCATTAGCGGTAGCTTCTGCTTTCAACGTATAGCTTCCGGCAGCTGAGAATGTATAAGATTGGGAAATTGTAGTGGCATTAGCTTCAGTAGCTATCTCAGTAGCACCTACATAGAGTTTTAGAGTTGAAGCAACAGAAGCAGAAGCTTGAATTGTAAGAGCAGTATTGGTAATCAAATTCTCTTTCTCGGCAGGTTGATCAAAACGAACGGTTAAACCGGCAGTATGTACATCAACAAAGATATCTTTGTTCCCCGTGTCCTTGCCTTCTTTTGATTTATCTGCACTACGAAAAACAAAAGCTAACTGTGTTACAGTTTCTCCATCTTTGACACCATAATATTCACGAATATTGGGGGTTATTTTCAGCTGCCATTTATCATTTCCTAATGAAGTCAATTTATACTTCGCCGAATTATCTCCCCAAGTGGGGGCATATTGCCAAACTGTGTTCCCAATTGTCACTCCCGTATGCGCATATACATCACCGGTAAAGCCTTTCAACCCTGCCGTACCTTTCGTTGCATCAAAAACAATGGTGACCTCATCATTTTCCGTTGGAAACGTTGGAGTTGTTTTTACTATTTGCGCCTGCATAGCTAAAATAGCTAACAAGCAAATAAAAAAAGCGTAGAGTCTTTTCATTCGGTATCAATTTATAGTTAATGGTTCAAAAGTACAGTAGTTATTCCGGATTATCAAGTGCTTGAAACAGAAGAGGAAAAAGAAGTAATGCAAACGGTTGCATGAATCAGAGCATACACTCCTGTTGTGAATACAAAGCAAGAATATATCAGATTTTGTTTCTTAAAAAGGAAACTTCTTTGTAGTTTTGCATCGATAAACATAAAACCATGGAAGAAAATGCAAGATTTAAAGTAGTGCTGTCTAAAGAGGCTCGTCTATTTTTAAAAGGGTTGAGTTCTAAAATAAGCGACAAAATAACCTATAATATTCGTAAAGCAACATCTGTAATAGATCCTGTGCTATTCAAGAAACTGGATGACACGGATATTTGGGAGTTCCGAACCCAATACGGAGGCATACAATATAGACTATTAGCCTTTTGGGATAAAGTGAACGGCACGGATACATTGGTCATAGCCACCCATGGTTTTATCAAGAAAACGCAGAAAACTCCACCCAAAGAAATAGCGAAAGCTGAAGAGATAAGAACCAGATATTTTAACGCTAAAGATAAGTGATTATGAAAGAAAAAGATTTCTATACCCTTGAAGAAATAGAGGATGAATTTATAGGTGTAAAAGGCACTCCGAAACGTGATAAATACGAAGCTGACTTGAATGCCTTTCTCATTGGTGAAGCCATTAAACAAGCCAGGGAGGCAAGGAATCTTACTCAGGAGCAACTGGGTGAACTGATGGGAGTTAAAAGAGCACAAATATCGAAGATTGAAAGTGGAAAAAGTATATCATTCTCCACTATTGTAAGAGCTTTCAAAGCTATGGGAGTAAATACCGCCAGTTTAGATTTAGGATCTTTGGGGCGAGTTGCTCTTTGGTAAAAGGGGAGATTTAAAATAGCAGACTTTTGCAAAAATTTAGAACTAGTCCAAATCTTTTCTCTCCTAATTGAGAAAAGATTGGTAATGGAGATATGGTAAAATGAGAGGGGCTATCCAGCACAACAAAAGCCTGTCCACGGAAATAATGCTCTGGTGATAACACCTCAACAAGTTATCGGTTAAAAAGGAGTTTTTAAACAGGCTTTAAACTTAGTAGTAATGACTCGATTACTACTAAGTGGTTGACCGCCCTACTAAGGTATCCTCTCCTTTAGTACAATCTCCTCATCACCCTTTATCAAATAAGTATGGCAACAGTTTGCTGAAACAACATAGTTTTTAGTAACTACTATTTTTTCTCCTATTTTACCAACAAACTGCAACTCAATCTCTTTTCCTGCAAAATCTCCTCTATCAAGATCTGAAGCGATGGTATATGTGTTAAATTCTTTCCCCCAGTTAAGAACATCCCGCACTTTTCCTGTAGCAACTTCTATAACTTCATAACTATCCAATACGACAGATGTATCATCTTCGTATTTTATTTTAACTCCAATACTGCAAAACTCGTCAGTACAAATAACCTCAGAACAATCCTCGGCATCACTGTTATCTTTATCGCTACTACACCCAGTACATAAAATTGCAAAAAATAAAGAGGCAAAAAATAATAAGTTTTTCATAAGTAATATATTTTTAGGTTTCTACTTATATAGTAAATGCTCTCAAAGCAACAATACTGCATTCTATAAGCAAAAAAATGCCATTCTCATAGCACACATTCTTGCTATAGAATGCATTTATTGTATTTTTAAGTCTACTTTCCTACTGTTATTTTCTCAGTCAAAATTTCATCTCCGATAATGACACGAGTTACATACATACCAGAAGTCCATCCTGAAGTATCCATCGTATAAGATAAATCTGTCATACCTTTAACTTCTAAAACTTTTGTCCCATAAACTACATTGTATACTTCCAAATTCCAGTTCAGACCATTCCTCGCATTTATCACATCATCAGTAACTAACCGTATTTCTTTAATATTCTCTGAAGAAGAAAGCACTTTCAATGAATAAGCAGAAGCTGGTGCATTTCCGTTACCAGTATAGGAAAAGAATATTATTCGTTTCTTTTTACATACGCCTTCACCATCAAGTATAAAAGCAAAAGGTAAACCACCAGAACGATATGGTAATTGAAATTCTAAAGTCTTTGTTGGCCGATGATAGTTCCAAAATAAAGGTTTATGAGTAATTCCACCTGAAGAGTCATAATAGATATCTTTATCATAGTCACTGTTAAAAGTTACACGGACCATACAACCTTGATGTACAAATGTAGAGTTCTCTACTCTGCCACTTATGCTTGGATGATTAACCCCATAAAAAGGACAAGCCTCTTGTATATAGGTTGCATAAGGATAGGATTTTGTATCAGATATAACTTCTTTTGATAAAGTCAATAAAGTATTTCCATTATAGACTATCTTAGCTACTAAATTTGCATTGTAAGGATAATAATATTTATTTTTTATAGTGCATTGATTAGGTACTGGATAATTAGTATAAAACTGTGGTCGTGGTGCACTATTTGCTTCAGTTGGATATTCCCATACCACCATTGCGTTAGCTGGCAAATTCTTTATATAATAAGTACTACTATCACAAATAAATTTAGTTCCCACTATTTCTGGCATCAATTCTCTTGCTTCTAACTGTGTTATACCAGTATTATTCGAATCTAACCAATCCTTTAATCTTCGAGTAGCTGTATTTCCATAATCCCAAGACTTATCAAAACGTCCATAATACATAGTCACAGGTGCACAATTAGAACTGCCACCATGTAATTGCCCCACAACTAAATGATTTTGATTCATTAATGGCGACCCAGATGAACCACTTTCTATTGCTCCAACATCAAATGTAACCCCCCAATGCGTATGTTTCTGTGTCGTTGAAATAATATTACCATTATTATCAGTCCAATTCTGGATTCCATTGTAACTTTTAACTGCATCATTTTCCACGGATATTTTCTTTATATCACCACGCGGATGATGAATACCAACGGCATTAGCTGCAGGAGTAGTACTTTTCGTCCATCCCAAGTAGTATGGTATATATCCACTTACATTCCTAACAGACTCAGATAACTCCAACAATGCAAAATCAGTATAAGCATTATTAGCAATAAGTTTTGCACCGGCAGAGCTCGGCGAGTTATATATATTAGCATTAGAACAATCTGGACTTTCATAATTCCAATACAATATTAATTGATTTATCTGATTTACTCCTTGGGAATCATAGTTCAAAAAACAATGGTCAGCAGATAAAAAATAATCTTTCTGTGAGGTGCTGTTAATCAATGCTCCACTACAAACTTCTGAAGTTGAAGCATTATATATACAGGCTACGGCTCTTTTTTCTTTTTGCCAATCAATTCCAAGTGGACAATTAACATTAATATTGCAAGACAAAGATGTATTAAAGATCGAACGAGTTACAATATTACTTTGAGCAGCAAGAACATTTTTATAAATATAGCCAATCTTCTGAACAGAAATAATTCCTGTTTCTACTCCAATAGGTTCATAATATTCAAGTACAATATCTTCTCCTGCCACAAATCCTGTTGCAAAATCTACAGGAATTTCCCGCGTACCTTTATTATTAATGCTTGTAAAAGCCCCTATACAGAATGTTTTATCTGCATTATAAACAAAGAATTTAGCCCCCTCCGGTATCCAAAATTTATCATAGCTAACAGTCATAGCCTTTGCTCCTGATGCATGTAGCTGTAAACGCCAAACCCGCATACTATCACCCACGCTTTGCCAATGACCAGAATTGTGAAGATTGTAACTTACAGCAAGAGGTAAACCAACACGGTAAGGGATATCAGCATCCGCAAACAAACTATCCTCATGTAATGCTTCAGCTACATCAGGAATAGGCAAATTAATCACATCACCCGAACGGACAGAGAATAAAGCAGATGAAAAACTTGGAGGTAATTCATTGGTGCTAATTTGAGCATGAGCACTAATTGTGAAGATTGCAATAAGACATAATGCAAAACTCTTCAATAAAGCTTTTGTTTTCATAGTATTATATTTTTGTTCACTAACAAAAATAACACATTTGTATAATATAACAAAGAAAAAGATGTGGACAAAAAGCAACAAGATAAAGTAATACAGATCAATAGATTAAATCAAATACAGAACTTTTTAGTGGACAATTACCATACCTTTTTACAGCAACAATACAGCATTTATTTTTATTTACTATCCATATGAGATAAAAAAGCTCAATACTTTCACCTCATTGAACATCCGCATATCTTTTTTCAATATTCATAAAGTTCTCCACTACCCTCCAATATTCTTCCTTATCATGTGGACGTGGTTGCCAATCAGGATCAGGGCTATTACTCACAGCTTCATTCCAATTAGTATCATCCATAAACTTATAGTCAACAGTACAAGAGGATAATTCTCTTATTGGTTTAAGGAATATATATCCATCGAACAAATCGGATAGAATAAAATCTTTATGCCCCATTGAATAATAACTATAATCATGCAGTTCACCAATATGAGAACCTTTCAAATCAAAGCCAATGGGGTTATTCTGAGATTTTTCCATTATTAGTTCTAACTTTCCAGCCGCTGGGGAAATTAATGTTGGTTGCTGATTAGGATAATTAAAGAAAGGCTGGTGCAAAGCTACAGATACTACTTTATTGCCATATTTATCGTACAGCAAATTTCCTAAAAAACGATTCTCATAACGTACAAAACCAGGAGAAGTATAATCATAATAAGGAAAACGGTAGGACGTAAATGCATGAATAGTCCCAGTCAGAACCAATATTTTCTCGTGAACAGACAACACTTCACGTTCCAACAATGTACACCGAAAGTCTTCTGTATTCCCTAAAGGAAACACTTGCTTCATATTTTCCGGAGTTCTAGCTCCTTCAAACTTTTCCCAATTGTAGCGATAACTAATATTTAAAACACGAAACTTTTTCGCTTGCTCCGGTAATGAGTGATTCCATTCCCAAGCTGCTTTATAGAGATTCATATACTCAACTATAGCCCAACGGGTATTATAATTGAACATCAGTTGACGAGCTAATTTCTCATTATATCTTGGTGCATTTATCAATGAATCCAATTGCTTCTGATCCTCATATGCTCCAAATTCCATACCTAACATATAGATACCATTCGCATACAACTTCGGTATCATTTTTTTAACGAAGTCCAAGTTTTCCTTAACACCATGATCTTCAGCCAATAGCACGATATCAGCATCTTTAAACTTAGAAATCAAATAATCATCAGGCGACATATCTGTATCCTTTTTGTCACAAATACAATCTTTTCTATCAGTTCCTAAAAGAAATAATAACGGATTAACTAAACGCTTATTCCAATCCACTTCCGTATGCGCAGCTCCCGGAAATACTTTAGACACCCACATTGGTCCTTTCCAGCCTTTCTTCCTCATCAATTTGTCCAGTTCATCCTGATAAGGAGGATAATAAGCATCTAAGGTAGCATCTCCTCTATCCATATAAATTATACGACTGTTAGCCGTCGGAAGGTTCTCATCAAGATAATTCCTAAAAGCTCTCGACCATTGGTCCGCTTTTTCTTTAGATAGTTCCTTGCTTAATATCATGGGAACATGAGTCGACATACATGCAGCCCCTCCAAATACTTCCGGGTATTCACAAAGTGCATATAGTGAAATTAGGCCACCCATACTGGAGCCCATCACAAAAGTATGCGCAACACTCTTATTCGTAGAATATTCTTTATCAATAAAAGGCTTAACTTCTTCTACCAGAAAACGAAGATAGTTATCTGCATTAAAACTAATATCTTCCGGCAATTGTTCATCCGGTAAATAGTTTAATGCTTTTTGGGGAAAATAATCTTCATACCTCGTTTCCGGAATACTCGCTATTCCCACAACAATACATGGTTCCATTTTCTTCTCAGACAAAAGTTTTCCTACAATTTCATCAATTCCCCATTCTTGTTTATTCCATGTAGTATTTGCATCAAAAAGCATTTGCCCATCATGCATATAGAGGACATCGTATCTTTCTTTTGTTGAGTAACCTGTAGGTAACCATACGAAAACATTGCGAGAGGGAACAATGGTAGAGTTAAATCGAGAATATTCTATAAGTTTCCCTGATGATACAGTTTGTTGAGCAATAGTCCATTGGCACAGCAACAGAGATAATAGTAGAAAAAAAAGTCTTATTTTCATACGCTAAATTATAATCATCTCCTATTAAACAGAGATTACTAAATATTTATAAAACAATCTATTCACAGTCCCTCCCATTGAGAAAAAGAGAGTATCTTAATAATCACTCTCTTTTTCTATATTCTCCTGTAGCACCTATTTCTTCTAAATTACTTCAATCCAATTCAAGCATTAAAAATATTATGAGGGTAATACTTTTTCATAACTCAACATTATAATTCAAGTACAAGCACTTCTTTAGGTTGTAAATGAAGTATTCTTCCTAAGGACACATTACCGTTCGTCAACACATTCTTCGAACTAGTCTTATCTCCTATTACTTCTTTATAAGGAGCCAAGTCCAAATCAACTTCTTTATTTATTCCATTCATTATAACCAGTATACTTCTTCCATCACAAGAACGCTCATACACATATACATTATTACGAGGCATAAAATGTTTCATCTTACCTTTAGAAATAACATCATTTCCTTTACGCCAATGCAGTAACTTACTCATAAAATCAAAAGCTTCCTGCTGCATAGCCGTTCTTCCATTTTCCTGGAAAACAGAAATTGCATCTCCTTTCCAACCTCCCGGCATATCCGGACGTACATACCCAAAGTCTATTTTATTACTACCAGACATTAGTAATTCCTGCCCATAATACAATTGTGGTATGCCCGGAATTGTCAACAACAAGGTAACTGCCTGCTTATAAGCATTCAAATTTTCCGGGGTCTCCAATAAGAAGCGATCCGTATCATGATTTTCAAGTAGACGCATCACATTGTTAATGTCAGGATAGCAAAAATCATAAGCAAAATGTTCGAAAAGAAGCTGCAAACCAGTATCCCAAGAAGTTTCTTCATGGAAAACTTTACCAGCTATTGTTCGCAAACGAAAATCCATCACAGATTTCAGCTTTGTATTAGCTTTCTCATTAAGCACACTATTTTGTTGCCAATATGCAGTACCTACAGGGTTATTGGGAATCATTACTTCACCTACAATATTGAAATTTGGATATTCCTCAAAAACTTCTTTACACCAACGAACCATCATATCCGGATCCGGATATACATATGTATCTTGGCGAATACCATCTAAATCTGCATATTCAATCCACCAGATTGAATTCTGAATCAAATAATCAGCAAGAAAACGATTTCTTTGATTTAAATCGGGCATTGTAGGCACAAACCAACCATCCGTCAGTTCCTGCTTATCTATATCCGAAGCATAAGGATCAAAAAATACAGTCTTATTATGATTGGTCTCAATATATTTATGTGAATTATTAAACCAATTCTGCATTGGTGGATCAAGCAGCCAAGGATGATTGGTTCCACAATGATTAAAAACCATATCCATTATCAGTTTCATTCCACGTTGATGCATAGATTCCGCCAAACGAACATAATCTTCATTAGTTCCCAAACGAGGATCTATTTTATAGTAATCCGTTGCAGCATAACCATGATAAGAGCCTTCACCCATATCATTTTCCAAAACAGGAGTTGTCCAGATTGCCGTAATCCCCAAGCTATCCAAATAATCAAGATGTTGCATAATACCAGCTAAATCACCACCATGACGAGCATTTACATCTCTACGATTTACTGTATAAGGATACTTCATCTGTATATAGTCATTGCTTTCATCACCATTGGCAAAGCGGTCCGGCATTAATAAATATACGACATCAGAAGAATTAAAGCCAATCCTATCTTCTCCTTTACGTTGGCGTTCTTTCAATTCATAAGTATAATTCAGCTTACGTTTTCCTTTAACGAATTCTATCTGAAATTTACCCGGTGCCGCATCTTTTACATCTAAATACAAAACCAGATAGTTTGGACTCTCCATTGGACAGACTTCCTTCAAAACAACTCCCGGATGATTTATTTCAGGTTTATATGTTGCTATATTTGAACCATATACCATCAACTGTAAACGGGTATTCTTCATGCCAGACCACCAAAAAGCAGGTTCCACTTTTTCTATCTTCTCATTTTTCTTTCCTGAATGATGTGAAGAGAGCCAATCAGAATTATCCTGTGAAGGAATAATAGAAGATTCAAACTTAGAATATTCAATAAGTCTTTCTGACGACATGATTTGTTTAGCAAATCCCAATTGACATAGCAATAAAGCAAAAGATAAAAATAAAGTTTTAGTTTTCATCATACATAAAATAAAAGATACTATTTACAAAGGTTGAACAAACAGACTAAACTCTTTCATTGCAGGAAGAACTTTGCCCGTATGATTATCAAAAAGCCCACGATTAATCCAACCTTCTGTTACATTATTACCGCAAGCGTTTTCCTCGGGGAACCACCAAAATAATCCCGTCACGTTGGCATGACGACGTAATTCAGCCACAAGTTCGTGAGTGAATATGCGCTGTCCTTCAGTAGTTATAGGATAGAATTCAGAATGTTCATCCGCACTTTTTGCCCATTGGTCATTCTCATGCGAATAGTAGGCGGCAGTCTCCACTATCATCACCTCTTTATCAGGAAAATCAACAGCGAGAGAATCAAGCGTAGCAGCAAGTACCCCCACGGCTTTATGCCACATAGGATAATAACTAAGCCCTATAACATCGTAATCAAGCTCTCGTAAATGGTTATAGTAAGTTTTAGTTTTGTTCCACTCTCCTGCTTTCTCCGTATGGATGATTATCTTTGCTTTAGGACAAATTTCCCGACAAGCTTTGGCACCACTTTCCAGCAGCTTCACAAGCAAATCCCAATTTTCCATTCCAAGCGGATCCACCTTTGCTACTGGCCACAACATGCCGTTGGTTATTTCATTACCCACTTGTATGAGGTCAGGAGAAGCTCCCGCTTTCACCATAACCTCAAGACTATTTTTAGTATATTCATATATACTATCCGGCAATGAAGCTACATCAACATTCTTCCATCTTTCAGGCATAAATTGCTTACCGGGATCAGCCCATGTATCAGAGTAATGAAAATCAAGCATAAATTGATAACCTTCTTTTTTTATTTGCTGTCCAAATTTAGTCACATAATCTAAATCTTGGCACACTCCTTCACCTTTGTGTTCAGCAGAAGCTTTTGAAGGGTCAACAAAAAGACGAACACGGACGGTATTCCAGCTTTGCTCTTTAAAATATTCAAGAGGTTTTACTGCCCTTCCCTTTTCATTACGATATATGGTTCCAGCTTTTTCATAACTTGGCAACAAAGAAATATCACCACCCAAGAGACGTTGTTGAGCATGAATTCCAACACATAAAGCAAACAAAAACAAGATAACGAATACTGATCTAAAATTCTTCATAACGATATTAGTGATTGTTTCAATGAAAAAGCAAAAGCCCTCTTCCCCCGTTTTACCATTACGAGAGAGAGGGCTTTATTCAATATTCAGATAAGATTATTTGAAAGAGCCCGTACCGGCAGTAAAGTTCAGATAAGCTTTCTGACCTTCAGCAACCTTTACTCGTTCTTGATCATTGCCATTACCTCTATAAACAATCTTTCCATCAAGAACAATGAACTCAGTCTTCCACCAATCATAGCCTCCAAAATTCACACACATACGAACTTCATCAGCAGCAACAAATGCAGGAGATACAAATTCACCGTCTTTCGTTCCGGGAACAGTAAACTTGTTAGCTTCTACAGCATCCCATCCCCCTGCAGTATTACCAATCAGATAAACATCAGGGGCGAGGACATTGACCACACGTTCTGTGCCGTTAATGACATGCAACAAATACCAACCGGCATTTTTAGCTTCCAAATTGTTATCAGCATCGGCCGCCAAACCGGCACCGGCTACATCATTAACCGCAGCTTGGCCACCGAAATCATTTCCCCAATCTGCCTGTGGAGCAAATTTAATTTTTTCACCACTTTCTAAGTATACGATACTCCAATATTCACCTTCCGCACCATATACTGGAGTTAACTGTTTCCACGTTTCACCCCAACCGTAGTTACTACCAGTCATAAAGAGATCATAAGTTTTAATCGCTACCTTAAAAGTCATATTGATCATATCTAACGTAACGATGTACTCATTTATACCACTAATAGCAGGTGACTTTACAGCAGAACAAGAAGGATCATTACGCCACACTAAGAAATTCTCAGTAGCTAAATCACCATCAATTACAGTGCCTAATTCACCGGGATTGATGTCCACATCCCAATTAGGGTTCGTTGTATCATAAGCACGGAAGAACTTAAAATAAGAAGTTGCAGCTACTGTTGTTACAGTCGCCTTATACAATCCGTCACCTATCTTTTCCATTACCACAGGGTTCTTTTCATCCCATTTCTTACCAGAAGACTGTTCTTGAAAATCGCCTAACATATAATACCCTTCCTCGCTAATTTCCGGAGTTACAACTGGAGTTAGCTTTGCTTGTGTAGCACCTGCCACAGATATAGCTTCACCATTAGTCAATTTGGCAATAGCGCTCACGTTTATATCCAACGTACGCTCGGTATGAGCACGGCTGTTAAAAACTTTACGAACTACTGAATCAAGCTGTACGGTATTTACCTTAACCTGTCCTTCTCTCAGCACTGCGTTAATAGCACTCCCATTAATTGTAACTCCACTTACAAGAATTGAAGCGATATTCGCATTGCTACTTGACAATGCAGCAATCTTCACAGAATCCTCCTTAAGACCTGTTTCATCATCTTTGTATTTAGCGTACACATCATCCATCAGGATAGTAGCATCAGCACCCGCAGCATAACTTATCTCATATTTAGCGGCAGCCTCTTCGGGAGAATTGGATTGGGGGTCAGCCCAATCCTTATAATCCTCCGTGCAAGCACCCAGCGTTATTCCTACAAAGAACATTGCTGTGATTATCTGTTTTTTATTCATAATGTTTTTCTTTTTTAATAAGATTATAAATCAGGTTATTTCACTTCTCCCTTTTCGATGGCATCCACACCGGGAGTACCAATAGTCAAGTAGAGTTTTTGACCGGCATTCGGAGCAACACTATAATCAGCGCCTACATTTTCAGCCCAATTATTAGGTATATCGACAGCACGCCAGAACAGTTCTCCGTTAAACAGGGTAAACTCTGTACGCCACCAGTCAAAGGTACCAACTTGAGTGTACGCACGCATCTCACCTCCACCGGCAAATTCGGGAGATACCCATACCCCACTGTCATCAGCTGGAGCAGTCATTTCTGACGGAGTGTCGAAACCACCAGCATTAGCATTACCTGTAATATAGAAAGCTGCTTTGTAAACATTAAGCGTATAGTCAATAGCCTCTCCATTAATCTTGGCTTTGAAGCACAGAGTGTACCAGCCACCATTCGCAACTTTGATGTTGCCACCATCATCGGAAAGTCCGGCACCAGCCTCATCATTATACACATTCACATCAGCATATCCTAACCATTGTTCAGCATAAGTACCCCACTTAAATGCACCGCCATCAGGGATATATACCACAGTAAAGTAGTTACCTTCAAGACCATAAACTCCGACAAAAGGCTTCCAAGTTTTCCAAGGTTCACCGATACTTGAGCCGGCAATAAAAATGTTCTCAGGTAATTTGATACTCGGAGCCTGATAAGTAGCTATCACTTGGATCTTTATAACATTAGAGTAACAACTCCCCAACTCCATACCATTAACATTGGCATGTAAGCGTACATAGAGGTCTTTCACTTCATTAGAAGGATATGTCACACCTTCATTGGCATCCTGAAACATAGTAATTACAGCATCATTCAATCTACTACCCGATACTTTAATGGTAGCAGAAGTCGAGCTTGCCACAACTTTGTACACAGGTTCTTCCACACTGAAATCTTCAAAAGAAATCTCCACATCATAGTTAGTACTCAAAGGTATGCCACCATAATCAGGTTGGCTGGTAGTAAAAGTGAGTTGATCAGTAGTCAGCAAGTCCAATACATTATTGGCTGCGTTGGCAGGCATATTCAATACAAATCCTGTAGTATTTTCGTGGAATGTAGGATTGCTATCCATATCTTTCTCACATGAGGTGACCAACACCAAAGTAAGAACGGGCAGCAACATTCCTAGCAGTATCTTTTTCATATTATTGTTTCGATTTAAAAAAAATTCGATAATAAATTCTATTAATAACGCGGGTTCTGAGTCAAGTTCTTATTACCATTGATGTCATCAGCCGGAATAGGATACACGTTGAAGAAATCTTCCACGCTCTTTCCTTCTGCTACACCACCCTTGAAATCCCAAATGTATTTGTCACCTGTGAAAAGACCAAAACGGATCAAATCACTACGACGACGACCTTCCATATAAAACTCACGACACCATTCATCAATAATATATTGTTCGGTAATGGTAGCAGGAGTAGAAGCACCTGCACGGCTACGCAAAACTTCAATATCAGCACGCGCTTGTTGCGGGTCACCAGTCAAACGGAACTTAGCCTCTGCACGAGTCAGATACATTTCAGCATAACGTATCAAAGGAATATCCACATCGGGGAATTCATTATGTGAAGTCGCTGCACCATCTGTACGAATGTTACTCCACTTCACAATAGAAAGACCGGAGTTAAAACCTGCAATCTGTTCAGCCTGTAGTTTACGAAGTCCACCGCCGCAACCGGAATAGAACAATGCACGATGATCGTTGGCTTTCTTCTGCACGTCTTTTGTAGTAGTACCAGCAGCCTCATCAAGCGCGATAATTTCTGCCTCGGTAGCTTTATCCGGCGCTTTTTCTGTAGCAATCGGACAATCTTCGAGCGTAGAGAAGAATTTCTTAACCAAAGCTGCACGGGAGAAGTTACAGCTCCAACCATTGGAAGTACCCATATAAGGCATTCCGGTGATACGGGTAGAACTTACCAGATAATTGGCGCCACTATAACATTTTGTTTTTGCACCATCCTGACGGATAGGCAGGATGATTTCTTTCATAGCTTGCGGATTTTGGTCATTATCAGCCATAAACACTTGCTCATAACCAGTATAGCCATTCTTTTCAGCTTTAGAAAGTTCATATTTCCCATCAAGCAGATCGCAATAGTCAATAGCCTTCTGATAGTCTTTTACCGCACCTTTGGTATAAACAGCAGAGTTCAGAGCCAAACGGGCATGGAGCATATAAGCGGCACCTTTATCGGCACGTCCAAAGTTAGAAGAGTTATTGAATGCACCCACTTCGGCAAGATCCGGTTCTATTTCGGTCAATTCCTTGTCAATCCAGTCATAAAGTTCTTTACCAGCTTTCTCTACAGGCAGTTCATAAATATCGTACGTAGTCTTGAAAGGAGCCTTTCCCCAAAGATCGAGGAAGTACCACATATGGAGGGCACGCAAAAAGCGGACCTCGGCACGATACTGTTTATAGTCAGCCTCTTCAGCCTTATCCTCGGTGTTGGTAAGATAGAAGTTACAGAGCGTCACATCGAAAGCCAGACGCTGGAACGTCCATTGCACGCGAACAGATGAAGCCGTCCAGTCAATATTGGTGATTTGAGGAATATCAGCGTCAGTCTGCCAAGCCCAAAGGCATTCATCGGTACAAAGTTCTTGTAGATTGAATGTAGTACGGTAGAATCCGCTTTCACCTTCATCACTACTGATATCTCCACTACCGGCAGGACCTTTCTGGCCTGTCAGACCCAGTGTACTGTAGATTTTCGCCAACAGTTCCATATCTCCATACGATGAACTGGACTGCGGATCGATAGACGAAATATTCAAGTCGTTGACACACGACGTTGCCACTCCACCCATAAGGAGGGCTGCAAGGGCTGTTTTCAAAAATATATGTTTCATCATTATATGCATTTAATAGGTTAAAAATTCAGGCTTAAGCCAACTTGAATGCTGAAAGGACGCGGATAAGGATTGGAATCAATACCGCTTGCTACCTCAGGGTCGATGCCTTTATATTTAGAAATAATAAAAGGATTTTGAGCAGTAAGGAATGCACGACCAGAGCATGTTTCATGACCAGCTACCTTAAACAATGCAGGGAAAGAGTAACCTAAAGTAATGTTTGAGCACTTCAGATAAGAAGCATTACGTACGAAGTAATCGCTCAAATAATTATCGTTACCTACTCCTACACCGGTAAAGCCCAATGCTACAGCCTCGGCAGTAGAGTTATGCAGGGCACTGTTAGAATACAAGCCGGATTGGCTGACCATTGCACGATTCGACAAGAAATCGTAATAAACATAGTTACCAATAGAAGCACGGAAAGACATACTCAAATCCCAGTTCTTATAGAGGAATTTAGTTGTAAGACCCATAATAACATCAGCAGAGGGTTTCTTGTAGAAATAACGGTCACCATTGTCAATACGTCCGTTACCATCACGGTCTACGTACATACCTTCAATAGGTTTACCATTCTCATCATACACTTGCTGATAAACAAAGAATGAGTTAGTTGCTTTACCTACAGTATTTGCCTGAATCAAGGTATTGTTACCACGACTGATCTTATCTCCCGACCATGCATAATAGCCTGCATCACCATCCACCAAGTCAGTAATTTCATTATGGTTCCAAGCAATATTATAGCTTACATCCCAAGTAAAATCTTTAGTTACAATAGGTTTGGCATTAATAGAGAATTCCACACCGTAATTCTTCAGCGAACCGATATTCTTTGTTAACTGAGAACCAAACTGCATACCTACAGGAATAGTGATAGAATTCAGCAAATCTTTGGTTTCGCGGTAGTAACCATCAATATTGGCTGTGATGCGGTTATTCAGGAAGCCCAAATCGATACCGGCATTATAGGTAGTTGTAGTCTCCCACTTCAAGTCAGGATTGTAAGCCGACGGACGCATCGTACCATAGTAAGTATCGCCAAAAGGATACTGAGCGAAAGAGTCGCTTGAAGTATAATGAGTTTCATAACCGAAATCAGAGTTAATATCCTGCTGACCTGTCATACCCCATCCCAAACGAAGTTTGAATTCATTCCACCAAGTAAGATTCTTCATAAATGCCTCTTCATTGATTTTCCACGCCAATGCCACAGAAGGGAAGTAACCCCATCTATTGTCTTCAGAGAAACGAGAAGAACCATCGGCACGGAACGTAGCCGTAAGCATATATCTGTTGAGCAACGTATAATTTAAGCGACCGAAGTAAGAAACTAAAGAGTTATGCGTAGCCCATGCTTGTTCTTCTCTCAATTTGGCATCATGAGGAGTACCATCGTAAGGATCGGTACCTTGACCATAGTCGTAACCACTGCGGTGGAAGTGACTTTCTTCGGCACCAACCATTATATCAAAATTATGGGCGCCTATTTCCTTAACGTACTGAGCATAAGCATTAGCTGTGACACTATATTTATAAGTCTGCGTTATGCCATTCCAACCAAAGTAGTTGTTAGAATAAGAATACTTGGAGATTATATCGTCCTGCTTACTTTCAGTATACTGTCCGCCATAGCTGGCATGCAGACGTAAATCTTCAAAGCCATGTACCTTATAGTCTACATCAAAGTTGCCTGTAAAGTCATTGGCAACAGCCTGTACATCCTTAAGTTTCAACAGAGCTAAAGGATTCTGAGGAGCATTGGGATTATTAGTATATTTCCATTCTGCATTGAAATCTTTAGGTGACTGCGAATGTTGAAAATAACCATCGAAAAATGGAGCACGGGCATCATCAGCATCAAAGTATACCGGCTGAGTGGGATCCATTGAAAGAGCAGAACCTATTGCACCGCCTGCATCAGCATAACGGTCTTTCTCATACATATACTTAGCGTTAATCTTCAAATTGAGGTGATCATCGAAGAAAGAAGGAGAAAGATTCAAGCCGACATTGGCACGGCGCATCCATGAGGTTTCAACGATACCGTCAGAAGCGTTATATCCCAAACTCAAACGGTAAGGCATATTTTTCAAACCACCGGATACTGATACATTATGACTATGAGAGATAGCAGTGCGGAATATTTGATCTTGCCAATCAGTATTAGCATTACCCATACCTACTTCACCGGCTTTATCGCCCCAGATGTTATTAACAAGTTCACGAAACTCATCACCATTGAGTACATCATACTTTTTCTGGATCATAGAAATTGTCATGTCACCGTTGTAAGAAACCTTAGGGGCAGAACCACTCTTACCTTTCTTAGTGGTAATAATGATAACACCGTTTGAAGCACGGCTACCGTAAATGGCAGTAGCAGAAGCATCCTTTAAAACTGTAAAAGTTTCAATATCATTCGGATTAACCATAGCCAAAGGATTACTCATTCCTTTTGGAGTATTGTTATCAATGGTCAAACCATCAATAACAATCAACGGATCGTTTGAAGCATTAAGAGAAGATCCGCCACGCACGCGAATCTGAGCACCTGCACCCGGAGTACCACCTGCAGTGATAACATCGACACCGGCCACTTTTCCAACCAACATATCCTGCGCATTGTTGGTGATACCTTTACTGAGTTCATCCGGTTTGATTGCCGTTACCGAACCTGTAAGATCATCTTTCTTGGTACGACCATACCCCACTACTACTACTTCACTCAATAATTCTGCATCATCTTTCAGTGTCACCATCACCATAGGAGCAGCTGCTACTTCTTGTGTCTGATAACCAATAAAAGATATTGTTAATGTAGCACCTTTAGGAACACTCAAGGTGAAATTTCCATCAAGGTCGGTGATTGTACCATTAGAGGTATTTCCTTTTTCTACGATATTCGCGCCTATCACTTCCAATCCCGTAGCATCTTTTACATGCCCTTTCACGGTAATGTTCTGTGCATAAACGCCAACAGACAAGAATAACCCCATCAATAGGGGAAGAATCATTCGATAGATTCTAAGATTAACTTGCTTCATGCATTTAAAAAATTAAAGTTAACAATATTAATTACCTATATTATATATTCGAAATTATCTTTCGATTACTTTCTCTTTTATAAGGTATCTATAACATGACGCAACAAAAATATGCTTTATTAAAATATTAAAATATAAGAAATATAAGAAATATGCAAATGCAACAGTGCAAACGATTGCACAGAGTTGCACCGTTGCGCAAGATAAAAATCTTCATTTTAAAGAGCCCCATACACAATCATTTTCAAGAAACTAAGAGATAAAAAATATCAAAACAATAGTACCTACACCCATCCAGCATCCACAATGATAGTATATTCCTCATTTTCGCAACATACTTTAGTTTACAAAATCACAAACCAGCATATTCAGTGAATAAAGAAAGGATAAGAATACACTATTATTGCATATAATTGCAGTTTTGATAGCTACTTATGCAGAAAAGGGTTACTACTTACGGGTGAAAGGGTTACTACTTATAGGTAAAAAGGTTACTACATATAGGCAAAAGGTTTACTACTTATCGCCAACGCACTTATCTGTGTCAGGTTTTTCACCTATAAGAACGGTTTTAGAGAGCTATTTCGTTCCAGAACAAATGTAACAATTTCGCTATCCAACTATTATTCTGACATTTACCGTTTTTCATTTTCATATTTCCATCTCGGTAGACATACGGACAGAAACAGTGCATTCTCAGTCAACTAAAAATACAATTTGTCACAATGACACTTATCCCTATTTCCCGTTTTTTCATTATTCACTCTCCTAATTACCCCGAAATCATTGCAAACCGCATACTGCTGTTCATTAGGTTCAGCCGATATTTCCGGTGCATGAGTTAAAACCTTCCCGACGATTGCATCTATATACCCAACGCCACCCATATATAGATGCAGCCTCCTAGTGTTTCGTGTCCTTTATGAACGTTTTTCGGAGGAAAAGCCACACTATTCTATACCTGTCTGATGCCACTTCTTTACGAATAATACCAAGTATTTATTAAATTCACATTGCCAATTTACGAGTGACCACAATTGTAGTACAACTGCTTCACATTGATGGAGCACATGAATCACCATTATGAAACAAGTGAACCACAATTGTGGTCATTCTAAATAAAACGTATATTAATCAAAAGAACATTGTATATCAGCGGAATACACACGTGTCATTAACAGAAAGAAGAGTAGGCGTTATCCCTGACAAAGCGTGCAAGCAACTTTTTGCTTACACGCAAATAAAGTTGCTGCCACCACGCTTTTTCAACTATTTATCAGCAACTTACAGCAAATAGTGCAAGCGTGCAAGTAAATATGACGTTAAACTTATAGTAAGCCAGGCGGGCAAAGAAGGTAACGAGGGGACAACTACCCTCATAACGGTATAGTAATGAGTTTTCACCACAGAGTAACACAGAGTTTCACGGAGTTATATTCTTTTGATTTCAAATTGATTAAACTCTGTGAAACTCTGTGTTACTCTGTGGTGAATTAATTCATAACCAAAAAGAAACGAACAAATTTTGATGCGGTTGCCCTGATTAAATTTCCCTTTTTAATACTGAAAATAGAACATAAATAAGTACTTTTGTGTATTGATGTATAAAAACAGGCAAATATGAGCAATAAGATTTATCCCATAGGAATACAAAATTTCGAAAGTCTCCGTCAGGATGATTATTTCTATATTGATAAGACGGCATTAATTTATCAAATGGTAAAAACCGGCCGTTATTACTTCCTGAGCCGTCCACGTCGTTTCGGTAAGAGTTTGCTCATCTCAACACTGGAAGCATACTTCCGGGGGAAAAAGGAACTGTTTATGGGACTGGCAATAGAAAAGTTGGAAAAAGACTGGATAAAGTATCCGATACTGCATCTCGACCTCAATATTGAGAAATATGACGCACCGGAGAGTTTGGATAATATACTTGAGAAGTCGTTGGTAGCGTGGGAAAAACTCTACGGCGCCGAACCATCTGAACGCTCCTTCTCCCTGCGCTTTGCAGGTATTATAGAACGTGCCTGCGAACAAACCGGGCAACGCGTAGTAATTTTGGTAGATGAATACGACAAGCCTATGTTGCAGGCTATCGGTAACGAAGAGCTACAAAAACAATTCCGGAATACTTTAAAGGCGTTTTATGGCGTACTCAAAACGATGGATGGCTGCATCAAGTTTGCCCTGCTGACGGGAGTGACAAAGTTTGGAAAGGTCAGCGTATTCAGTGATCTAAACAACTTGGACGACATATCAATGCGGAATCAGTACATTGAAATCTGTGGGGTTAGCGAACAGGAGATTCATTCTAATTTGGAAAATGAAATCCATGAATTTGCAGCTGCACGGGGAGTGACGTATGACAAACTCTGCGCCGAACTCAGAGAAAACTATGACGGTTATCATTTCACTCATAACTCTATCGGTATATACAATCCATTCAGCCTTCTTAATGCCTTCAAATATAAAGAATTCAACAGCTATTGGTTTGAGACGGGAACACCTACCTACTTAGTGAAGTTACTAAAAAAACATCATTACGATCTGGAACGGATGGCACATGAAGAAACCGACGCCCAAGTACTGAACAGCATCGATTCTGAATCAACCAATCCCATTCCGGTGATTTATCAAAGTGGGTATCTTACCATCAAAGGATACGATGAACGCTTTGGTATGTATCGCTTAGGTTTTCCCAACCGTGAAGTAGAAGAAGGTTTCATCCGTTTCCTATTGCCTTTCTATGCAAATGTCAACAAAGTAGAAGCTCCGTTTGCTATTCAGAAATTTGTTCATGAAGTGGAATCGGGAGATTATGATTCCTTCTTCCGCCGCCTGCAAAGTTTCTTTGCAGATACCACTTACGAAGTAATCCGCGAACAGGAACTGCACTACGAAAATGTACTCTTCATTGTTTTCAAATTAATAGGTTTCTATACCCAAGTGGAATATAAGACTAGCAACGGGCGCATCGACCTCGTATTAAAGACAGACAAATTCATTTATATCATGGAATTCAAGTTGGAAGGTACTGCCGAAGAAGCTTTGCAGCAAATTAATGACAAGCGTTATGCACTTCCTTTCGAGATGGATGAACGAAAACTATTTAAAATAGGAATAAACTTCAGTGAGAAAACCCGGAACATTGAAAAATGGGTGGTAGAATAAAAAGAGGGCATCACCTCATTTGAAAGTGACGCCCTCTTTTCTTTACTCTCTAACAGACCTCAGCACAAGCTTACCAGATTTCACCCCTTTAGCCTTAGCCTCGAAAATAATTTCACCGGGCTGTTCGGTCATTTGAACAATGGCTGTCAGCTGACCACTGAAAGCGGGCATCTTCGGCAAGTGGAATAAATCAAGTGAAGTTGCATCTCCATTAGCGGCAGCACGATAACGCCCCGCGCCTTTCACCGTAAAGTTTACAAGACGATTATCAGCAGGACAAAGGTTTCCGTCTTTATCAACCACACGAACAGTGATGTATGCCAAATCTTTACCATCGGCAGTGAGTTGGTCACGGTCAGCAATGACTTCCAGATGATGAGGTTTGCCGGCAGTACGAACTACTTTTTCTTCAGCAGGTTTGCCGGAAGCATCGTAAGCCACCACTTTCACTTCACCCGGCTCATAAGGAACGTCCATCCACATCAGGCGATAACGACGCTGGAGGGCAAGTGTATCTTTGTCCTGAATAGCTTTACTCTCTTCGGCTGTCAGTTTATGCTGTTTACCATAGCTTTTTCCATTAACGAAAAGTTCGGCAGCAGGATAGTTTGTGTAAACAAAGACAGGAGTATTCTCTCCTTCCCTACCCGGCCATGTCCAGTGAGGAAGTATATGGAGTGTATTCACATTCTTATTCCAAAGACTACGGTACAGATAGTAGCGGTCTTTTGGCAAACTGGCAAGGTCAATGATACCAAACAAAGAGCTATGACTTGGCCATGCATCCGTATCATAAGGAGAAGGCTCACCCAGATAATCGAATCCTGTCCAAACGAATTGGCCGATAGTCCAGTCATAATCATCCGCCAAAACAAAATCTTCATCTGGAACATTAGACCAGGCACAATGCTCCAAGTCATATCCGGAAGACTGGTGATCATCGTACTTCGCATCCCCGCGTTTCTCTACAGGGAATTTATATACGCCACGAGAACTAACGGTAGAAGATGTTTCAGAACCAAGTACTATATTCTGCGGCAACAGTTCATAAGCTTCCAGATAACGGTGTGCGCGATAATTAAAACCGGGCACATCAATCATGGCGGCAAAACCATTAGCAAGAACACAAGTCACCTGATCCATACCACAAGTAACAGGACGTGTCGGATCTTCACGATGACAGATATCCTGCAAGAAAGAAGCGACTTTATAGCCTACGGGACTACATTGGGTAGGAACTTCATTACCGATACTCCACATTACGACACAAGGATTGTTGCGGAACTGATGCAACATATTTATCATATCACGTTCTGCCCACTCGTTGAAATAACGGTGATAGCCATTCTCACATTTGGCAATATCCCATTCGTCGAAAGGTTCCAGCATCATCATAAAACCCATTTCATCACAAAGTTGCACTAACTCCGGTGCCGGCATATTGTGAGCGGTGCGGATGGCATCACAACCCATATCTTTCAGCATCGTAAGTTGACGGCGCAATGCAGCAACATTGATGGCAGCGCCTAACGGACCAAGATCGTGGTGATTGCACACCCCCTGGAACTTGCGATGCTTACCGTTCAGGAAAAATCCTTTGTCGGCAATGATTTCTATGCTGCGGATGCCGAAACGAGTAGTGTATTCATCCGTTTGCTTGCCATCGGCATAGATTTTAGAAACAGCTTTATATAAATAAGGTGTCTCCGGCGACCACAAACAAGGAGCATTCACCAGGAAGTTTTGTTCAAAAGGCTGACCATGATTAATCTTACGGGTATTATCCTTCGTTGCAACGACTTTCCCATCGGGAGAGATTATCTCTGTCACGATACGGATATCTCTTTCTTCATCATTGGCAATAGTGGTCAACAGACGTACTGAAGCATACTCATCAGAAACATGAGGAGTAGTCAGCTGAGTACCCCATACAGGAACATGTACTTTATCGGTACTCACTACACGCACATTGCGATAAAGTCCTGCGCCAGGATACCAACGGGAAGATTGTGGTTTATTTTCCAAACGCACGGCAAGCGTATTGTTTTTACCGTCTTTATTCAAAAGTCCGGTGACATCACAATGGAAAGAATTATAACCAAATGGCCAGAAGCATGCTTCTTGTCCATTGACATATACACGGGCTTCGCTCATTGCACCATCAAAGACAAGTGTCGTCTGTTGATTGACGGGGGCATCGAACCTAGTACGATACCATCCGATGCCAACATAAGGAAGTCCACCGGTACGTCCGGTCTTGACGGAAGCTTTCTTCTCGAAGTTCTGCGTTACCGCCACTTCCTGCAAATCGTTGCTGCGATCGAAGGGACCGAAGATGGCCCAGTCGTGAGGCACGGTTACAGTTTCCCACTTCCGGTCGTCAAATTCCGGCTTCATGGCTTCCGGAGCTTCCCCCTTCATGAACTTCCAGTTCTTTTCAAGTAGATACTCGCTGCGCTGAGCATGCAGGGAGGCAGCGAGTAAGGTCATTAAGAATAAAGTCGATAGTTTTTTCATTATGGTATATTATTGATTAAATGCGTCCATTGCAACGGTCGGTTTGCCACTTTCATCAAAAGCACCTAATGTATAGCCATTCCAACCACCATAGGATTGAGGTTCCCAGTAGAAGACACCCAAACACTCATCTATAGCCTTCGATTGAGCTATCAGTTCGGTCAGGAACTCTTTCGACGTTGCGGCCTCATCCCATGACATGCCGACTTCACAAATCATCACTTCCTTGTTGTAGCGACTTACCATATCTTTCATATTGGCGATACAAGAAGAAGTCATCGTCTTCCAAGTATCCGTTCCCGGATAAAGGGACATGCCGATCACGTCATATTGGGCATTGTTCTCTTTCAGTACATCGAAAATCCAGCGATACAGATTGTTATCGTCTCCTCCTTGCAAATGAACAATCACTTTGGCATTAGGGAACACTTCTTTCACAGCCACACAACCGGTAGTAATAAAGTCTGAGAAATTCTTTTTATTCTCAACATATTCCACGCCATTACCACCCATGCCACCACTTACAGCAGCATCCGTATCCCACAGCATACCGGGGCCTGTTTCATTCCCCACCTGCACCCATTCGGGAGTGATGCCTTTATCCTTCAGGGCACTCAGCACATCCTTAGTATGAGCAGTCATTGCCGCTTTCAATTCATCCAAAGACAATCCTTCCCATGCGGCAGGCTTGTGCTGACTTCCCGGATCTGCCCAAACGTCACTATAGTGGAAATCAATCATCAACCGCATCCCCAGTTGGTGAGCACGCCAGGCTTTCGCCAGTACGTCATTCTTATTACACCAACCATCCGAAGGATTCACCCATACACGCAGACGAATAGAGTTCATTCCCAGATCGCGCAGTAAAGTCATGCACTCCGTTTCACGACCGGAGGCTGTATAAAACTTCTTTCCTGATGCTTCCATCTGTGTCAACCAACTGACATCGGCACCTTTGGCAAAGCCGGTCATATCATAAATCGGTTCTTCGGGGAATGTCGGTTTATCGTCGTCACTGCAAGCGGCGGCTCCCAATAGGAGCAAGCCGGCTACTAATATATTCATAAGTTTCATAATTTCTCTCTTTTATTCAATGGTATAGGTTGCATGAATTAAATCTACGGTCAGAGTATATGTACCCGGAGCCAGTGTGGCATCATCTGTAATGCCATTGCCTTTGTAATAAAGCTTTCCACCATTTCCGCCATATACATAATCCCAGTTATTATCGAACAGGTAAATCTTAAAGCCCCAGGCTGACGGCTGTGTAATAGTGATACTGCCACTGAACACACCGGCGGTAGTTGCGGCCGGCAGTGGTTCGAAAGTCCACGTTTCATCTTCCAGTTTATTAAGACCGGCAACGTAAATTTCACTACCTAAAGCCGTTAACTTATAAGTTAATGCTTTCAGCGATACATCAAAGAAATAAAGACCGCCATCGGGAGCCGGGATATTATTCTCAGTACCAAAAGCCAATGTTCCGGCATTAGCATCTCCTTCACCCAATTTATAAACATCTCCCCAATTTCCATCTTCAATGGCAATCTGATATCCCCAGGGGGAATTGACATCCGCCACTCCTGCATATCCCAAATTATCTTCATCGTAAAGACGTAGATGATTATCGAACGTCCAGCTATCTTCACCCTCACTGATACCCAGCATATAAAGGGTTTCTCTTACCGGTTCGGGTTCGGAACTGCCACTGGTCACTTCCGCCTTCCACTGTTTCGGATTACTCAGGTCGATAACCAATGTGCACTCTCCCGCAGTAGCAACATTTACCGTAATATCACCTGCCTGCCCGCCAAAGGTAAGATTTTCTCCGCTTTGTACAAAGCCTACAGGAGTTTCTATTCCGGGATTCTCATCCGTATCGGACTTTTCCGTCCCGGTAGAATAGTCATATAGTCTGCCGATACCTGAAACTTTCAGATTTACATTTCCGGCTTGCGCAGCATTGAAAGTAAGCGTCCACTTCACATTCGCACGGTCGAAAGTCATTTCACCTGCAACGTCACCTGCAACGGTCAAGGAAGGAATATAAAGTGCCGACCAGACTTTCTTACTGGTATTTACATCTACATAGTAGCAGCCGCTCCGTCCCGGGAACCAGAAGTTCCAGCGCTTGTCAGAATCATTTTCAGAAGACATCAGGAAAGCTGTTCCGGTTACACCCTCATTTCCCCAAATAGTACCGTCACCTTCTTTCAGATAGTAATTGTACCAACCGGAGACTCCCATAAAACCTACATAATCACCATTGGAAGCAGCCGAATAAAGTGTCAGTCCGGTATCAGCCTGTTTGGTATCGAGAACGTAACCCACACTCATATCAATGGTGTAAGGGGTAACGGATACAGTAACCGTATTACTGTAAACCGGCTCCATATTGCTTCCGGTCTTCGACATCAGACGGAAATAAAATGTATTGGCTACATCCGGAGTAGCCCCCAGATTCTTGGCTACCGTATTTAAGTCAGCACCCGTATAAACTTTAGAAAGGGAAGTTTCTACAGACTCCACCACCGCAGACGAAAAGTCACTGGCAGTAGATGCCTGTAAAGTCATCGTTATCAAATCGGGAGTTGATACATTCGGATCGCTGACAGCCAGATTGTCCCGCGTCCATGCCAGTGACAGAACAATATCCTTACTGTTATCCTGTGACAGAACGACTTCACTTTCCGAAGCCATCAGATCACCGGCTTCTATACTATTCAGATATATTTTGTCTCCATCCTTCTCGCAAGCGACAAAGCACACAGCCGCTACCAGCAAAAAGAGGAAATTAGTTATTGTCTTCATAATCTTCATAAGGTATTAATAGTTTTCATTGTATAAATTAGGATTTGCCGTAAGGTCTGTAGTCGGAATAGGATAGATATTATACTTACTATTAACTGCACGACCGTCTTTCACTCCACCTTTCCACTGCCACAGATAACTGGAAGTAGTAAATTTATCATAGCGAATCAGGTCCGTACGACGTGTACATTCCCAATAAAGTTCACGGGCGCGTTCATCAAGGATAAAGTCCGGAGTCAGTTCGCCGCTGGTGACAGCACCTGCATCGCTACCGAATGCACGCTCACGCAATTCGTTCACATAGCCCAGTGCAGTAGTAACATCACTACCGGAACCACCGCGTACCACGGCCTCAGCCAGCATAAGATATACATCGGCCAAACGGAACAACGGAAAATCTGTATTCACTCCACCGTCTACTGTATTCGAAGCAGCTTCTCCGGCATCAGTCAGGTTCGTCCACTTCTCCACAAAATAACCATTACTCTGGTTGTCTATCACATCTACTGTCTGAGTCTGCCCTTCGGTAAAGAACATGGCACGGCCATCACCCTCCTGAAACAACGCGGGAACTTCGCCACGAATGCGGAACATTCCCCATGCACTGGTCACACCGTATTTCTCCGGTTTCTGATAATCGGAAGCATTGCTTACGGCACCGCAGATAATATAGGTAGTACTTCCCCAGGAAACTGTACGTGCAGCATCTACCGGCAATGAGAAAATGATTTCATTGGTACGTTTGTCATTATCAGCATTGAAAAGCTTCGCATAATCATCTTCAAGAGTATAACCCGCCTTAATTACCTCTTTACAATAGGTGATGCAATCCGTCCAATGTTCATTACCCGTATATATTTTCGCATTCAGATAAAGTTTAGCAAGCAAAGTGTAGGCAGCTTGTTTACAGGCGCGACCATACTCGCAAGCATTGCGGTCCAGCAAATCAGTATCGATATCTTTCAGTTCGGACTCGATGTATTCAAACACTTGTGTTCCGGTGTAACGAGGCGGAAGGAAGCTACCCACCGGATCGTTTTCTGTTACGAACGGGATATTGCGGAAAAGATCGAGTGCATGATAATAGGCCAAAGCACGGATAAAGCGAGCCTCAGCACGGTAATGGCGGATGTCTGCCTGTTCGCTTTCAGTGAACTTGGCAATCTGATCATCACCCGCATTGCGCAGGAATTCGTTACACAAAGCGATAGTATAATAGATACGGTAATACATATCCGATACCCAGGTATCATTAGCATCCCAGGTCAGATAAGTAAGATCACCTACCTTATCACCTTCAAGCCAGGTAGATGCCAGTTCATCGGTGCCACACTCCTGCAAATTGAAATAGCAACGCATATAATCCTGACCGTTATTACTACTGAGATCAGCATTGCCACCGCCTTTTTCCTGTCCGGCAGTAACAAAAGAAACATAGAGTTTGCCTAATACGGCTTTGTAGTTGGCGGCTTCTGCATATACATCGGCAGAAGTGGTTTCTTTGTGCGGAAACTGATCAAGATCGCCCACACAGGAAGAAAAAATGAAGGTACTTATGAACAGTACGGAATAAAATATCTTTTTCATTGTTTTTTCAGCTTTAATGATGACTTAGAATTCAAATCCCAGACTCAGTGAATAAGTGCGCGGACGCGGATAGAAAGATACATCCATACCGTTAGGCACTTCCGGGTCGACACCTGTGTACTTGGTAATGCAGAATACATTTTGTACCATTACACTGGCATTCATACTGAACCACTTGCAAATACGACCGAAGTTGTAAGCCAGTGACAAATTATCCATTTTCAGGAAAGAAGCATTCTCAATGTAGTAATCTGACAGATACTGGCGATTCTGAAAACCAGTCTTCAGGTAACTGCTATTAAGATTATTCAACTGATATGTATTATAGCTGACAGTACTCCATGCCCCGGTATTCATAGCCATACCATTATACACATAGTTTCCTACATTGGCACGAAGACTGGTGCTCAGTGTCCACTTCTTATAACGAAGCGAGGTACTGAAACCATAGATAAAATCGGGAGCCGGAGACTTGTAGCGATAGAGATCATTACTGTCTATCACACCGTCATCATTCAGATCGGCATAGGCACCTTCAATGGGTTTACCAGTTTTCTCATCATAAAGTTGATGATATACATAGAACATATAGGGTTCATAACCTTCACTCAAGACCTGGAACTGATAGCCGTCAATCCACGGACCTACCGCTGTGTTAGTAACGGCACTGCTTTCTACAAGTGAGAGGTTCTTTACTTTCATCTTCTGCCAGGTCATATTGAAGCTGATATCCCAGTTCCAATCCTTAGTTTGTATCGGAGTGGCATTCAAGGTAACTTCAATACCTTTACTATCCACATTTCCCACATTGGTCAATATAGTCTTATCGAAAGTACTTCCGGCAGGGGCAGCTACGGTAGCAAGCAGGTCTTCGGTCTTACGCGTGTAGAAATCAAAACTACCACTGATACGGTCTTTCAGGAAACCAAAATCGAAACCGGCATTCCAGGAAGTAGTGGTTTCCCACTTCAAATCGGAAACATAGGCTTCGGGACGATAAGTATTGATAAACTGATTACCAAACTGTACTTCCGCACCAGTTTGACTGTAAGTATAGACAGGCAGATAATTATAGTTGCCGATGCCATCCTGTTGTCCGGTGACACCATAGCTGGCACGAAGTTTCAAATTACTCAGCACAGTGTTATCTTTCAGAAAAGCTTCTTCGCTCACTCTCCACGCCAGAGCAACGGAAGGGAAAGTACCCCAGCGGTTGTCTTTGTTGAAACGTGAGGTTCCGTCACGGCGAACAGTAGCTGTAAGCATATAACGGGAATCGAAGGTGTAGTTCAAACGGGCATAATAAGAAATAAGTGCATGCCGCTGGTCGGTAGCTGCGGAAGTACTTTGTACAGCTCCCAGAGTGTTCAGTTCACTATACAATGGGGAAGTACTTTTCCAGAACTGATAATCATAACCGACAGTGGCATCGATATTGCTTTTCCACGAGTCAAGGTACTTATTATAGTTAAGATAAGTAGTCAGCAAGCGGTTGGTGTTCTTTTGCGGTCCATAACTGTAATCACGACCACCGGTAGTGTAGTACTGCATAGCCTCAGCAGGAACGTAAACCTTTCCCTTACCTTCTGCATAATCGTAACCCAATGTAGCATGAAATTTCAGATCAGGCAGGAAATGTACCCGATAATCCACATCCGCATTGCCCACAAAGCGGGTAACTTTACTAGTTGATTTATTTTGCTTGATATAGCCCAAAGGATTGAGAACAGCAGCATTTACCGGCTCACCCACATTGTCGAGTGCTTCCAGATATCCGCCAAAAGCATGGTTACCGGAATAAACAGGTAAAGTGGGGTTATAGGTAGCAGCAGCCCAGATAGCACCGGTTTCGGCAAAACGGTTGTTATTGACAGAGCCTTTTACATTAACATTTACTTTCAAGTGGTCGTCAAAGAAGCTGGGAGACAGAGAAACACTACCCGTGAGACGTTCCGCCTTGTCGGTTTTCAATAAACCGCTCTGGTTATAGTAGCCGATGGAAACTCGTATCGGAAAATTCTTTGCCAAACGTCCGGCAATGCTGACGTTATTATCCGTTCCGAAAGCATTCTGGTAAATCTGATCGTTCCAGTCGGTATTGGAAGTACCCAGCAAAGCACGCTGTGCATCTGTACCACGACTGTTGATCACATCTACAAACTCGTCATGCGAAAGCATATCGGCAAGTTTCGTACGAGTTTGTATGGAGTTGGTAGTACTGAGACTTACTTTCATACGGTCATTGCTGCCTTTCTTGGTAGTGATAATGATAACACCGTTCGAAGCACGTGAACCGTAAATGGCAGTAGAAGAAGCATCTTTTAAGATGGTCATACTTTCAATGTCACTCGGATTAATCAAACTAAGAAAGTTTCCGGTATTGCCACTGATACCTCCTGCTTCGAGGGGTACACCGTCAAGGACGATAAGCGGATCGTTCGAGGCGTTCAGCGAAGCACCGCCACGAATACGGATGGTACTTCCGGCTGTGGGTGAGCCACTATTACTCATAATCTGTACACCGGATACTTTACCGTTAATAAGTTGTTCAGGCGAGGAAATCAGTCCGGAATTAAAATCCTTACTACTGACATTGGAAACAGAACCGGTAAGGTCGCTCTTGCGTTGCGTACCGTAACCAATGACAACGACGTCACTCAACATCTGTGCATCGCTTTTCATTTTCACATTTACAGTGTTACCGCTTGGCACAGGTACAGTTACAGTTTCATAGCCTACATAAGATATTTGTAAGGCGGTAGCTCCCGAAGGAACAATGATGTTGAAATTTCCATCAAGGTCGGTGATTACACCCGTACTGGTACCTACTACCAGGATACTGGCACCGATTAGTGGTTCGTTCGTGTCGTCTACAACATGCCCGGTTATTTTCTTTCCCTCTTGTGCGAAGGCCGGGCTGACAGTTCCTAACAATGCGATACACAGCAGGCAAAAGAACGCTGTGACGCGAAAACTTAAGATTTTGTTTCTCATACGTGGTATTTGTTTTAAAGTGTTACATAATCAAATCTAAAGAGATGTGTCATCTGCGGATGAAAAATTGTAGTTATTTTATTCAAGCCAGATACTCCCTATCTCTATTTCCGCAGTCTTTTCAGCAACTCCGTCAAAGGAGAATTCAAGAGTTTCAATCCCCTCTACCCTGAAAGGTATTTCAGTCTGCGGACGGAAATAATGATCAAGGAAGACCGGATAGGCGTGGGGAAGCAAAGCGGTATTCGTTTGTTTTAAATCCTGCAAGGGTACACGAATGATACCATCAGTCGCAGCGGCACACGAAGCAAGATAGGTATACCCGTCAGAAGTCATGAAGCCGGCTTTTAGTCCTTCGGGAATCTTCTTTGCATGGATACACAAAGTATGGCAGGAAGCGAGTCGCTCAGGGCGTCCGTTTATATCGTCCTTAATATAGCAACGAAGAACAAAGACGGGTGCCTTATCTTTAGACTCGAAGGTGATGCGCAGGGTAGGCTTCTCTGTCGGTGCATTTTGTATTAATTGCCGGTTCGTACGGCTCCATTCAGGCATAGTATATGTTTCCAATTTACTGTCAGCATCCACTATTTCCAGCAGAGACAGTGATTTTTCAGGAGCGACTATGTTGGTTTCCCACAGGGTAGCCGAAGTATAGTCCCAATCCAGTGGACTCCTGGCTACTCCTGAAGGAAACGTTTGTCGCTTATCGCCTTGACAAACGACGATGTTATACCTAAAACAACCCTCTTTTATCTCTGTAGCAGGTACGGTAGCACAATAAGTGTAACCGCCTGTATGATTCATTTTCAGATAAGGATTCTTTTCATTCCAGAAAGATATCTTATCTGTGTAGATAATAACGGAATCGGGCATTTCATTACCCGCCACAATGGCCTCTATCTGTAAATCTTTACCGGCATCTACTGTCTTGGCAGGAGAATGAGTAACAGTAAAACCTTTATTATCTGAAATGGATGGACATACATATTCACCAAGAGTAATATTCTGCCAATGAGCATCAGCAGTCCATTTACCGGAAACAGATATACCTTCACGCTGTAACAAATAAACGCCCGGACGGAGGGTAGAAATCTTACCATTCGCAGCTTGTGTACTGAATGTATTTCCATTATTCAAGCCGTTCACCCGGAATTGCTTACCTAAATCAGGTAAATTCAGAGTCATATCCCATGCACCGGAAACAATGCGCATTACTTCTTTATCCAAAGAAGGCTTTGTAAACGGATCACTAACCTGTACGGCATCGGGCATTACTTCCAAACGCCAAACACCCTCTTCCAAACGATCCAGCCAATAAACTCCCGTACCTTCATAATTCACCACCGGAGATTTGCCACAACCTGCAATTGCGCGAAGCTGAGAAATATCTTTCGGACGGGTTTGAGTTGTATTGGAATAGTAGAATTTCTCTCCGTCATTCAGTTCGCTTAAATCCTGCACATAGCTGACACGAAAATCATTGAATAATGTATCTGCCGGATAATTGCCAAAACTCTCTCCTCTGCCCACTTTCTGCGCCGCTTCTGCGGCAATCATCAATCCGATAGCCTTATTCGGGGTGTATGCTACATTCAGGTAATGAGTCTGGTATTCAGTATTGTAGGCCGCCATGTCGATAGGATCATAAGCAAACTGAGTAATCCACTGGAAACCGGCTGTACGGAAAGTGCGTACAGTGGCCGGATACATATAGGAATAAAGAATATCAGCGGGATCAAATTCATAAACCATACGGGCCTTCTTATCGAAACCTTTCAGATTAGAGAAAGGAATATCATAACGGTCAACGAAAGGCAAGAAGTTCCCCTTGCGGGTATGTCCGGATACAAGCCCAATGGGATACCATTGATAGGTAGTACCTTGTATAGCTGTAGAATAATAAGCCTCTACCACATGCTGGTTATGGCTGACATTGTAGAACACCGGTTTGCGGTTGCCTGCACGTTTCAGGGCGGACAGCACCTTATTTATGTAATTACGCGTTTCGACTACAGTGCCGGGATGGCAAGGCTCATTGTTTATTTCAAAGCCTACGATATAAGGATCGTCTTTGTAAGCATAACCTGTATAAGGATTCACGTGGCGTACAAGAGCAGCAATATACTTTTCCTGTGCAGCAATAGCTTCAGCATCGTTGTGAACGGCACATTTATCATAATGGGATGAAAAGCCACCGGTGGGTTGGTTGCGTTCCGGATAACCGTTGCCAAAATCAGTCTGTGCCGTGATAACGGTACGGATACCACGTTCCTGTAATTTATGGATAAGGTAGTCCAATAATTCCAGGTGTTCATTTTCCAGCAAGTTACCTTCTGCATCGGAAATTTCTACGTCCCAGATGTGAATACGGTAAGCATTCAGTCCCAAACGTGCCATGTGATAGACATCACGGTCGATAGCAGTTTTACGGTCCACTCCCAGATAGCCCATCGCCCGATAGGCATGTGCAAAGGGTAAGGTATAGTTCACACCAAAGAAAGAAGCTTCTTTCTTCGTATCCGACCAACGCATGACGCCGCCGGCATCTACATAAATAGTAGGAACGCTTTTTTGTACTTTGTTCTGTGCCGGAGCAACTACTGCCAGCAAACAAATAATCAAGGTAAGAATGTGTCTCTGCATGTCATCAAATTCAAGTTGGTTTTTCTTGACGGCAAAAGTAATGGAGGGCTATTATTTGTCAAAGCAGATATCGGACATAAAACAACACAAAAAGGACATGCATTGATTATCAGTGATATCCATAGGCAAATTCCGAATTAGAATATAATAACAACCAGAAACAATTAATCGGACAAACTGGTATTTTTTCTCCAGATTCTTGTAATTATTAAGCATAAAGAAGTATCTTTGGCGCATTCTTTATACAAGAGATTAAATGAGAAGACACACCAACATACTAATTTTGCTGCTCCTCACAGGACTCTGCATTTCTGCAGGGGCGCAAAATAATCCCTATAAGATAGACGACTCATTATATCCCATCTTCCAACGTGCCATCAAATGGCGTACTCAGCCCCAAGGACTACTTATTGCTGATACGCTTTATGCGGAAGCCACGCAAAAGAAAGACAAGAAAGCACAATGCCTGGCGTTAACAATCCCTGTCAGCTTTTATCTGAGTACCAATAATTATGAGAAACTGGAACAAGCAGCAACCCGAGCTAAAGAAGAAGCAAGAAAAAATAATTATCTCCAATATTATTATTCTGCCTGCACCAACGAAATAAACTGCCTGTTGAATAACGGACATTCATTGCGAGCCCTGCAAAAAGCTGAAGAAATGAAAATACAGGCTTTCAAAGATCAGCACGAGTATGGGATATTTTCGTGTATCTTCACTTTAGGGAACATTTACTACATGCGTCAAAACAGGGAGGTAGCCACAGAGTACTACAAAAATGCGTTGGAATATATGCTAAAGAACCTACCCGATCAGGACCCGACATATATGTATATAAACCTTTCTGAATATTATCGGGATAAAGGCGAAGGTGAAGTGGCTTTGGAATATGCAGAGAAAGCTGCTAAAGCCGCTAAAACCAATGAAAGTCGTGTAGCCTCCCTACTAAATAAATGCGAAGTATTGTATTTCATGAAGCGTATCGATGATTTTAACGCCTGCTATGACGAATGTACGCGGGTAATAGAACAATATGGCGCTATCCGCAAGACAGCCGTACAACGCTTGCATATCTATAAACTCATTCTGAATAAAAATTACGATCAGGCACATACTGAAGCGGATTCCCTACGCAATTTATTGTCAGCCAACCAGATGCATCATGAAATATATCTGAAATCAGGAAACTATGAAAAAGCTTATATCTATAATAACTGGCTCCACAATTATCAGGATTCTGTCAACCGTCAGGTACAGTCATCAGACATCGCCGAACTAAATGCACGTATAGGTACTGAACGCATAAAATTGGACGCCAAAGCCCTGGAATATCAGAATACAGCACTCAACCTGAAGAATACCCAGCTGGAACTGGACCGGACAAAGTCGCAGTCTGAACTGGAAATGATGAATATCGAGAATAGTAAGTTAGTACTGGAAAACCGGAATCTGGATCTGGCACGCCTCAATGTAGAAGCGGAAAAGCAAAAAGCCATTTTAAAAGAGCAACAAAGCGCCTCCCAACATTACATCGTAACCCTCAGTCTTGTGCTCTCATTCTTGTTTCTTTTCACCTGCTTCCTGATATTCTACCTGTACAGACGCCGTAAAACAATGGCTATCCTACAGGAGAAAAACGAAGAGCTCACCGTTGCACGCGATCATGCTGAGGAATCGGACCGGATGAAAAGCTTCTTTATACAGAACATGAGTCACGAAATTCGCACACCGCTCAATGCCATAGTCGGATTCTCACAAGTATTATCTACTCCGGACATGGAAGTTGACGACGAAGAAAAGGAAGAGTTCAGCATGCTCATCCAGCAGAATTCCGAGTTGCTGACTACACTGATCAATGATGTCCTTGACCTTGCCAGTCTGGAAAGTGGTAAATACAGAATGCATTTGGCGCCCCACCGTTGCAATGAATTATGCCAGGTAGCAATGGTTTCCGTTGTGCATCGTAATCCGAAAAAAGTGAAGTCTTATTTCACTTCCGATGTGCCGAATGACTTCCTGTTTGTAACGGACAAAGAACGCTTGCAACAGGTACTTATCAATTTCCTGACCAATGCGGAGAAACACACGGAACGGGGTGAGATTCACCTTCATTGCTCTCTTACGGAGAATCCGGGAAAGATAACCTTCTCCGTTGCAGATACCGGTCCGGGGATTCCGGCAGACCAGGCAGATTGCGTTTTCGACCGGTTCAGCAAGCTGGATGAATTCAAACAGGGCACAGGACTCGGATTGAACATCTGTTCCATCATTGCCGGACGCCTGAAAGGGGAAGTGAAACTGGATAAGAATTATACCGGAGGAGCACGTTTCCTGTTTATACTTCCGCTCGACAGTGTGCCTGATAAATAAAGTTCTGCTAAACAAAACTCACCACTCGTTGTTCTTTTCGAAACGATAACAATCTAATGAAGGAACAATGAAAAAGTTGACGTATTCTTTCTTGCTTCTGATGCTCCTGACATCAGTTCCGGCCCTGGCCGATTATGCGCCTGTCAATGTGCAGACAGCACTGAAAAAGATGTATCCTGCCGCCAAGGATGTTGCCTGGTCACGGGATGAGACTTACTATGTAGCGGACTTTATACAGAATGGTTTCGACACAAAGGTCTGGTTCAACTCCGAAGCGCAATGGGAAATGAGACAGATTGACTGGGAAACAATGGATGAAGTGCCCAATGCCGTGTACAATGCTTTTGCTGCAAGCGAATATTCCGATGGAATGGTGCAGGGAGTCACCTTAGTTCAGTTTCCCAAACGGGAAGCGGTGGTTTCTGTAATTGTGGGAATGGCGAATACACAGACCAAGTACCAACTACTGTTCACCCTCGACGGTGGACTGGAGGATGAACGCAATGCAACCTATTTCAATAACCTGCTTGGCGCGGAAGTCTTCTTATAAAAGCCCCCCTTCAGACATACTGCTTCGGCGTCACCCCAAACTCTGCCTGGAAGCATTTAGAGAAATAGGAATGATTGGAGAAACCGACCATATACATCACTTCAGCCACAGTAAACTTCTGCTGCTTCAGCAGCATAGCCGCCTTTTTCATGCGGATGGACTTAATGTATTCCACAGGTGTCATACCCGTCAGTTGCTTTATCTTGCGATACATCTGCTTGTTATTAATATCGGTCCATTCACAAAGGGCATTCACATTCAGTTCGGAGTCCGAGATATGTTCTTCAATCAGATGAATCACGTTTGCCAGAAACTTCTCATCATAAGAAACCGCCTCTATCTCCTTCGGAGTGGAAAGAACTTCCATACGGGCTTTCGCCTCATGCGTCTCCCGGCTATGTAATAACTGCTCCACGCGCGAAAGTAAAATATCCGGTTCAAAGGGTTTAGGAATGAAAGCATCTATATGTAACTGGATACTTTCAAGCTCTGTTTCCTTATCACTTTTTGCCGTCAGCAAGATAATGGGAATAGTAGATGTGGGAATATTCTTCTTGATATGACGCACCATTTCAAGTCCATCCATTACGGGCATCATGACATCAGCTATAATCAGATCGGGCATTAATTCCATAGTGAGTTCCATACCTATCTTACCATTATCCGCTAAACGGCAACGATATTTGGTATGCAGTATCTGATAGATAAACTCTGAAACCTCCGGAGTATCATCCACAATCAGAAGCAATGGTGCATCCGAAGCAGGCATACCTGTATCTGGAACCACAACTTCAACTCCGGCAGCGACAGGTTCGATATCAGAAGAAACAGTTTCCGGAGAAACCTCTAAGGCAGAGTGTTCCATAGCAATCACCGGAAGGGTCAGCGTAATGGTAGTACCTTTATTCTCTTCTGAAGAAAGTTGAACATTACCACCATGCAGTTCCGTATAAGTCTTTACCAAATATAGTCCGATACCCGTTCCCTCCTTTTTGCCTGCCGTCTTGGGAGACTGGAAGAAACGCTGGAAAACATACGGCTGATCCTGCCGGGGAACACCTATACCTGTATCGGATACAGAGATATGCACCTCTTTATCAGAAGCCTGCAAACGAAGCGTTACCTCACCCTCTTCCGGAGTGTACTTCACGGCATTGGACAAGAGGTTATCCAAGATAGATTCCAGTTTTATGGCATCCATCTGTATGTATATCTTTTCACGGTCGGTATGAAAATGAAAAGTTAGTTTCTTCTCTTTCGCCTTCTCCTCTGCATACAAAGCAAATAAGCCACGCGCAAAAGATACCAGTTCGATTTGAGAAAGTATCAACAACGTATTGTTGCCACTATCCACCCGGTTGAAGTCTAATCCCTGATGAATGAGTGAATTCAGCTTCATGGCATTTCGATGCACCTGCTCCAGTTGTTTCTTCTCCTGCTGATCCTTGATACCAGGCAGCAACTTGCTGATAGGGGCGATAATCATGCTCAACGGAGTTTTTAGGTCGTGGGAAAGGTTGGTGAAGAACTCCATTTTCGCCTGCGATTGTTCCAAAATTTTCTCCTTCTCCATACGCTCCAGCTTCAAGCGATTCTTAACGCGGAAGAAGTTGATGGTCCAGACCACCAGTATCAGACAGAGCAAGACATAGAGCGCCTTGGCCCACGGAGTATAGTACCAGGGGGGAATGATATGAACCTCCAGTGTATAAGCCCGGTCCGATGGTTTTCCATAAGCGTCCAACTTACTCACCAACAGACGATAGTCTCCATAACTCAGGTTATTGTAAGTGATACGGTTCGTATTCGCTTTCAGCAAGTTCCACTCACGATCCACACCTTCCAGACGATATACAAGTTTGCTTTTTTCTTCAAGAGAATAAGGCAGGTCGGAAAGTTCAAAGGCAAGGTTATTCTGGTCATAAGCCAGTTCTATTCGTTGCGAGTAGCGGATACTTTGTTCGGGCAATGAGGAAGTGCCGGAGCGTCCGGTACCGGAATGTGAAAGATCAGTTTGTGAGATATTGGGCTGATACAGTTGGTTGTTGATATAAATGGCAGTCAGGATAAGCGACTTTTCGGTGTGTTCCGCCAGCAGAGCTTCCGGTGAAGATATGGCAAAGCCATCTGCCGTACCCAAGTAAAATTCTCCGTTTGTCCGGTCGAAGAACATACTGGTGAAACGTTTATCAGTGATATTCAGCCGACGGATTTCCAGCGTTTGCTGGTCTGCCACCCAGAAACCGTCGGTAGTAGATATCCAGATTTTTCCGTCAGCCTCAGCCATGGAAAGTATTGCATAGTGATTGTACTCATCGAAAGGAAGCATACGGATACTATCGTTATCAGGCTGTACACGCATCACACCACCGGGAAAACCTATCCAGATATGACCGTCTTGGGCAGAGAGGATGAAGTTGGGGGTTCTTTCGCCTGTCAGCTCGTCCGGGGCGATATGGGTTATCTCGCCTGTGTGGGGATTTATCTTCTCGATGCTATTGGCACTGTTGTACAGCAATGCCCATACATTCCCCTCACGGTCGGGGATTAGCTGGTTGATGAACATACCCGAAAGACCGTTGTGTATGGAATACGTCTTCTCTGCCATATAGGGACCACCGGAAGAACGCATAAGATTCTGTTTGTCTACCACAAAAATTCCACCGAGACAAGTGGCTATCCAGAGTTTCCCTTCCCGGTCTTCAAATAAATGATACGCCCAGTTGGCATTGTAGCGGCGGGTGCTATCCACAATGCTATAATGGACGAACTGGCGGTTCTTCGGATCATAACGGCTGATGCTGCCATCGGTAGCCACCCAGAGTTGCCGCTCCCGGTCTTCATAAAGATGGCGTACCCGGTTGTGTGACAAGGGATATTTCCGATCACCCATTTTATACCAGGCCACATCTTGTTCTTCACCCAGGGGCTGGGTGAAACGAATCAGTCCGTTAGTTCCGCCAAACCAGTAAGTTCCGTGTGTATCGCGAAGCATGGAATAGAACTGGTTCCCCTCTCCCGTTCCGGTGATTTGTGAAATGGGGATATAACGCAACGCATTGTTATTCCGTGACATGGAAATTCCGTAATCCGTACCCAGCCAGATGTTATGTTCCCGGTCGGCAAAGATAGTCCAGATGATATTATTGGAAAGTGATTGCAGATTTCGGGAGTCGTGGACCACGTGCAGCAAAGGTTCTCCTTCCTGATATACATACAAACCGTTGTCCGTACCCACCAGCAACTGCCCACTGCCATCCAGTGCCAATGACTTGACGGAATTATCGTGGAAAGCATCAATCCGCTGAGTACGGCCGTCGGCAGGCGTATATCTGAAAAGACACCCTTCCGTACCGATCCAGATGCAGCCGCGTGCCGTATCTTCCAGTAGGGAATTGACAAACTGATTGCTCCGGTTGCCACTGAGAGGCAGGTCTATTTCTTCAAAATGCCGGGTAGCGGGGATATAGCGACAGAAGCCGTTATAGGTACCGATATAAAGAAGCCCGTCCGAAGAGCGGATCAGGGAATAGATGGTCTGGTGTGGAATACCTTCGGTAACGGCAGAGAGTTGGTGGTCGTTCAGCGAATAGGTATAGAGGCCGTTCAATGTTCCCAACCATAGCATACCGTCGTGTACAAGCAATGCGCGGATATCGGTCGGAAGTTGCGTTTCCGGTTCTTCGTAGGTATCTGTGCGATAGTTATAAATCAGCAGACCATTGTCGGCACCCAGATAAAGATAGGTACTGTCTACCACCGTACCGCAATAAATCTGTGTATTGTTACGCTTGGCGAAAGTGAAATGTGGCTGCGTGGAATAACCGTCATAACTGAACAGCCCTTTATTGGAACCGATCCATATCAGTCCCTGTGTATCTTGCAGGAAGCAATTGATTACAGAGGCTTCCGTCCCCAGACTGATATTATCGAACAAGCGATAATCCGGTTTCTGTCCGGACAGCTTAACGGGAAGCGTTATCTGCAAAAGTATAAGTAGAAGAAGAAAAACAGGTCTGCGCATACACTTCGGTTTGTTAAAGGTCGGGGACAAAGATAAAATTAATCTGTAACAAACGCCCTGCACCTTTCTAAAAAATTACCTAAAACCACTGGCATACAAAATTCATAATGGTGGGGAAGCAAGGCGAAAGCCCCATAGCCTACGAAGAAAATTCATTGGCTACAGGGCGGTATCGCATACTTTATAAAAATTCTACAAAGTTTCAATCTCTCCCGATGTCAGCCCTGTAGACTTTACTATCACGTCAACAGAAATACCCAGTTGCTTCATGTTGCGGGCTATGGAAAAACGTTCTTCATCTCGTCCTTCTGCACGTCCTTCTGCACGTCCTTCAATCTTTCCCTCCAGTTTGGCAGAATCCAGCACATCGTTCTGAATCATCACGGCGCTCAGATGCTCGTCATAAGCCATGCGCTCTTTAGGGGGCATGGAGAAGTATTTCAGTTTCTCGCGAGCCTCGCTCAGACCGGGAGCGGTGGTATCGGGGCGAATGGTACCGTCCTTCAAATATTTCATCCATTCTTCAAGTGGTGTGACAGCCACTTTGTCGAACTCATTCACACGGATAAGGACATATTCGGGAAATATCTCGGCTGGCATGCGGGAGACAATGGCATCACGCTCCTTGACATTCACCTGAAGGTGGTCGCCCGTATGGACGCCTACGAAATGGTTCTGACCGTAATACAGGTAGTCGTTTCCCTTTCCGATATCGAAGTAGAGAACGCTGATGGAGTAGATTTTCTTCACCTTATAGTACGTTTCACCCAGCGAGATATGCTCAGTGATAGCCTTGGCAACGCCATAAAGAATCCGCTCCAGATAATAAAGTTCGCGGGTATTCTGTATCTCGATAATGATGATCTCGTCCTTACTGTTACGGGCCTTGATGTCCACACGGTTGAATTTATCTTCAGCGGACAATTGATTACTTTCACTCTCCAGAATTTCCAAAATAGTGACTTTCTCACCCAGAAACACGGTGAGGAAACCTTCAAGCACGTCGAAGTTTGCCTTCTGGCGTAACAGGCGCTTGATGGCCCAGTCGAAACGTACATATTTGTCTTGAAGTTCTTCCATTTCTCTAATTATTAATTTGGAATACATAACTTTACCCACAAAGGTACATCTTCTTGCGGAAAAGGGCAACAAACATACGAAAGAAAGTGAAAGGGACAGGATAAAAAGAGACGCCGGTTGGCATTCCTTGCAAAGTCAGCTTCAGTGCGGCTGTCAGGTATTGGCACGAAATAAGAAGGTACAAGGATATTACGGGCTCTACGAAGTTTAGCCAATCCGCTTTCCGGCAATATCGTTGTGGTCGCCAGCATGATGGCAATCACAAAAGCCGAAGCACTTGTTAAAAATTCATATATTGATAACATCTTTCCCTACCGGTTCAATACCGGCATAAAGACAATGGGACTTTCTGTAACGTTTGCAAACGTTTGCGCAAATCACTAACCCGATAACTGTCAATGAAGAAGCGATATTTCATGTATTCAGCTATTTTTGCAACCGGATAAGTCAGTTCAATAAGATAAACTGCACCTCAGCAATAAAAAAACAAGCAAGCTTATTTTGTATTGTTTTTGGTTTGCACTACCTTTGGATAAAGGAATACTTAGAGAATACCATGAATAAACCGCAGATTACCATCAAGGACATAGCACGGGCGTTGAACGTCTCGCCCTCTACCGTGTCAAGAGCGTTGAAGGACAACCCGGATATCAGCCAGGAAACCCGCAACCTTATACATGCTTACGCCCGCGAGCATAATTATAAGCCTAACGTACTTGCAGTAAATCTTCGAGCCAGCCGTTCGAATACAATCGGTGTAATTGTGCCGCAACTGGTACATCACTTTTTCTCGTGCGTGCTGAGTGGCATTGAAAAGGCTGCCGCCGAAGCAGGATACAATATTCTGGTAGCGCAGAGCAACGAATCTTATGAACAGGAAGTGAAAATCGTACATTCATTCCTTGCCGCCCGCGTCTGTGGTGTGATTGCCTCATTAGCAAAAGATACTTCCCAATACGACCATTATCAGGACTTGCTGAATAACAATATCCCCATTGTGTTCTACGACCGCATCTGCACCGGATTGAAAACAGAGCGGGTGGTAGTGGACGACTATGCCGGTTCTTTTGCTGCTGTAGAGTATATGATACAGACAGGCTGCAAGCGTATCCTGTTTTATGGAGCAGCCCCGCATTTGGAAATCACCAAGAACCGCCGGAATGGCTATCTGGATGCCATGAAGAAATACAAGATTCCCGTGGACGACAGCATGATTATGTTGTGTGATACCCGGGAACGTGCCATATCCATCACCCCTGACATACTGGAAGGTTCCGAGCATCCCGACGGTTTCTTCGCCATCAATGACGAAACAGCTTCAGGCATTCTGTATGCCTGCAAACTGGTTGGAAAGAAAGTGCCCGACGAAGTATCGATCTGCGGATTTACCGACGGTGCCATCGCCCAAAGCACAGATCCCAAACTGACCACCGTAGAACAGCATGGAGAAGAAGTCGGAAAAAGCGCTTTCAGCATTCTGACAGGTAAGCTGGAAGGGGGCGATGATAAGAGTAGCAACAAGATTGTGAGGACAAATCTTGTAGTGAGGGGAACGACGAAATAACTGAATAAATATCTAATACATAAAATTAAGAATGAAAGTAAAACCTGATTTGAGCTTTTGGAAGCTGTGGAATATCAGCTTCGGCTTCTTTGGCGTACAGATTGCGTATGCTTTGCAGAGTGCAAACATCAGCCGTATTTTTGCGACATTGGGTGCAGACCCGCACAATTTGAGTTATTTCTGGATATTGCCACCATTGGCAGGTATCATCGTGCAGCCCATCGTAGGTGCTGCAAGCGACAAAACGTGGACACGCTTCGGACGACGTATTCCTTACCTCTTTGTCGGTTCACTGGTAGCCGTACTGGTAATGTGCCTGCTGCCGAATGCCGGTAGCTTCGGTATGGCAGTCAGCACGGCAATGATATTCGGATTAGTATCGTTGATGTTTCTGGATACATCCATCAATATGGCGATGCAGCCATTCAAAATGATGGTGGGCGACATGGTAAACGAAAAGCAAAAAGGCCTTGCCTACTCTATCCAGAGTTTCCTGTGCAATGCCGGTAGCTTGGTAGGTTTCCTGTTCCCGTTCATCTTTACATGGATAGGTATCAGCAACATAGCTCCCCAAGGTGTAGTTCCCGACTCAGTTATATATTCCTTCTATATCGGAGCAGCCATTCTGATACTTTGCGTCATCTACACCACAGTAAAGGTGAAAGAAATGCCACCTGCCGAATATGCGGAATACCATGGCATCACCGAAGAGGAAAAAAAGGAAAAGATCAATATGGTGAAACTACTGGTGAAAGCACCGAAAGCTTTCTGGACAGTAGGTTTGGTCCAGTTCTTCTGTTGGTTTGCCTTCATGTTCATGTGGACCTATACCAATGGTAGTGTAGCTGCCAATGTATTCGATGCTCCTACTGTTGAAACTGTGGTGAACGGCGCAAACAAAGTAGTGCTGGACACTAAGAGTATCCAATATCAGAATGCTGCCGACTGGGTAGGCGTATTGTTTGCCGTACAGGCCATCGGTTCTGTACTCTGGGCTGTATGTATCCCGATGTTCAAGAACCGCAAACTGATCTACTCACTCAGTCTTGTTTTGGGTGGAATAGGTTTCATCTCCACGTATTTCGTTCACAATCAATATGTATTATTCATCTCCTTTTTGCTTATCGGTTGCGCATGGGCAGCTATGCTGGCATTGCCTTTCACCATCCTGACCAATGCTCTAAGCGGCGGACACATGGGGACCTATCTGGGACTGTTCAACGGAACGATCTGTATTCCGCAGATTGTAGCTGCTACGCTGGGTGGTAGTATTCTGGCTCTGTTCACCCCGAAAGGCATGTTACCGCCTGAAATAAATATGCTTGTCATGGCAGGCGTGATGCTGATTATCGGTGCCGTTTGTGTATATTTAATCAAAGAGACCAAAGGAGAACAAGCAAAAGCATAATCCGTGCGAAAACATACTTAAAAGGGGATATCTATCCCTCTACGACAAACAACTCCTTTCTCTACGATAATCGCCCCGTTCCTTTAAAAAGATCGGGGCGATTCTTATAAAAGAACCAAACACATCTTATTCTTTAGATATTCTTTGTCTTCTTTTTTTCCTCATCATTGCCGTTTATCCGTTTATTTGTTTATCTTTACGGCCATAATCACCATTGAGATACACACCATGAAAAGATACCTTAAAACCGATGAATGGAATATTATTGAAGATAACTTTCACGCCGACAACCTGCGAATGTCAGAAAGTATATTCAGTCTTGGGAACGGTCGTTTCGGCCAACGGGGCAATTTCGAGGAACCTTATTCAAGCGACTCATACCGTGGTTCATTCGTTGCCGGTATCACCTTTCTTGATAAAACGCGTGTAGGCTGGTGGAAAAACGGTTTCCCTCATTTCTATACCCGTATTCCCAATGCAGCAGACTGGAGTCGTGTCAGTCTGCGCCTTATCGACGAAGAACTGGACCTAGCACAATGGGACGTGAACAGCTTCAGCCGCAGGCTCGATATGAAAGCGGGTATCTCCTACCGGGACTTCGAAATCACATCTCCCAAAGGACACCAAATACGGGTACATGTGGAGCATATCAACAATATGGCTCAGCCCGATTTATGTCTGATAAAATACAGCGTCACCTCCATCAATTATACGGGAAGAATATCACTGATTCCCTCCCTGGATGCAGTCATAGTCAATAAGGATGATGATCCAAACGAGAAGATATGGAATATTCTCCGTTCCGGTGTCACAAAGGATTGTGCTTATCTATGGACGCAAACCCGACGTGAAGATGCGCAAGTGTGCTATGCCATGACCTATCAGTTCTTCAAGAACGGCAAAGAAACCACCTCGAACCCGATACGCATTGAAAAGGAGAAACAAACCGGGTTCAGCATCGGGGCAGATGTGAAACCGGGAGACAATGTAATGCTCATCAAATATACTGTCATAAGTTCATCGCTCTATGATGAACGCCAGGAACTGATAGAACATTCCGTCACCAAAGCCCGTCAGACTAAAATAGACGGCTGGGATAAGCTGGAAAACGATCATCAGCAAGCCTGGGCCAATATATGGAAAGAAATGGATGTGGTTATCGAAGGCGATCCGGAAGCACAACAGGGTGTCCGGTACAATATCTTTCAACTATGCCAGACGTACCGCGGTGATGATCCGCGCCTGAATATCGGTCCGAAAGGATTCACAGGTGAAAAATACGGTGGAAACACATACTGGAATACGGAACTTTGTTGTGTACCGTTCTTCCTACTCTCTACTCCGAGGGAGATTGTGAAAAACCTGTTGATATACCGCTATAACCAACTACCGAAAGCGATAGAGAATGCCCGCAAACTGGGTTTCAAAGAGGGTGCCGCCCTCTTCCCGCAAGTTACTTACAGTGGTGAAGAATGCCACAGTGAATGGGAAATTACCTTTGAAGAAATACATCGCAATAATATCATCGTCTATGCCATTGCACAGCATGCTGCAATCACTGGCAGTAAAGATTATGTAGCCAAATACGGACTGGAAGTAATGATCGCCGTCTCCCGTTTCTGGAGCCAGCGTGTATCTTTCTCCAAACCAAAACAGAAATATGTGATACTGGGTGTCACCGGACCGGATGAGTACGAAAACAACGTAGATAATAACTGGTACACCAATTACTCGTGTGTGCAGTGCCTGCGGATGACACTTAACTATCTTGAGATCATTGCCGGAGAATATCCCGACGAATATGCGCGTGTACGCCGTGTCACCAACCTCCGCCAACAAGAAGAGGCTGAACGCTGGCGCGACATTATCAACCGTATGTATCTGCCAGAAGATAAAGAACTGGGGATCTTTGTACAAAATGACGGTTTCCTGGATAAGGAACTGAACAGTACCGATGCCATTCCACCCGAAGAACGCCCCATCAATCAGCACTGGTCGTGGGATCGTATTCTTCGTTCATGCTACATCAAACAAAGCGATGTATTATTGGGCCTATATCTGTATTATTTCAATTTCGATAAGGAAACAGTCCGCCGCAACTTCGACTTCTATGAAACAATGACGGTGCATGAATCTTCACTTTCCCCACACATCCACTCCATTCTTGCCGCCCGCATCGGAGAAGTGGAAAAGGCTTACCAACTCTTTCTGCATGCCACCCGTCTTGACCTGGATGATTACAACAACGAAACTCACCAAGGACTGCATATCACCAGTATGCCGGGCAGCTGGCTTGCCATTGTACGAGGCTTTGCCGGGATGCAGATTCTGGAGGGCATACTCTCTTTCTTCCCAGTCATTCCAGAGAAATGGAACAGTTACTCCTTCCAGATAAATTATCAGGGACGTACACTTCATATGCATGTAGGCAAAGAAATAAATATTTCACTTATTGCCGGAGAAGAACTGAACATACAAGTATATAAAAACGTTTATAAGCTCAAATTGGGCACCGATTTGTTGCTCAGGATAGAGGAGTAGAAGCCTGTATCATTAACAACGCGTAACAAAATAAACCGGGAGAACAATTATCTGTTTTTCCGGTTTTATGTTTTTTATACCTAAACGAACAACTATACATTAGTATGAAGAAAATCTATTTGTTCGCCATCAGCGTGATGCTGCTTGCCACATCATGCGGGCACAAGAAAGAGGGCGATGCCACGCTGATCCGACCTGTCAAGACAGCTACTGCCAGCTCCCAATCGGTCATCCGGAAAGACTTCTCCGGTATTGTAGAAGCCGTAGAATACGTGAAACTGGCCTTCCGTGTCAGCGGACAGGTCATAAATCTGCCTGTGGTAGAAGGTCAGCGGGTAAAGAAAGGACAGCTGATCGCCGCCATTGATCCGCGTGACATTTCCCTGCAATACGCCGCCGACAAAGCCGCTTACGAGACTGCCGCAGCACAGGTAGAACGTAACAAACGCCTGTTGGGACGCCAAGCTATCTCCGTGCAGGAATATGAGATCAGCGTTGCCAATTATCAAAAGGCAAAGTCAGCTTATGAATTATCCAGCAATAATATGCGGGATACCAAACTTACCGCTCCCTTCGACGGTTCTATTGAAAAACGTCTGGTAGAAAACTATCAGCGCGTGAACTCTGGGGAAGGCATTGTACAATTGGTGAATACACAGAAGCTCCGCATCAAATTCACCGTACCGGATGATTATCTCTATCTACTTCGGGCAAAGGACGTAACATTCAAAGTGGTATTCGATACCTATCCAGACACAGTATTCAATGCAAAACTAGAAGAATATCTGGATATTTCTACAGCCGGAACAGGTATCCCGGTAACTATTACGATTGAAGATCCTGCTTTCAACCGTTCCCTATACGATGTGAAACCGGGATTTACGTGCAAAATCAAGCTGGCTTCGGACGTAGCTCCCTTCTTGGAAGAAAAGCTTGTGAATATTCCGCTCAGTGCCATATTCGGTGAAAGCGAGAACCAGAGGACCTATGTGTGGGTAGTAAAAGACAATAAGGTAAGCAAGCGGGAAATAACCGTATACTCTCCTACCGGAGAAGCCAATGCTCTTATCTCTGCCGGTATACAGCCGGGAGAAACTATTGTGATTGCCGGAGTGCACCAACTGGTGGACGGACAAACGGTGAAAGTTATCAATTAGACTACCAACCACTGCGACCTTGAGGTCGCCCAAATATAAATCATATGAATTTAGCTAAATATGCATTAGACAACACCAAGATTGTTTATTTCTTCCTGGCTGTGTTGCTAATCGGCGGTATACTATCATTCGACCGGTTGGGAAAGAAAGAGGATGCACCCTTTGTCATCAAGTCAGCGGTCATAATGACCCGCTACCCGGGGGCGGAACCAGCAGAAGTAGAACGACTGATCACTGAACCGATCTCCCGCGAGATACAGTCGATGAGTGGTGTATATAAAATTAAGTCGGAGTCCATGTACGGACTATCCAAGATAACATTCGAGCTTCAACCTTCCCTTTCCGCAGAGTCGATTCCGCAAAAGTGGGATGAATTGCGCCGTAAGGTGCTCAACATACAACCGCAACTACCCGCCGGCGCTTCCGTTCCCACGGTATCGGACGATTTCGGCGATGTATTCGGCATATACTATGGCTTGGTAGGCGATGACGGTTTCTCTTACGAAGAAATGCGCAACTGGGCAGAACGTATCAAAACCCAGGTTATCACTGCTGACGGAGTTATGAAAGTAGCCTTGTTCGGTACACAAACCGAGGTGGTAAATATCTATATATCCGTCAATAAACTGGCCGGTATGGGTATAGATCCGAAGCAAGTAGCAAGTCTGTTACAATCGCAAAACCAGATTATCAATACAGGTGAAATCAATGCCGGTGAACAACAACTGCGCATTGTAGCCAACGGAACCTATACTACCGTCAATGACATCCGGAACCAAGTGATTACCACTCCGGGCGGACAGGTGAAACTGGGTGATATTGCCGTCATTGAAAAAGGATATATGGATCCTCCCGGCAACATCATGCACGTCAACGGAAAGCGTGCCATAGGTATCGGTGTTTCCACCGACCCGACAAAAGATGTAGTAAAGACTGGAGAACTGGTAGATCAGAAACTGGCTGAACTTCTTCCCCTTATTCCGGTAGGGTTGGAATTGGAAAGTCTGTATCCGGAAAATGTCATAGCTCAGGAAGCAAATAATGGTTTCATCATTAACCTGATAGAATCCCTCCTCATTGTAATCGTTATCATCATGTTGGTGATGGGGTTGCGTGCAGGTATACTTATCGGCAGTTCGTTGATATTCACCATTGGCGGTACGCTGCTCATCATGTCTTTCATGGGAGTAGGATTGAACCGTACTTCACTGGCAGGTTTCATCATTGCCATGGGTATGCTGGTGGATAATGCTATCGTAGTGACAGACAATGCACAAATAGCCATTGCCCGAGGTATAGACCGGCGAAAAGCACTGATAGATGGAGCTACCGGACCGCAATGGGGATTACTTGGCGCTACGTTCATCGCCATTTGTTCATTCCTGCCGTTGTACCTCGCCCCTTCTGCCGTAGCGGAAATCGTGAAACCCCTGTTTGTCGTACTTGCCATTTCTTTGGGATTAAGCTGGATACTGGCACTCACACAAACCACCACTTTCGGTAACTTTATTCTGAAAGCCAAATCCGGCGATACCAATAAAGACCCGTATGATAAACCTTTCTATCACAAGTTCGCCTCTATCCTCGGAGTACTTATCAAGAAGAAGACTCTTACACTGGGTAGTATGGTAGTCCTGTTTATCATCTCACTGGTCATCATGGGAATGATGCCGCAAAACTTCTTCCCTTCACTGGATAAGCCCTATTTCCGTGCCGATATATTCTATCCGGACGGTTACAGCATCCGTGACGTGGAAAAGGAAATGAAACAGGTGGAAGCGCACCTCTTGCAACAACCGGAAGTGAAACGAATATCCACCACATTCGGAAGTACGCCGTTACGTTACTATCTGGCATCTACTTCCGTCGGTCCTAAGCCCAACTTTGCTAATATACTTATCGAACTGACCGACAGTAAATATACAAAGGAATACGAAGAGAACTTCGACCAGTATATGAAGGCAAACTATCCGAATGCCATCACCCGTACCACTTTGTTTAAGCTATCGCCTGCGGTAGACGCCGCCATTGAAATCGGCTTTATCGGCAACAATGTCGATTCACTGGTGATGCTGACCAACAAAGTCCTGGAAATCATGCATCGGGATGATGATCTCATCAACGTACGCAATTCATGGGGGAATAAGATTCCTGTATGGAAACCCGTTTACAGTCCGGAACGTGCCCAACCGTTAGGTGTCTCCCGGCAAAGTATGGCACAGAGCATTCAGATCGGTACAAGCGGTATGACATTAGGCGAATATCGTGAAGGCGATCAGGTGCTGCCCATTCTGCTAAAGGATAACACAGTCGATTCTTTCCGCATCAACGACCTGCGTACACTACCCGTATTCGGTACAACACAGGAAACCACTACCCTGGAACAAGTAGTCAGTGAATTTGATTTCCAATATAAGTTCTCGAATGTGAAAGACTATAACCGTCAGATGGTAATGATGGCGCAAGCCGATCCACGCCGGGGAGTAAATGCCATAGCAGCCTTCAATAAGATATGGAAAGAAGTACAAGAAGAAATTCAGGTACCGGAAGGATACACCATGAAGTATTTTGGTGAACAGGAAAGCCAGGCAGAAAGTAATGCAGCATTGGCAGCTAATATGCCATTGACGTTTTTCCTAATGTTCATCACCCTGTTGTTCCTGTTCAGGACCTACCGCAAGCCAATTGTCATCCTATTGATGTTGCCGCTTATCTTTATCGGCATCGTGCTGGGATTAATCTTGCTTGGTAAATCATTCGACTTTTTCTCTGTTCTCGGTCTACTGGGATTGATTGGTATGAATATCAAAAATGCAATTGTATTGGTAGACCAAATCGACATAGAAGCTGCTTCCGGAAAAGCACCGCTGAATGCAGTAATCAGTGCTACAACCAGCCGTATCATACCTGTAGCCATGGCGTCCGGAACTACGATTTTGGGTATGTTGCCGTTGCTATTCGACGCTATGTTCGGTGGTATGGCGGCAACCATCATGGGTGGTCTGCTGGTAGCCTCAGCATTGACGCTGTTCGTGCTTCCGGTGGCATATTGTGCGATACATAAGATCAAAGGATAAACTCCGGATACTCTTAACTATTCGCTTAAATAAGAAATAAAGAGATAATTATGAAAAAGATAATAACCATACTTACATTACTTTGCAGCTTCGGTCTGAAAGCCGGAGCCCAGCAGTTCTTAAGCCGCGAAGCATATCGTGACAAAGTAGAAGCCTACAGCCAGGTGCTGAAACAGCAGCGTCTGAAAACCATGGCAAGCACCGAAGCGCGAAAAATAGCAAATACCGGCTTCCTGCCACAAATAGACATCACAGCCGAAGGTACCGCCAACCTCAACCACCTGGATAAGTGGAACAGTCCGAAAGGTGAATACCGCCCCTACACCTATCAGGCACTTGCAACCTTGGCACAGCCCCTCTATACGGGTGGTTCTCTAATAGCTCAGAAGCGTATGGCACAGGCTGACGAAGAGTTAAGCCAACTCACCACTGAACTAACTCTCGACCAAATTCATTATCAAAGCGATGCCGTTTATTGGAATGCTTCAGCCGCCTATGCCAGTCTTGAGGCTGCTGCTACATTTCAGGATATCATAAAGAAGCAGCACGATATTATTCAGGATCGTTTCAACGATGGCGCTATCAGTCGTACAGACCTGCTGATGATTTCCACCCGTCAGAAAGAAGCTGAATTGCAGTATATCAAGGCCCGTCAGAACTATACCCTTGCCTTGCAACAACTGAACATTTTGATGGGAGTAGCACCCAATACTCCCGTAGATAGCCTAAGTGAAATCAGTATAGCCAGTGAACCCGTCGACATTCTTGGACTTGACGATGTACTTCCACGCCGCGCCGATTATGCCAGCACAACGGTAAACATTGCCCGGAGTGAGGCACAACGCCATGCCGCCCTCAGCAAGTACAATCCTCAGGTAAGCATGTTCCTTGCCACAGGTTGGGATACCGGTATCACGTACATGGGACAGGAAATCCCCCATACGCCTGTAGCCGGAGTAAACGTCAGTATCCCCATCTTCCGTTGGGGGGCGCGTTTCAAGACAAACCGGCAACAGAAAGCATTCATTGGTATCCAGAAGCTGCAACAAAGTTATATCACTGATAATATTCTTGAGGAACTCTCCGCCGCCACTACAAAACTGACGGAAACAGAGCAACAAGTAAAGACAGCAAAGGAAAATATGGCTCTTGCCGAAGAGAACCTGGACCTTGTCACTTTCTCTTATAATGAAGGGAAGTCCAGTATGGCAGATGTTTTGTCCGCACAATTATCGTGGACACAGGCTCATACGAACCTGATTAATGCATATCTGGCAGAGAAAATGGCAGTGGCAGAATACAGGAAAGTGATTAGTGAATAAAGATTCAGGCGCGAATTACGCGGATTACACGGATTCTTTCATTACAATAAAGAAATAAATCCGTGTAATCCGCGTAATCCGCGCCTAAAAAGTCCACGTTCGTCCGCCTCAATCCGCGTCGTCCGCGTATCTTTATCCCAAGAATGAGATCAATACACCCGCAGCTACCGCTGAACCGATAACACCGGAGATATTACTGGACATACAGTAATTCAGCACATGGTTCTTCGGATCATACTTCGTAGCAATCTCATTGCATACGCGGCTTGCCATAGGCACAGCACTCAGTCCTGTTGCACCAATCAGCGGATTTATCTTCTTCTTACTGAACAGATTGAACAGCTTCACAAAGAAGATACCACCCGTAATGGAAAGTGCAAATGCAAGGAAACCACCTATAACAATACCAATGGTTGTCCAGTTCAGGAACGCTTCGCTTGTCATAGTTGCCCCTACACTCAATCCTAAGAAAATAGTCGCCGCATTCATAATGCTATTGGCAGCTGCATCAAACAAACGGCTGGTATCCGCACCGATTTCCTTAATCAGGTTACCAAACATCAACATACCAATCAAAGGCACTGCCGTCGGTACAAAGAGAGCGACAACCGTAGTCACTGCTATCGGGAAAATGATTTTCAGTACACGCAGATTCTTGATTTCCGTCTTCGAAGGATAGAGTTTCTCTTGCTCCTTCATATTGATCATCAACTCCTTCTTAGAGCAGAACAACTTCACTACCAACGGAATAATCACCGGAACCAACGCCATGTAAGAATAGGCGGCAATAGCAATCGGACCCAACAAATGCGGAGCCAACTTGATAGTCGTAAAAATTGCTGTCGGGCCGTCAGCACCACCAATGATACCGAGAGCACCTGCTTCCTGCGGTGTAAAACCAATCATCACTGCGCACAACAGTACTGTAAAGATGCCCAACTGCGCTGCCGCCCCGAAGATGGAAAGATGCAAATTACGGAGCATCGGTCCAAAGTCCGTCAGTGCACCCACACCCATAAAAATGATGGGGGGCAGGAAACCTGTCTTAATCAACATATAGTAGATGAAGTTCATCAATCCCAAGTCGTGTGCAATTTCATGCAACGGCATTTCCCAGATGCTCTTCAACACCCCATTTACCATTACCATTCCGTTTTCATCCGCCTGAATGACACCCATTTCGCCACCGGGAAAGTTGGCGATGAGCACACCGAAAGCGATAGGTACCAGCAATAACGGTTCGTAATGCTTCTTGATACCCAAATACAGCAGGATGAAAGCAATGGCATACATCACCAGAAACGACGGGTCTTCAATGATATTGCTGAAGGCCGTCATACCGTAGAGTCTTCCAAATATATCTTCCATGCTGCGTTATCCTATCTTCATTAATACATCATCTTCTGAAATGGTATCGCCCGGAGTAGCACAAATAGCAGTAACTGTTCCGTCGAAATCGGCACGGATGGCGTTATACGTCTTCATAGCTTCGATGTAGCAAAGCAAGTCGCCTTTCTTCACCTTGTCGCCCACCTTCAACGGAGTTTCCTGTGCATTCTTTGTCAGGAAGAATTTACCTTCCAACGGAGCAACCACATCCTGGCCTTCGCCTACAGGAGCTTCCACTTTCGCTGTAGCATCTGCCGGCAAATCAATATCACCGTAAGCTACCGTTACGCGATAAGCCTGTCCATCTACCTGAACGGTAAGTGTTTTCGGTTTGGCGTCGTCCAACGGAGACTTATTAAGTTCCGCCTTCCGTTTTTCCACGTCTGCCAGGAAGTCTTCTTTCGCCTTGCCACTCTTGTATGCTTCGTATTGTGCCGGATGCATGGCATATTCGAAGAGTTCTTCATCATCTTCGCCCAAATCCCATTTGTTCTCTTTCATCATCTTGCGATACTTATCGAGCGCATCCGGATAATTATCCTGTGGGTTTCCGGTAAAGAACTTACGGCCTTCGCGTTCGGCTTTCTCAATGATTTCGGGAGCCAGCGTACCCGGCAATTTACCAGCTTTACCTAACAGCATATCCCAGATATCATCAGCAATCATACCCCAACGTTCCTTACCTTTTTCCATAGCAATCACGTTCATCATCGCCAGATTCTTAACATACTGGCTGAACGGAGTTACCAACGGAGGATAACCTACACGCGGCCATACATAAGCCACTTCATTGAACAGCTTGATAAGCAACTGATCCTGCGTCATAAACGGCAAGTTACGTTTCGCCTTATATTTATTGATAGATTCCAGATTGGACTCCAAGTCAGCCATCAAGCTACCCATCATACCACCCGGAAGTCCCGGACCGATCAACAAAGAGTTCATCAAGCGGTTCTTCGGACTGATATACAAACCGAGGAAGTCATCCATAAATTCCTGAATCAAAGCACGTACCTTCATGTATGCTTCCATATTCACCTCAGGAACCTGGAAACCTGCATCTTTCAGCATAGCCTGCACACTCAGCAAGTCAGCGTGTCCCGTACCCCATGACAACGGTTCCATGCCCACGTCAATATAATCGCAACCAGCCTCGCAAACTTCGAGAATGCTTGCCATATTGAAACCGGGACCTGCATGACTATGATATTGAATAGGAATTTCAGGATGTGCAGCCTTGATATTTGCTACGATCTTGCCCAATGATACCGGACGTCCGATACCTGCCATATCCTTGACACAGATTTCATCAGCACCTGCCTTGATCAGCTCTAACGCCATATTGGTGTAATATTCTACTGTATGGATAGGCGAATGGGTGATACAGAGCGAACACTGGGAAATCATTCCGGCTTCTTTAGCGTAAGCGATGGAAGGAATAATGTTACGGGTATCGTTCAGTCCGCAGAACGTACGTGTGATATCCGTTCCCTGCACTTTCTTCACTTTATAAAACAGCTTACGCACATCGGCAGGTACGGGGCTCATGCGAAGACCGTTCAGTGCACGGTCCAACATGTGAGTTTGTATACCAGCCTCGTGAAACGGCTTCGTCCATGCACGTACAGCTTTATTAGGATTTTCACCAAACAATAGATTTACCTGTTCAAAACCTCCGCCATTGGTTTCTACGCGGGCAAAACAGCCCATTTCAACAATAGCTGGAGCAACCTTTACCAGCTGGTCTACGCGGGGCACATATTTTCCGGCACTCTGCCACATGTCCCTGAAAACCAGGCTGAACTTAATTTCCTTTTTCATACTAAATAAATAGGTGTGTGTTTTTTATTAAAGATTATCATTTTATTTTCTCGACCTTGGCTACTTTACCCTTGCCTTGTGTCACCACTGTTACAGCGGCACTGATAGCAGCCAAAATGTTTCCGGGAATTGCGGCAGGACCTTGCGCACCTTTCTTATCCGGCACCACCTCTTCAGGGGCGTACTTGTTTACCAGAAGAATAAGTCCTTTACCTAAGTAGATTACAATCAGCAGGATAGCGAACACTGTCGTCATACCTACCACCATCAGCAAAAGCGCTGTGTTGAGATTTTCCATATTATAAATTATTAGTTATTCGATCTGTTTTACAAAAAATCGTCCGAAATTAGCGAATATTTATAGAAGAAAGGCAGAAAAAAATGATAAAAGATGCTAAAACAAAAGTTCCCGTACTGCCGGAAGAGGCTGTACAGGAACCATTTATCACAAGTCGGATGCTCCAAAAACGGAGGTTAACAAAGCACGGGGGGGGGGAGGTTATCCTAACGGATTTTCATCCAGACCACCTTCACCGGAACCGCCACCGGGATTGCCACCCTCAGTGTTGTCACTGGTAGTGCTGCCATTGGCAAGCTTCTCTAGATCCGTCCAGTCAACATCAACATCCACCATAGAGCGAGTGGTAACCTGCTTGCCGCTGCTACGTTTCACCTCGGGAATGAAACGTACACGTATGCCATTAATCTGTCCGGAGTTCACCTCACCAGGTGTGGCAACTCCCCTCTTGTTCGTAGCAGCTGTATAGTAGAAAGTCCCTACGCCCTCAATCTTCACCGTACGCCCCATGGCCATATAGTCAGCCATTACGCCTCCCAGGTTTTTCAGCACGGCAAATGTGTCACCGCGGGTGACAGTAGAGAGCAAGGACAGTTTGTCCGCTACCTTGTCAGTAGTAATAGGTGTACCGGTAGTAATTGCTTTCGGATACCACAAATCATTCAGTTTCGATTGAAATTTCTTGTAAAATGCCATAATAATAATGTTTTTAAATGATTAATTAATAATGTACATCTGATTTCTCTTGTCTCACCCGAGAAGCGGAAGTTTTCATCGTGAGGCCTCAACGATTCAGCCATCCGCTTTTCTCAAATTCGATGTTGCAAAGTTAGGGTGGAAAGCAAGAGAAAACAAAGAAATGACATCTACAATCATTTTCAGTACCCCCCTTATAGACAGCATGTTATAAAACACGCATCTCTACAAGGGGGAAAAATAAAGAAACAGGGGAAACGAAAATAATGTGACAACCTCTACAAGTAAGAGATATAAAGCACTGATAATGAATGGTGGCATTCAAAATAGTCTCTACAACAAGGAAATAGCCATTCATAATTGCATAATCAATACAGTCAGTGAATATTTCAAATCTTTATCATATACTTCAACCGCTGCCATACATTTTTAAAGATTATCTTTTTGCTGAATATTTTCATCTACTATTTTACTGAATGCATCGGCACAGCTTTTGATGTCTTTGTACTCCTGAAACTTTTTCCCGTCAAGACCTTCAGGTGACCAATCTCCAATATTCTTTGCATAAATACCTTGATTTAATCGTTCCAATAAGTCCATATTAAAAGGTACAGGAATATTTGATAGTTGCATCTCATCAATAATTCTTTTAAAATAAGTGTAATCACCATCAATAATGAATCCTTTATCAATTGCTATACGGTAAATTGCTTCCCAGTGCCGTTGCTTGGAGAAAGCCGATTTTTTAGGATTATATCCTAAAAGTTTAACAATGCATTTCTTGAGTATTTCAATTCGCTTTTCTTCCGGAAATCCTCTGATATCAATAGATTCCGCAGCTACACCAGAATATTTTCCATCATTAGTAACGGAGTAAAGTCTACAACTATGGTGTGGCGTAGATTCAGGTACAATCATTTCTACATCATGACCCGCCATTTCCAAATCAGTGATAGAGGCTCCTGTAGCATAAAAATACATTGAAATGATTATACTGATAGCAGTATCTATTTCCTGTTCAGAAGCAGTAGGCGAAATATGCGATTCATCATTACGCCACCCCTTAATCAACATTAGATATTGATACAATTGCTGTTTGGCTGCATCGGTACTAAATTTCAAGTTCCAAAGGCATCTATGAGCATAGATTACATTTTTCCATGTCACATCCTCACCTTCGTTTCGTGCAGGTACACCACTGTTATGCATCAAATAATATAGTTTTTTAAGGTAAGCTTCATATTTGGTCACAAGCAAATTGAATGCCACAAACTTATCTACTATGGTTACTTTCTTTCCATATAGATTGTTGAAAGCCCTATTGATGAACAACCCCACATTGTCAAGCGACTCGACGGATTCCTTGCCAATCACATAGAATACGCTATTTAGCACTTCTTCTATGGGACGCATTTGCGGAAGTACTCCACTTAAAGTCGTTGTCAGTATATCTTTTACTTTTGCTTTTACGACATCAATGTCGAAAGAATGTTCTCTTTCGGTTTCTTGCGAATTTTCTAAAACCTCAACGGATTGTTCCGTTAATGATTCCTGATTGATTGTATCAGTAGAGTAATTTTCATCTTCATTCAGATAAGCTTTTAAGATACGCTCTCTACAGCTTCCGTCAAGGATAAACTCTCTAAGTATCTTATCTATTTTGGGCATGACCATGCGTGCAGGAACTTCCGAACCTTCTGTTTTGGTAAGAAACTCACGAGTCTTAGCCATATTCAAGGTTAACTTCAGATTATCAAATTGACTATACTCATTCAAGTTTTGTTCCGTAATGCCTCTGTTCATGATATGTTCCAACTGACTGGCATTTATACCTGTAGCTTCTGCTAAAATCATTATCTGCTTGTGTAACTCACGGAGCTGATATTTTGTGATATAGTCATAGATAGTTTTGCCTGGAGCAAGATGCAGATCACCCGATTGGATGTCGTGCAGTATCACCATTGCCGTTCGTTGGTCTTTCTGCGAAAGTGAGGCGAATGTTTTATGCAGCTCTTTAAAGGCCTCTTTCGTAAGTTCGCTACCAGGACCGGTAGTATAAAGGTTTTTGATGAACTTCACAAACTTCGAGTTGATATATTCCGCATCTATGGTGCCCGTACCGGTTTCGGTAATATAAGTATCGATAGGATAGTCGAAATCATTGGCTTCACCGCTACCTTCTCTACCTTCAAACAACTCACGATAGCGCTGTAACAAAATTAAGTAGGTCTGCTCATCAAGCTCCATTCTTACATAAGTATAAGTATCACCATGCTGAAATTCATACTCGACTTTATCCCATAAGAATCCTTGCAGTTTAGCAGCTTCGAGTAGATGAGTCATCTGGCTGAAGTCCTTAGCAAACATATTGCGGTCTTCACGAGTATCGGGCAACCGTTCAAAGTTAGCGATCTGGTGTGATTGGAATATGTCGCGTATATGCAGGAAACGTTGGTTGATATTAACCAAATTACTTTCTAACTTATCAACAAACACACCAAGCGGGCGATCCACATATACCTCAAGCGCATCGTTAATATTCTGCTGCATAGTGTATGGGAATGTGTAGTAGCGGATAATGCCAAAAGGTTTATCAGGTCCAAACAAGCGATTAGTGCGCGAGAAAGCTTGGATGATATCCACATACTTCATCAGCTTATCCACATAGAGCGTATTCACCCATTTTGAATCGTAGCCGGTAAGCATCTGCGTAACCACAATGAGTAAATCTATCTGCTGATTGTGGTCATGCTCTATACCAAGATAGGGCTTTTTGTGAGCCAATCGTTTTGCCACATCTTTCTTATATTTCGCGTAAGTAGAAAGCTGAAAAGAAGTGTGATATTTATCATTATAATCTTTAAGTATTTCCAGTAATGCATCTTCCTTGGCGATTCCTTCATTGGAATTGTCGATATTATTGTCGAACACAGTTACCACATTCAACGAGGGATATTGCGCTTTGAATAGTTTATAGTAAGCTATAGCTTCCGGTATATTTTGTGTAGCCAATATTCCATGAAACTTGTCGTTCTTGCTTAGCTGGCCACGACTTTTTATAATATCGGCCGCTACAGCTTGGTGATGAATGGGCTGTTGATAGATATCGTTGGGAAGATAATATTCTATACCATGTTTTGTCTCACCGCCTTCAGTGTAATTTTTGGGCATCTGCAACTCATTGACAAATTTATTGTAGATTGCCATTTTCTCCTCATCACCTTCAATCTCTTCGATGCGCTTCACTCTTAACTGAGCAAATGCAGCTTTTTCGCGTAGTTCGTTGTCATCGTAGGTGTTTATGCGATAAGGATCAAATCCAAGTACGTTATGGTCGGGGATTCCATTGGCAATGGTGTATTTATGAAGCATATCGCCGAAAAGCGTTTCGGTCATGATTTCGTTGTGGGCATTTTCTTCAAACACCGGCGTACCTGTGAAGCCAAAAAGCAATGCACGAGGAAATGTATTCTTAATGTCTATAAGCATATCACCAAATACGCTTCTATGACATTCGTCTATAATAAATACCAATCGTTTACGTCCGATGCTATCTATTTCGGCCTGTGAAATGCCATGTTCGCTGTTAACATGCGACATTTTTTGGATAGAGGTTACAATCAAGCGGTCATCGTTATCAGTACTTTGCAGTTTGCTGACCAGAATGGCAGTATTCTGTGTGTCTTGTATTACATCAGATTCTCCGGCAAAGCCACGATATTCATCAAGTGACTGTATACTCAGCTCAATACGGTCCATAAGGAATACCACTTTGTCCGCATCGCCTGAGTTAGCTATCAGTTGTGCCGATTTAAAGCTGGTCATGGTTTTGCCAGATCCTGTTGTATGCCAGATGAAGCCTCCACGATGTTGGTGCGTGTCCCAATTGGTTTTATGGGTCACATCACTTATCTTATTGACTGCAAAATATTGATAACTGCGAAGTACCTTTAACGTCTTGTCTTTATCGTCCGCAATGGTGTAATATCCTACAAGCTGGTGGGCCATAGGAATACTTAGCAGGTCGGATACAACTCTTCGCCAATCACTAACGATGGTATTATTGAAGTCCTCCCAATGAAAATAATATTCAGGTTTAAAGTTTTCTTCCAGTCCGGGGTTGGCAAAGTAAAGCGTCTCTTCAGGAGTCATTGCAACAAATATCTGTACCATCTTAAAAATACCACTGCCAAATACACCTTCGTGGGTATAGCGTTTGATCTGAAAAGTAGCTTGGCTCACATCCACTTTCGAACGTTTCAGTTCAATGTGGATAACAGGCATACCATTGATCAATAGCATCACATCGCCTCGCCGATCTCCCCCTAAAGGATGTGAAGCTCTGAAACGAGGCTGGCGTACTATCTGATAACGGCTTTGTCCGGCACTGATTTCACGAGCATCGAATATTTTGAGATATACCTCTTTACCACAATTATTCGTGTCCACAGGATTATCACGTTTGATACATACCTGCCCACCATTAATAAGTCTGTTCATGGCGTATGGACTGTCGCAACGATTCACCTGGTCGATGATTTGCTGCATCTCACTCGTAGTAAGCGTAGCATTACCCAGTCGGTTGATGTCTCTATTATTATCAAAGATTATATTGGCCCAGTTTTGTATCAGATCTGCTTCACTGGGTTGCATCATTACCTTCTTCTCCCATCCGTGGTGGGGAAGCAAATCAACAAGTGCCTGTTCAAAAGCACTTTCTTTGATGAAGAATTGCGTATTGTCGTTTGGCATATAACTTTGGGCATTTATAGGTTATACATACAAGACTATTTCTTTCCTTTAACTTTTTTGTTCAATATCTTTATATTATCCAGATAGGCTTGTTCTACGGGAGAAAGTGTACGGACATCAAACTTCCTATATTCCTTTTCCGCTTTTTCCATGGCCTGCTCATGACTGACGGTTCCACAACCATTCAAGAGTTGTTCTCCCGTAGAGGAAAGGATTGTTTCAAGATGCTGAATATAATCTTTCATATACATAGCACGATGCTTCATGGCTTGCACTTCGGCAAAATCGAAATATCCGGAAACTAAATTATTCAGAACTTTCAATTCTTCTTCGCTTAAGTAATTCTTCGCTATTTTGGCATCGCGCAATGTAGGATGATCTCCCTTGAAAGAGGTCAGTCCCATCATGTATTGATCTGCATCCGCCCGTTCATAAATCACTTCGGCAGCAGTATGCCCATGAGCGGCAAAATGCAGTTTGTTTTGCACTATTTTGAAGAATTCAATGGATACATCAGAACGTGGGTCATAATCAATCGCCGTAGCATAAATATCGAGCACCTGTCGATACATCACTTTTTCTGATGAACGAATGTCGCGTATGCGGTCGAGCAGTTCTTTCCAATAACCTCCTCCTCCCGTTTGTTTCAATCGTTCATCATCCATAGTGAAGCCCTTGATGATATATTCCTTAAGACGTGCCGTCGCCCATTGACGAAAATGAGTGGCTTGAATTGAATTTATTCGATACCCTAAAGATATTATCATATCAAGATTATAATGAGGTATTTCTCTTTCAACCATGCGTGTTCCTTCTTGCCGAACTTGTCGGATTTTCCGACAGGTTGCTTCTTCTACAAGTTCACCATCTTCATAAATGTGCTTAATATGTTCTACCACATTTGTTCGAGACGTCTGGTAAAGGTCGCTCATTTGTTGTTGGGTTAACCATACGGTATCTTCGTCCATTCGCACCTCTATGTGTGTCTGTCCGTCCTCACTCTGATAGATGATGATATTGCTCTTTTCCTTTTCTTCCATTTTATTGAATTGTTTCGTTATACAAACATTTTATCCAAGCAGGCTGACTTTATTTGCTTAAGTTTATCAAGTCGTTGAGTCTCTAAGGTGATTTGAATATTAAGTGAGTGGAAGAAGTCACCAATCTTTTTTTGTTCTTCAAGAGATGGTGATATATAGGCAGACATTTTCAAGAAAGACTCAGGCTTTAGGGTCTTCAACTTCTTTACGGTTCCTTCCATAAAGATTGTCATTTCTTGTATAAATGAAGGTTTTCTTACTATACATTCCATGAAATCTGCATTTTGATCTGTATAGAATATTTTATAGATAGGGGAAACGACGCCGTTGCATAGGCTATTCTTATGAATTGCACCATATATAACATTAGCAGGATTATAAATAATATCATCTCGGTAGGTTACCAAATATTTTTTTGTATCTATATCCTTTATCAGGAAATCTCGTTTATTGGATTTCCGGTCTTCTGGTTTAATAACACCTTCAGCAATAGTAAAAGAGAGCTGAGGTAGGCTTTCTGTAATCGTGCTTATTTCATGCCTTTCTACAAAGACTTCAGATAGATTTATGTTCTCCCAATCTCCCTCAAACCCTTTGAAGCGGACACGAGGCTTCGTTTCTCCTGCTTGTGGAAACATAGAAATAAGAGAAGCAGATTTCAATTGTTTGAGCGAAGCTATTTTCTTCGTGGTTGATTGGATAAGAACGTCTAATGACTTGAAATAGGCGGCTATTTGTTGTTGTTCGATTATATCTGGATATTCAATAGTTATATTCTTTATCATTGAACCAGAAAGATTACCTTGTCCTCCTTGTAAGAATGTACTAATAATACTCTTTTTCTTATTCTGCAAAAGATATATTAAGAAATAAGAATCAATATCATTTTGGGGATTTATAGCTAAAATAGCCTGGTTTATTGCACCTTTAATCTTGCATACATCTACTTCACCACTAGTTGCACCGTACATAGCATACAAAATAGCCCCCTTTTCAACCATCTTAGCTGAAGAAGCAGAATATCCTATTTCTGTAAGAAAAAGTTCTGTTTTATCATTATGAATTTCTCCAGATCTAATAAATGGTATTTTCCCTCCATAATATTCCGAACAGCCAGCGGAAGGAGTTCCCCCAGAATAAGAATCAGTAAGATTACCTATTTTGTCAAGATTATATTCTCCCTCATATTCCCTAAATCTTATTTTCGGTTCTGCCATCTCCTCAATCCTTTAATCTATTCTGTAATTCCTGCAAACCCTTCACCGCAAACTCATCACCCGTAAGCTGCCCAATCAATCCCGATAGCTCTTTTTGAGCATCAACAATATTGTTTTCAATTTCATTATATGACAAGGCATACTTTGCTTCCAGTGCCGTGACTGATTTTTCAAGAGCAGAAAAGACAGATGACAATGTGCCATTAATGCCGCCACACACCGGGTCAATCCACTTCTTGTGCAGGAAGAACTCTATATCTTCATTGCTTAGATGTTCTATGGCATCAATAGTAAGTTGCACCAATACAGCTTTATCCTCTTTGATTTTCTTATTGAGTTTAGTGATTTTATCCCATAAACTCACAATCTCTTTCAGTTTAGCTTTGGTTTCCGGTTCCACTTCATCGCCTTTAGCTTTGGCATCGGCCTTTATGGCATTCTTATTGAACTTGGTATTGTCATCTTCATCCAGATAGGCTTGCCCTTCTTCTTCGGTGAAGCCGTCACGCAGCTCTTCAAGCAAGGATGCAATTTCCTCTACTTCCGCTTGCTTTTCACTGATAGCATCAAGTTCAGCTTGAAACTTTTCATGTTGTATCAATTCAAACGGCAATATACGTCCCTTCAATCCATCGGGCACTTCTATCTCTTCATCGCCTTTCTTCACAAGTTTATAAGCCTGCTCTACCACCCGCACAGCATCAATTCCCTCACTTTGTATAGTCTCTATATCGCCCGCTATCACCTGCCAATTATCTGAAAGAGCTTGGTAAGCGACGTATTTATCCACCAGAGGAATCGGCTTCAGGCGATTAAATATATCGTCGGCTATATCGTCTTGCTCATTTTGTTCATTTACAGTACTGACATTCGTTATCAGTCGGCTGTGAAGTACATTGCTAAAATCGGAGAATGCATTCGCAAAGGTTTGCTTCAAATTACACACATCCGCATTCTCTTCAATAATCTCGGCCACATCTTTGCTCTTCACCGCGGCATACGGACTACCGTCCTCCTTGGGCTGGAAAAGGTCTGCACGAAGTGAAGGCAACGCATCCCAATAGGTCTGCAATTGATTTATCTCGCTTTCGGGAATGCCACCAAACATAGTGGCATAGATATCATATTGTTCGGCAGCCTCCGAAGAATCCACATAACGGGGAATATTGAGGTTATATCCATTCCGCCGGATTTCGTCACGGCTTACCGGACGAGAAAAACCAGGAATAGGCTTACGCTCACGAATGGCATCGGCAATGCGCTTTATGTCGCAGGCACGGAGTCTATTGTTCTTGCCTTCCTTGACAAATCCTTTGGAAGCATCGACAATAAGCACATCGTCACTATCCCGATGCTGCTTCAAGACCATAATCAGCGTAGGAATACCTGTTCCAAAAAAGATGTTAGCCGGCAGCCCGATAATGGCATCTATATTATTGGTCTCAACAAGATTCCGGCGAATTTTCCCTTCTCCTTCGCTATCTGCGTCCACATCTCCACGGAAAAGTACTCCATGAGGCAGTACGATGGTGAGAATGCCATCGGGTTTGAGATGATGCAGTTCGTGAAGCAAGAAAGCATAGTCGGCTTTACTCTTAGGTGCAACTCCATAATTCTTGAAACGAGAATCGAGTTCACGATCCGTGGCATCCCAATGCTGCGAATAAGGCGGATTTGACACAACCGCATCCACATAGAGTGGTTTACCAATATCACTACCTATGGTTTGCAAAGGCCAGTCTTCATCCAGAGAATCAGCACAACGGGTATCAATATTATCTGGCTTGATACCACGCATCACGAGATTCATTCGGGTAAGGTTATAGGTATTCTCCTTCAGCTCTTGAGCATAATACTTCACTTGGTTTTTATCGGCGATATGGCGGCCAATGGATTTGCCAATGGTAATCAGCAGAGAACCGGAACCACTTGTCGGGTCATATATTTCAATTTGCTGTTTATCCTTATGATGCTCTGCTACAATCTCCGACATCAGCATCGCCACCTCGTGAGGAGTATAGAATTCACCAGCTTTCTTTCCGGCATTGGCTGCAAAATTACTGATGAGATACTCATAAACATAGCCCAGCACGTCGTAATCCTGACTGCCATCGGTAGGAATGTCTTTAATGAGCTTAATCAAATCCTTCAAAGCACGGGTTTGAGAAGAAGGATTCTCCCCCAATTTACTCAATCCGGCTTGTAGCGTCTTGAAGATGTTGGCATATACATGCTTGTAGTTTGGACTAATTAGTCGGTCGAAGCTATTCAACGCGGCACTAAGGTCTGCCACACTGAAATCAGAGTTGGGTAGCAGCCAAGTACCAAACAAGTATTTATATTCAATAAAATAGCCAATGTTGTTTTTACAATAAGCAATCATCATTGTTGTTTCCGGGTCTTCATAATCCTCTACAAGAGCCGTCATGTCATCATCATTCCATCCGATACTACGAAGATAGTTCACTTCATTGTCTGATAGGAATTTATAGAACACAAGTCCAAGAATGTAATCCTTATATTCATTGGCATCTATTTTAGAACGCATCTTATTGGCCGAGGCCCATATTTTATTTGCAAGCTGCTGCTTATTCATACATTTAATATCCTAATTATCTTTTTTTTTAATACAAAAATCTTTTATTTCCTATAATTCATCATCAATTATATACGTACAAAATTAATAATTTATTCCCATATTTATTGCCGATTTAGAAAATATACCCCCAAAATAGATGAAAAAATATTTGTTTAAGCAACAATTAGAGACAAGTGTAAGATTTATCTCCGCATTTTTTACCACTTCCTCTTCATGTCTGCCCTCCTTCCTGTACCCCCTTCAGAACACCTTCTGAGAGGGGGAACAATGAGTCAGGAACAGAAAGGCATTCAGTCCCTGAGTGAAAGGCTTTCAGTCCCTGACTGAATCACGTTCATTCAGCGAGTGAAGCCAAAATCCTCCGCAAAACAAAGGTTTTCGGAAAATATTTGTAAAGAAAAGAAACAGGTATAAACTTGAAGTACGAAATAAATGCATCACAATACATCAGGTCTCAGCATCCCCCAATAACCGCATCCACCGTCTCCCCATTCTTAAACAACTCCCCATCCTCCTGCATCAGCCTCTTCTTCAACCGGAACTTCTGTTGCGAAACCGAAGCGGGCGACACGGCAATAAGCGTAGCCACCTGTACATTCGTGAAGCGCAGGCGCATCAGCAGGCAAAGCTGCAAGTCGGCAGGCGTCAACGAAGGGAAACGTTCTGTGAGTCGCCGGGTAAAACCATCGTACACACGGTCGGCAAGTTGAGACAGATATTCCCAATCTTTATCGGAAAGGAATTTGGGCTGACGGCGCAGGCGTTCCACCACATCGTCACGGTCTATTAATGTGGAGGTAAGAGCCTGTACCTGGCTATCAAGCAGACTGATGCGTTCGTTCCGTTCCTTCAGCAATTCCGCTTCGCGGGGCACGGGACGATTTTCGTAGTCCTTGAGACGGGCACGAAGGGATGCGTTCTCTTCGCACAAGTGATTGCCATGCTCCATAAGGTTCATCAATGACCGTTGTACTTCTTCCCGTTCCTCATCCGTCAGTGACATTTCCTTCAGGCATTCCTGCAATTCATTCTTTTCCTGTTCGTTGTTACGCAGGCGTTGTTCGTTCTCGCTCAAATTTACGAGATAGCGGCGGTGCTTGCGATCCTTGGAAAACTGGATATCTTTGATGGAAAGCCATACATTGAGGCCTATCATCAGTGCGGTGAATGCTCCCCACAGATATTGTTTCCGCTTGTCAGCGGGCTTTATGCGAACCAGACTTCCACCGGAATGTTCCTTCACCTGATTGTATTCACGATGCAAGCCGGAGAGCAAACGGACGATCCGGGCACTGTCGGTGGCACCGGACTGCACCAGCGAGTCGGCACGGACAAGGGACTGTTCGTAGTTCATCAAAGTCGGGTCGGCAGGTTTCGAGCAGGCTGTCAGGCCGAAAAGGAAAGTCAACAAGAGAAGAAGAGACGCGTGTTTCATCTTGAATGTATCTGTTAATATAATAAGGTGAATGTATCTACTAATATAATAAAGTGCAAAGGTAGCGCTTTCTCCCTACAAAAAAGCACGGGAGGCATAAACTTTTTAACAAGCTCATGCCTCCCGCGCTTTATCAATCAAGAGAACAGCCTTACTTTAAACGCTTTGACAACCGTGAAGGCTCACGGCGCATGTCCCAAATGTCGGAGATATAGATGATCTGCCTTCGTTCATCGACATCATAAATTAATTTATGATGTTCGTGCACGATGAGTGAACGATATAAGTGTTTTCGCCCCGCCAACAAAGGTTCGGGCGAGCCAAGTTCAGGATGATTGACAAGACGCTCTGTCCATATCTTCACTTTTTGGTAAAACTGCACGGCTGCACGTTCACCGAAATGATCTACGCCATACAACACGACCGCACGAATTTCACGTTGTACCTGTTTCTTCCATTCTACTTGCATAGCCAAGGCATTTCACTTTCCATCTGAGCAAAAAACTCCTCGCTGGAAGTACCACCCTTTTCCGCTTCCGCCTCATCAATCCTTGCATTCAGTTCGTCCATCGTATATGGAGCAAGACCTTTGGCATTCATTTTTTCCAACTCCATCATCCTCAAATTTCGTCTCTGCATTGCACGCCGATAAGCCCGACGCGTCGTTCTCAGCACATCCAGATCATCAGTAGCCAATATATCCCGAGCCAGTTCATTACGACAGGCATTCAATTCCACAGTTGCCATAACCAAATTGTTTTAATCATTATAGATACAAAGATAACTCTTTATCCTTATATATTAAAGATATAGGGATACAAAGTTTCTACCCTTTGCATCCCTGTATCTCTCAATCCCAATTCAGAATACGAATCAGAACTCGCTTGTAAAGTGGAATTTTATATTCTTGAAGTCCATCTGAGCCATTTGCAGAACATAACCGCTATCCGCCAGGAAGACATCCCTCCCCTCACGGTCTTTCGCCATATACTGATACTTACGCTTCTTGAATGCTTCCAGTTCTTCAAAATTATCGCTCTCTATCCAGCAAGCCTTATAAAGGCTCAACGGCTCCCAACGACACTTCGCACTATATTCATTCTCCAGGCGATACTGGATAACCTCAAACTGCAACTGCCCTACCGTACCGATAATCTTCCGGCCGTTGAACTGGTTGACAAACAACTGTGCCACACCTTCGTCCATCAACTGATCGATACCTTTGGCAAGCTGTTTCTGTTTCATCGGGTCAGCATTCTCGATATACTTGAACATCTCCGGTGAGAAACTCGGCAGACCACGGAAATGAAGCATTTCTCCTTCTGTCAGCGTATCACCGATCTTAAAAGAACCATTGTCCGGCAAACCGATGATATCACCCGCCCAAGCCTCGTCAACAGTCGTCTTACGCTGTGCCATGAACTGTGTGGGCGAAGAAAAACGCATCGTCTTTCCATGACGCACATGCAGGTATGGAGCATTACGTGTAAATTTACCTGAGCAAATCTTACAGAATGCGATACAAGAACGATGATTCGGGTCGATATTCGCCGTAATCTTAAAGACAAATCCGGTGAATTTAGGCTCTTCCGGTTCCACTTCACGTTCTTCCGCCTGTACAGGACGAGGACTTGGAGCTATCTCTACAAAGCAATCCAGCAACTCTTGCACACCAAAGTTATTCAGAGCTGAACCAAAGAATACAGGTGCCAGTTCGCCCTTCAGATATTCTTCTTTATCAAATTCAGGATAAACTCCATCTATCAATTCCAACTCACCACGCAGCTTATCAGCCAATTGCGCACCGATTTGCTTATCCAGTTCTTCGGTATTGATATCTACCTCCACCTTTTCCGTCACCACTTGCTTGGAAGGCTGGAAAAGATTCAGATTGTTTTCGTAGATGTTATAAACTCCCTTAAAGCGCACACCACTTTCGATAGGCCAGGTCAACGGACGTACATGAATGGCAAGCTCTTCCTCCAGCTCATCCAACAAATCGAAAGGATCTTTGGCCTCACGGTCCATCTTATTGATGAATATAATGACCGGCGTATTACGCATACGGCACACTTCCATCAACTTACGCGTCTGTGTTTCCACACCTTTGGCACCATCTACAACGATGATAACGCTATCTACAGCAGTCAACGTACGATATGTGTCTTCAGCGAAATCCTGGTGACCGGGAGTATCGAGGATATTAATCTTATACTCTTTATAGTCGAACTCCATCACAGAGGTGGTTACAGAGATACCACGTTGCTTCTCTATATCCATCCAGTCCGATGTAGCGGTTTTCTTTATCTTATTGCTCTTTACAGCACCTGCCACTTGGATCTGTCCACCAAAAAGCAATAGCTTTTCAGTCAAAGATGTTTTACCGGCATCCGGATGCGCGATAATCGCAAAGGTTCTTCTCCTCTCAATTTCGTTATTATTGGCCATATATAAAATTTGGTATAATATTATTATTGGGCATTCAGTTTTTCAATACATACTTTCAGACTCTCTTCCCAATGAGGTACTTCAATGCCGAAAGTCTTCTTAATCTTCGTCTTATCCAATACGGAATAATGCGGACGTGGTGCCTTTGCCGGATACTCATCCGTATGTAAGGGACTCACCTTGCATGTCGTGATATCCGCAATGCGATGTATAGCCACCGTAAAATCATACCATGAACATACGCCTTCATCACTGAAATGATAAATACCCGGTACAATACCCTGATTAATGGCAGCATAGATAGCTTGTGCCAGATCATTTGCATACGTCGGCGTACCAATCTGATCAAAAACCACACCTAAAGACTCACGCTCACGTCCCAGACGAATCATCGTTTTCACAAAGTTATTTCCATAAATAGAGTATAACCATGCTGTACGAATTACCATCGCTTTCTCACAATTCTGCATAACCTCCTTTTCTCCCCCCAGCTTGGTAAAGCCGTAAACAGAATTAGGACAGGGTTCGCAATCTTCTTTATAAGGTATATGCGCTGTTCCATCAAAAACATAATCCGTAGAAACCTGTATCATAGCAGCACCATGGGCCTGCGCAGCACGTGCCAGTATTCCCGGAGCTTCCTGATTCAGTTTGCGGCATAATTCTTCATTATCTTCCGCTTTGTCAACTGCTGTGTAAGCAGCACAATTCACTACAACATCAATCTGATTCTCTGCAATGCAAGCCTGTACAGCTTGTTCGTCACAGATATCCAATTCCTGTACATCAGTAAAAAAATAAGTGTGTTGCGGATTCTCTTTTGCAAGAACTTGCATCTCGTTGCCAAGTTGTCCGTTGGCTCCGGTTACTAATACTCTCATGCTTTATCTATTATTTACAATTTACTATCTTCGAAAGTTATTCCGGTTATTCATCCAGTTTCAACTCCCCTTTCTTGTCCTTTTCGTAATAATTGGCAAGCAAAGAAATGAAACTGCTGATAGTCTCTATCGCCTTTGCGGTTCCCTCCGTGATTTCTTTCTTCTGCAAACGCAGCAATAAAACACCATACAAAGCCTCAAAACAGGTTTCCAGTTCCGGCTCCTCCTGCTTCCCACTCTTCTGACGAAGTTCTACGATGAAAGGCAATGCTTTGAAATAAGCCGCACTATAATAAGGATATTTCGGTGATGCCAGCAGTTCTACGTGCAATTCCGTCAAATTCACTATTACATTACGATTGATTTGCAGATGTCCCTTTTCCTTCACCCCTTCTGTACGCATCATGTCTATCAGATTACCGTACCATTCTTCAAGCACCGGATGTTCTTCTTCCGGATAACGGGAGATAATGCTTTCGCGGATCTTATCAATATCGCACCCGTTGGCACGTATCAAATCTTCCACTTGCCACATATATATAAGGTATTCCGCGATATTCTTCGCTTTCAATTGTTGCGCTATCTTCATGATTCTATAGTTTCTTCTCAGTAAAGTGACTCGCCCATCAACGTAAACACCAACCCAAACACAGACACGACAATGACAATGCCTCCGATGATACGATTCAATATCCAGATGCCACGCAGGTTGAATTGCGTACGGACTTTATTTACAAAGTAAGTAATGCCAAACCACCACGCCAACGCCCCCAGTGCAATAGCCAGATATCCGGTAACCGCTTCGAACACCAATACCCCCTCACTGACGAAGGCAAAGCGTGCAAAGAGTCCGATAAAGAGGAATATAATAAGTGGATTGGATAATGTGACGGCAAAGGCGGTAATGAAGTTATGAAAATAAGAACCTTTGTTGGTTGAGACGGGACGGATGGACTGGACGGGATTACTGCGAAACGTATAAATACCAAACGCTAACAGCATGATGCTTCCGAACAACTGCAAATAAAAGATATTTTTATTTACGTAATCGAATACGAAGCTCATTCCGTACCCTGTCAGCAAGGCGTAAGCAATGTCACTCAACGAGGCTCCCAGTCCTGTTATGAAACCATACCAACGCCCCTTATTCAACGTACGCTGGATGCACAACACACCCACGGGTCCTAATGGCGCAGACACAACTACCCCAATAATAAAACCCTTCCATAATATATCGAATATGGTCCTTATCTCAATCATGGCTGCAAATATCGTACTTTTTTATGAGACGAGCCAATTGTGTTAACGTTTTTTCGACTGATTATTATAAAACGCTCAATACTTTACTTTTGACATCCCTCTATTTTTTATTCCTTTTCTTTCTCTGCACCAACGATTTTATATATCTTTGCGCCAAAGAACGAAAAATCAAAAATATCAGTATGATTCTTTTTTTCAGAACCCCATCCAAGAGCGTGATGGCCGTAGAATGTGACCACGCACTCACCCAGGCAGAAAGCGACAAACTCTGCTGGCTTTTTGGAGAAGCCACCCCCGAAAGTGAAGAAAACCTGAAAGGACATTTCGTTGGTCCACGCCGCGAAATGATTACTCCTTGGAGTACAAATGCTGTGGAAATCACCCAGAATATGGGTTTGAGCGGTATATCACGCGTCGAAGAGTATTTCCCCGTAAAGGACGAAAACGCCGACCGCGACCCGATGCTGCAACGCATGTACAAGGGACTGGATCAGGAAGTATTCACCACCAACCGTAAGCCGGAACCGATCGTCCACATCGAAGATCTGGAAGCTTACAACGAAAAAGAAGGTCTGGCACTCTCTAAAGAAGAGATGGACTACCTCAAGAAAGTAGAACAAGACCTTGGACGTAAACTGACCGACTCCGAAGTATTCGGTTTCGCCCAGATCAATTCCGAACACTGCCGCCACAAAATCTTCGGCGGGACATTCATCATAGATGGTGTGGAACAAGAGTCTTCCCTCTTCCAGATGATTAAGAAGACTACACAGGAAAATCCGAATAAAATCATTTCAGCTTATAAAGATAATGTAGCCTTTGCCGAAGGTCCGGTAATTGAACAGTTTGCTCCGGCAGACCACTCAAAACCTGACTATTTCCAGGTGAAAGATATTAAGAGTGTTATCTCACTGAAGGCTGAAACACACAACTTCCCGACTACCGTAGAACCGTTCAACGGTGCATCTACCGGTACAGGTGGAGAGATTCGTGACCGTATGGGTGGCGGTAAAGGTTCCTGGCCAATTGCCGGAACTGCCGTTTACATGACTTCATATCCCCGTACAGACGAAGATCGTCCCTGGGAAGAAATCCTTCCAGTACGCCAATGGCTGTATCAGACTCCCGAACAGATTCTGATCAAAGCATCCAATGGTGCCAGCGACTTCGGTAACAAGTTCGGTCAACCGCTGATCTGTGGTTCTGTACTGACTTTCGAACATTGTGAAGAAGCTACGAGCTACGAGCTACGAGCTACAAGTTCAGCGCAGCCACTTGTAGCTGGTAGCCCCGTAGCTGGTAGCTCCACCACCTACGGTTACGACAAAGTAATCATGCTTGCCGGTGGTGTGGGTTACGGTACGAAACGTGACTGCCTGAAGGGTACTCCCGAAGCTGGTAACAAAGTTGTCGTGATTGGTGGTGATAATTACCGTATCGGCTTGGGTGGCGGTTCCGTATCTTCAGTAGATACCGGACGCTACAGCAGCGGTATTGAGTTGAACGCCGTACAGCGCGCCAACGCAGAAATGCAGAAACGTGCCTACAATGTGGTACGTGCCCTCTGCGAAGAAGACAACAATCCGGTGGTATCCATCCACGACCATGGTTCAGCCGGACACGTAAACTGTCTCTCCGAATTGGTGGAAGAATGTGGTGGCGTGATAGACATGAGTAAATTGCCCGTAGGTGACAAAACCTTGTCTGCCAAAGAAATTATCGCCAACGAAAGCCAGGAACGTATGGGATTGCTGATTGAAGAAGAAGCTATCGAGCATGTACGTAAAGTGGCTGAACGTGAACGTGCCCCAATGTATGTGGTAGGTGAAACTACCGGTGACCATCGCTTCGCTTTCCAACAAGCTGACGGTGTACGTCCGTTCGATCTTGCCGTAGAACAGATGTTCGGTTCGTCTCCCAAAACTTACATGGTGGACAAAACCGTGGAACGCCACTATGAAATGCCTAAATACGAACAATCCAAGTTGCACGAATATCTGACGAACGTATTGCAGCTGGAAGCTGTTGCCTGCAAAGACTGGTTGACCAATAAGGTAGACCGCTCTGTAACCGGCAAGATTGCCCGCCAACAATGTCAGGGTGAATTGCAATTACCGCTGAGTGACTGTGGCGTGGTTGCTCTCGACTATCGTGGTGAGAAAGGTATCGCTACTTCACTGGGACATGCTCCGCAAGCTGCACTGGCAGATCCGGCTGCCGGTTCAGTACTTTCTGTCAGCGAAGCACTGACCAACCTGGTATGGGCTCCGATGGCTGAAGGAATGGACAGTATTTCACTCTCCGCCAACTGGATGTGGCCTTGCCGCTCACAGGAAGGTGAAGATGCACGTCTCTACACCGCCGTAAAAGCATTGAGCGACTTCTGCTGTGCACTGCAAATCAATGTGCCTACCGGAAAAGACTCTCTGTCCATGACTCAGAAGTATCCCGACGGTAGCAAAGTAATCTCTCCGGGAACCGTCATCGTTTCCGCAGGCGGTGAAGTTTCTGATGTGAAGAAAGTGGTTTCTCCCGTACTTGTCAACAACGAAAAGACAACGATTTATCATATCGACTTCAGTTTTGATACACTGAAACTGGGTGGTTCGGCCTTTGCGCAATCATTGGGCAAGATTGGCGACGAAGTACCCACTGTACAAGATGCCGAATATTTCCGCGACGCTTTCCTTGCCGTTCAGGAACTGGTGAATAAAGGACTGATTCTTGCCGGGCACGATATTTCTGCCGGTGGTCTGATTACTACCTTACTCGAAATGTGCTTCGCCAATGTAGAAGGTGGTATGGAAATCAATCTCGACAAGATGAAGGAACACGACCTCGTGAAACTCCTGTTTGCCGAGAATCCGGGTATTGTTATCCAGGTAAGCGACAAGCATAAGGAAGAAGTAAAACAAATATTGGAAGATGCCGGAGTAGGTTTTGTGAAGATTGGTAAGCCGACCGATGAACGCCACATCCTCGTATCTAAAGATGACGCTACTTATCAGTTCGGTATCGACTATATGCGTGATGTTTGGTATTCTACTTCTTACCTGCTCGACCGCAAGCAATCTATGAACGGTTGCGCCAAGAAGCGTTTCGAGAACTACAAGATGCAGCCACTGGAATTCGCTTTCATGCCCGGCTTCAAAGGTAAATTCTCTCAATATGGCATCGACCCGAACCGCCGTACACCGACAGGCATCCGCGCAGCAATCATCCGCGAAAAAGGAACGAACGGTGAGCGCGAAATGGCTTACTCCCTGTATCTGGCAGGCTTTGATGTGAAAGACGTCACCATGACCGACCTTATCAGCGGACGTGAGACATTGGAAGACGTGAACCTGATTGTTTATTGTGGTGGTTTCTCCAACTCAGACGTATTGGGTTCTGCCAAAGGTTGGGCAGGAGCTTTCCTCTTCAATCCGAAAGCTAAAGAAGCACTCGACAAATATTACGCACGCGAAGATACGCTTTCATTGGGTGTTTGTAATGGTTGCCAGTTGATGATGGAATTGAACCTCATCAATCCCGAACATAAGAAAAACGGTAAAATGCTGCATAATGAATCTCATAAATTCGAATCGAGATTCCTGGGACTTACCATTCCTACCAACCGCAGCGTAATGTTCGGCTCTCTAAGTGGCAGCAAACTCGGTATATGGGTAGCTCACGGAGAAGGAAAATTCTCTTTGCCTTACGACGAAGATAAATATAATGTGGTAGCCAAATATAGTTATGACGAGTATCCTGCCAATCCGAATGGCTCCGACTACTCCATAGCAGCCATAGCAAGTGCCGACGGACGCCATCTGGCTATCATGCCTCACCTGGAGCGCTCTATCTTCCCGTGGCAGAACGGTTGTTATCCTGCCGACCGCCTGCACAGCGACCAGATCACTCCATGGATGGAAGCCTTCGTCAATGCACGTAAATGGGTAGAAGAAAAGGTTAAGTAGTTCTGACTACAATCTATAAGTGAAACACAGGCGCAGGTTATAATATACAACTTGCGCCTGTTGTCGTCTAAACAATGCGAGGAATCGAACATTATTCTTCTTGCTTTCGTGTTGCTTTTATCAAACAAAATGCATATTTTTGCGTTAATTTCACAAATACCCCCAATAACGAACTACCGTAACTGTTATGAGAAAATTTATCATTTTCTTTTTATTCACATACATTTCCTCCTTCTGCATCGCCCAAACTTATAAATATCTTGGCGTAGAAGATGGCTTGAGCAACCGTAGGGTATATGCCATTCAGAAAGGGCCGAAAGGATATATGTGGTTTCTTACGCACAATGGCATTGACCGCTATGACGGAAAAAATTTCAAGCAATACCGGCTTATAGACAGCGAAATAGAAGTTAACTCCATGCTCAATCTGAGTTGGCTATATGTTGGTGTGGATGGAACACTGTGGGAAATAGGCAAAAAAGGAAGAGTATTCCGCTATGATGCCAAACATGATCGCTTTCAGCTTGTATACAAGCTACCTGATGAAGTGGTAAAAGGAAATCCGACTCCCGTAAGCTATGGATTTATTGACAGCAACAATATTGTGTGGCTCTGCAATGAGGAAGCATTATATCTCTACGATACGAATACTGAGAAAACTACCGTTATCAAAAACCATATCGGAGAAAGTATTACGGATATCGAGCAAATCGACCCTGAACATTATTTCATCGGTACAGACGTCGGTATACATCATGCCGAATTAAAAGACAACGTTCTCAACCTTTCTCCATGCAACTGGCTTGATAAACTGAAGATGCAAGTGAACGAGTTATATTTCCATAAAGTAAACCGCAAACTATTCATCGGTACGTACCAGAAAGGCATTTATCTGTACGATATGAATATTCATCAAACTGTAGAGCTGAATGTCGGTTTGCAGGATGTCAGCATTACACGTATCAAAGCCTTCAATGACAAAGAAATATTGATAGCTACAGATGGTGCCGGTATATATAAAATGAATGTGGATACCTATGAGTGCACCTCCTACATCGTGGCGGATTACAATAGCTACAATGCCATGAACGGCAACAGTATTTACGACTTCTATGTAGATGATGAACGCATCTGGATGGCTAATTACCCTATCGGCATCACAGTACGTAACAATCAATATGCCAGTTACGAGTGGATCAAGCATTCTATCGGCAACAAGCAATCGCTTATCAATGACCAGGTGAATGCCATCATCGAAGATCACGAAGGTGATCTTTGGTTTGCTACCAATAATGGTATCAGTCTCTACTCCACTAAAACAAAGCAATGGCGCTCATTCCTCAGCGTGTTTGATAATGGCAACATAACCAAAAACCATGTTTTCATTTCTTTGTGCGAGGTATCACCCGGCATCATCTGGGCAGGTGGATACACTTCGGGCATCTACCAAATCAATAAAAAACAGATGAAGGTGGAGTTCTTCACTCCTTCTACATTTGGCGATTGTGATATCCGCCCGGATAAGTACATACGTTCTATCATGAAAACTTCCGATGGTAATATCTGGTCCGGCGGCTATTATAATTTAAAACAAATAGATTTTGCACGCAAAAATATACGCACTTATCCGGGACTAAGCGGCATCACGGATATTAAAGAAAAGGATGCGCAACACATGTGGATAGCCACAGCCACAGGACTGTATCTCCTAAATAAGGAAACCGGTAAGTTTCAGAATATCTCGATGCCTATAGAGTCTTTTTATATCAACGCACTCTATCAGATAGCTGACAGTCTTCTGTATATAGGAACCAGTAATTCCGGATTGCTCATTTACAATTATCATAGAAAGTCGTTCGAGCATTTCCACAAAGACAACTGCCCACTGATTTCCAACAACATATATACCATTCTTCCGGACGGGAATAAAAGTGTCCTGCTGAGTACCGAAAACAGCCTGACAAGTTATTACCCAGAGGGGAAAATTTTCCATAACTGGACCAAAGAGCAAGGATTGAAGAGCGATCACTTCAATGCATCATCAGGCGTACTGCGAAAAAACGGAAACTTCATTCTTGGAAGTACGGACGGAGCAATAGAGTTCCACAAAGATATGATGATTCCACGCAATTATGAGTTCAAAATGATATTCAGCGATTTGCGCGTATTCTATCAAACCGTTTACCCCGGCGATGAGGGTTCACCGCTGGAAGTGGACATAGATGAAACTCAAGTGTTAAAGCTGAAATACAATCAGAACATATTCTCTCTACGGATATCTTCTATCAACTACGATTATCCGTCATTGGTTCTGTATTCCTGGAAACTGGAAGGTTTCTATGACGGATGGAGCCGTCCTGAGAAAGATTGCATGATCCGGTTCACAAATCTGAGTCCCGGAAAATATACATTACGGGTACGTGCCATCTCCAGTGAAGACCGACGAATCGTTCTTGAAGAGCGTGACATGGAAATCATGATAGAACAGCCCTTATGGCTCAGCATATGGGCATTAATACTTTATGCCGCCGTGGTAGCCGCGATTGCCATTATCACATTGCGTGTCATTATCCTGCGCAAACAGCGTAAGGCTTCGGATGAGAAAATACGTTTCTTCATCAATACAGCGCATGATATTCGTACTCCGTTGACACTGATCAAAGCGCCACTGGAAGAACTCAGTGAAAAGGAAAATCTGACACCGAGCGGACGAAGCAATATGAATACTGCCATACGAAATGTGAACGCCCTGTTGCGACTGACGACCAATCTTATTAACTTCGAACGTGCAGACACTTATTCCAGTGCCCTATATGTATCCGAATATGAGTTGAGCACCTACATGGAGGAAATGATCAATGCTTTCCGGGCTTATGCCGACGTAAAACGTATCAGCCTGACTTATGAAAGTAATTTCCGCTACATGAATACCTGGCTTGACAAGGATAAGATGGATTCGATTCTGAAAAATCTGATATCCAATGCCTTGAAATATACACCGGAGGGTGGAAGCGTACATATCTATACAGCAGAAACAGAAGACTATTGGAGTGTGGAAGTAAAGGATACGGGTATCGGTATTCCGTCCTCAGAACAGAAAAAGCTCTTTAAAATACACTTCCGGGGTAGTAACGCCATCAACTCGAAAGTAACGGGTAGTGGTATCGGACTGTTACTGGTATGGAAACTTGTTCACCTGCATAAAGGCAAAATCAACTTTACAAGCACGGAAGGAAAAGGCTCCTGTATTAAAGTCACATTCCCAAAAGGTGAAAAACCTTATCGAAAAGCTATTCACAGTCCGAAACCGGGAAGTGAGAAAGTAGCTTATGCTGAATCGGGAGTGCCTAAGAATGTTACGCCAAACATTGCTTATGATGCAACCAAACAGAAACAACAGCAAAACAGTGATCTTCCGAAAATCCTGATTGTGGAAGATAATGATGAGTTGAGGGAATATCTCCGCAATACACTGTCGGACGACTATAACATACAAGTATGCAGCGATGGCAAACAAGCACTCGAAATAGTCAAGGAATATATGCCTAACATGATTATTTCGGATATCATGATGCCGGAAATGCGTGGAGACGAATTGTGTCATGTCTTAAAGAATGATATTGAAACCTCTCACATCCCCATCATTTTGCTCACAGCACTGAACAATGACCGCAACATCATTGAAGGATTGAAGACCGGAGCAGATGAGTATATTGTGAAGCCTTTCAATATAGGTATTCTCCGTGCTACGATATCCAACATCCTGACGAATCGCTCTTTGCTGCGACATAAATATGCTAATCTGGAACTGAATGATGATGAAGATGCCACAACTTGTACCAATTGTTCCACCGACCTTGACTGGAAATTCATTTCTTCCGTCAAGAAGCATGTGGAAGAAAATATGGATAACGGTGCACTCAATGTGGAAATGCTCTGTTCATTACTGAATATGAGTCGTACCAGCTTCTATAATAAAATTAAAGCCCTGACCGACCAGGCTCCGGCAGACTATATCCGATTGATACGTCTGAAACGTGCCGCACAACTACTGAAAGAGCAGAAATACAGTATAACTGAAGTTGCAGAAATGACTGGTTTCAGCGATGCGAAATACTTCCGAGAAGTATTCAAGAAGCATTTCAGTGTCAGCCCGAGCCAATATGCGAAACAGAAAGAAGAAGGGGAAGAAGGGGAATAAAGTGGTAGAGTGATATCATATTATCACATTATAACATTAAAACTATGAATATTTATTTAGAGGCATTCGGCCTTTTTTCTAAAATAGGAGTTTTCACTATCGGAGGTGGCTATGCCATGGTGCCACTCATAGAGGAAGAAATTGTAGAGAAACGAAAGTGGATCGCCAAAGACGATTTTATAGACTTACTTGCCATTTCCCAATCGACTCCCGGCATTCTTGCGGTTAACATTTCCATTTTTATCGGATATAAGTTGCGGGGAATTCGTGGAAGTATAGTCACTACTTTAGGGACAATTCTACCCTCATTCCTCATTATTCTTGCCATAGCTATGTTCTTCCACAATTTTAAGGATAATCCGATAGTGGAACGGATATTCAAGGGTATCCGCCCGGCAGTAGTTGCACTGATTGCCGCTCCTACATTCAGTATGGCTAAGTCAGCCAAAGTCAACCGTTACAATGTCTGGATACCCATTGTATCCGCACTAATCATCTGGCTACTGGGATTCTCACCTATCTGGGTAATTATCATCGCCGGTGTAGGAGGATACTTATACGGACGGTTACACCATCCCAAAGTTGAAAGTTGAGAAAGTTGGCTGCGCATCATAAATCATAAATTATAAATCATAAATCTCCTATGCTTTATTTTCAGTTATTCTATACATTCTTCAAAATAGGCCTTTTCGGCTTTGGCGGCGGATATGCCATGCTTTCGATGATACAAGGTGAAGTAGTCACACGCTACGGGTGGTTGACACCACAAGAGTTTACAGATATTGTAGCTATCAGTCAAATGACTCCCGGACCTATCGGAATCAATTCGGCAACGTATGTAGGCTTCACGGCTACCGGAAGTATATGGGGTTCTGTCATCGCTACTTTTGCCGTAGTACTTCCTTCATTCATCCTGATGTTAGTTATCAGTAAGTTTTTCCTGAAATACCAGAAACATCCGGCTGTTGAAGCAGTATTCAGTGGATTGCGCCCGGCAGTGGTAGGGCTACTGGCATCAGCGGCCCTGGTATTAATGAATACAGAGAATTTTAGTTCACCTAAAGAAGATATGTACTCGTTTATCGTCAGTTGCATCATCTTCCTGGTGGCTTTTGTGGGTACCCGGAAATATAAAGTCAATCCGATAGTGATGATTATAGGCTGCGGAATAGCAGGTTTCATATTGTATTAACAAAAAAGGTGAAGCTTATAGCTTCACCTTTTTTGCCACTATCTTCGACTCATTATGCAGTCGGTCGAGTGCTGTTACCACATAGCGATATTTAGTCTTTCCATTTTCATAGGGTAACTTATAGAAGTTATCCCGCGTGATGGCTACAATATGAGAAGGATCACTGATGTCCACTTTCTCTTTAGCATCGAAACGGTAAATCACATACTGTACGGCACGATCCATTTCATCCTTATACTTCGGTGCTGTCCAGAACAAAAGATATCCATCTTCTGTCCACACCGGTTTCATCTTGCGCACTTTATCCGGCGCTTCATTATCCATGAAATCAAAAACAGGAGGCAAGGCGGGATATTTGTGGTATTCAGCCATCAAAGCATCACGATACTTTCCGGCATTCTCCACCACTGCACTTGCAGGCCACTGACAACTTCCGCCAATCGTCTGATAAGCACGTTGCAACGCCATCTTACGGGGAAGCTGGTTCATGGAAGGAGTCTGCGGATCAGCATTCTGCACCGTATTCATTACCGACTGACCGATGAACAAAGGACGATTTTCCGTATTCTTTGCCCACCACTTCACCAATGTCTCATAATCAGCTACCGGATGACCTATCTGCCAGTATATCTGCGGAATGTTATAGTCTATCCAACCTTCACGGGCCCAAAGAAGCACATCAGCATAAAGATCATCATAGTTTTGCAAACCATTAGTCTTACTACCCAGCGGATCACTCTTCTGATTACGGTAAATACCAAACGGAGAAACACCGAACTTAACCCACGGCTTCAATTCGCGCACTGTCTCATGAATTTTCTTTATCAACACATTGACATTACTGCGACGCCAATCCGCTTTATTAGAAAATCCACCGCCATAACGGGCAAAGCTGGCATCATCCGGGAAGTCTACTCCCTGTTTAGGATAAGGGTAGAAATAATCATCCATATGAATAGCATCAACATCGTAGCGGGAAACAATATCCGTAATCACCATACAGATGTGGCGACGGCTTTCCGGCAATGCAGGGTCGAAATAGACTTGGTCACCGTAAGTAACAAACCATTCGGGATGGATATTATAAACATGGCCCGGCGCCAATTCATTCTTCAGTGAAGTCTTCACACGATAAGGATTAATCCAGGCATGAAACTCCATACCACGCTTGTGGCACTCTTCAATCATAAATTCCATGGGATCCCAATAAGGATTGGGTGCTTGTCCCTGTACACCGGTCAGAAAGCGGCTCCACGGTTCCAGTTGCGAAGCATAGAGAGCATCGGCTTCGGGACGTACCTGAAAGATAATGGCATTAATGCCTGCCTCTTGCAGGGAGTTCAACTGACTGATCAGGGTCTGTTTCAACTTCTCGGTGGGAATTCCGCGGAATTGTCCGTTAACAGCTTGTATCCAGGCTGCACGAAATTCACGTTTGGGGTATCTTTCGGGTTGGAATTGCGCTGCCACTGTCAGAGAAAAGAGCAGGGCACATACGCACAAAAGGGTTCTTACTTTCATTCTTTATAAAATCTGATTAGGGTTTATTCAATTCATTGGCCATTCAACAACTACACGGACGCCACTATTGTACGAAGTATCCAGGTAAATCTTTCCATCTACAATATCCATCACCTGACGGGCAATGGAAAGTCCCAGACCTGTACCGGGAGTAAAGCTATCTACTTTAAAGAAACGCTCGAAAACAGTTTCCTGATATTGCGGCTCAATGCCGATACCAGTATCTTCTATTATGAAACGTATGATATTATTCTCCTTATCTTCCTCACATTGCAGACGGATCACACCCTTTTCGGTAAATTTCCCGGCATTATCCAACAAAAGGGTAAGCACACGTTTCATCCAGGCCCGTACCGTCTGTATCACCGGGGCATCTGGAGAGGGAACCCATTGCAGTTCCACACCTTCTTTCTGCTTCCCACCCAACTCATCTATACATTCAAGACAGCAGGCATTCACATCCACCGCTTCTTTGGGCATATCCGCAGTCTGTGAGTCCATATCGGCAATATCTATAATATTATCAATCAGTTCTAACAAATAAGCACTGTTCTTCTCTACCTGACTGGAATATTCACGGGCATCTTCCACATCCAAGCCTTCTTCGGCAAGCAATGCAGAAAAACCTACTACAGAATTAAGCGGTGTACGCAACTCATGCGTGACGTGCTGAATGAACGAACTCTTAATGCGCCCCATCTTCTGCAATTCCTTACGAGCAACATCCAGTTTCCTGTTCATGGAAAGAGTACGAATATAAAGGTAAGTAACCAATATCAATAGCAGTAATATCACACAACCCGCCCCAAACACAAAAGCCAGACGCTCACGGCTCATTTTCTCACTCAGTTCCAGCTTCTCCATCTTCAGACGGTCAACCTCAAACTGAGCGGTATATTTGTTCAGCTGTTCATCCATCTCTGCCGTACGCACAGAATCATTCAATTGAGAATACTCTGCAAAAGCACGACATGCCTCTTTGTAATGTCCGGTCTGTTCCAGCATAATGGCTTTTTGCCGGTAGTTTCCCGGATAATAATTGCCTATCGAACGCTGGTAATCAATCAGAGAATCCATATAAGCCACGGCATTGCCTATGTTACCCAAGATCTGACTGCACATAATTTTATAGCCGAACCAGCCCTCCTGTGAAATAGACTCTTTATTTTTAAGATAATAAGCATTTGCTTCACGAATATAAGGTGCTGCCGCTTTCTCTCCTTTTATCCCCAAAATAGCAATAACCCGGAACTGATAATAGCGCATATACAAAGCTTCTCCTATTACAACATCTTTCCCCTCTACTGTCTTCCCCAACTGTCCCAACCGGTCCAGATAAGGCACAGCGTCACTATATGACTGACGTGCCAGATAAGTTTGAATGATATTGAGGGAAACGACATAAGCATCACGGTAATATTTGCCTTCTTCAAAGTGCTTCAATGCACTGTCATAATATTCAAGGCATAGCTTTATATTCTGACCGAACACACGGTGATTATAACCTATACACATTTCACCGGATGCCATGCCGTATTTATCTTTCCGTTTCTCGGCGTCTTTGCAGAGTAAATCCGTCTCCTTCATCACCTCTTCCTGCATCCCTTTTTCGGTCATTCGCTGGATGTACTGCCTCCATGCCTGATAGCGATCGGTATTACGGTGGCAACGATCTGCCCAGTCCATATATTCATAAGTCACCAGGCGCAAACTGTCCGTATCTCCTAATTCATAATAATGACTGGCAAGAATAGCATAAGCGTCACTGATATTAGCCGTATCCTTCCGCTCTTTTGCCAATTCAAGGAAGTGCATACCCAAAGGTAGAAAATTCGGTTTACCATTCGCTTTCCGTACACTGTCGGCAAGCGATTTCAGATCAATTGTATCTTGTCCCATAACTGTCCCGAAACAAGAAAACAAGCATACCAACATGGCACACAGGCATATCCGAGGGTATTGCATAAGGATGATTGGTTTTTAAAATGCGCATAAAAATAGTGCTTTTCCCGCTTGTATGTCAGCAACTATTTAAAAGTATAACAAATCTTAACCTGCCAATCATTATACATATTTGAATTGCAGTGATTATCTTTGCAGCTTAAATTCACTTTAGTGACTCAGATTATGACCAAAAACAACTCCATACTCATCAAAAGCGCACGCGTCAACAACCTGAAAAATATAGACGTAGAAATACCCCGAAACAAACTTGTTGTCATCACCGGGTTGTCCGGTTCGGGTAAATCCTCCCTGGCATTCGACACACTTTATGCTGAGGGACAACGTCGTTATGTAGAAAGTCTGAGCAGTTATGCCCGCCAGTTCCTGGGACGTATGAGCAAGCCTGAATGTGACTTTATCAAAGGGATTCCGCCTGCCATCGCCATAGAGCAGAAGGTGAGCAGCCGCAATCCACGCTCCACTGTCGGCACCTCTACCGAAATATACGAATACCTGCGATTATTGTATGCCCGTATCGGACGGACATTCAGCCCCATTAGCGGAGAGGAAGTAAAAAAACATTCCACTGAAGATATCGTAAACTGTATGTTAGGCTATCCGGAAGGGACAAGATACACAGTACTCGCTCCGATACTACTGCGTGAAGACCGCACAATGAAACAACAACTGGACATTGATATGAAGCAGGGCTTCAACCGTCTGGAAGTAAACGGAGAGATGATACGCATTGATGAATATGAACCCAAGAAAGGAGATACCGTTTTTTTATTGATAGACCGTATGGTAGCATCCAAAGAAAAAGATGCGGTCAGCCGACTGACGGACTCTGCCGAAACGGCGATGTACGAAGGCGACGGTGCCTGTCTGCTCCGGTTCTATCAGCCTAACGGAACCACCAGCCTGTATCGCTTCAGCACCAAATTCGAAGCAGACGGTATTGCTTTTGAAGAGCCGAGCGACCAGATGTTTTCCTTCAACTCCCCCATCGGTGCCTGTCCTGAGTGCGAAGGTTTCGGTAAAGTAATCGGTATTGATGAACATCTGGTGGTTCCCAACCGTTCGCTGTCCGTTTACGACGGTGCTGTTGTCTGTTGGCGTGGCGAAGTGATGGGTGAATGGAAAGATATGGTGATACGAGGTGCCGAAAAAGCCGGATTCCCCATCTTTACACCTTACTATGAGCTGACGGACGCACAACGCCGGATGCTATGGGAAGGCACTCCTTACTTCCAGGGTATCAACGCCTTCTTTAAGATGGTGCAGGAAAATCAGTACAAGATACAATATCGCGTGATGTTGGCACGTTATCGTGGCAAAACACTGTGTCCGAAGTGCCATGGCACCCGCTTAAAACCCGAAGCCAGCTATGTACGAGTAGGAGGACGAAATATTTCCCAACTCGTAGATCTGCCGATTACGGAGTTGAAAAACTTCTTCGATAACCTGCAACTGGATAAGCACGACAAAGATGTTGCTACCCGTATTCTCATGGAAATCAACAGTCGTATCCGCTTCCTTCTCGATGTCGGATTGGGATATCTGACACTGAATCGTCTCAGCAACTCGCTTTCGGGTGGTGAGAGCCAACGTATTAATCTAGCCACTTCACTGGGCAGCAGCCTGGTAGGTTCACTCTATATCCTTGACGAGCCCAGTATCGGACTACACAGTCGCGATACCGACAAGTTGATACACGTATTGCGTCAATTGCAACAACTGGGTAATACGGTTGTCATCGTGGAACATGACGAAGAAATCATCCGTGCAGCGGATTACATCATAGATATCGGGCCGAAAGCCGGCCGCCTGGGCGGACAAGTGGTCTATCAGGGAGATATGAAAGATTTGCAGCCGAACAGCGACAGCTACACCGTTCGTTATCTGTTGGAAGAAGAAGAAATTCCTGTCCCGGAACATCGCCGCCCATGGAATAACTACATAGAACTGACCGGGGCACGCGAAAATAACCTAAAAGGGGTAAACGTGCGCTTTCCTCTGAATGTAATGACTGTAGTGACCGGCGTCAGCGGATCGGGAAAGAGTACCCTGGTACGCGATATCTTTTTCCGTGCCCTGAAACGCGAACTGGATGAGTGCAGCGAACGTCCGGGCGAATTCGCTTCTATCGGCGGTGACCTGCAAAACCTGCGAAATGTAGAATTTGTAGATCAGAACCCTATTGGCAAATCCAGTCGTTCAAATCCTGTAACTTATATCAAGGCTTACGACGAAATCCGCAAACTATGGGCAGATCAACCACTTGCCAAACAAATGGGATACACTGCCGGCTACTTTTCATTCAACAGTGAGGGCGGACGTTGCGAAGAATGTAAAGGTGACGGAACCATCACAGTAGAAATGCAATTCATGGCCGACTTGGTGTTGGAATGTGAAACCTGCCACGGGAAACGCTTCAAAGCTGATACACTGGAGGTTAAATTCCACGATGCTAACATCTACGATGTACTGGAAATGACCGTGAACCAAGCTATAGAGTTCTTCACTAAACACGGACAGAAGAAGATAGTAAAAAAACTCGCTCCACTACAAGATGTAGGATTAGGCTACATCAAACTGGGACAGTCTTCCTCTACCCTTTCAGGTGGTGAAAACCAACGCGTGAAGCTGGCTTATTACCTCAGTCAGGAAAAGGCAGACCCTACCCTGTTCATCTTCGACGAACCGACCACAGGACTACATTTCCATGATATTCGCAAATTACTGGAAGCTTTCGATGCCCTGATATTACGTGGACACTCCATCGTAATCATCGAGCATAACATGGACGTTATCAAGTGTGCCGACTATGTGATAGACCTCGGACCGGAAGGTGGTGACAAAGGTGGAAATCTGGTAGCGGTAGGTACACCGGAAGAAGTGGCAAAATGTGCGGCAAGTTATACAGGACAATTCCTGCAAGAAAAACTGCACATGAAATAATTGAGTGAAACTCATCTCATGAGACGGATTATTCTGTCTCGTGAGATAAAAATATCCGTCCCATGAGATAAAAAAAATCGTCCCACAAGACAAATTGTTTTATCTCATGGGACAATTTATAATAATCTGCAAAGCGGAAAAATCTTAGCTTGCTTTATTCATAGCAGGAGTTATGTAAGTTAGAAGTAGAAACCGAAACCAACCTTCAGACCAAATACCGAACGGTCACCGTTTACGTTCCAATACACAGCCGGCTCAAGTGTCACCGTCCTCGACAGAAAGAAAGCGTACCCTGCTTCCGCACCGAAAGAAAACTTGGTATCATCGCTTGTCCCCCAATCCCAACGGTCTACGTTGACATCAGCACCCAGATATAGACCAATCTTACTGAAATAATAACGACCGCCCACACCGAGTGTATAAACATCCGTATCACCTCCTTTTTCATTCCATTTGGCTCCTGCATGTATCAATAACGCCACATTATCCAGCAGAAACGCACCACCTTTGGCTTCAATGCCAAATGAAGTCTTGTCTGTCTCTGTATTATGCGACAAACCTAAGCCGGAAATCGACGGATTCAAGATCCACTTTCCTTTTTCAAATTGTGCCTGGGCAGCCACTGTGGCCACAAGCAGACAAACGAGTAATGCTAATTTTTTCATTGTTACTTATTAGTTTTTGGTGTTATTGTACTTTTCATCTTCCTCTCTACGTTTTCGCTGCAAGTCTTCTTTCTTACGCAACACCAACCAGAGGATAAACACAATGATATAGGATGCTGCAACAGTGACGTATTTTTCCGTATCACTGATAACAGTGTTGCGCGGCAGGAAATAGGCTGCCGTAGCACTCACATAGATAAGCAGAGCAATCGTGATGCTTGTAGATTTTTTAAATCTCTTCATTACCAAAGTTTTTTAGTCGTTTTAAAATACCAGATACTAAACCAGAGCACAGCTACCACAGCAGCCAGAATGGCAACACCGAGAGCAGTCTGAGGTCCTAAGCCAAAGCCTTCGGGGGCTATACAGATGTATGTTATACAAACAGTTGTCATAAATACAGCCGGAACATAAGTTACATAAAAGTAATGCCCTTTCTTTTCACGTACCAGATAGACGGTAATCGCCCAAAGCGTAAAGACGGAAAGCGTCTGATTGGTCCATGCAAAGTAACGCCAAATCATGTCAAAACCCTCTTTGTCGCTCAAACTGTAGAGCAACAAACCGATAGCAGCGAGAAACATAGGAATACATATATACAAACGACGACGCATGGATTTTTGTTCCATTCCGAGGAAGTCTGCCACAATAAGGCGGGCAGAGCGGAAAGCGGTGTCACCACTCGTGATAGGCGCGGCAATCACACCTAATATAGCAAGGAATCCTCCCACAGTACCGAGCCAATCTTTGGTGATAGCATCCACTACTACGGCAGCATTCGTCTCCCCCATTCCGTTTTCATGAAAGAAATAGGTGGCAGCTGCCGCCCAAATCAGGGCAACAATACCTTCGGTAATCATAGCACCATAGAACACAGGGCGACCGTGACGTTCACTCGTCATACAACGAGCCATTAACGGACTTTGCGTAGCATGGAAACCACTGATAGCACCACAGGCTATGCTGACAAACATAATCGGGAAAATGGGTAGTTCAACAGCATTAGGGTTCGTATTCTGTAATCCGTCCCAGAATTCCGGTAAGACAGGATGCTTCACATAAAGCATCACCAGTATACCCACCGCCATAAAAAGCAATGCAACAGCAAAAAGCGGATATATCTTACCTATGATTTTATCAACCGGCAACAAAGTGGCAAAAATATAATAGATAAATACTACTATTATCCAGAACGTAACATCCAAAGATTCCGGTGTCAGTTTTGCCAGCAATCCGGCAGGGCCGGCCACAAAGACAGCTCCTACCAATATCATCAAAAGAACTGTAAAACCGCGCATCACCTGCTTGGTAGTTACTCCCAGATAGCGACCGATGATCTCCGGCAAGCTTTCACCGCCATTACGCAGAGAGAGCATACCTGCCAGGTAATCATGTACGGCTCCGGCAAAGATACTGCCGAGCACAATCCACAAATAAGATGATACACCAAATTTAGCCCCCATAATAGCACCGAAGATAGGACCCAAACCGGCAATATTAAGAAATTGTATCATGAAAATCTTCCAGGTGGGCAAAGGGATATAATCCACCCCATCGGTCTTAGTCAAAGCAGGCGTCTTACGATCGTCAGGGCCGAAAATATGTTCGATGAAACGCCCGTAAAGAAAATAACCTGCTATTAATGCCAACAGGCAAAGCGTAAATGTAATCATGGTGCGTTATTCATTATTTTTAATGGACGCAAATGTAATAGTTTCTAAGGAAACTGCACAACATTCTCAAGTGTTTTACTTATCTTCGCCGCTAAAAATGACAGAAATAAAGAAGGAAAAGAGAATTTGTTTAGAATAAGTATTAGGTATTACAATAAAATCTCTATCAACATGAAACAGTTACTTCTCACTATATTATTTATCACATTCGTTCTGCCCCTTACCGCGCAATCCGCCGGTGAGATGGTTACCCGTCCTCCAAAATACGAAGTGCGCGCTGCCTGGGTCACCGCCGTCTATGGTTTGGACTGGCCCCGTACCCGTGCCACCAGTCCCGAAGGCATCCGAAAACAAAAGGCAGAACTAGTCGAGATACTTGACCGACTGAAAGATGCCAACTTCAACACTGTGCTCTTCCAGACGCGAACGCGCGGTGACGTGCTCTACCGCTCGAAGATAGAACCGTTCAACTCCATCTTGACTGGGAAAACAGCTGCAGATCCGGGATACGATCCACTGGCTTTTGCCATAGAAGAGTGTCATAAGCGCGGTATGGAGTGCCATGCCTGGATGGTAGCCATTCCGTTAGGCAATCGCAAGCATGTTGCCAATCTGGGCAATGCCTCCGTAACCAAACAGAAATCCGCTATTTGTGTGCCTTATAAGCGTGAATACTTCCTCAATCCCGGAAATCCGGCAACCAAAGAATATCTGATGAGCCTTGTACGCGAGGTTGTGGAAAAATATGACGTGGATGGCGTCCACTTCGACTATCTGCGTTATCCGGAGAATGCTCCCCGATTCCCAGACACCTATGATTTCCGGAAATATGGCAAAGGACGCGACCTCGCCCAATGGCGCAGGGATAACATTACGGAAATCGTCCGACACCTCTACAAAGGTGTGAAAGCTCTGAAGCCCTGGGTAAAGGTAAGTACCTGCCCTGTAGGAAAATACCGTGATACCTCTCGTTATCCCTCCCGCGGATGGAATGCTTTTCATACTGTTTACCAAGATGCACAAGGTTGGTTGGGTGAAGGCATACAGGATCAGATATATCCCATGCTTTACTTCCGGGGTAACCATTTCTATCCTTTTGCTCTCGACTGGCAGGAACAAAGTAATGGTCGCCAGATCATTCCCGGACTGGGTATCTATTTCCTCGATCCCAGTGAAGGAAACTGGACACTGGATGAAGTGGAGCGTCAGATGCACTTCATCCGTACCCACAAACTGGCAGGTCAGGCCCATTATCGTGTGAAATATCTGATGGACAACACACAAGGGTTGTATGATGTATTGGAAGAGGACTTTTATACCGCTCCTGCCCTGCAACCTGCCATGCCCTGGATAGACAACGTGCCACCGACAGCCCCTACCCATCTTACTGTCACTCGACTGCCGGACGGATACATCCACCTCAGTTGGATGCCCGCCACGGACAACGACAAACGTAATGTACCGACCTACGTCATCTACGGCTCGGACACTTACCCGGTGGATACCTCCAATCCGGAAAATATTATTGCCCAGCGAGTACAAGGAACGGAATACACGTATGCTCCCGTCCGCTTCTGGACGGCAAAGAAGTATTTTGCTGTCACTGCCGTGGACCGTTGTGGCAATGAAAGCGAAGCGGGCAGATGACCCTCCCGAATGCCACACTCCAGCGTCCCCAATGCCACACTTGAATGGGTGAAACGCCACACTTGAACAAGTGTGAAGTGCGGCATTGGGGACGCTGAAGTGTGGCACCGGAAGCGGTGAAGTGTGACATTGCGAACGCTGAACTGTGGCAACCGTACAGCAAGCCGCAGCATCCGTACGACGAGACTCGACATTGGAAAAATCAGCAGCAGCAGCGTTTCTTTCTTTTTCTTCTGCTGCTGTTGTTAGTATATCTTTTATATTCTCTTTATTATCCGTATCAACACTTTCACTAATAATACTATCATTCAGCGTTTTATCTGATTTTCCGGTGCGTTTTTCCGCCTTTTCCCTCGACGTTTTTTGTCGTTTTTCGTCATTTTTTGACCAGGAAACCGACGATTCCGATACATTTCCGGTCGTTTTCGGAACCGTTTTTCGAACCGAATCTTCCGGTTTTCCCGTTTTATCCGCAACTGTTTCCTCCCGCTTTTGAACCGGTTTATGCAGTGGGTTCAGTTCGGCAGGCGCAAAAGATCCGTCCTCTTCAAAATCGAAAAGCTCGTAACCGAGAATGATCTTCTTGACATAAGCAAAAGATATCTTATGCATCTTGCAGTAAGGACGCAAAAACTCCATATCGACACATGAGCCGGGCAACATAGCCAATTTCTCGATAACGAACCAATAAGCCCCTGTTCCCTTGAGCTTTTCCATTTTCAACAGATATTGCATTCTGGGATCGTGCATAGCCATCAGCGGATGCTGCAAATAGAAATTCCTTTTCATCTTTCTTTATGTTTTAGTTTAAAGCCATAAAGATAAGAATAGCATGTGAGACAGTCGGAGGTTACGTGAGGTTCCGTGAGGTTAAATGAGGTTCCGTGAGGTTAACGCACCTCCACCCGCACGTAAGCCCGGTACCTGCTTTGAGGAGTAACCGGCACCAAGGCCAGATAGCCGGAGACGATTCTTCCTTCCTCCACTATCAATGGATAATCCCTCATGTCCTGTTCATGTTGCGTCCGCAAAGCCTCGGCAGAAGGGAAATTGTCGACATTAAAAATTCCTTTGCTACCGGGAGCGACGAAATTATCATAAAGCTGACGGGCAACCATCCCCATAGTCATGCGCACATTAATTTCAACATGTGGATAAATGGCGTACGGATATCCTCTCTGATCCGGACAGATCATCATATCTATCCCCATAGGACCGGAATAATACCTACCATAAATTCCTTCTATAACTTTCTGCAAATACTCACGAATGCACACAAAGGCTTCTAAAGGGATATACCGTAGAATCCACTGTTCCACGTCCTCATTAGAAACCAACATATTACCACGATAAACACCTTTCTCATCCGTAATAAAATGCGAGTAGCCGCTAAACAGTACCTTCCCCCTACCATTGGAGTAGAATTCCATGGCAAAATCCCCCTCCTTTTTATATATAGGTTCCAGTATAAGAGCCCCGTGGTTCACCAATTCCCGACGACACCAATCAGCCGTAGATTTCGTCAGCCCACGGCGACACCAACGCAACCCCTTTCCGCTGCCCGACCACACGGACTTGAACAGGTAACCGTCCTTAAAATCATCGACTATATCCGGAACGCAGAATTCCTTGCCCTCCCCTGATATCAGAAAATGACGTCCACAAACACATTTGAGGGTTTTATTCAGTTCAAACGTCATAGCAAGAGCCATCCCATACGCACGGGAAGAAAGCATACGACACTCGCGCAACTCTGCTTCCGTAGGAAGTTTATGTTGGGCAATACCGGCCTTCTGCATACGCTTGCGGAAAGCGCGATTCCATCCCCAAGGTACAATTTGGGATTCCGCATAATCGGGTAATTCCGGTTCAGTGACCAATTGCACGGAAAGGGGGAACAATTGTTTCATTTTTTGCAGGTAATCAGCGTTATAGGCCGAAGGAGCAAGTACCGCACTGCCGGGTTGGGCATACCAAACGGGTAATAAAGCAAGATCTTGGGCCATACGACAGGCAGAAGCGGGAGCCATATAATTTTCTTCATTATTAGCAAGTGCCATGTCCGTGTCTGGGTTAAATACATAGAGTTTCATACTATTACAGTTCTTTATTATTTAAGGCCGCAAAATTACAGAGAAAAACAAGGTAAAGCAAATATATAAACTTCACTAACAAAAAAGATATTTTGCCATCTCTACTTTGCAATTCTATAAAAAAGACGTATATTTGTCGCCCGATAAACTGAATTTAACAGCATGGAAGCATTCTACCGCACACACGCCTATCTTGTTGAGCATACCAATGCCCCCGTTCGCCGTGACCTCATGGATGAGATCAACTGGAACGACCGTCTTATCGGTATTAAAGGAACGCGTGGTGTAGGTAAAACCACGTTTCTGTTGCAATATGCTAAAGAGAAATTCGGCACTGACCGTTCCTGCCTCTTTATCAATATGAACAATTTCTACTTTTCTTATTTCAGCATCGTTGATTTCGCTTATGAATTCCAACGCCGCGGCGGAAAAGTATTGCTGATAGACCAGGTATTCAAACATCCGGACTGGAGCAGGGAACTGAGAATGTGCTACGACCGCTTTCCAAACCTCAAAATCGTGTTTACCGGTTCGTCCGTGATGCGACTGAAAGAGGAAAACCTGGAACTGCGCGATATAGTGAAGAGTTATAACCTGCGTGGCTTCTCCTTCCGTGAGTATCTGAACCTGCAAACAGGCATGAAGTTCCGTGCTTATACACTGGAAGAGATTTTGAGCAACCACGAACAGATTGCCAAAGGTATCCTTTCGAAGGTACGCCCACTGGATTACTTGCAGGACTATCTGCACCATGGTTTCTATCCGTTCTTTCTGGAGAAACGCAATTTCTCGGAGAATCTGCTGAAGACCATGAATATGATGGTAGAAGTGGACATCCTACTTATCAAACAGATTGAACTGAAATATCTTTCAAAAATCAAGAAATTGCTTTATATGCTGGCAGTAGACGGTCCGAAAGCCCCGAACGTAAGCCAGTTGGCAAACGACATACAAACATCCCGTGCCACGGTGATGAACTACATCAAATATTTGGCAGATGCACGCCTTATCAATATGGTATATCCGAAGGGAGAAGAATTCCCCAAGAAACCATCGAAGATTATGATGCACAACTCCAACCTGATGTACTCCATCTATCCCGTGAAAGTGGAAGAACTAGATGTGCTGGACACTTTCTTCGCAAATTCCCTGTGGAAAGATCACAAGGTGAACAAAGGCGACAAGAATATGTCATTCCTGGTGGACGATGTGATGCCTTTCAAGATTTGTCCGGAAGGTATGAAAATAAAAAATAATCCCGGCGTCACCTATGCCCTGCACAAAGCGGAAATAGGAAGGGGGAATCAGATTCCACTCTGGATGTTCGGCTTTTTATATTGAGATTTATTCACTTAATAATAATTCAATTTAGTTATGACTAAACAGAAGAAATTCATTACTTGTGATGGTAACCAGGCTGCTGCGCATATCTCGTATATGTTCTCTGAAGTAGCTGCTATCTATCCCATCACTCCCTCTTCTACGATGGCTGAGTACGTAGACGAATGGGCTGCCGCAGGACGCAAAAACATCTTCGGCGAAACAGTATTGGTACAGGAAATGCAATCGGAAGCCGGTGCTGCCGGAGCCGTTCACGGTTCATTGCAAGCCGGTGCGTTGACTTCAACGTACACTGCATCTCAAGGTCTGTTGCTGATGATCCCGAATATGTACAAGATTGCCGGTGAATTCCTGCCTTGCGTATTCCACGTATCAGCCCGCACACTGGCTTCTCACGCGCTGTGTATCTTCGGTGACCACCAGGATGTTATGTCAACCCGCATGACAGGTTTCGCCATGTTGGCAGAAGGTTCTGTACAGGAAGTTATGGACCTCTCCGGTGTTGCTCACTTGTCAACTATCAAAGCTCGTGTACCGTTCGTTAATTTCTTCGACGGCTTCCGTACTTCTCACGAAATCCAGAAGATCGAGATGTTGGAAAACGACGATCTCGCTCCGCTGATTGACCAAAAAGCTCTGGCTGAATTCCGTGCTCGCGCATTGAATCCGATGAATCCGGTTGCCCGTGGTATGGCTGAAAACCCCGACCACTTCTTCCAGCACCGTGAATCTTGCAACAACTACTACGAAGCAGTTCCTGCTATTGTAGAAGAATACATGAATGAAATTTCTAAAATCACAGGACGTAAATATGGATTGTTCGATTACTATGGTGCTGAAGACGCAGAACGCGTAATCATCGCTATGGGTTCTGTAACCGAAGCTGCCCGTGAAGCTATCGACCACCTGATGGCTAATGGCGAAAAGGTAGGTATGGTTGCCGTACACCTGTATCGTCCATTCTCTGCTAAGCACTTCCTGGCTGCTGTGCCTAAGACTGCTAAGACTATTGCAGTTCTTGACCGTACGAAGGAACCGGGCGCGAACGGCGAACCGTTGTACCTCGATGTTAAAGACTGCTATTATGGTGCAGCTGATGCTCCGGTAATCGTAGGCGGTCGTTACGGTTTGGGTTCTAAGGACACTACTCCTGCTCAGATCATTGCCGTATTCAAGAATCTGGCTATGCCGATGCCGAAAAACCACTTCACTATCGGTATCGTAGACGACGTAACCTTCACTTCACTTCCTCAGGAAGAAGAAATCGCATTGGGCGGTGCAGGTATGTTCGAAGCTAAATTCTACGGACTGGGTGCTGACGGTACAGTAGGTGCTAACAAGAACTCTGTGAAAATCATCGGTGACAATACCGACAAACACTGCCAGGCTTACTTCTCTTACGACTCAAAGAAGTCAGGTGGTTTCACTTGTTCTCACTTACGTTTCGGTGATACTCCGATCCGTTCTACATACTTGGTAAACACTCCGAACTTTGTGGCTTGCCACGTTCAGGCTTACCTGCACATGTATGATGTAACCCGCGGTTTGCGCAAGAACGGTACATTCCTGCTGAATACAATCTGGGAAGGCGAAGAACTGGCCAAGAACCTGCCTACCCGTGTGAAGAAGTATTTCGCTAAGAACAATATCTCTGTATACTATATCAACGCAACTCAGATTGCACAGGAAATCGGTTTGGGTAACCGTACCAATACAATCCTGCAATCTGCATTCTTCCGTATCACAGGTGTAATCCCTGTTGACCTGGCTGTAGAACAGATGAAGAAATTTATCCAGAAGTCTTACGGCAAGAAGGGTGAAGATATCGTAAACAAGAACTATGCTGCCGTTGACCGTGGTGGTGAATACAAGCAATTGACCGTTGATCCTGCTTGGGTTAACCTGGCTGACGACGCTAAGACTGAAAACAACGATCCTGCATTCATTAACGAAGTAGTTCGTCCGATCAACGCACAAGATGGTGACTTGCTGCCGGTATCTGCATTTAAGGGCATCGAAGATGGTACTTGGTATCAAGGTACAGCTAAATACGAAAAACGTGGTGTAGCTGCTTTCGTTCCCGAATGGAATGCTGAAAATTGTATCCAGTGTAACAAGTGTGCTTATGTTTGTCCTCACGCTTCTATCCGTCCGTTCGTTCTGGATGCTGAAGAGCAGAAGGGTGCAAACTTCGAGATGCTGAAAGCTGTAGGTAAAGTATTCGACGGTATGACATTCCGTATCCAGGTTGATGTTCTCGACTGTCTGGGTTGCGGTAACTGTGCCGATATCTGTCCGGGTAATCCGAAGAAGGGTGGCAAGGCTTTGACTATGAAACATCTGGAAAGCCAGTTGAACCAAGTTCCTAACTGGGATTACTGTGCTGAAAAGGTAGCAAGCAAGCAACATTTGGTTGATGTTAAAGCTAACGTAAAGAACTCTCAGTTCGCTACTCCGTTGTTTGAATTCTCAGGCGCTTGCTCCGGTTGTGGTGAAACTCCGTACGTGAAGTTGATCACTCAGTTGTTCGGTGACCGCGAAATGGTAGCCAATGCAACAGGATGTTCTTCTATCTACTCCGGTTCAGTACCTTCTACTCCTTATACTAAGAACGAAAAGGGTCAAGGTCCTGCTTGGGCAAACTCTTTGTTCGAAGACTTCTGCGAATTCGGTTTGGGTATGGAACTCGCTAATGAAAAGATGCGTGACCGTATCGTGAAACTGTTCAACCAGATTCTGGAAGGTGACAATGCTCCTGCTGAGGCTAAGGAAGTATTGAAAGCATGGATTGAAAACATGTATGACGCAGACAAGACTAAAGAACTTGCACCTCAGATCGAGGCTATCATCGAGCAAGGCATCGCTGCCGGCTGCCCGGTTAGCAAGGAACTGAAAGGCTTGACTCAATATTTAGTAAAACGCAGCCAGTGGATCATCGGTGGTGACGGTGCTTCTTACGATATCGGTTACGGTGGTCTCGACCATGTAATCGCCAGCGGTAAGGACGTTAACATCCTGGTTTTGGATACTGAGGTTTACTCTAACACAGGTGGTCAGTCTTCTAAGGCTACTCCGGTGGGTGCTATCGCTAAGTTTGCCGCTGCCGGTAAGCGTGTACGTAAGAAAGACCTTGGTTTGATGGCTACTACTTACGGTTACGTTTACGTAGCTCAGATCGCTATGGGTGCTGACCAGGCTCAGACTCTGAAAGCAATCCGTGAAGCTGAAGCTTATCCCGGACCGTCACTCATCATCGCTTACGCTCCGTGTATCAACCACGGTCTGAAGCTGGGTATGGGCAAGAGCCAAGCTGAGGAAGAAAAGGCTGTTAAGTGCGGTTACTGGCACTTGTGGCGTTACAACCCGGCTTTGGAAGCTGAAGGCAAGAATCCGTTCCAGCTGGATAGCAAAGAACCGGATTGGGCTGGATTCCAGGACTTCCTGAAGAGCGAGGTTCGTTACTCTTCTGTAATGAAACAATATCCTTCAGAAGCTGCTGAACTGTTCCAAGCTGCCGAAGACAATGCCAAGTGGCGTTATAACAGCTACAAGCGTCTGTCTAAAGGAAACTGGGGTGCTGATGCCGAATAATTTCGATTATTAAAATAGTAAATAATAAACTCTGAAAAATGAAGGCTGCACCGTGAACCGGATGCAGCCTTTATTTGTTTTCAAACAAAAGCAACGAACATTATGATTGGATTTATTATTTGGATTATAGGCCTGATACTTGCTATCAAAGCCGTATTGGAAATTATGCAATGGAAGGTAGATGGCGTCAAGAAACTATTGGTCGCTATTCTTGTATTGCTCACCAGTTGGATCGGACTGATCTTTTATTATTTCTGGGGAAGAGACAATTTACCTTCAATGTTGAAATAAACAGATCTATCTGTATAAAAAAAGAAAATGCCGTACTTAAATTACGGCATTTTCTTTTTTTATTAAGCTATGTACGTCTTCCTCCGTTCCACCGAACGGACCGTAGCTCTGTAGTTTGACGGAACACATGGCAGCGGCAAAACAACCGGCTTCCTGATAAGATGCTCCTCTTTTACGCATATACAGATAGCCCGCCATATACGTATCCCCACAACCGGTAGCATCGGCAACATTCTCTACCGGATATGCCGGAATTTCATAAAATCGTTCATCAACATAAATAAGTGAGCCTTTGTCTCCCAAAGTCAACAAGACTTCCTTCACTCCCCAGTCCGCCAATTTAACAGCAGCATCATAAGGATCTGAACATTGCGTAAGTACCTCCATTTCGTGTTCATTAGCTTTCAAGATATGGATATATTTCAAGGCTTCTTCTTTTTCAGCCCAGTCCACCGCCAATACTTCTTCGTTCTGCACTTCACGCAAATAACCCTGTACATCAAGAGAAAGTAATCCTTTCCCGGCAAGATATTTGATAACATCCAGTGAAAAATCATCCGCCAGTAAACTACCCAAATGAAAAATCCGGGCATTTACATCCTGCAAACCTTCAATCGTAAAAGGATCAGCTTTAGCAGTAACCCGCTGCTTTCTTTCATTGGTATCCTCGCCATAAATATTCTCAAAGCAGATGGAATGGATGCTGGGGAGTACTTTCACTTCAATGCCGTCTGTCCTCAAATCATCCACCACCGGCATCTCGCTATCAGCCAAGGCGGTGACAAGTTGGAATCCTTCCGTACTCAGGTGTTTGATGGCATGCGCAAAATAGAAAGAGGTTCCTCCGGGCATGTGCACAGTTTTCTGCGGAGTAACTACTTTATCCAAAGTAATATATCCGATACAACAAAGATCGTATTTCATAAAATATTCAGTTCCATTTTTCAGACTGCAAAAATAGCCAATAATTATCGTTTCTTCCCCCTGCAACGCTATAAATTCTTCCGTTTTAAGAAATCCGTCGGACTTTCACCGAATTGTTCCTTATAACACTTCGTGAAATAAGACGGAGACGAGAAACCGACTTCATAAGCAATTTCCGCAACCGTCATTTCTGAAGAAGCCAACAGGGAAATTGCTTTTTTAAGGCGTGCCTGGCGCAGCAATTCATTGGGAGCATAATTAGTAAGTGATTTCAGTTTACGGTAGAGTTGCACACGGCTCAGTCCCATATCTTTGCCTAAGTCTTCCACATTCAGTTCCGGATCTCTCATTTTCTCCTCTACCAGAGATTTAAAACGAGAGACAAAATCTTTATCAATATCACAGATATTCTCTTTCGCCAATGTCTGATTATCACCGAAGAACTGGCGAAGCTGTCGACGGGAATCTATCAGATTCCGGATACGGGACAGTAACAACTGAGAATTGAAAGGCTTGGATATATAAGAGTCAGCACCACCATTATACCCCTGAATGCGTTGTTCATCAAGTGAACATGCTGTAAGAAGAATCACGGGAATGTGACAAGTCTGCAATTCGGTTTTCAACCTCCGGCAACACTCTATCCCGTCCATACCAGGCATCATGACGTCGGAAACAATCACATCGGGAACATATTTCATTGCGAGACGAATCCCTGTAGCAGCTTCCGGTGCATCCAGCACATGATATTCTTCAGCAAGTAGTGTTTTTACGTAATTGCGAATATCGGCATTATCGTCAATAACCAGCACTGTCGGGCGATCTGCAGTTTTCGTGTCTTCCTCATCCAAGGGCAAATCTGTTTCTATCAATGTAGCAGAGACTTCCGCTTCCTCAGTGGGAAGAGTAACAACCGTAGGATGATACAGAGAAACACTCTGCGCCGGAAAAAGAACGGTAAAAGTCGCTCCTTTTTCATTGCTATGGGCAGTGATCTGTCCGCCATGCATCTCTACGAAGGCACGGACAAGCGCTAATCCGATACCTGTACCGGCCTGATGTCCGTCTATCTGGTAGAAGCGTTCAAAGATAGCATCCACCTCTTTTGGGGAAATATGGCTACCTGAGTTAAATACAGAGAAACGGTAATTAGTCGTTTCCGCCTCCAGCTTAACCACTATTTTTCCATTCTCGGGTGTATATTTCACAGCATTGGATAGCAAATTGAAATAGATACGTTCCATCTTCTCACTATCTGCCATCATGCGGAAATCTGTGTCAGGTGTAACTTCAAAAGAGAAGGAGATATGCTTTTTCAGCAACGCCATACGGAAAGAATCATTCCAGCCGCGGAAACTACTTAAAAGATCGAATGGTTCCAAATGAAGTTCCATCCGCCCGTTCTCTACCTTACGGAAATCAAGAATTTGATTAACAAGACGAAGAAGGATGTTAGCGTTCTTCTTCATCAGTTCCAGTAGTTGATGCGGATGCTCTCCAAGAGACTTATCGGCAAGAAGCTGGTTGATAGGATCTGCTATCAATGTCAACGGAGTACGGAAGTCGTGAGAAACATTCGTAAAGAATACCAGTTTGGCATGGGTGGCCTCTTCCAGTTCGCGGGAAAGCTGTTCCAACTGTTCTTTCTGCTGAATGAGCAGCTCCTTCTGCTGTGTTAATTGTTGCTTCTGTTCTTCTAACTTCTCCTTCTGCCGGGACAGTTCACGATTCAGGCGGTTTTTGGTACGCAAAGAAAGATAAACAGCAACCAGTAAACCGATTACCAATAAAAGCACCAATAAGCTGCCATATAATATGACTTGCTGCGTAGCGTAACGATCAAGGAACTGACTCATCTTTCCATTCATCGTTTCTATTTTTTCATCAAGGGTAGCAATATGCGAAGTCTGCATTTGCATAATCTGCGCATTGGTAGCATCTACAACAGAAGTACTCAATATGGTTTCACGAGGAAAGTCCCGCTTATTCAGGATATCCATCGCCATCTGTATCACACGGTCACCACCGGTAGGATAAATAAACGTGGCATCCAGTTGACCATTCAGCACTTGTTCTACGCCATACCCTTCACCGGGCAAAGCATCCGTACCGATAAAGCGCATTTCTTCTGCCCTACCCTGCCGCTCAGCAACATCATAAGCTCCTGCCGCCATTCGGTCGTTCTGTGCATACACTACATCTATTTCAGAAAAGCGCGCCAAAAGAGTATCCATCTTCTCTCCTGCCTCAGAGCGTAGCCAGCCGGCATCTTCACGTGCCAGAAGCTGAATGCCGGGATAAGGAGATATGGCAGCAACAAATCCCTGATGACGGTCCATGGCCGGTGTAGAACCTGTCAAACCGGCTATCTCCACAACATTGCCTTGTCCATGAAGCATATTAGCAACATAGTTACCTATTGCTTTTCCTAACTCATAGTTGTCAGCACCTATATAAGCGGTATATTTATCAGAAAGTATCTTACGGTCGAAAACAATGACGGGAATTCCCCTGTCGAAGGCTTCCTCCACTACCGGAGTGATAGGTGCAGCTTCATTGGGTGCAACTACAAGCAAGTCCACTCCTTCTTTGATAAAATTACGGATATCTTTTATCTGTTCTGCATTATCATCTTTTACCGTACGAATATCAATTTCTACTCCGTCATAGAAAAGTGCCTCGCGCAACATTTCATTGTTCATCTGATGTCGCCATTCATCATCGCTGCACTGGGAAACTCCAATACGGAAACGTGCTTCGCGATGGGTACACGAAGTGGTCAACCCAAACCAGGAAAGTGAAACAAGTAATAATTGGATAGTATATCTTCTCATCTTTTCCGTTATTAGTAACGCAAATATAAAAATATTATCATAGGTATCGTTATCTGTTTCTTAAAAAAACTCCCTATTCCACCGATTTTTAACTCGGACAGAATAGGGAGACTACTATTGCCGGAAAGAAGGACAGACAAACCAGATAAGGCTATTATTGAGCTGTAAGCTCAATAACATGGCTCTGAGTCGCTGTAAAACCAAATACATTCAAACCAACTTTCATCAGATAATCACCGGAATAAACTTTCCCGTTAGATTCTAATTTAGATTCAGTAGAGGGCATCAAATTGATTTCTTCCACTTTATATTGCTTGTTCGGGTTTAATCCCTGAAGTTTGACTGTCATCAGTTTCTCCTGGAAACGCGGATGGATATCATAAGCAAATAATACAGCTTTATTTGCATCCTTGCTTACATAATTCAGTGCCATGTGATTGCCCTCATACGGAGACACCAAACGATATTGATCACCATCCATAATGGCACTTTGCAAACGCTTCCAGTTGGCAACAGCCGTCTGGCAGTAAGTCAATTCATCAGCCGTGAGTTCTTTCAGACCTATATCAAAACCAAGCTTACACATAGAAGCTACATCCGTACGGAATTTTACAGAAGTCGCTTTATTCCAACTGGTCACATGGGCATCCATAGCTTTCGCAGGGAAGAACTGGGAAAAGCCCCACTGGATATAAATACGTTCTACAGGATCCGTATTGTCGCTGCACCAGAACTCTGTGAAATATTTAAGCGCTTCGTAGTCGCAACGGGCACCACCACCGGAACAAAGCATCATCGGGACATCAGGATAATTCGCTTTCACACGCTTCAGAACATTATAGATGCCACGGACATGATCAATATACAACTGTCCCTGTTTGTTCTTCAGATACGGAGAATAGATATTGGTGATAGGACTGTTGCAATCCCATTTGAAGAAAGCAACTTCGGGATTCTCCTTCATTATATTCTCTACAACACCATACACATAATCCTGCACCTTCGGATTGCTAAGGTCAAGTACCAATTGGTTACGGTAATAATACGTTTCACGATTAGGCAGTGTGATCGCCCAGTCCGGATGTTTCTCGAAGAGTTCACTCTTGGGATTCACCATTTCGGGTTCAATCCAGATACCGAACTTCACATCTGCATCCTTGGCAGCTTTCACCAGCGCCGGAATGCCACCGGGCAATTTATCGTGATTCACATCCCAGTCTCCCAAACCCGCATGATCATTCTTACGGGGATATTTGTTCGCAAACCAACCATCGTCCAACAAGAACATATCTACACCCAGATGCTTGGCTTCCTTCATTAACTCGGCCAGTATCTCCTGATTAAAGTTAAAACCTGTATTTTCCCAGTTATTCAGAAGAGTCAGACGACTCCCTTTACCATCTTTCAAGCTGTAGTTGCGTGCCCACTCATGAAGGTTACGGCTTCCTTTCCCGGCACCGTCATTACTTAAAGTAAATATGAATTCGGGAGTGGTAAACACTTCATTCGGTTTCAGTTCATAATTCGAAGCGTAAGGATTGATACCGGGAATCACACGAAGATTCCCAACATTGTCCACTTCAAACGTAAAGCGGAAATTACCGGTCCATCCCAACGTACCCATCAATACATTTCCCTGATGTTCGCTGACCGGCTGATCCAACCCTACTTCAAAGAAAGGATGCGTATGCATGGCAGCACGGCTTCCCAACTTCGTATCAATTACTTTCTTGCCAAATTGCAATTGCTGGCTGCTCATTTGCGCTTCCTTTGCCCAGTCACTACTGAACTCAGTCAGGTAATAAGCGGAATTATTGAAATAAAGCATGGCAGAGGCGTATGTAGAAAGCAGGACAGGTTTCTTTTCCTGATGCCTGATTTCACTCCAAGTCTTGATAACATTTTCTTTCGGATAAGCCACATAGTGCAGAGTAACGTCTACCGGATACTGATCGTCACGGAGATTAACCACAGTTTCCGTACCACCCTCAACCGCCTTGGAGGAGGAAGAAACATAATACAACATAGTGGACGGATTGCCATCATTGTGAGTGATAGCGATAGCCGGTTCAAAGTAATCTTCATTACCCGAACCACCATACACTTCCCAACCGCGTTTACTTACACTACCATCGGCACCGGCATGGATATTCCACTGAAAGTTATTCAAATCCTGCTCATGCAGCAGTTTTTCACCTAAGTAAGTTTGATACAGACGGCCGTTGTCGCCTACCTGAAGCACCAGGTCGGTGTTATCCGTAGAAATACGGATCGTTTTGTTTTCCGCTGCATTGGCATACGACAATGTAGCACATGCAAAGAGAGTTACAAGTAAATTTTTCATGGTGTACAATGAATTTAGTTACAAAAATATATTAAATTAATTTAGAATGAAAGGCTTGCACTGAATTCCAGTGTAAATGGACGCAAGTAATTACCACTCATATAATGATCTTTGAATTTACCTGCTTCTTCCTTGCCCAGTAGTTCGGCGCCGCTGATAGTTCCGCTTGCACCCTTTTGGTTCAGGAAGTTCACTACCGTTGCCCCCAGTGAGAGGTGCTTATTCACTTTCCAGTTCACACCACCGAAGGTTTCCCAACGACCGTTGAAATAGAGGGCATTAGTCAGATTGGCATACGTCTTCCCGAAATAACGGAAACTGAGCCACAAGCGCAGATCGGGAGTTATGTTATAACTGGGATCTATTTCAGCCAGTATCTGCGGAATTTCTTTCACGATGTTGCCATTAGCATTCAAGTCAGGCACTCCTTCAAACGGAGATTTGATGAAGTAGTTGTTATAAGTCGGTTTCTGATAAGTGAACAGGGTATGCAGATGGAAACCTTTGAAAGGATTGATTTCAGCGGAAGTGGTCCAACCCAATGTCTTGATATCGTAAATCAGCAAGGTCGTCTTGGACTGCGTTGTTCCCGGTTTGGTTACATTCTGCTGGTCTATATTATTCGACTTGGAAATATAAGTAATCATGGAAGTCAGGTTTATCCAGTCATTCTGATAAAATAATCCGCCACGCAGCAAAGGGATAGTCACACGCTTATATTGCTCTTCGGTAGGTCCTGTTCCGGCATATTCATTGATACGTGGGAAGCGGGTGGCGACGGTTCCGTCGGCAGTCAGCCCGAAGTTCTTGGTCAACTTATAAGTAAATTGTGCCGTTGCAGCATAGTTCAGCTTATCTTTTACTACTTTCTGCGGCTGTATCTTTTCAGTAGAAAGTATATTCCCTTGATTGTCCGTATATTCGTGAGTATCACCGATGTGGAAGCCGGAATAGCGACCATAAGGAATCTGATCGGCAGACATACGGTAATATTCCAGACGGGCACCATAATAGACAGTGAATTTCGGACTTACCTGCCAGTTATCCGTAAAGTAGGCAGCCAGTTTGTTTTCGGTCCCTTTGGTATATTCCGGACTCAGCTCATTGAACTCACTGAATTTAGCAGTACTCCCGTCAGCTGCCACACGATTCAGTATCTGCGGATATTCAGTAACCGTGCCTACCCATTGAAAAGAAGAAGAGTGATAATCCAAATGATAAAACCATTCATTCAGCCCCAGGCGTACGTCATGGTCGCCTATCTTCTTTTTCAGTTCGGAAGTAAGCAATGCATTCTTCACTTTGCCAAGATGCAACCAGGTACGCCTGCCTTCGACCAATCCGGTATAGGCATCCTCCGAACCATCCTGAAAAAGGCCGTCCGCCACCGTGGCTTTGTTGATATTGCTACCACCAAAGTCCACATAGTTAGCTTCGGGAGCATTCATAAACTTGGCATTCAGCGTCCAGTTCAGATTGTTACGGAAGGTATAATCAAACAGCATAGCCACTTCATGCGCCTTATTGCCTGTAAAGTCACCAAACCGACCGCTCTTCATCTTTCCGTCCATCACATCCATGTACTGAAAACGTCCACCTTCGGGAGCATACGAAGAAGTTCCTAACTTGAAGCCAGGAATTTCTTTCACACTGCCATCTCCCACATAGATAAACGGAGCAGCGTTAATCATCGAACCCAATGCACTGCTTTTTGAGAACTTATAGATAACGGAGAACCTTCCGCGATTATTGTTGAAAAGGCGCGTCAGCCCTGCATGATAAAGTTGGGTACGGTCACTGAAGTTTTCAAACTTAGGAGAGAAACTACCCGGATCGAAGTTCTGATAGATGCTGGCTGTATAGAGCCAGCGGTTTCCGATGCCACCGGACACATTCATGTCTATATTTTGCCACCCAAAATGGTTGGTGCGGTAATTCAAGACTCCTTTGAACTCCTTTTGCCCCAATTTGGAGAAAGAATTTACGGAATAAGCGATGTTTCCGGTAGCAATAGCAGATTCAGACGGTGTCATCAGCCCTACTTCGCCCAGGCTGGCATCGCTGCGCCAGTGAGTAGCCAGCTTATGCACAGCCGAAGAATAGACAGCGGGTAATCCGTTTTCATACACATTTACATCTTCACTGGGAAGTCCGATCTGAATTTCACGGGGCTTGTTTGCATCCGAAGCATTCAGCATCACATTGCGTTCGCTGATCTCCGCTTTTTTACTACTGATAGTGTCATTCTCTACCGGTTTGCTCGCTGTTGCAATAGTAGCGAATGATAAGGCTGCCGATATGACATAAGAAAAGAGACTTGCTTTCATACTATTAATGGATTTAAAATTAAACTTTCGGTTCAAGGCATCAGATAAGAAATATTCCCCTTATCTTTCAACGAGGGCAAAGTTAACAGGTATAATAATGCCCGGTTTCCGCAAGTAGCCGTCAGGTAGATTGGCATGAGAGTATCATCTACAATACAACACTGATAACAAGCCATTTACATCATTCCGTTTTATAAAAGCAAGTAGACATACCCGTTTACCGGAAAGTTTTAATATCTTTGTATTTGTCTACTTTTAATGAATATACCCTATGAAAAAATACTTGTTATCGGTATTATTCCTGTTGTTCGTGTTTGTCCCTTTTCGTGCGGCGAATAAGACTGACTTATCCAATGAGTTGGAATCAGCTTTAAAACTGCGCAACCAATACTCACTCCGAAAAGAAGCCCGAATTGACAGTTTAAAGCGTTTGCTATATCCATCCATGGACGACAATGAACGTTTCCGATTATACAATGCTATTTACGAAGAGTACTATACTTACCGTTTCGATTCAGCCATGCTCTATGTAGACAAGGAAGAACAGGTGGCTATGACACTATCTCACCCCGCTTATCGCAACCTGAGCATCATTCACCGCTCGGTGCTTCTTTCCACATCGGGTTATTTCAGCGAATCCATCCAGAATCTGGAACAAATAGATTCACGTACATTGAATGATGCGACACGGATAGAATATTATGCCGCCTATGAATGGGCTTACAGTATGTGGGCGGAATATTCCAACGATAAGGTTTATGCTCCCCGTTATTATGAAAAAGAAATGCTTTATCAGGATTCACTGATCAGTGTACTTCCCACTGGCTCGTCACTATACAATTACTGGAAAGGAGAAAATCTATATCGTCACCAGCGGTACGCCGAAGCGGAAAAGTATTATCAAAAGGCACTGGAAGGCGTTCCAGTGAATGTTCGATTGTATGCTATGGTTACGTATGGTTTAGCATTGGTCTATTCAAAACTTGGTGACTGGAACGAATATGAGCATTATCTGATCAAGGCCGCCATATCGGATCAGGTATGCCCGCTTAAAGAAAATCTAGCCTTACAGGAACTGGCCCTGTATATCTTTAAAAACCGAAGTGGGGAAGTATCCCGTGCCAATCGCTATCTGAACTACTCCATGGAAGACGCTCAGTTTTATAATAACCGGCTCCGCATGCTCGAAATAGCGAAAAAATTCCCTTCTATTGTACTGTCTTATCAGGAACAGAATCTTATCAAGAGCAGACGGCTGCAATGGTCGCTGATATGCATCAGTATATTGTCCATCGGACTGGTCGTCTCCCTGATCTATATTTATCGGCAAATGCATCAACTCCATAAACGCAGGAAGATACTGGCGGACATGAATCAGGAACTGCAACATCTGAATAAGGCATTAGTAAATACAAATCATACGCGTGAAGAATATGTAAGCCTGTTCATGGACCTGTGTGCCGCCTATATAGACAAGCTGAATAAATATCAGGATTTAGTAAAGAGAAAAGTGAAAGCGAAACAGACAGATGATCTATTGAAGTTAGTCAATGCCACCAAACTGTCAGATACAGATGCGAAAGAGTTCTTCGTAAACTTCGATACGGCATTTCTGAATTTATACCCTAAATTTATAGAAGAATTTAATGCACTATTGCGGGAGGGTGAAGAAATCATACCTAAAAGAGGAGAAATACTGAATACAGAACTTCGGATATTTGCATTGATACGTATGGGGATTCAAGATAGTTCCAGGATAGCTACCCTCTTGTTCTACTCACCACAAACAATTTATAATCATCGGAGTGTAGTGAAGAATAAGGCAAAGATGAGGGATAGCTTTGAAAAGCAGGTGGAGGAGCTTTGTGCAGTGATGTAGATTCACTTACATTATAAAATAAGACACTTTTTCTTAAGAAAAGAATGTGTATCCATTGCCCTTTCAAATACTTCTGTTACTTTTGTCGACAGCTACAAGATAACTACTAGAAAAACTATTATATTATGAAAAATCTATTCTATTTTATCATTTCGATATGCACGTTATATGCATGTTCCTCGGATTCTGATTTCAACCCGGAAGATGAAAATCCCACTTCTTCTGATTTTTATGAACTTAAAGCCATTCCTGACAAGAAAGTCATTTTCAAAGCCTATCCGGCAAATATGAAACAAATTCTTGGCGCAGGCTACGATGTTACTGCCGACCATTTAAGTCCCGAAGCCATAAAAGCTCCCATAATAGATTTGGAAAAATTGGAAAACAGCGATGAAGATTATATCTATCGTATGAAAGCCACTTCTTCCGAACCCAGAGACTACGCCGGAGAAAATGCAACAACATTCCTGACTGATATTACCAATAGCCTGATATTGGGAGACATAAATTCCAGAAATGCTCTATCGGTCGGTACCATTCTCAAGCATAAAGAGTTCGAGTCTGATTACAACCATTCTTCACAATATTCTTTTGCCTCCAGCGAACAACTATTTACAGCGGAGCGTTGGTACTTTTCGTTTTTCTATACCTTAGAGAAATATAAATACAGATACCTTACGCAGGAATTTGAAAATGATGTAACCAGTTTGGCAGCAGAAGATATCATAAACAAATATGGCACACACCTTTTAGTGGATGTCGGTATAGGAGCACGATTCAGAGGACTTTACCGGACAGCAGTACCTACAGCGACATCAGCTACCAGCACCACAAAAATCACCTTACTCAGCGCTTTGGAAAAAATAGGCCAGCAAGGTCTCTTTACCGGAAGCGGTGCCGGCGGATGGGAAGAAGAAGTGGCACAAAGCATAGGAGGTCAGCTTATACTGGAATTCTATGGAGGAAATACAAGTTTATTGACTTCACAACCGATAACCGATGGCTTTAATGCCTGGTGGAACTCGTTCAATGAAGAGAATTATACTTTGACGAAAATCACTCAAAATAAAGTCCTTCCTATTTATGAACTAATAGCGGATGCCACCAAAAAAGAGCAAGTGAAAGATGCGATAGAAAAATATATATCCAACCAAAAGTTATCGTTAGTTTCTACCACTCCGTTACTTCAGGCCTGGAATGGCAAAAATCACACATACGACACATCTTACTTAGATATTGCAATGCACTCCAACAAAAAATATGAAGGAGCCATCTGTTCCATCTACAAACAACAAATCACGAGTACCGTACCGTTGTATTTATATAGTAACGGAAAAAAGCAACGTCTATCTGTAGAGCTATTGCCAGCCGACACCGAATGGCAACTGGAAAAAGAATTAGGATATGTATACGCTTCGCCCGTAGAAGGAGCCATCCCGCTATACGAAGCCGAAAATAAGAACGATTATTGTTATACTACAGAAGACAAGCAGGAATATGGCACAAAAGGGAGTTGGAAGCAAAAAGGCATTGTATGTTACACAATGCCCCTATAATATAGGATTGCCTGCCAAGTTGAAGCAATTATCAGGATAGGTTCAACTCATACACCGGAGATATCAGCTGCTCCCAACCGACTCTTAAAAGCAGACGGCAATTCCGGCATGGCCCCACTCTGTGTACAAACATAGGCGGAGACTTCCACTGCCAGTTTATGCGCTTCGGGAACAGGTTTCCCACTAAGTATAGCCGATGTAAAAGCAGCAGTAAAAGAATCACCTGCCCCCACAGTATCGGCAACAGGAACTTTCGGTGTATCCTGATAAGATACTACACCCGGAGTAAATACATAACTGCCATTGGTTCCACAAGTCAGAATCAGCATCTTCAGATTATATTTAGCCAAAAGTATCCAGCATTTATCCTGTAAATCAATACCCGGATAACCGAAGATACGGCTGATAGTAACCAGTTCCTCATCATTTATTTTAAGTATGTTGCAGCGGCGCATAGATTCGCAGAGTATTTCTTTCGTATAGAATCCCTGACGAAGATTGATATCGAAAATCTTGATCTGATCTTCTCCATCAGGCATGGTGTCCAGAAAACGTTGAATAGTAGCACGACTCACGGGACTGCGCTGAGCCAGCGAACCGAAACAAACAGCACGGGTGGAAAGGGCCAGACGTTTCAAATCATCCGTAAAAGGAATATTATCCCAAGCCACCCCCTCTTTAATCTCATAACAGGGAACCCCCACAGCATCAAGAGTAACCTGTACCGTACCGGTAGGATAATCCACTTGCTCGATCTCACAAGTCAGTTTCTTTTGAGCAAAAACATCCAATATTTCCTGTCCGTCAGCATCACGTCCCACTGCACTCACTACACGGCTATCAAAACCAAACTGTGATACATGATAAGCGAAATTGGCAGGCGCACCACCTATTTTCTTTCCTTCGGGCAGCACATCCCAGAGTGCTTCACCCATTCCTACGATGATTTTATTCATGACACTAAATTTAATTACAAATTATAAATTACAATTAGACATTAGGTTATTTCTTTATCTTCAAAGTATAGTACAGCAAATAAAGTACTCCGACAGTCATCACGGCTACTGCACCGCTTTGTCCTATGGCATCACTTGCCAATCCCATTGCCAACGGAAAAACAGTTCCACCAAAAAGTCCCATTATCATCAGACCGGAAACTTCATTCTTCTTGCCGGGCATATACAGCAACGCCTGTGAGAAGACAATCGAAAAGATATTCGAGTTTCCGTAACCTATCAACGCAATGCAAATATAAATAGATGTTTTTGAATGGAAAGCAAAAAGTCCAATCATTGCCAGTAACATCATAAAACTACTGATAGCAAAGAACGATTTAGCATTCATCCTCCTCAAAATAAAAGAACCTGTGAAGCAGCCTGCCGTACGGAAAATGAAGTAGAGACTGGTAGCAAACGCAGCGTCATCCAATCCCATCCCCAAACGCTCCATTAGAATCTTAGGAGCAGTAGTATTCGTACCTACATCGATTCCTACATGGCACATGATACCGATGAAAGAAAGCAAAACAAACGGTTTACCCAATAAAGCCAAACACTCACCGAACGTAGAAGGTTTTCCTTCCTCTTTCTCCTCGGCAATCTGTGTCTGTCCCAACAATAAAACGGCTATCACAGCTATCACCATATAAATAGGAAACAGCACACGCCAACCCAAACCAAACGACGGAATGGCCTGTGTAGCTCCCCACATTGCAATGTAAGGTGCAAGAAACGAAGCAATCGCCTTTACAAATTGTCCGAAGGTAAGGCTACTTGCCAGCCGGTCACCTCTCACGATGTTGGAAAGCAGCGGATTCAGTGAAGTCTGCATCAATGCATTGCCGATACCTAATAAAGAGAAAGAAAGCAGCATCAACGTATAGCTATCACCAAAAACAGGCAATAACAACGAAGCAAAGGTCACAACCAAACTAAGGAGTACCGTCTTTTTTTGTCCGATACGGCTCATCAACATACCTGTCGGCACAGAGAAGATCAGGAACCAGAAGAAAACCAGCGAAGGGAAGATGTTAGCTTGAGAGTCAGTCAGACCCAAATCTGCTTTTACATAGTTGGAGGCGATGCCTACCAGATCCACAAATCCCATAGCGAAAAAGCAGAGCATCACAGGGATCAGCTTGGATAACGAAGAATTAGATTTCATTGTTGTATGGTATTAATTTAAGTATTTCTTGCTCGGAAAAGCACGTTGCAAAGGAAGCGAATATCAGAACAACAGGATAACAATCTTGTTACAAAGAGTGGCAATTATGATACAAGAATGTTTTTTAAGCGCATTTCAAGGGCATTATTTCTCTTTTTAGCTACATTTGTGGAAAATTATCCAAAGAAACTTTTTAAACAACAATATGGAAACACTCTTTAATGGACGACTCAGCATTGAAGTTTCTGCACATGGAGCAGAGCTATGCAGTATTTTTTCTAATGGAAAAGAATATCTATGGCAGGCAGATCCTGCATTCTGGAAACGCCATTCGCCGGTACTCTTCCCGATTGTAGGAAGCGTATGGGAGAATGAATATCGAAACGAAGGCACCACCTATGTCCTCACTCAGCATGGATTTGCCCGCGACATGGAGTTCACACTGATATCCGAGGAAAACGATGAAGTCCGCTACCAGCTTGTCAGCAACGAAGAAACACTCAAGAAATATCCTTTCCCATTCCGTCTCACCATCGGCTATCGCATCCGCGAGAAGAAGGTCGATGTCATGTGGGAAGTAGAGAATACCGGGGAGAAGGAAATGCACTTCCAGATTGGTGCACATCCGGCATTCTACTATCCGGATTTCGATGCCGAAACGCAAGAACGGGGGTTCTTCGGTTTCAATAAGAAAAGCGGACTGAAATACATACTTATTTCTGAAAAAGGATGTGCCGACCCGGACACCCAATATCCTCTGAAACTGACAAACGACTTGTTGCCATTGGACACACATACATTTGACAAAGATGCACTTATATTGGAGGGAAGCCAGGTACGGCGGGTTACTCTATATAATAAGGAGAAAGCTCCTTATCTTAGCCTCCATTTTGATGCGCCTGTTGTTGGACTGTGGTCGCCACCTGCCAAGAATGCCCCGTTTGTCTGTATTGAACCATGGTACGGTCGTTGCGACAAAGCACATTATACAGGAGAGTATAAAGATAAGGATTGGGTACAGCATCTGCAACCCGAAGAGGTATTCAAAGGAAAATATACCATTGAAATAGAAGAATAAAGGAGAAGCCGTACCTGGTCCGTATCTGGTCCAAACGCTTAGGTACGGACCAGCTACGGAGCGGGTACGGCTTTGATAAAATTCGGGTACAGAAAAGGAGGAAATATAGACCAATCTTATTTCAACTTATAAATCTTGAATGAACTTACCACATAGCTACCGCCTTTGGCATAGAAGCTGATACGGTTGTAAGGTTCCGAAGGAAACACAAGGTTTGTCATTGCGAAACGTCCGTCATCGCCAAACACTTCAATACTTGATTTATCAACGAAAAGACGCAGCGTCATTTCCGAATTGCCTTCTATCGGAGCAAGAGTCAGCACCGGAAAGTCCGAACTGAATGATACGACTCCGCTCTTACTACGATCCATCGCAAACTTCTTCTCTACCAGATTATAGTAAATATCCACTTCTTCTCCTTTTGAATTGAAAAGTTGGAAGCCAATGACTTCTGCATTTCTGTTCTTAATCGTCATTTCAATTTCATACGTACCTGTATTATCCGAAAGCAGTTTGTCCATATTATAAGTACGGTCCACCTTGAAGGAATGCTTCTTTTCTTCTTTTCCACGCAGTTTCAGCAGTTCTCGCGAAGGGGAAGATTTCAGATAAGTTTCACCCGCCGAAGTATAGAGGCTCAGGTCACGAGGAACAGAGTTACCACTGCGATACTGAGTAGTAGGTACATTGTTGGCATATTGCCAGTTGCTCATCCATGCCAGCGCTATATGGCGTCCTTCGGGCGCATTACTCCAAGTCACGGTAGCATAGTGATCTTTTCCCCAGTCCATCCACTTGGTGTTTTTCGGTGATTCATTCACAAACTTCTTTCCATCGAAGGTACCTACAAAGTATTGAGTGGCACTTCCACCGAAAGGTCCGCCGGGATTAATATTACAGATTAGAACCCATTTCTTCAGTTCCGTACCTTCAATAGGCAGTTCTATCAGGTCGGGACATTCCCATACACCACCATGCCCCCCCTGACCTTCACCAAAACTACTTTCATAAGCCCAGTCCTTCAGATTAGCTGAAGAGTAGATTTGCATTTCCTGACCTACGGCAAGAATCATGATCCATTTATCGGTAGCGTCATGCCAGAAAACTTTCGGATCACGGAAATCACGTTGGGTAGAAGTCAGTATAGGATTACGCGCATACTTCTTGAATGTCTTTCCGTTGTCCAGACTGTAAGCCATACTCTGTACCTGGCGATCGCTGGCCGAAGTATAGAAAGCTATGATCGCACCGGCACCAAAGCCTGCCGTATTATCCTTATCAACCACACAGGAACCACTGAAGATAGTTCCCAACGCATCGGGCGCAATGGCTATCGGCTGATGTTCCCAATTCACCAGGTCTGTACTGGTGGCATGTCCCCAATGCATATTTCCCCACATAGAACCGTAAGGATTGTATTGATAAAACAAATGATAAACACCATCTTTATATACCATACCGTTCGGATCATTCATCCAGCCATATTGAGGAGTGAAGTGATAAAGCGGACGGAAACTCTCGCGATTGGATGTATCAAACTCATTGGAAAGTTTCATTTCATCCCAGCAAATAGCCGTATCGGGTATCAACTGGAAGTTGAAAGAAAGTGATTTATTATCAAATCCGGAGAGATCTACCGGAACAAAATAGTCTACCTTATTTATAGCCAGACGAACATTCATATTGCGCACTACGTCATTATCGGCTATCATATATAGCTTTGCCTCCGGAGCAGCCTCTTCCACGGGAAGCAACAGAAATTTCTTCTGGTTCTCAATCTGGACAATGCTCTGTCCGTCACCTAAATGTTTAATCACGAAAGGAGTATTAATAGCCTGACACGAAAAGACAGACCAGATTGTACCTATTATAAAGGTAAGGGTCCATCGCACAGTCAACAAATTGTTTTTTAAATTCATGATGTTTTTGGGTATTACATTTAATTAATAATGGGTTGCTCGGGAAAGCACTTTGCAAAGGAAGCGAATAAAACAGAAATAGCCTGCCATTTATGTTTCATAAGCTGGCAAATATGATACCTGCCCTTTATTTTGTTACAAATATACCAGCTTATGAAACATAAATTACAGCATATTTTCACTTAATTCCCTTTCTTTGCAACATCAAAACATCACTCGGGAAAGCATGTTTTGAGAGGTAATCCACAGCGATTACAAAATGAAAAGCATATTAATTAAAATCTAAAAACATGGAAGGCATAAAAAGATCACTTCTATTTGCACTCTTTCTTATAATGTGTACACTAGTTCAGGCCCAACGCCTGACGGTACAAGGAAAAGTGGTTTCCAAGACTGACGGAGAATCCATTATCGGTGCAACTGTCATAGAAACCAACCAGACAAGTAACGGCACCATAACCGACATCGACGGTAACTTTACATTGTCTGTACCACAAGGCGCAGAACTCTCCATTTCGTATATCGGATTCAAGACTGTGAATGTGAAAGCTCAAGCTACACTGAATATCGTTCTGGAAGAAGAATCGGAATTGCTACAGGAAGTCGTAGTCACAGGTTATACTACTCAACGCAAGGCCGACCTGACCGGAGCCATCTCCGTAGTCAGCATAGACGAGATTGCCAAGCAAAACGAAAACAACCCGATCAAAGCATTACAGGGACGCGTCCCCGGTATGAACATCACAGCCGACGGTAATCCCAGTGGAAACGCCACTGTACGTATTCGCGGTGTCGGGACTTTGAACAATAACGATCCTCTTTATATTATTGACGGTGTGCCTACCAAATCGGGCATGCACGAACTGAACGGCAATGATATCGAATCTATCCAGGTATTGAAGGATGCGGCTTCTGCCTCTATCTATGGTTCACGCGCTGCAAACGGTGTCATCATCATCACTACGAAGAAAGGTAAAGAAGGACAGATAAAGATTAACTTCGATGCTTCTATCGCCGCTTCCATGTATACCAATAAGATGGAAGTACTGAATGCGGAAGAATATGGCCGTGCTATGTGGCAAGCTTACGTAAACGAAGGACAGGATCCCAACACCAACGCACTGGGTTATAAGTATAGCTGGGGATATGACGCAAACGGTTATCCTCAACTGAGCAACATCAGCATGTCCAAGTATCTGGATTCTGCCAATACGGTTCCGGCTGCCGACACCGACTGGTTCGATGAAACAACCCGTACAGGTATTATCCAGCAGTACAATGTATCAGTAAGCAATGGTTCTGAAAAGGGGTCATCTTTCTTCTCCCTGGGCTATTATAAGAATATAGGTATCATCAAGGACAGTGACTTCGAACGTTTCTCTGCCCGCATAAATTCTGATTATAATCTGATTGGCAAATTCCTGACCATAGGAGAGCACTTCACACTGAACCGCACTTCGGAGGTGCAGGCACCGGGTGGATTCTTGCAAAATGTATTGCAATTCAATCCCTCATTGCCCGTTTACGACATCAATGGAGAATATGCAGGTCCGGTAGGCGGATATCCCGACCGTGAGAACCCGGTAGCGAGACTGGACCGTAACTCTGATAATCGCTATACTTACTGGCGTATGTTTGGTGATGCTTACATCAACCTCAACCCCTTCAAAGGATTCAATGTCCGCTCCACCTTCGGATTGGATTATGCACAGAAATCACAACGCATCTTCACCTACCCCATCACCGAAGGCAATGTGGCAAATGATAAGAATGCCGTAGAAGCCAAGCAGGAACACTGGACGAAATGGATGTGGAATGCCATCGCTACCTACAATCTGGAAATCGGCAAACATCGTGGAGACGCCATGGTGGGTATGGAGCTGAACCGTGAAGATGATATCAATTTTTCGGGTTATAAAGAAGATTATTCTATTCTGACACCCGACTATATGTGGCCGAATGCGGGTTCCGGTACGGCTCAGGCTTACGGCTCGGGCGAAGGCTATTCACTGGTTTCTTTCTTCGGAAAACTGAATTATACATATGATGATAAATACCTACTCTCGATGACAGTACGCCGTGACGGTTCTTCACGTTTCGGTAAAAATAACCGCTATGCCACATTCCCTTCCTTCTCACTGGGATGGCGCTTGAACCGTGAAAAGTTCATGCAAAACCTCAGTTGGATTGACGATCTGAAAGTCCGCGGTTCATGGGGACAGACCGGTAACCAGGAAATCTCGAACATTGCCCGCTATACAATTTATGTTCCCAACTACGGTGTAACGGAATCAGGCGGTCAGAGCTATGGTACTTCCTACGACATTGCCGGAACCAATGGCGGCAGCATCCTTCAATCCGGATTCAAACGTAATCAGATCGGTAATGATAACATCAAATGGGAAACAACTACACAAACGAACCTCGGCCTCGATTTCTCACTGTTTAAACAATCTCTTTACGGTTCATTCGACTGGTTCTACAAAAAGACAACGGATATTCTGGTACAGATGGCAGGTATCGCCGCTATGGGCGAAGGAAGCAGTCAATGGATCAATGCGGGAGAAATGAAAAATGTGGGTGTTGAATTGAATCTCGGTTATCGCAATCAAACGAGATTCGGACTGAAATATGACCTGAATGCCAACATATCCACCTACCGGAATGAAATCACGAAGCTGCCAACTACAGTAGCAGCCAACGGCACTTTCGGTGGTAACGGTGTACAAAGCGTAATCGGTCACGCCAATGGTTCGCAGGTGGGTTATGTAGCTGACGGTATCTTCAAATCACAGGAAGAGATTGATAACCATGCCACTCAAGAAGGCGCCGGGATAGGCCGTATCCGCTGGCGTGACTTGGACGGTAACGGTATCATCAATGAGAAAGACCAGCAATGGATTTACAATCCGACTCCGGACTTCAGCTATGGTCTGAACATCTACCTTGAATACAAGAATTTTGACCTCACCATGTTCTGGCAAGGTGTTCAGGGAGTAGATGTTATCAGCGACCTGAAGAAAGAAACCGACCTTTGGAGTGGACTCAATATCGGTTTCCTGAACAAAGGTAAGCGAGTACTCGATGCATGGTCACCCACCAATCCGAACTCTACCATTCCTGCATTGTCACGCAGCGATACGAACAATGAGAAACGTGTTTCCACTTACTTTGTTGAGAATGGTTCGTTCCTGAAGTTACGCAATATACAGTTGGGATACAACGTTCCGAAAAACTTTGCCCAGAAGATGAAGATGGAGCGCCTGCGCTTCTATCTGAGCGCACAGAACGTATTCACCATCAAGAGTAAGGAGTTCACCGGAGTAGATCCTGAGAATGCCAACTATGGTTACCCCATCCCGATGAATATAACTTTCGGTATTAATGTAGGCTTTTAACAATAAAATCAGTTACTTATGAAAAAGTTAATATATACAGCAGTCTTAGGTCTTTCACTGATGTGCGGCAGTTGCACCGACTTTCTGGAAGATCAGCTCCCCCAGGGAACCATCAGCGATGAACAGCTGAAGAACCCGGCATACATCGACAATCTGGTAATCTCTGCTTATGCAGTATGGATTACTGCCGAAGATATCAATTCTTCCTTCTCCATGTGGAACTATGACGTACGTTCGGATGACGCTTACAAAGGCGGAAACGGTACGGAAGACGGTGATGTATTCCACTCACTGGACATCTCACAAGGTATCATGACTACGGCATGGAACATCAGCGATATGTGGCAGCGCCTCTACAACTGTATCTCACGCGTCAATACAGCTTTGCAACTATTGGAACAAGTGGATGAAAGTACTTATTCACTAAAGCAGCAGCGAATTGCTGAAATGAGATTCCTCCGTGCACATGGTCACTTCTTGCTGAAACGCCTGTACAAGAAGATCCCGTTTGCCAACGATGCCAACTTGTCACCGGAAGAATATAACTATCTCTCCAACACCACTTACAACAATGACGAAGGCTGGCAACAGATTGCAGATGACTTCCAGTTTGCTTATGATAACCTTCCCGTGAAGCAGGCAGACAAAGGTCGCCCCGCCAAAGCCGCAGCAGCCGCCTATCTGGCAAAGACTTATCTGTACAAAGCTTATCATCAGGATAATGCAGACAGCCATGAAGTGACAAGCCTCAGCACGGAAGACCTGGTGAAAGTAGTACAATACACAGACAATGCCATTATGTCGGCAGGCGGCTACGGGCTGGAATCAGATTTTCACAATAACTTCCGTCCGGAACCTCAATATGAAAATGGCGTGGAATCTTTGTGGGCCATGCAATACTCCATGAACGACGGTACCAACAACGGTAACTGCAACTGGTCTTATGGTCTGATCGTTCCCAACATTCCGGGAGTTACCGATGGTGGTTGCGACTTCTACAAACCGAGCCAGAATCTGGTAAATGCATTCAAAACAGATGCCAACGGACACCCGCTGCTGGATTCCTTTAACAACACCGATTACAATTCGCAATCCGATTATGCTGACCCACGCCTCTTCCTGACGGTAGGTATGCCGGGATTCCCTTATGAATTCAATAAGAACTACATGATGGACCAGTCGACTACCTGGAGCCGCAGCAACGGACTTTACGGATATTACGTGACCTTGAAGCAGAATGTGGATCCGGATGGCGATTACCTGATAAAGGGTGCCTGGTGGGGTTCTCCGATGAACCGCATCGTACTGCGCTACTCGGATGTATTGTTGATGCGTGCCGAAGCACTGATCCAACTGAACGACGGACGTATAGCTGAAGCTATCAGCCTGATTAACGAAGTACGTAACCGTGCTAAACAAAGTACAGCCATGATTGCCGACTACGAAATGGAATATGGCGTACGTTTCAACATTCAGCCTTATACGGGAAGCTACTCACAGGCAGATGCCTTGAAATTGTTGAAGTTTGAACGTCGTGTAGAGCTGGCTCTGGAATCAGAGCGCTTCTTTGACCTGGTAAGATGGGGCGAAGCTGCCGAAGTACTGAATAAGTTCTATGCCGAGGAAGCTGCCGACTGCACCATCTACACGAATGCCTCGTTCACTAAGAATAAAAATGAATATCTGCCTATCCCGTTTGCACAGATGAGTGCCAGCAACGGAAACTATACGCAGAATTGTGGTAACTGGTAACCTTATAAAAAAGAAGAACATTATGAAATCAATACTGAATAAACTAAATCTGCTTGTACTGGGAACTGTCCTGTTGTTAACATTCCCGGGATGTAGCGATGATAATACTTCCGACCTGAAACTGGACGGAGACACATGGCTCACCGCCCTTGAACTGAATGATACCTATACGGGGGTGATAGACCGGACCAATAAGACCGTAACTGTGGCAGTGCCCGAAGTATACGACACTAACGCAATGAAAGTTACCGGTATCGAAGTATCCGAAGGTGCCGAGGCCTCTGTTAAGGCAGGCGATGTACTGAACTTCTCATTCCCCCAAGTGATAAAAGTGACTAACGGAAACGTATTCCTGGACTACACCGTCAACATCAAGCATGATGAAGCGCGGATACTCTCCTTCAAACTGAATGACGCTTATGCCGGAGTTATCGACCAGACTAAACATACCATCACCGTACGTGTGCCGAGTTCAGTCAATATCAAAAACATGGTTCCGATCATTACAACTTCGGCAGGAGCCACCGTAATGCCGGCATCCGGCCAAGCTATTGACTTCAGCAATCCTGTAGAATTCACCGTTTCATATAACACCGCATCTGCCGTTTATACGGTAACGGTTATCCCGACCGATGCACCGAGTGCCGTATATGTGGGTCTGGCAGCTACACTGAACGAACTGAATCCGGAAGAAAAGGAAGCGGCAACCTGGATGCTGAACAATATTGCCAATTCGCAGTATATCTCATTCGAAGATGTGCAGGCAGGAAGAGTAGACCTGAGCGAATGTGAAATCATGTGGTGGCATCTGCATATAGACGGCGGCATCGACAACATGGATAAGTTTGAAAAGGCAGCGCCTGCAGCAATCAACGCATTGGTGAAGATGAAAGACCTTTATAACAATGGCATGAACCTGCTGCTTACCCGCTATGCTACTTATTATGCCGCCAAACTGGGTGCTACCCTGGACGGCAACAACCCGAACAACTGTTGGGGACAATCGGAAGAATCCGGTGAAATAGTGGGTGGTGCATGGAACTTCTTTATCCAAGGACACGAGTCGCACGCCCTCTACCAGAACCTGGTGATGAACAGCGGTGAAACAGATAAGGTCTATACCTTCGATACCGGTTACCGAACCACCAACAGTACGGCACAATGGCACATCGGTTCCGACTGGGGCGGCTATGCTACGAATGAAGTATGGCGTACCAATCATGGCGGTGTTGACCTGGGTTATGGTGGCGATGGTGCTATCGTGGCATGGGAATATCTGCCTGAAGACTCTCGCGGAGGTATCGTATGTATCGGCTCAGGATGTTACGACTGGTATGCTTACGGCATAGATGCTTCAGCAGACAAGTATCATGGCAATGTAGCCAAACTGACAGAGAATGCAATTGACTATTTAACGGGTAAATAAAACTAATATATGAAAACAATGATATATTCACTCACATTGGCTGCTCTGATGATCACTTCTTTCAGCAGCTGTAGCGATGACAATGATCCGGTTTTAATTCAGAAAGACTGGGACGGAACCACCACTTATTTTGCTTCGGCAGATGCCATGAAGTTCGATACATACTACAAGCCATCTGTTGGTTATGTAGGCGATCCGATGCCTTTCTATGATCCGCAGGCAAAAGATTTCAAGATTATGTATCTACAGGAATACCGTCCGAACCAAGCAGGCACTTACCACCCGATATGGGCGGTAAGTACTCAGGACGCCGCTTCATACACATCTATGGGTGAACTGATTTCTTGCGGAGGATTGTCGGAGCAGGATGCCGCTATCGGAACGGGTAGTACTATTTATAATCCTTCGGATAAATTGTACTATACCTTCTACACAGGTAACAAATATCAGCCTACTTCTTCCGAGAACGGTCAGGTAGTGATGTATGCCACCTCACCCGACTTCAAGACCTGGACCAAGAATCGCACTTTTTATCTGAAGGGTGACACTGACGGGTACAGCAAGAATGATTTCCGCGACCCCTTCGTTTTTGAAGGTGAAGATGGAAAATACCACATGCTTGTTTCCACTACTAAAAGCGGCAAAGGTGTACTGGCCGAATATACTTCTACAGATATGAAGGCCTGGGAACATGCAGGTGTATTCATGACCATGATGTGGGATCGCTTTTATGAATGTCCCGATGTCTTCAAAATGGGAGACTGGTGGTATCTGGTCTACTCGGAGATGCATGCAGCCGTACGCAAAGTTCAATATTTCAAGGGACGTACACTGGAAGAACTGAAAGCAACCACCGCCAACGATGCCGGTATCTGGCCCGACAACCACGAAGGTTTCCTTGACTCACGTGGCTTCTATGCAGGCAAGACGGCTTCGGACGGAACTAACCGCTACATCTGGGGATGGTGCCCCACCCGCTCGGGCAATGACAATACTGCCGTAGGAGCTTCTCCGAACGAACCGGAATGGGCAGGAAGCCTGGTTGCACACAAAGTAGTTCAGCATGCAGATGGCACTTTGACTTTAGGCTTAGTAGAAGGTATCAGCCAGAAATATGCCACCGCCTCTACTGTAAAAGTGATGGAAAAGAGTAGCGGAGTATCAGAAAGCAACGGTAACTATACTCTGACGGATAATGCTTATATCCTATTCAATCGCTTAAATGTAAACAACAAGATTTCGTTTACCGTAAAGACGGCAGGCGATGCAGATAGATTCGGTATCTCTCTGGTACGCGGTACGGACTCCAAAAAGTATTATACCATTGTAGTGAATCCGGAAGACAACAATAACAAGCGAAAGATAAACTTCGAAGAAGAAGGTGAAGAAGGTAAAGGATTCATCGACGGAATAGACGGGTATCTGTTCGACAGACCTGCTGATAATACTTATCATGTAACTATCTGTACGGACAACTCTGTCTGCGTGGTTTATATCAATGATAATGTGGCTTATACAAACCGCATATATGGTATGCAGAAGAATCCATGGTCTATTAATAGTTATTCGGGAACGGTGGAAGTCAGCGCTGTGAAGGTTAGCTATTACTGAGTTAATTCACCACAGAGTAACACATACCACGTAACCATCTGTGTGACAACGCACTTGGTGTTCCATCACGATCAGTCGTAATGAAACACGAGTTCAGTCCTAGTGGGAGGTACCTTCAGTCCTAGTGGGAAGTGCCTTCAGTCCTAGTGGGAAATACCCTCAGTTTAATATAGTGAACGAATCATTGGATTGTTCACATCAGACTTACTAAAGTTTGTAGGCCAACAAAGATTAAGAATAAAAAAACGCATTGCCAGATAATGATTGCCACTTTATAGCAATCATTATTTGGCAATGCGTTTACAATCTTTTGATTAATCACTGAAAGTCATACTTCGCCGCACATGCATAACCTTCTTCATACAAATCAGTCAATTTCCTGATATCCCGTTCGATACGGTCGACTGTTACAGGTTTCTGCGGACGGATTACAGTAATCTCTCCTGCCGCTTCCATACGTTCCACCATTTCCAACTGCTCGTTGTACACACGGCAACGACGGCTTAAAGCCTCACGCACTTTCGGGTATTTACGGTACAGGAAAGAAGGTATATGTATGTCCTTTGCTTCTTTACGATAACCATGATTACGGGTAAGCACTACCACATTATAGGTAAATCCCTCACTCCTGGCACGCATCAGCGGAATACTGTCGACAATACCTCCGTCAAGCATCGGCTCATTATCCACATAAGCAATAGGGCAGACAAAAGGCAGGCTGCTTGAAGCACGCACAATGTCAATCACACGATGCTTGTCCCGTTTCTCCTCAAAATAGTTAGCCTCACCCGTCACACAATTTGTAGTCACCATTTCATAGCGCTCCGGACAAGAGAAATACGCTTCATAATCATAAGGAAGAATGTGTTCGGGAAATTCCTGGAACAGCAGATCGAAGTCCATAATATTACGTTTCTTCAACAAATATTTCAACCCGATATACTGATATTTCTCCAGTAAGTCAATGTTACTGTACTTGGCACGTCCGCGCTGGCCGGACATATAAGAAAGTCCATTACATGCTCCGGCACTGACTCCGATAGTATAGGGGAAGCGGATGCCACGGTCCATAAAGCTGTCCAGCACGCCACAAGTGAAGACACCACGCATGCCGCCGCCTTCAAGAACCAATCCTGTCTGGGGTTTGATATGTATCTTTTTCTCCATAATTATCTGATAAAACGCTCCAAAGATAGCTTTTGTTTCCGAAATCTCCCTATCTTTGTGCCAGTAACAATCATTTAATATCAATTTAATTATGATGAAAAAGTCAATACTTATTGCCACTTTAGGCTTATTGAGTTTCAATGTGTCAGCACAGGACACTCCGAAAGCGGAAGAAGGCTTCATCTTCACAACCGTTAAAGAAAACCCGATTACTTCCGTTAAAAACCAAAACCGTTCCAGCACATGCTGGAGTTTTTCGGCTCTTGGTTTCCTTGAAAGCGAATTGCTGCGTATGGGCAAAGGCGAATATGATTTATCAGAAATGTTTGTGGTGCACCACACCATGATGGACCGCGGCGTGAACTACGTACGCTATCACGGTGACAGTTCTTTCTCACCCGGTGGAAGCTTCTACGACATCATGTTCTGCCTGAGAAACTACGGTCTTGTTCCGCAGGAAGCTATGCCGGGCATCATGTACGGTGACACATTGCCGGTACACAACGAGTTGGATGCCGTGGCCGGTGCTTACGTAAACGCTATTGCCAAAGGCAAACTGACCAAACTGACTCCGGTATGGAAGAAAGGCCTTTGCTCTATCTATGATACTTACCTCGGCAAGTGTCCCGAAAACTTCACTTACAAAGGAAAAGAATATACTCCGAAGACATTTGCCGAATCCCTCGGAATCAATCCGGACGATTACATATCTCTGACTTCATTTACCCACCATCCATTCTACACTCAGATGAACATCGAAATTCAGGACAACTGGCGCAACGGCCTTTCTTATAACCTGCCTTTGATGGAATTCATGTCTGTTATCGACAATGCCGTTAACAACGGTTACACTGTAGCTTGGGGTAGCGACGTCAGCGAAAGCGGTTTCACTCGTGACGGCATAGCCGTTATGCCCGATGCGGATCGTGGTGCCGAACTCACCGGTTCCGACATGGCACGCTGGACAGGTCTTACTGCCGCCGACAAACGCAAAGAACTGACTTCCCGTCCATTACCGGAAATCACCGTAACTCAGGAAATGCGCCAAACAGCATTCGACAATTGGGAAACTACTGATGACCACGGTATGCTTATCTACGGTATAGCCAAAGACCAGAACGGTAAGGAATACTACATGGTAAAGAACTCCTGGGGTACCAACAACAAATACAAAGGTACTTGGTATGCTTCTAAACCTTTCGTTGCTTACAAAACTATCAATATCCTGGTACACAAAGATGCAGTGCCCAAAGCATTGCTGAAGAAGCTGGGAGTTAAATAAGTGATTAGTGGTGAGTGATTAGTGCTGTGCTGTCATTGCCGCATGGTACTAATCACTTATCACTCACTACTAATCACTATTTCATCATCCTACTGTTAATATATTCCGTAAACTGATCCTTATAATTCTCTCCTACCGGAATATAGGTCTCTCCAAAAACGATGCGCAGGCGAGAAACTTCCGTTATCTTTTTCAAATTGACAATATAAGAACGATGTACCCGCATAAACTGAGAGGGGGGCAAAGTTTCTTCCAGACGCTTCATGCTGAGTAAAGGCATAATGGGCTTAGCCTCTCCTTCTACAAAGATACGTACGTATTCGCTCATTCCCTCAATATATTTAATATCTGCCAAGTTGATACGCGTAACGCGATAATCACTCTTCACAAACAGAGTACCGTCATTGAAAGAAAGTTCGGACGGAGTTGACGGTGGAGCAACTGTTCCATGACCTTTGGTGCGGAATTCCCACCATTTATACGCTTTGTCCACCGCCTTCAGGAAGTCTTGAAAGCCAAACGGTTTCAGCAGATAATCCAGTGCATCTACTTTGAAGCCTTCGACGGCATACTCCGAATAAGCTGTTGTGAAGATAACCAACGGCTTTTCCGTCAGGGAACGCACAAAGTCCATCCCATTCAGGTCGGGCATATTGATATCAACAAACATCAGATCAATCTTCTGTGCGGAAAGAACACTCATAGCATCGAAAGCGTCTTGGCAGGAAGCTACAAGATTCAGAAAAGGTACACGGGAGATATATCCCGTCAGTTGGGTAAGAGCCAACGGCTCATCATCAATAGCTATACAATTTATCATAATATACCTCCATTCTGTATTAACTCACCGGCACAAGCAACTGCACATCAAAGCAATCGGCCGTATCATCAATAGATAGTTTATAACGCTCACCGAACAACAGACGCAAACGCTTACGGATATTATCAAGACCGATACCGTGGTGCTGATCTTCGGACCTATAATAATTACTGTTGGAACAAACGAAATGAATTTCCTCTCCCACCACCTGCAAACAGACTGATACGAATGAAGCATGCTGATAACTGACACCATGCTTAAAAGCATTCTCTACAAACGAAACGAACAATAGGGGTGGTACTTGTACTTCGCCCGTATCCGTAGGAAAAGACACATCTATCCGCACTTTATCCGTATAGCGGATGCGCATCAGCTCTATATAATGATTGAGGAACTGCAACTCCTTGGAAAGCGATATCAAGCGGTTATTCGATTCATAAAGCACATAGCGCATTAACCGTGAAAGTTCGACAATGGTTTGTTTGGCCTTCTCCGTATCAATATCCACCAATGCATGTATATTATTGAGAGTATTCATGAAGAAGTGCGGATTTATCTGGTATTTCAGATAATCCAACTCCGTCTGAAGATTGTTGTGCTCCAGTTCTTTCATAGCCTCCTGATCGCGTACTGACTTAAAAAACAGCTTAACAGCAATGTTGAAACTGAACATAAGCAAAGCTATCAGCATGCGCCCCAGAAAAGGACCACGAAACAGGGGCACAAAGAAAGGCATCTCTTCGAAAGGCGGACGTGGGAAGTCAGAATGCCGAGGATCAGGACGTCCCCCCCGTACAGACGGTATATCCGGCCCCGAAGGCTTACCGGGAGCATCATGCTCTCTCGGCCCGGGCCCTTCCTTTCCCCGGTCGCGCATTCTCTGTTCTATTTGCTGCCGCTTCATGACAGGACGACTGGGAGACACCATATCCACTACCCAGAAAGTGAACGTAGATAATAATATGGCAACTACTACATACACTACCACTTTCTGCTTCAGGAAAAGGAAAGGAGCAAGCACACGATTATTCAATAAGAAAAGGAAAAAGAATGGCAACACATTGAGCCATAAAATAAAAACTCCTTTCCATCGCATCACTTCCACCTTACCCGATAAAAGTTCGAAGAAATTGCTTACCACCGGCACCATCAGTACGATAAGCCACACAGCAATGTAGATCATCATTTCCGGCAGGTAACGTTTATAGGTAGCACGGGCAAACACTTTCTTCATGGTTTGTTTCCTTTTTAGAGATGTCATGGCAAATATAGCCGACTTTCGATTAACTGACAAAAGAAATAGACGAGGAGGAGCTTTTCATCGGCAAAGTTCTCATTACCAATGCCAACCACCTCCGCCACCACCAGGACCTCCGGAAGATACGTTTCCTACCGAAGTCACCATACTGCTGGGCGTAAAAGTCGCTACCTGTGAACCTGTTGTATAGGTGCCACCAACAGTCAGTCCATAGAATTCAGTACCTCCGGTCACCGAACCGCCTGTATAAATCGTATAAGTGGTGCCCGATGCCAACTTCGAACTGCTGAACAACAATGTCATTTGCGAATAAGCACGGGGAATAGTGTAAGACATCACCTGATCAGAACCTTGAATACTCAAAAGCGTACCTTTACTACCCGAACCGCCATAGATAACCGTGCGTTGTGTACAAACGCTGGACGTGGGAGTACTAGTGCCGCCACCGATTCCCAAGATAGTTCCTCCTGTTATCTTAAAAGTATTCTGATCGCAGTCAAATCCTTCCTCGGGAGATGTAGTACCGATAGAGACAATCGTACCACCGGTAATAGTCAGGGTACCGTTAGAATCGACACCATCATTTCCACTGCTGTAACAATAGATATTACCGCCGTTGATAACAATGCTTTTAGAAGCATTCATGCAGTCATCATAAGAATAGACACTGACGTCACCACCATTCACCGTAAGGGTACTTTTACTTTCAATCCCTTCACTTCCTTCACCACCCGGGGTCTTCACCCAGATAGTACCGGAATTGATAGTCAAATTACCGTCTGCTTTAATGCCTTTGGCGGAGGAATCCAGACGATTATAGACATACTGTTTACCGGTAGTAATAATCTTCACCGTACTATTATCGATACTCAGAGTTCCGTCGCAATTAATACCTTTACCGGCAGCACCCGTACTTTTGACTAAAAGAGTAGTACCATTCATCACTAGGTTACCATCACATTTGATACCTGCGGCAGAACTCAGATCATTGTCTTCATAGACCGCAGAGCCTGAAGTCAGCAGAATCAACTGCCCCCCACTGAGCGTGATGTCCGTTTCCGCCTTTACCGCTTTAGAGGCATCACCAGAGATGTCAGCCTTGATAAGTCCGCCTCGTATATCAATGAATCCTTTTTCACAGTCTAACCCATCACCGGATGCTTTCACCTTCAGGATACCACCACCAATAATAATTTTATCATTCGTATGAATTCCATCTTTCACGGCAGAAGCTACGGTAATATTGCTGCCGCTACGCAAACGCACATAGTCGTCACTACAAATACCATGCTTGTAATTACCTGTCACAATCAGTGCACCCGTACCGCTAAAAATAAGTTGTCCTTCACTAAAAAAGCATCCTTTTTCATCTTCGCCCGTTACGGTGGAGTAAGAAGAAGCATCTGCCAGATAGTTCTCCGTTTCCGTCTTCACTTCTACAAAAACACGCTTGCCAGACTGGATATTGATTGCCGCCCCGCTGTCATTAGTCAGCGAAACACCCGCAAGAGTCAGTTTAAACTTCTTATCACTGTATACCTTGAAAGAGCCGTTGGATGCCGAACCACTAAGCACATATTCTACACCTGCTACGGATGCATTTACTGTGACATGTGCTCCGTTTGTGGTTACTGTAACCCCACTCACAGAGCCTGTCACCGTTGCCGAACCATTAGCATATGCTATTTGTATGGAAGAAGCGAATGATGAATTCTCTATAAAGTCATCATATTCGTCATCATTCTTGTCGGTTATGATAGTTTCAGCTATTTCAACATATGAATTATCAGCTATATCTTCCCACGAAACATCAAAGTCAAGTAATGTACCCGAAGCATCCGAACTGCCTGAACTTCCACCGGGGTTCGTTCCCCCATCCGTTCCGTTCTCTCCCCAATCATCAAAAGGACTATCAGCACTACACGCGACACACAAGCAGAAACACACTGCATAAATCCCTATTTTCTGTATTCGTTTCATTTCCATCATTTATTTATGTGACTAATAAATCATTCACTTAAAACTTAAACGTATATCCCGCACCTACTACGTGCCCGTTCGTCTCATCATCATCTGCATGATTCTGATACCGATAGAAAAAATCGAGCGAATTCTTCTTATTGATTTTGTATCCGGTACCCAGTGTCCAGCGAGTTTTATCCAGTGCCCAACTATCGGACATGGAATGATATAATTCACAAGAAGCATAAGGTGCAAAACGAGATTTCTTAATATTCCATTCAGCCTGCAAGCGTGAACGAAGTACATTCTTACCTTTGCCGGTAATTTCCTCATCTGCTTTTTGGGAACCATCGTCCCCATCGTACTTGGAAACAAACTGCGAAGTACGATACGTATACTGGTAACGTTCGCGCAAGGAAAATTCAAAGCGTTGCCAGTTCAACTTACCTGTCAAAGACAAGTACATACGATGACGGGGTGACCAGTAGTCAGAAACATAATTGCCTTTCTTGGTCATCTCTCCCGGACGATGGCTATAAATAAAAGTATATCCGCCATCCGCTTTCAAAAAAGAAGTGATGCGATAAGCCACACCCGCCCCCGCAGACCAGCGTTCAACATTATCCACACCATCACGAGTACGGAATTCACCTTCCACCGAAGCATCAAAGCCCGGGAAGATTTTCTTCTTTACCTCGGCACTGGTCCAAATGCCGAAGTCATCACTTTGGGCATATACTCCTGCAACCATTGTGCAGAGAAAAACAGCCAGTAAGGTTATTCGTCTATTCATTTTCTTCATTCTCCTTCCCTCGGTATCCGTCTTAGTGTATCAATTGTATTTATCTCTTCACTCTCCGGTTCATAATAAACCTTCAGTATCGCTGCATCTCGTAGGAAATCAATATGGCCCACTTCTACTTTCGTGATGCTAAGTCCCGTTCTATTTTCCAGATCCATAATCAATTCTGCCCTACGTTGCGGGGTAATCAATTCAATACGATCATACTGCACCAGCTTGCATGAAATATGTTTCAGCCAACGATTGCTTTCGCATAACCAGATACACAGAATAAATAATAAGTTTGTTGCCGTCAGTTCGGCATAACTCAACTGTACAGACAGAGCGTTGATGACGGAAATAGCTATAATCACAAACAGGTAGGTCATCTCACGCACAGGCATCGACTCTGTCCGGTAGCGAATTATGCCGAAGATAGCAAACAATCCAAGTGCAAACCCTATTTTCAGTTTTACACTGCCCAACAGGAATATCATCAGAAAAATGCTGATACTGATAAGCGTAAATGTGAAGAAGTAATCGCGACGACGGCTCTTCGGGTAATAAAAGAAACGAATAATGGCCACCACCACTACCATGTTGAGAACGAAGCGCAATATCAATTCCATAAATCCAGCCGCATCTATAAGCGGCGTCTCCATAAAGGCTAATTCAGCAAAATCGTTCATATGCTATTTATTAATGTTTCTATATTTCGGGGAATTTCTGCCCTCCTCATTTTACGTACTTTCGGTTTGAAACGATTCTGTTTCAAGTTTTCATCCGTCAGTACACAACCCATGCAATATTTACTAAAACCTGCAGGATGTACATGCAAGCGACTTAATATATCGCGGATGGGCGATGATGTACGCCCGTCTCGCTTTAACTCCACCACAGCAAGACGTGGCAAGGCAGCATAATTCCCGTTCACCAGATTTCGGAAGCAAATATCCGTATCAATAGTAAGCCGTTCCGTCATTGCCCGGTTGACAAGAGTAATGCGCTGAAAACGATTCTCCAACTGTGGAGACAATTGCGGCAGCTTGTACCAGGCATACAAAGACAAGAAGTCATCCACACCTTCAGCAGACAGTTCATCAAGAGCAGTGATGCGTATACGCCGCTTGTCCGTGCGACCTTTATTATTCTTATTTTTGACTTCAAGAAAAGTTAATTGGGAAGCAACATAGGTACGTACCCTGATTTTCTCACGTACCGCCCGTCCGTTTTGATGTGCCCGATACATTGCTTTGTCTACAGTATCCAGATAAACAGTATGATAGACAATGTTCCGTTCTCCCGCCACTTCCTGTACACGATAATCGGCGGCAGCATAATGCAAAAGCACAGCCAGCGTTTCCAAGGGCAGCAGATATTTCGTATCCGTCCTGTTCATCAATCGGATACCACTCATTTCTTCCAGCGTGACAGGACCGAATATATCCAGCATTTCCACTATATCCTTCAATATTTCTTCTGTTATCATACCTGCTTCGTTTCTGCGACAAATGTAACTGCAGGAGTGAAACAAAGAAAATAGATTCAACCAACAAGTGATTTTTAACGATAAACACAATCAAAAACGATGTAGTTCTTCTGCCCTATTTTGCTCAAAACCGTTCTGTATGTGCATTTTTTGCCCGCATTTCTTGTCAGAACGAACAGTTTGACTAATTTTGCACGCTGATAATTAGTTAACCGGATAATTTCAGTAGCTGGACACTATGTACCTCCTACTCCTATTCCCGGCACTGACGCTCCAAAGAAATACTAATACTAATAATTAATAACATGAGTTTGAAAATCGTAGTATTGGCTAAACAAGTTCCCGACACACGTAATGTTGGGAAAGATGCCATGAAAGCCGACGGAACCATTAACCGTGCGGCACTCCCCGCCATCTTCAACCCCGAAGACTTGAACGCTCTTGAGCAAGCCCTCCGACTGAAAGATGCACATCCGGGCTCTACCGTAACCATCCTGACAATGGGACCGGGACGTGCAGCCGAAGTTATTCGTGAAGGAATGTTCCGCGGTGCCGACAACGGCTATCTGTTGACCGACCGTGCTTTTGCAGGTGCAGATACCCTTGCCACTTCGTACGCTCTTGCTACTGCCATCAGGAAGATAGGCGAGTATGACATCATCATCGGCGGACGTCAGGCTATCGACGGTGACACGGCTCAAGTGGGTCCGCAAGTTGCTGAAAAGCTCGGTCTGACACAGATCACTTATGCCGAAGAAATTCTGAATGTGGAGAAAACTACCGGACGTGTTGTCGTGAAACGTCACATTGACGGTGGTGTGGAAACTGTAGAAGGCCCTCTGCCCATCGTTATCACTGTGAACGGAAGTGCAGCTCCCTGCCGCCCACGCAACGCTAAGTTGGTACAGAAGTACAAACGTGCTCTCGGTGCACAGGAAAAAGCAGCTATCACCAAAGAAGGTGCTACCCTGCCTTATGCCGACCTCTACGAGAAGTACCCTTATCTGAACATCACCGAATGGAGTGTGGCAGACGTGAACGGTGACCTGGCACAATGCGGTCTCAGCGGTTCGCCCACTAAAGTAAAAACCATTCAGAACATCTCTTTCCAAGCCAAAGAGAGCCGTACACTGACCGGAAGCGACCAGGATGTAGAAGATCTTATTGTTGAACTACTCGCTAACCACACCATTGGGTAGTTAACAAGGCGACAAGAGACAAGGTAACAAGGCATGTCCTCGTCAACTTGTCAACTCGTCACCTCAAAAACTTAAAAGAAATATGAATAACGTATTTGTATATTGTGAGCTTGAAGGCACCGTAGTTGCCGAAGTAAGTCTCGAACTCCTTACCAAAGGACGCAAGTTAGCTAACCAACTGGGCTGCCAACTGGAAGCCGTTGTTGCCGGTACTAACCTTGCAGGCATCGAAAAACAAGTATTGCCCTTCGGCGTTGACCGTCTTCACGTCTTCGACGCTCCGGGCTTGTTCCCTTATACTTCACTGCCCCACTCTTCCGTACTTATCAATCTGTTCAAGGAAGAAAAACCGCAGATCTGTCTGATGGGCGCCACAGTTATCGGTCGTGACCTCGGTCCGCGCGTTTCTTCTGCACTGACCAGCGGCCTCACTGCCGACTGTACTTCACTGGAAATCGGTGAACACGAAGATAAAAAAGCAGGTGTAGTATATGAAAACCTGTTATATCAGATCCGTCCCGCATTCGGTGGTAATATCGTGGCAACCATCGTCAACCCCGAACATCGCCCGCAAATGGCAACCGTTCGCGAAGGCGTAATGAAGAAAGAAATTCTTAACGATAAGTATCAGGGCGAAGTTATCAACCATGACGTTGCCAAATACGTACCGACTACAGACTATGTAGTGAAAGTAATCGACCGCCATGTAGAGAAAGCGAAACACAACCTGAAAGGTGCTCCTATCGTTGTAGCCGGTGGTTATGGTATGGGTAGCCGTGAAAGCTTCGACATGCTGTTCGAACTGGCTAAAGAACTTCACGCTGAAGTAGGCGGCAGCCGCGCAGCTGTTGATGCAGGCTTCTGCGACCATGATCGTCAGATCGGCCAGACTGGTATTACAGTACGTCCGAAACTCTATATCGCCTGCGGTATCTCCGGACAAATCCAACACATCGCCGGTATGCAGGAAAGTGGCATTATCATCTCTATCAATAATGATGAAAATGCTCCTATCAATACCATCGCTGATTATGTAATCAACGGTACGGTAGAAGAAGTGATTCCGAAAATGATTAAGTACTACAAACAGAACAGTAAGTAAGCTATGGCTAATTTTTATACCGAAGTTCCTGAATTGAAGTTCCAACTGAACAACCCGATGATGGAACGTATCTGTGAGCTGAAAGAGCGCGGATACCAAGATAAAGACAAATTTGACTACGCTCCGCAAGACTATACGGATGCAATGGACTCTTATGATAAGGTGCTCGAAATCACCGGAGAAATCACCGGAGAGATTATCAACCCGAACGCCGAAGGCGTGGACGAAGAAGGTCCTCACTGTGCCAATGGTCGCGTAGAATATGCCAGCGGTACGAGACAAAACCTCGATGCTATGGTGAAAGCCGGCCTGAACGGTATGACTATGCCCCGCCGCTTCGGTGGATTGAACTTCCCGATCACTCCGTATACCATGTGCGCTGAAATCGTGGCTGCTGCCGATGCCGGTTTTGGTAATATCTGGTCTTTGCAGGACTGTATCGAAACACTGTATGAATTCGGCAACGAAGATCAACACAGCCGTTTCATTCCGCGTATCTGCGCTGGAGAAACCATGTCTATGGACTTGACAGAACCCGATGCCGGTTCCGATTTACAGAGTGTAATGCTGAAAGCTACATTTGATGAGAAAGAAAACTGCTGGCGCCTGAATGGTGTGAAACGTTTCATCACAAACGGTGACGCTGATTTACACCTCGTACTGGCTCGCTCGGAAGAAGGAACCAGAGATGGCCGTGGACTTTCCATGTTCATCTATGACAAGCGCGAAGGTGGTGTAGATGTACGCCGTATCGAGAATAAGTTAGGTATTCACGGTTCTCCTACTTGTGAGCTTGTTTACAAGAATGCAAAGGCTGAACTTTGTGGTGATCGTAAACTCGGTTTGATTAAATACGTAATGGCGCTGATGAACGGTGCCCGTTTGGGTATCGCCGCACAATCCGTAGGTTTGTCACAAGCCGCCTATAATGAAGGTCTGGCATACGCAAAAGACCGTAAGCAATTCAGTAAAGCTATTATTGAATTTCCGGCTGTATATGACATGCTGGCTATCATGAAAGCTAAGTTGGATGCAGGTCGTGCTTTGTTGTACCAAACATCTCGCTATGTGGACATTTACAAAGCTTTGGATGATATCTCTCGCGAACGTAAACTGACTCCGGAAGAACGTCAGGAACAAAAGAAGTATTCCAAACTTGCTGATGCCTTTACTCCGCTGGCCAAAGGTATGAACTCCGAATATGCAAACCAGAATGCCTATGATTGTATCCAGATTCACGGCGGTTCCGGTTTCATGTTGGAATATGCTTGTCAACGTATCTACCGCGACGCCCGTATCACCAGCATCTACGAAGGTACGACTCAGTTGCAGACTGTAGCCGCCATCCGTTATGTAACAAACGGTTCATACGCTGCTACTCTCCGCGATTACGAAACAATTCCTTGCAGCGAAGAAATGCAACCGTTGATGGATCGCCTGAAAGAGATGACGAATAAGTTTGAAGCTGTCACCAACGCAACGAAAGAAGCTGCAAACCAAGAGCTGCTGGACTTCGTAGCTCGCCGTCTTTACGAAATGGCTGCTGTATGTGTGATGTCTCATCTTCTCATTCAGGATGCAACAAAAGCACCTGAACTGTTTGCAAAGTCAGCTGTTGTCTATCTGAACTACGCTGAAGCTGAAGTAGAAAAGCACTTCAATTTCATCCGCAAGTTCAAAGCTGAAGAACTGGATAACTACCGTAAGTAATTAACCGATTAACTATATTCAAAGAAGGCTGTCTCAAACGAATGGGACAGCCTTCTTTGTCATAAATAGCACCTTTACCGGAACAACCTCAACTGACTGCGCAGCTCATGAAGTTCATTCTGCATCTCCTCCATACGCTGTAACAGATGATGGATAGCATCAATCCCTTCAATATTGATAGACAAGTCATAATACATGCGGCTGTAACGTTCTACGTCCGGTAATTGAGTAAACGTCAGATAACGTTCTCCACCTTCAGTCATTACTTCTATCAAGCCACCTTCCTGTAATAAGTCGATAAACGACGGTTCAATGTGGCACTTGCGACAATATTCGCTGACTATGATTAATTCATTCTGCATAGTGATACCTCCTTTTAGTTCATACTTTGAAGTTTACGGAACAACTCTTTCTGTGCTTCCGTTAAGTTCGTCGGCAGTTTCACGGAATAAGTCACAATGAGGTCACCGAACTGTCCTTCTTTCTTATATACAGGGAATCCCTTGCCTTTCAGACGGGCTTTCGTACCGTTCTGTGTCTCGGGTTTCACTTTCAGCTTTACCTTTCCATCCAAAGTATCTACCAGCTGGTCTCCACCCAGGATAGCGGTATAAAGATCAATGGGAACATCTACATACAAGTCATCTCCCAAACGTTTGAATACCGGATCATCCGCAATCACAAACGTTATGTACAAGTCTCCGGCAGGTCCACCATTCACACCTTCGCCACCGTAACCTTTCAATTTAATGACTTGCCCGTTTGCCACGCCGGCAGGAATGGTAATACGTACATTCTTCCCATTTACAGTCAACACTTGTTTATGAGTCTGGGCTGCATCACGAAGTGACAGATTCAAATCTGCATGGTAATCCTGACCACGGAAACCTGCATTAGAACTACCACGTCCCCTGTTTCCGAACATAGATTCAAAGAAATCGGAGAAGCCACCACCATGCCCGGAAAATTCCTGTCCATCGGACGAATACCAATAAGATCCGTTACCATCCGTACCATAGCCTGCACCCGAACCGCTACCAAAACCACCAAAGCCACCTGCGCCTGCTTCCTGACGGGCACGCTTCTGTGCTTCAAATTCATCGGCATGCTTCCAATGTTCACCGTACTCATCGTACTTCTTACGTTTCTCAGGGTCACTTAGCACTTCGTTTGCTTCATTAATCGCCTGAAATTTATCCTTGGCAGAAGAATCGTTCGGATTCAGATCAGGATGATATTTACGTGCCAACTTACGGAACGCCTTTTTTATATCATTCTGACTTGCCGTCTTGTCCACCCCAAGGACTTGATAATAATCTATATAAGCCATAGTCTATTAATTTTGTTATTCTTATATACCCTATCACAAATAACGCACCAATCAGGAGTTTTGAATACTAAAATACGTAAACGAAAATTAAAAAGAAGTATTAAAAACAATAATATAAAGATAATCAACATATTAACCAGTAGTAATAGCTTTTACCGATGCTACTCAATTTTCAAAATAATGTAAACGACACATAACATCAATTAATTATTCATACTAAAACTTCCTAAAATAAATAGAAAACGCTTTATTTGTATGTGAGTAATGCAGTCACAGAAAACATTTTTCCCCCAACCTTAATATATTGACTTATTATGAAAAGTAACCATTGGCTACTTACGGTAGCACTCACTTTCATCGTTCTGCAAGTAAAAGCGGATTCATGGATACGTATTAACCAACTTGGCTACTTGCCACAATCTGTAAAAGTGGCAGTATTTATGAGTGAAGAACCAGCTGACATACAAGAGTATGCACTGATAGACGCCTTCACGGGACAAACCGTCCGAACTTTCAATTCGACCAAAGCAACCGGAAAAATGGGACTCATGAAGAGTACCTATCGTCTGGACTTCAGTGATTTTAACCAGCCAGGAACTTATTATCTGAAAGCGGGAAAAGCGGTCTCACCTCGTTTTCCCATCAATAATCATGTGTACAATGGGACTGCTGACTTCTTGCTGAACTACATGCGTCAGCAACGTTGCGGCTATAATCCCTTTTTGAAAGACAGTTGCCATGTGCACGACGGCTACATCCTGTACCATCCCACCAAAACAGGACAACGCATTGATGTTCGAGGCGGTTGGCACGATGCAACTGATTATTTGCAATATACCACAACTTCCGCCAATGCCATTTATCAGATGATGTTTGCCTATCAGGAAAATCCAAACTCATTCGGTGATTTCTATGATGCTGCCGGGCTTCCCGGTGCTAACGGCATTCCCGACATTGTGGACGAAATCAAATGGGGACTGGACTGGCTGAATCGTATGAACCCTGCTCCCGGTGAACTATATAATCAGATTGCCGACGACCGCGACCATGCCGGTATGCGCCTGCCCAATAAAGATGAGGTAGATTATGGTTACGGTCCGGGTAAAGGACGCCCCGTTTACTTCTGTAGTGGCGAACCTCAGGTACGCGGTCAATTTATGAATGCTACCACAGGCGTGGCAAGCACAGCAGGTAAGTTTGCTTCCTGTTTCGCTCTTGGTGCCCGCCTATTAAAAGACTTCTATCCGGAATTTGCAGCGGAGATTGGTGCAAAAGCGGATGCAGCTTATCAGGAAGGTGTAAAGAAACCGGGTGCTTGTCAGACAGCCTCCGTCAAGTCTCCTTATATTTATGAAGAAGATAATTGGGTAGACGATATGGAACTGGGCGCTATGGAACTTTTCAAAAGTACCGGAGATTTTAAATACTTGGAGCAAGCCGTTGAATACGGACGTCGCGAACCTGTTACTCCATGGATGGGTGCTGACAGTGCCCGCCATTACCAATGGTATCCATTCATGAATATGGGACATTATCATCTGGCAAAAGTACATAACGACCGCCTTAGCAAAGAATTTATCCGAAATATGCATGCCGGCATAGCACGCACCTACGAGAAAGCCGTTGAAAGTCCTTTCATGCACGGCATTCCTTACACCTGGTGTTCCAATAACCTGACAACTGCCATGCTGACACAATGCCGTCTGTATCGTGAAGCAACAGGTGACGAAACTTATAAAGAAATGGAAGCCGGCATGCTTGACTGGTTGTTCGGTTGCAATCCCTGGGGAACCAGCATGATTGTAGAACTCCCTCTATATGGAGATTACCCTTCTCAACCGCACTCTTCATTACTCAACGCAGGTGTAGGAAATACTACAGGCGGTCTCGTAGACGGCCCTGTATACCGCACTATTTTCGAAAGCCTCCGCGGAGTAAACATGACAGGTATTCCCGGTACTCCCGGACAGGATTATGAACGTTTCCAGCCTGACCTGATGGTATATCATGATGCCATTCATGACTACTCCACGAACGAACCGACCATGGACGGAACAGCTTGTCTCACTTATTATCTCTCCGCCATGCAGAAAGAAGGTATGAAGCAGGCGGACATTCAGAGTGATAAGAATGTATATGTAAATGACGGTATCATCCGCACTGATCCATCAAAGAAACAAATAACGCTTGTCTTTACTGCCGCCGATAAAGCAGACGGTGCTGATGCTATTATCAGCACACTGAAGAAACATGGCATCAAAGGCGGTTTCTTCTTCACCGGTGAATTTTATGAGCTTTATCCCGATGTAGTAAAACGACTGCGTGCAGAAGGCCATCTGGTAGGTAGCCACAGCTATGGACACTTATTGTATATGCCATGGGAAAACCGTGATTCATTATTGGTGACACGCGAGCAATTTGAGCTGGATATGCTGAAGAGTTACGAAGTTATGCGCAAAGCAGGTATCGAATACAAAGATGCTCCGGTATATATTCCGCCTTACGAATATTATAATAAAGAAATTGCCGCATGGGCAAAGAATATGGGTATACAACTTATCAACTATACACCCGGCACGATGAGCAATGCGGACTATACCACTCCGGACATGGGTTCCAAATACCGTAGCAGTAAGTTCATCTATGACAAAATCATGGAGGTAGAGAAAAAAGAAGGGTTAAACGGGCACCTGATGTTGATACACTTCGGTACCGACGACCGCCGTACAGATAAGTTCTACAATGGTTATCTGGACAAAATGATTAAAACGCTGAAACGGAAAGGTTATACTTTCGTACCCGTCCTTGAAGCAACAGGAATATAATTCATACCCATAGTTATTATAAAAAGGTTAGTTAAAGGTTATCATGCAAAGGTATTTAAGGTAATATTCAATCGGTTTGTTTTCAGTAGACTTTTTCCCACCCCCAAGGGAAAAAGTTGCAAACCAAAGCTCCATGCCTGCGAAGGTCCGGAGCTTTTTCTATTGTCAGATTTTAATAAATGCGTAATAACGAAGAATCAGAAACTATCCTTCACTGCCTGCAACAAAGACTGAATATCTTCTTCTGTCGTATCAAAAGAGGTCACAAAACGAATTTCATTTTCAGCTTCATTCCAGAAATAAAAGAAGTAAGACTTCATCAATCTATCAATAACCGGACGAGGCATAGTCAGGAACAACTGATTACTCTCCATCTTTTGTGTGAATTGTACATCCGGCAATGTTTGCAACCCTTCATATAGTTTACGTGCCATCGCATTGGCATGTGCAGCATTCTTTTTCCACAAATCATCCGTAAGGTACGCTGTAAACTGACAAGAAAGGTAACGCAATTTAGAAGCTAACTGAGCCGACTGTTTTCGTACATAGAGCGCTTCCTTTTTCAGGTCCGGATTGAAGATTATTACACTTTCACCTAACATCAATCCATTCTTCGTTCCACCGAAACTAAGAATATCAATGCCACAATCCACTGTCAGTTCCTTGAAGCTGAGATTCAACGCAACACAAGCATTCGCTAAACGTGCCCCATCCATGTGCACATACATACCATATTCATGCGCCAAGGTAGTCAGCGCTTTCAATTCTTCCGGAGTATAGACAGTACCTAATTCCGAACATTGAGAAATATAAACAGCACCCGGTTGAGAATGATGCTGTTCCCCGAAGTTCTTCAGATAAGGACGTATCAACTCCGGCGTCAGTTTACCATCCGGCGTTGCAATAGGACGTATCTGGCATCCCGTCATACGGGCAGGTGCACCACATTCATCTACGTAAATATGTGCAGTCTCCGCACAAAGAATTAAATTATAAGGGCGGGTAGCCAACTGCAAAGCTACCGCATTACTTCCTGTTCCATTGAAAACAAACAGTGGCTCACAATCAGGCGAAAATGTCTCTTTAATTTTGCGAACGGCTTCCTTAGTCCAAGGATCGTCACCATAGCCAACTGCGTGATTTTGGTTTGCCCGGTTCAGCGCCTCCATCACCAATGGATGTACACCGGAATTGTTGTCTGAAGCAAAACTTCTCATAATTATATTGATTTTATCGATAAATAGTTATAGCGTATAAATAATCCTTTAGCTCTAAAAAATATGCAAAGGAACGAAATAATTCGTTAGTAGAAAAAAAGAAGCGTGGATTTTACAATCCACGCTTTCGTTTAGGTTTTCAATCGGTTTTTTCATTCTTACCCGATATAAACATTCACGCCCAAAAAAATGTAGAGCTCTCCGTCCTCCTGGTGCAATACGATCTTGTCTTCACAAGCTAACCATCCCAGGGCCGCTCCCAGTTCTTTGTCCTTCAGCCCGGACTTTCTCTTCAAAGTCCCATAGTCCCACTTGGCATAATTGCTAAGCAACCTCCAAATTTTGCCTGCGTTCAGGCCGATGTCGCTTTTGTTCATCTCTTTTCGTCATTAAAAAGGTTAAATAATTGATTGGTGATTTGTTTAGGTTATCCTATTATCAGCCTAAAGGTATCACTTTTTATTTATAAAACATAAAAAACGAACAAAAGATATTCTTTTTAATCAAAATTGTAACAGTTTCGTAATAATATACAGGTAATATAAGAAGAAACAGGCCAAAAAAGAGAAAAAAAGACCACAGCCCCTTCAGAGAGATGCTGTGGTCATTTATTATAATTATGAATTCAGGGAAAAACGGGTATTACATCATGCCACCCATACCGCCCATGCCGGGAGCACCCATTGGCATTTCAGGTTTGTCTTCCTTCTTCTCAACAATTACACATTCAGTAGTCAGGAACATACCTGCAATAGAGGCAGCGTTTTCCAAAGCTACGCGAGCTACTTTTGCAGGATCAACGACACCGGCAGCATGCAGATTTTCATATACATCAGTACGGGCATTGTAACCGAAGTCACCTTTACCTTCGCGTACTTTCTGTACTACTACTGCACCTTCCTTACCTGCATTGGCAACAATCTGACGAAGCGGTTCCTCGATAGCACGCTTGATAATTTCGATACCGGTTGTTTCGTCTTCATTATCGCCCTTCAGGCCTTCCAATGCTTCAGAAGCACGGATGTAAGCTACGCCACCGCCCGGAACGATACCTTCTTCGATAGCTGCACGAGTAGCGCACAATGCATCATCCACACGGTCTTTCTTTTCCTTCATTTCAACTTCAGAAGCGGCACCTACATAAAGAACAGCTACACCACCTGACAACTTAGCCAAACGTTCCTGCAACTTTTCCTTATCATAATCTGAAGTAGTATTCTTTATTTCAGCTTTAATCTGATTGATACGTTCCTGAATGTTTTCTTTTGCGCCGGCACCGTTTACGATAGTAGTATTATCTTTAGAAACAGTTACCTTATCGCAAGTACCCAACATTTCAAGAGTAGCTTGTTCCAACTTCAAACCTTTTTCCTCGCTGATAACGATACCACCTGTCAATACGGCAATATCTTCCAACATCGCCTTACGACGGTCGCCGAAGCCCGGAGCTTTCACAGCACAAATCTTCAACTGAGAACGCAGACGGTTTACAACCAACGTAGTCAAAGCTTCACTGTCCACATCTTCTGCGATTACCAACAGAGGACGTCCGGTTTGTACAGCCGGTTCCAGGATAGGCAAGAAATCTTTCAGGTTAGAAATCTTCTTGTCGTAGATCAGGATGTATGGTTTTTCCATTTCGCACTCCATCTTCTCCGTATTAGTAACGAAGTAAGCGGAAAGATAACCACGATCGAACTGCATACCTTCTACCACACCAATAGTAGTATCGGTACCCTTAGCTTCTTCGATAGTAATTACACCGTCTTTAGAAACCTTACGCATAGCATCAGCGATCAACTTACCGATAACCGGATCATTGTTTGCAGATACAGAAGCAACCTGTTCAATCTTATCGTAGTTGTCACCTACTTTTTCAGCTTGTGACTTAATTGAGTCAACCACTTTGGCAACAGCCTTGTCAATACCACGTTTGATATCCATAGGGCTTGCACCGGCAGTTACGTTCTTCAAGCCTTCAGCAACAATAGCCTGTGCCAATACAGTAGCAGTAGTAGTACCGTCACCGGCATCGTCACCAGTCTTGGAAGCTACTTCTTTCACCAACTGTGCACCCGTATTCTGGTATGCGTCAGACAGTTCCACTTCTTTAGCTACAGTTACACCGTCTTTCGTGATGTGAGGAGCACCGAATTTCTTTTCGATAATCACGTTACGACCTTTAGGGCCGAGAGTTACTTTCACTGCATTTGCCAGTGTATCGATACCTTTTTTCAATTGGTCGCGGGCATCGATATTGAATAATATTTCTTTTGCCATAATGATATTTACAATTTAAATATTTTATAATTACTATATTAACCTAACACAGCGAGTACGTCACTTTGACGCATAATCAGATATTTAGTGCCTTCAACTTCCAGTTCGGTACCAGCATACTTGCCATACAAAACAGTGTCGCCCACCTTCAATACCATCTCTTCATCTTTCGTACCGTGACCAACTGCCACAACTTCACCTTTCAAAGGTTTTTCTTTTGCTGTATCCGGAATAATGATACCGCCAATTGTTTTCTCTTCTGCAGGTGCAGGGAGTATCAGCACTCTGTCTGCCAATGGTTTAATGTTCATAGTTCTTTTGTTTTTTATATGTTATACATTTATTATAGTAATGTCTTGTCTCATTTTAGTGAGACGCAGAACAAATTGCGAAAATCGTGCCAAACAGTAAAGCGAAATTTCTGTCAGTATTAAACTGCCAATTTGGCAAAGAATAAGACAATATACCATTATTTTTAGAGAAGATAAACGGCATCTCAGCATAACTTTTCTATGCAAGCATGAAAGTTATGCTTTCTATTTGCATTATCTTTGCACCCTCAAAAAACGTTTTTAGAACATGAATGCAGTCTGGATTGTTTTGCCTATTCTCACATTATTAATGTTTGAGTTGGGACTAACACTTGAAATTAAAGATTTTAAATTATTTCGTCAACGTCCCTATCCTGTTTTTGCAGGATTGATAGGACAGATAATCCTTTTACCAATATTGGCTTTTGCATTGGGTTATCTGTTTCATTTGGAACCTCTGTTCTTTATCGGCCTGGTACTTATTGCTTGTTCTCCGGGTGGGAGTTCTTCCAATATATTCTCTATGATAGCTAAAGGTGATGTCGCACTTTCCGTATCACTGACTGCACTCAGCAGTATTATTACTTTGTTTACTATTCCTGTCATTATGGAGTTTGCTACGCAAATTGCAGGAGACAATAGTGGAATAACAATACACCTACCTGTCGGCAGCCTCATTATCCAGAATCTACTACTCATGTTGCTCCCTATCGCAATAGGCGTTTTAACCAAACGCTTTTGCCCTAAAGCAGCCGAACGGATACACAAAGTATTATCCAAGGTTGCCTTCCCTGCCTTGATTTTATTAGCTACTGTTTTCTTCATACAACATCACGAAACGATAGCTGCACAGATCGGCCGATTAGGTCTGTGCATCACACTAATGATATTATTGGCTATGGGTGGAGGATATTTAATCTCCCAGTTAATGAAATTGAGCAGGAAAGAACAGCGTACGCTTATCATTGAAATAGGCATGCAAAATGCAGCCCAAAGTATTGCTATTGCAAGTAGCCCGTTTATTTTCAATAATGACATAATTGCCATACCGGCTATAATTTATGCACTGATGATGAATATAATTCTATTAGTATATGTGGGAATAGTGAAGCGGAAATAACACAAACTTGTAAATTAAAGTAGTATATTTTTCTATATTCAGACTTAAATTACTACATTTGTGAGAATCACCATAGTAAGGTAAACCTAAAACAATATTAATATGAAAAATAAAAGTTTCCTCGGACTGTTGTTATTCTCCTGTATCTGCTTAACTGCTATTGCACAAGAAACTACAAAACCAGTTAAGGCCATTTATGTAAACGCTGACCAGAATATTCTTTTTGACAAACTGATTGACTTCGTACAGAATAATGAATATTTCATTCTATCGCTGGACAAGCAAGCAGGTTTCATACAAGCCCAGAAACCTGTTGAAATAAAAAAAGTATTCAAACCAAATGAACGGAGAACTTTGAATTTTGTCATCAGGCCTATTAATGAGAATTTATCGCAGATAACTTTAAATATTCGTTGCGAAGAAAAGCACTGGGGAGGCAGCGAATCCGGTCATGTCTATTACTACGATGACAAAGGTGTCAGTCAGAATAGCGATTTATACCAGAATATATGGGATGAACTAAAGTCTGCATTAGTGCCCTATCAGCAAGTTATATTTACAACAGTAACAACGCCCGCTCCCACCAAAGCCCTTCCTGCTGAAACAACCCTTAACTCTCTGCCTAAAGCATTCTTAAAAGACGGTTTCCCATTGTTGGTAGAACGTTGCCGCACAGTGCTTGCATCAGCATACATGACCCAGAAACTACTAAGCGAACATACAGATATCCCCGGTTGGGAAGGGTACCCGGTGAAACTCTATGAATATTACACCGGGAAAGATATAAAAAAAGGAGTAGCCAAGCGCGGACTGGTATACTTGCTGAACCCAAGTGCAGAACAACTTGCCACATGGATTGCCACCACTTGCTGGGAAGTTAAGCAAAGTACAGATACCACATACCTGTATAAACTCGCAGAATTTATCAAACGGCAATCAGGGGCACAATTCCCTGTACAAGGAGTAGTATACGAGGATATGTATACCAAGAACTTCTATGAACCATATATTTTCAAAGACGGAGTAACTGTATATGTAGCAGATAGTACCAAAATGCCGACAGATAAGCATTGCACCGATGAGCAACTGGAGTTTTACCTGCATATGACAAATGCCGACTTAAAACCAAACACCGGCAGATATGCCCGCATTTGCAGTACAAACCGTACTCAATATTACAAAAATGGAGGTAAAACAGATGTGGGAGATAATGATGAACACCGTAACCAGTCATGGTTGAATGTAGTTCGCCAACTTTATCAACTGGCTTGGCTTTCAGATCGCAACGAATTAATGATTGCCTGGGCAAAAGAACAACTGTAAATAGCCGGTTTAAGGCATACCAATCCTATTCTTTTTACCCCAAAATCCCCCATACAAGAAGTTAAGACTTTGCATACAAGAAGTTAACTTCTTGTCAACAGGGAGTTAAGTTCTTATCAACAAGCTATTGACGACTGATAAATAACAAAACTAAGAAAGTTTAGTCAATATCCAAGTCTGTATCACAACTCAATTCAGTCGAATATCCCTGCCAGAAGCTCTTGGTAGAATGTACTAAAGCACTCCCCATCAAGAATAGGAATATTACGGCTATTAACGTCATCACCATACCGATGGCTGCGTAATACTTTGGTTCTAAAACATCCATAATAGTTATCTTTGTTAGGTTAGTACTACAAAGATAACCAAGATGGATTACAAAGAGCTTACTCTTTTATGAAGTTTTTATTTCTTTAAAGTTTGTATCAATTCTTCGGCCGAAACCAGGGTCTGTTCACCAGTCTCCATATTCTTGAGTGTCACCTTATTCTCGTTCATTTCATTCTCTCCTACAAGAGCTACAAACGGAATATTTTTGGCATTAGCATAGCCCATCTGTTTCTTCATTTTAGATGAATCCGGGAAGATTTCCGCACGAATACCTTCTGCACGTACTTGGGCAAGTACATTCAAGGAAAAAGCAGCTTCTTTCTCACCAAAGTTGATAAATAGAAGTTGCGTACTGTTTACAGCTTCCTTCGGATAAAGATCAAGCTGGTTCAGCACATCAAAGATACGGTCCGCACCAAAGGAGATGCCTACACCGGAAACTCCTGCCATACCGAATACACCGGTAAGATTATCATAGCGACCACCGCCTGTAATACTACCGATTTGTACATCCAATGCTTTTACTTCAAAAATGGCACCGGTATAGTAATTCAACCCACGGGCAAGTGTCAAATCAAGTTCCAATTCATTCTTCAGACCGAAAGCCGATAGAGTTTTCAAGATAAATTCGCTTTCTTCCACTCCCTTTTGACCAATTTCACTTCCGGCAAGTACTTCTTTCAGGGTAGCCAGTTTCTCCTCGTTGGTGCCGCTCAGTAAAATGATAGGTTGTAATTTGGCAATAGCCTCATCGCTGATACCTTTTTCTTTTAACTCGGCATTCACATTGTCCAGACCGATTTTATCTAGTTTATCAATAGCCACAGTGATATCCACGATCTTATCTGCCTCACCGATAATCTCCGCAATGCCCGTCAAAATCTTACGGTTATTGATCTTGATGCAAACACGGATACCAAAGCGAGTAAATACAGTATCGACAATCTGCATTAATTCCACCTCGTTCAGTAAAGAATCACTACCTACCACGTCAGCATCACATTGATAGAACTCACGATAACGGCCTTTTTGCGGACGATCTGCACGCCACACAGGTTGTATCTGATAGCGTTTGAAAGGGAAAGTTATTTCATCACGGTGCATCACCACGTAGCGGGCAAATGGCACTGTGAGATCATAACGCAAACCTTTTTCACAGAATTTACTTGCGAGTTTGGCTGCATTACGGCTCAGCAATTCCTCATCGGTTAGTCCGGAGAAATAATCACCTGAGTTCTGTATTTTAAACAGAAGTTTATCACCTTCTTCACCATATTTCCCCATCAGTGTGGAAAGCATTTCCATTGCAGGCGTTTCAATCTGTTGGAAACCATAGAGATGATATACATCGCGAATGGTATTGAATATATAGTTACGCTTCGCCATTTCTACCGGCGAAAAGTCACGGGTTCCTTTAGGAATACTGGGTTTTGCTGCCATAATTGTTTCAATTACTATTAAAATCGGAGGGCAAAGTTACAGTTTTTTATCGAGATAAGAAAAGGGATAAGGCGGTTTTATATAAAACAATACCCGTTGGCGGAATTAATTTCTTTCTTGTAAAGGTTATGGGCTAAATGAAAAAAATCAGAGAATATGTCAGCGAAGCTAATTGAGATAGTATTACTTATCATTTACTTCATTCCTACACGCAAGGAGCTAACTCCGCCAACGAGTAAAACAATAATCAGACTGGCACATATCTGACACTCCGCACGTTGACACCAAATGTTTCCCCTATTGAAACTAAGTGTTTCTCGGTGTGAAACAGAGTGTTTCAAGCAATGAAACAGAGTGTTTCCCCTATTGAAACAGTCGGTGTCACCTGCTGAAACGGAAGACAGTGTGCGCGGAGATCTTTGCGAAGTCTACGGGAAATTATCCGCATTTAGAGTGAAAAAGAGTTAAAACAGCACATTTTTCGCATAGATTCGTGTAGAAAAGCTCAATTCGGTAATTATCGGGCTACTCACTATAAATCAATCAGATAGATGGAAATATTGTAAACATTCACTGCAAAATTAGTGCTGGCAAACAGTTTACCAGCACTAATTTTCAGGTTGCCAGCACGCCTTCAAATGCCGATCAATAAAGGGTTTGAGGTACACCTGTGTAGGAGTGCTGGCAAAAAACTCTTTTGTATAATTGAGCTTTTTGAGTTCACCCCTTCCAAACAATTAGATTAATTTATCGGACATGTTGTATCTATACATCGGACGCGCAGCATCTATATATCTAACACCACCCATATATTAATGCTGATATTTTAACTCATGCAGCGTGCATTTTGGGTAATCCGTTCTTTTAATGGAATTTTTGCATGCTTCATGAAAAGAAATCGTATTTTTGAAGCCTGATTGAGGAAGGAAACAATGCAAAAAGAGTAAAGCCATGAATATTGAAGAATATCGGGAATATTGTTTAAGCATCAAAGGAGCAACAGAAAGTTTCCCTTTTGGCGAAAATACCCTTGTCTATAAAATCATGGACAAGATGTTCACTTTTGCTCCATTAAATCCTAAAGATGGACGATTTTGGGCAGACACAAAATGTGACTCCACCAAGTCGACAGAACTGATGGAGCTATATAATGGCATTGCATTCGGCCCGTTTTCCGACAAGAAACACTGGATTACCATATATCTGGAAAGTGATGTGCCGGATAGCCTTATAAAGGAATTAATCAATCATTCAATAGAAGAGGTAATCAAGAAATTGCCTAAAAAGAAACAACAGGAATATCGCAGTACTTTGGGAATAAAAGATGAAAATTAATACAGAATGAGATATGGAATGAGCATGCTTGATAATCTCCATTATATTCAAAACAATGGAGAAAAAGCTTTCTAAGCAAATCAGAATAAAAAATATGCCTGTCCTGAATGTAATAAGCCAAGAACTGTACACTACGATTATTGTATTTATTGCAAACAGGAGAAAAGATAGAATGAAATAAAATAGAAGCCTCCCAACCTCCTCCTCACCCGCAAGAAAATTAAGAGATTCTTATATCAGGATCGTAATTAAATGCGTTTATTCCAATTCCCGCTTTTCAGATACAGATAGGAAAGTAACAGCAACATACCCCCGTAAATATATTCACTTGTCCACGCTATAGCGACATCCACTTGCAGGTACATAACCATAACAACCACATAAACAACATAAATGGAAATGGTTATCAACATGATTTTCATAGACCGGCTTGTATTTCCTGTGCCGGAAACAGCATTAAACAGCACCAGTCCAGGAGCTGAAAGGAGATATCCTAATAACATGATGTACATAGTAGGTAATGCTGCTTGTACCAACTCCTGACTATTGGTATATATCTGCAATAATACGGTAGGGAACAAAGCGGACAGCAATAGGAACGGTATACCTATCATATAAGTTAATCGTATGGCACGTTTACAGGCAAGCCAGATTTCACTCTTCTCTTTTCCACTCCCTAATAGATTACTTACCATAGAACTGGTAGTATCGGAAAAAGCAAAAATAGCCATAAAGAAGCAAGTATTGATACTCCTCATGATATTGGCTATCGCCAAAGGACGCTCTCCCAAATGTTCGATAGCAATGAAAAACAAGAACCATTGTGAAGGAAACAATATGGACTGAAGCATGGTCCAACATGAGATATTCCAAATGCGTTTAAATTCGGACAGTTTGAAACTAAACTGTTGGAATAAAGCATATTTTTTCTTATCCACTTTCAGCCAGGTGTATGCCACATAAAACAGTAACGATACCAACTCTGCCAGCGAAGAACCTATTGCCGCACCTGCAATACCCAAAGCCGGGAAACCGAATTTTCCAAATATCAAAATATAATTGAAAACAATATTACTGAGCACCATTACTATAGAGTTAAGCGTAAGAGTGCGCGTCTCAGTGATACCAATGTAGAAAGCCCGGAACAGAATTGCAATAAAGGAAAAGAAAAGCCCGTACCTCCTCCACTCCAAATAAGAAGAAGCAGCGGCATAAACCTGATCGGAAGATATCAGACGGCTGAGAATATGTGTTGTAATAGAGTCACACAAGAAAAACATGACGGCTGCCAATGCCAGCAAGAAAAAGGCACCTTGCATGAATATTCCACCTATTTCGCCATACTTCCGCTCGCCATTTTTACGCGCAATCAGAATTTGGACACCGATGCTGAATCCAAAACCGAGCATATAAATAGCCATATACAACACTCCCGCCAACGCGGATGCTCCCAACTCCACTTCACCTACGTGACCTAAAAAAGCTGTATCCGTAACATTTATCATGTGCTCCATCAGTAAACTGATAAGAATAGGATACGCTATTAGCCAAATTTGCTTATAACTGAAATTCATAGATAAAGTCGATTACCACCAATTATGATCTGTCATTCAGGTGAATAATATGACAAGACAAAAAGGTGTGCCAAAATAGGAAAAGTGAACGTAAATTACGCGAATCACGCAAATAAGTAGTTCATTAATCATTGATTTTCAACAACATGAATCTTATATTATTTGTACAATTTGCGTAATTTGTGTTCTAAACTTCATTTTGACATACCTTCTCTATTTATGTCAGAAGTCAAACTTCTCCAACTTCATGGAAGCCAGTCCCTGTATTTTGGGAACCAATGTAACAAAATGCTCCGCTTTCTCATGAACAGACAGCGATTCCGTATCTTCCCAGGTTTCGCAAATCATCAGGACATCATTACGGGTAGCGCTTTCGAAAACATCATAGGCAACACAACCTTTATCTTTCAAAGAAGATGCCACCAACTCTTTTGCAGCTTCCAACACCGCAGCACGGTTACTTTCACTTACTTGAATAAAAACATTCAGTCTAATCATATTTGTACAATTTAAAAGTGTGCTGCAAATGTAAACAGAAAAATCAGAAATGCTGATTATTTATCTGCATAAATACCAACGCGGTTTCCCTCCGTATCAACAAATACAGCGAAATATCCCCTACCCTCTGCCTCAATCTTTGTTCTGGGAATAACGACTTTCCCGCCTTTTTTCAAAATTGTTTCAAGAGTAGGCTCAATCTCATCTACATTGAAATGAATGAGCACCCCTTTTTCAGAAGGAAGGAAATCAGAAGCATAAGAAACTGCTCCGACAAATTCATCTCCTTCAGTGAAAAATGCCATCTTCTCTTCCTCACATTCGCAAGTCGGAAGTTTCATATTCAACACGGTTTCATAAAAATCGATTGCCCGACAGAAATCAGCAGCTGGAATTTCAAAAAATGCAACTAGTTTTTTCATTTTGTTTTCTTTTTATGGTTATTACTATGCCTTTGCAAAGACAATGCAAAAATAGGGCAAGCCGATAACCTTCAATAGAAGAAAACAGACATCTTTAAAGAGTGGAAAAATAATCGGAGACAGGGGCACAGACAGATAGGTATTCGGCAGGGGTATAGCCGGAGAAGAGTTTAAACTCCTTGATCATGTGAGATTGGTCGGAAAAGCCACACTCATAAGCTACCTGGGCAAAAAGCAACGTCGGATCTTGTTGCAAAGTATAAAGAGCACGCTGCATGCGCACAATACGAAGGAATTCTTTAGGAGTAGTACCGATATAATCAGCAAATATACGGCCAAACTGCTTGGAACTGAGGCAGGCTACATCAGAAAGCTCTAATGTGCTGACCTGTGGATGGAGGTTTATTTCACTCAAAACCGTAGAAAGTCTTTTCAGATTGTATTCGGAACAGGAAACCAAACGATGGAAGAAAAAGTCTTCAATCAAGTGGATACATTGGTCATTATCCGGAGTATCCACGATTCTCCGGAATAAATCAGAGAGTTCCATATCTTCCACTTCATCCGTAGAGATATTCTGTCCGAAGAAAAGATGCAGCGGGATTCGCAGGAAAGTCTTTGCCGCATAGGGCTGGAAAACCACTGTTATCATTTCAATCATTCCCGTCGACATAACGTCGGAAAAGCCGAAAGACTGACCGCAAATAAAAGATTGTGGTTGTAATTGTGAATTTTGCAATGATACTAATTGCCTACCCTTATGAAATACCAATTGCATACAGCCAACAGGCAATGTCCGTTCCGACACAGGAGTAAGAGCATCATCCCGTAATATCCAATAATAACGGATATAAGGAGCCAATGCAGGAGCAGGTTTTACGATACGAAAAGTTTGCATACGACAAATATATGATATATCTCATGAATTGCCGCAAAAGTAGACAAAAGGAATGGGGAGAAATAGTAAAAAAGGGACATTCCCTACTTATTATTCACCCCATAGCCAAACAAAGCAAAATCACCGTAACAGGGATCATCCGGAAAGACTTCCGCTAATGCAGCAGTTATCCTTTGCGCATTTTTCAAGGAAAAAGTTTCCGTCTCGGTAAGTTCCAACAATCGGGCTACACGACAGACATGCGTATCCAAAGGAATGATTAAATCCCTGCAATCAAAACTTTCCCAAATCCCGAAGTCAACTTCCGGTCCTTTACGTATCATCCAGCGGAGAAACATATTCAGCTTCTTCTGAGGACTGCGGGAAGATACTTCCAGAAAAGCACAGAGTTTCTCTATTGGTAGTCCGGAATACAATTGAAGTGCCTCTTCCAAACTTTCAAAACGGGAATAAGCAGCATACAAGCGTTCAAAGTAAGAATAAAAATCGGCATACGAAAGCATCCGGTAGAAGCTACGTTTTTCCTCAGCAGGAAAATCCTTCTCCCAACGACGGGAAAGTACATATTGATAAGGAGACGCCCCCATACAATCGTGTAATTCATCAGCTTTCTTCAGAATCTGCTTGCGATTGCCGAAACTCATAATAGCAGTCAGCAGACCGCTGATTTCTATATCCTGTTTCTGCCGGTAACGATGCGGGAATTGTACCGGATCATTTTGAATAAAATCCGCACAATGATAGGTCTTTGCCCACTCCTGTAGTTTCTTTTTTATATCTTTGGTCATTTCTTTAAAATCATGGGGGGGACAAAGATATTGAATTTATAGCAACTTTGGACAAGTCCCCTATTCTATTTACCCTTATTTTTGCATCGTGAAATTTAAAGAAGAACTTATGGAACATAGCAAGAAGACCACGCGTGAAGAGTATCAGAAATGCGTAAATGCAGTAGTAGATTACATCAACCTCCATCTTGGAGAAGAGATTGATCTGAAATCGTTGGCCAAGATTTCTCATTTCTCTCCGTTCTACTTCCATCGCATCATGAAAGCATTTCTGGGCGAGCCAATCGGGACGTTCATAGTCCGGACACGAACAGAATCTGCCGCCCGCCTGTTGCGTTACTCGGATTTGCCTATTGCAGATATCGCTTATCGCATCGGCTATTCCTCACCATCGTCACTGTCGAAAGTATTCAAGCAGTTCTATGGAATTTCACCTAATGAGTATCGTAACAATAAAAACTTTGTAATTATGAAACCAGCAATTATCAGACCCGATTTAGAGTTAAAGAAAGAAATAAGAGAAGTGCCTGCCAGAAATGTAATTTATATCCGCCTGTTCGGAGACTATAAAATGAATGATTACGGAGGCACATGGATGCGTTTGTTCCAATTCATCAAAGAAGAAAAACTGCCGATGGGTGACATGGCCCCTTATTGTATGTACCACGATGATCCCAAAGTGACGCCTGCCGACAAGTTGCGCACCGATGTTTGCATGGTGATGCCTGTAACCGTAACTCCCAAAGGGGATGTCGGCTTCAAGCAATTGCCTGCCGGACGTTATGCAGTGTTTACCTACAAAGGATCTTATGAGTATTTGCAAAGCGTATACGACACGATTTACGGTAAGTTCATTCCTGAAATGGAATGTACGATGAGAGACGAGTCGAGTGCCGAACGCTATCTGAATGATCCGTGCAATACGAAACCGGAGGATTTGTTGACAGAAATCTTCATTCCGGTAGAATAATCATCTTATATATTGCGGGCAAATAGTCTTTGTCCGCAATATATAACTATTACTTTATCTCTCTTTTCATCGGCACATACTTCAGTCCATTCGTAATCTGCGGTTACTGTTCGCAACAAAGATATCAAATTTCTGGAAATGATGATTAAGACATTCCCATTATTCCATCCGGAAACACTATCTTTGTACAGGACATTTAACTAACCCAACTTTATTCAAAGATATGGAAAGACTTATCGACAAATATCTTCCGGCAGATTATCATGATACATTCATTGTGAAAGCCCAAAAGCCTGCAGAACAGATAATTCCCAAAGAACTAATCAAAAAAATATTCAATCACTCCCCGGCGTGGCTCAGTTTTTTAATGAAAGTCAGGAATATTCTGGTAAAACCTTTTGGGCTTGAAACCGGAAAAGTGTTGAAAACAGAAGATTGTATAATAGAAGATACGGAAAATGAGGCTATCATGAGGAAAGATGATAAGCACTTATTGTTTTATGTCTCCATTGCCAAGATAGGAAACGACCTGATAGATATAACAACCGTGGTTCAATATCATAATGCATTAGGAAAGGCTTATTTCTTCTTTATTAAGCCTTTCCATAAAATGATTGTGCCACGTGTAGCAAAAGAACTTATATAATACCCAATCCGTAGCTACTGATCTCCTCAAAGTCCTCATCAGCATATGAGTTCTTCTGACGGGCATCTTGTACTATTTTCAGAAATCCTTCTGTTTTAGACAGGAAATCCTTGAATTTCTCTGATTCTTCCTCGTGTCCTTTTACTACCGGTAGTTTCTCTGCCGCATCCAGTTGAAGTCGCAGTTCCATAATCTTTAAATCCAGGCGGGATTTATCTTCAACATGCTTACGGGCATACAAATTGATGATGCTCTGCATAGTCGTACTCATGCTTTTCATCGCAATGATCTGCTCTTTCACAGGATTTTCTGCCAGAAGAACCCGCTGGGCATTTGAAGCAATCGGGCTCAATATATCAAATATATTCTGCTTACATTCAGACATTACCACGCTCAATTCATAGTTATCATTCAGCAAATCAGCCATCCCTTCGGTCTTTTTTTCTTTCAGAAGAAACAAGTATTTATTGAAATTAGCATAGAATTGATTTCTCGACTGAAAAAGCTCCGCATAATTCTGTATCAGGTTCTGCCTGACATCTTCACCGAAGTATTCACCCGGTAACATCACGGCCGCAGAATCTTTCTTCGAAATGACGGGAGACATGATGTATGAAAACATGGGGACTTCCGTCTTTTGTTCCATATAACCCAATACTGCATTTACATCTCTCTCCTTTACCATATTTTTCAACAGAGCCAATGAGGCGTCGTAGTATTTCATCACCTGCCCCGCATCTGCTATTTCTTCAGGAGTATAAGTCACCGTTTCTTTCTTGCTACCTACACATGAGGCAAGCATCAGGACGCTTACCCATACACTTAAGACTAATAAATTCTTTCCCATAAGATTTTTATTTTAAAGTGAACACCAACCAGATTTAACCGGCATTGTGCTAATAACAATATAAAAGCGATTTTGCTCTCAATTATAGTTTTTTTCACCTTTGCAATTTGTACTTTTGCACCGGATTTCAAATTCGATCTATAATTTCAATCAGAACTATGGACAACATTAAAGGTTATATATACGCGGCAGCTTCTTCTTCAACATTTGGATTGGCACCTTTTTTCACCATATCCCTGCTATCCTCAGGTTTTTCTTCTTTCGAAGTATTAGCCTATCGGTGGGGAGTCGCATCATTTACACTAATCATATTCGGCATCTTTTTAGGTGAAACATTCTGTATCAACCGGAAGGATTTCGGAACAGTGTTCATATTGAGTCTTTTCCGTGCCGCAACCTCATTGAGCCTGGTCATCGCATACCAGCACATAGCCAGCGGAGTAGCATCAACCATCCACTTCATGTATCCATTGGCTGTTGCCCTCGCCATGATGTTCTTCTTCCGGGAAAAAAAGTCATTCTCAATTCTATTTGCTGTAGTGATTTCGCTGATAGGAGCAGCATTGCTATCATCGGGAGAGATTGACTTTAAAGGAGGCAATACAACCATAGGATTGACCGCTGCTATATGCTCCGTTTTCTTTTACGGCGGATACATTATCGGAGTACGCAAAAGCCGTGCTATAAACATTCCATCTACAGCACTGACTGCCTATGTTATGGGGTTGGGAGCCTTATTCTTTATTATAGGAGGATGTCTGACGAGCGGTATCCGCCTGACCACAGACGGATATGCATGGCTGAATATTCTCGGATTGGCACTGCCCGCAACAGCCATTTCAAATATAACTTTGGTAAAGGCTATTAAACACATCGGCCCCACTCTAACCTCCATCTTCGGAGCCTTGGAACCACTTACTGCCGTAGCCATCGGATGCTGGGTATTCAAAGAAAATTTCACGGTGCACAGTGCTTTAGGCATTCTACTGATACTGTCAGCAGTGACGGTAGTGGTGTGGCATGAAAAGAAAACAGAAAGAAAATAAGGATTATTTGCTCTTCTTATAATCAGTGATGAAACCTTCCATCATCCACTTCGCTAACGCCTGACGATTGGAACTCATAACAAACCGGCGCTGGTCGAAAGTATTCTGAATATTACCCAACTCTACAAACACTCCAGCAGGACTGGAATTGGCCAGCACATACAAATTGCGTGGGCTGACAGTTCCCGAAAAGCCACGGTTAGGTTGGTGGCGGTCGTATTTAGATTCGAAAGTATTCTTCATTGTAGTTGCCAACCGTTTACCATTCACACTTTTGGGAGCATGATAGAAGAACACATCCGTCTGGTGACTTTTACTACGGCTATCTACATGCAAGAAGATGGAACGGCAATACGTATAACTCTTGCGGTCTTTCTGATAGAGCGCATTTATTTTCTCACAACGCTGGCGAAGGCGGGCAACCTGGTTCAGAGGAATAGGAGCACCCATACAAGTTTCGCGTTTACTGTTATTAAGGTATTGATCGTCACGGATACCGTCTTTGGCATCCTGAATAATAATATAAACCTTAGCGCCTTCCTCCATCAGATTCCGGGCAAGACGGAGAGCGACATCATAGGCATATTCATCCTCATGCAGTTCCACGCTTCCTATCCTGCCAATAGCACCGGGATCAGGGCCACCATGCCCACTCACCACGTAGAAACACGCACCTTTGAGGCGGTTTCCCGTCACTTTAACTTCAGCAAGGCTTTTTCCGAAAAGAGGTTCACGAATTGTTTTGTTGCCGGAACGGGCAGAAGAATTTGAAGCAGAAGAGTTTGAAGCAGATGAATTGGATGAAGCAGCCGTATTGCCACTCCCCTTTTTCAGAGGTGGAAGCAAATATTTCACTCCCAGCCGCAACTCCTCTTTACCTCGCAATTGTTTCTTATTCAGTTTCAGGAACTCCTGATAGTACGCTTTTCCGGTACGCCCGTTACGCTGTAGAAAACCAGATATCCCCTCACCGCTTTTCGGCGTAGCCCGCTCCTCTTGGGCCAACGCTTCGTAAGAGAATGACATGCAAAAAAGCAAAATAAGAAAGCAAAATAACTGTTTCATTTTCCATTTATTCATCTTGTGGACAAAAATACAATTATTTTCTCTACTTTTGCGTCCATAAATGCGTTAATTGATAAAAAACTATAAAAACTGATAGCATTATGGCAAAGCAATTTAAACCGGAAACCCTCTGCGTACAGGCAGGATGGACTCCTAAGAAGGGCGAGCCCCGTGTACTCCCCATTTATCAAAGTACCACTTTCAAATATGAAACCAGCGAGCAAATGGCACGCCTCTTTGATCTTGAAGAGAGTGGTTATTTCTATACTCGCCTGCAAAATCCTACCAACGACGCTGTTGCCGCCAAGATAGCAGCTCTTGAAGGCGGTGTTGCCGGCATGCTGACGTCCAGCGGACAGGCTGCCAATTTCTATGCTATATTTAATATCTGCCAGGCAGGCGATCACTTCGTTTGTTCGTCTGCTATTTATGGCGGTACATTCAACCTCTTCGGGGTGACTATGAAGAAATTGGGTATTGAAGTTACTTTCGTTAGTCCGGATGCCAGCGAAGAAGAAATCTCCGCAGCTTTCCGCCCGAATACGAAAGCATTGTTCGGTGAAACCATTTCTAACCCATCACTGGAAGTATTGGATATTGAAAAATTTGCCCGCATTGCCCACAGCCATGGTGTACCTTTGATTGTAGACAATACGTTCCCGACTCCTATCAACTGCCGCCCGTTTGAATGGGGTGCTGATATCGTAGTACACTCTACGACCAAATATATGGATGGTCATGCCACCAGCGTAGGTGGTTGTATTGTAGACAGCGGCAAGTTCGACTGGGATGCACACGCTGACAAATTCCCCGGATTGTGCACACCGGATGAGTCATACCACGGACTGACTTATACAAAAGCTTTCGGTAAGATGGCTTATATCACTAAGGCTACTGCCCAGTTGATGCGTGACCTCGGCAGCATCCAGTCTCCGCAGAACTCTTTCCTGCTGAATCTCGGTCTGGAAACTCTGCACCTGCGTATGCCGCAACACTGTAAAAATGCACAGGCAGTTGCCGAATATCTTTCTAAAAATGACAAAGTAGCTTGGGTGAACTATTGCGGTCTTCCCGACAATAAATACTATGAGTTGGCACAGAAGTATATGCCGAACGGTTCTTGCGGTGTTATCTCCTTCGGATTGAAAGGGGGGCGCGAGATTTCTATCAAGTTCATGGACTCACTAAAGTTGGCTGCCATCGTGACCCACGTTGCCGATGCTCGTACCTGCGTGCTGCATCCGGCCAGCCATACACACCGCCAATTGTCGGACGAACAATTACTGGAAGCCGGAGTACGTCCCGACTTGATTCGTTTCTCTGTAGGCATTGAGAATGCAGACGATATCATCGCAGATATTGAGCAGGCTCTGAACGCATAATTTCATAAAGTACCTATAAAACAAATAATATATCCCCGTCTCCGCAACCGGAGTACGGGGATTTTCTTATCTTTGCGCCCAGTAAACATTTAATAAAGAAAGATTTATGAAACGTACAAAATTAGCTGCATCCTTTCTGTTGGTCGCAACTCTATTCCTGACGGGATGTGTGACCAAGAAGGAATTTGTGAATCTTCAAACAGATTATAACAAACTGAAAGACGAAAAGTCTGCTCTCGACAAGTCCTATCAGGACGCACAAATCCAGCTTGCCGAATACCGCACACAATCTAAAAGCTTGGAAGATCGCCTAAGCGAAGCCCGAAAAAATAATCAGGAGTTGCGTAACAGTTACGCTACCCTGCAAGGATCGCTCGACAAGAGCCTCCAGCAGAACTCGCAAGGCAATATCAACATCTCCAAACTGGTAGATGAAATCAATGCCTCCAACCGCTACATCAAGCAATTAGTGGATGCCAAGAGTAAATCGGACTCATTGAACGTTATGCTAACCAACAATCTGACCCGCTCCCTGAGCCGCGAGGAATTGAAAGAAGTAGATGTGAAAGTACTGAAAGGTGTGGTTTACATCTCTTTAGCAGACAATATGCTCTACAAGAGCGGCAGTTACGAAATCAACGAACGCGCCGGCGAAACGTTGAGCAAGATTGCCAAGATTATCACCGACTACAAAGATTACGAAGTACTGGTAGAGGGTAATACGGACAACGTGCCCATCTCACGTACCAATATCCGCAATAACTGGGATTTGAGTGCCTTACGTGCCTCATCTGTAGTACAAGAATTGCAGAATAAATATGGTGTTGACCCTAAACGCCTTTCTGCTGCCGGACGTGGCGAGTACAATCCTATCACAGACAATGATTCCGAACTGGGCAAACAGCGCAACCGCCGTACACAAATCATTGTTACACCTCGACTCGACCAGTTCCTGGAGTTGATAGATAAGGCTCCGGAAGCTGAAGGAGAAAAAGAAGGAGAATAAGGACATTGATATATAATTAAAAGAATAACAGAATCATTTAGTTTTTTAAATGATTCTGTTATTCTTTTATAGCTTTATGTTCTCCCACAAAATCATCAATAAAACTGCGCATATTCTTCGGAATATCGTACAAATACTTTCTTAAACTACGTTACCCCATACAAAAGTTGTTTTGATGGTTCTACATCTTCTATAAAAAAGGGATTGGATGGTTGTATAACCCTGTTACTCTTAATTAGTATTCCTAACCACCCTAAACTTACACTTTCCTGTTCCAAGCAATCCCGCTCCGTCCGTTCCTTCCACTACACCTATGAACTCGGTATTAATATCCGAGCAATAGAATGAAATAGTCGCTTCGCCTTTCTCGTCAGTATCAATAGAAGGTTGCCACAGTAGAGTATTCCGAGCATCCGGCGTAGATAGCTGCATATCTATTTCATCCGGCTGGTAGAACTCACGGGCAGCATAATAACCTTTGGTGCGGTAAAGGTTATTCATGTGCAATAACTCTTCTTCCGAATAGGTTTCACCATGATAAGTAACTAATTGTTCATCTTCAACAGAAAAAGCGTTACCACCTAAATGCTTAAATTTAACTATATAATATTTTTCCCCCTCAATCGGCTTGCTTCTTTTATCAGCGGAAATGCTGCACGGCTTCCAGTAAGGATGGGCATCATATCCCGGTTTGTAGTTCTGCAAATAACCACACCCACAGACATAAGCACTTCCTAAATTTGCTTGTGCCAAACTATCCAACCTCCCCATGAACTTATCACGGAACGGTTTGCGAGCTTTTCGGGTAACAACCACTTCATCCAGTAGGATTGTGCTGTCATTGCTCACCACCGGCATATCAAGAACCTGCTGCTTTAATACTTGCGATAAATCCATGATCGGATAACAGGACGGCTTGTTTTTTCTGATACTATCTATCAGCGGAAAATAATCTATTATTTCCAGTTTCGGTTTAAACTCTTTTGATAACATCGGTTTCAGATACACATATCCCCCTCGAATCTCCTTCATCATATTTGTACCGACTTTGAAGCATCCCGTTGAATCAGCCCAGACAAACGCCGATTTTCCTTCCGCACCCGACACCTGAATCAGTTGCTCCGTGCTTTGTGTTTCCTTGCTTTTCTTCTTGCTTTTTACCGTTTGAGTACCCGATATTTCATCCGTCAGGAATATCCCGCCATGATATGGTGAACGTCCAAACCTCCACACATACCGCCTCCAACCTTGTGTCAACAGCAATAAATCCATTGCTTCCATCCGGTCTTTATTCTCTTCATTGAAATAATAAGCCGGATTATGGATAATCCCCCGTATCTGGGAGGTAAGATAGCAATGTGTAAGGATATTTGCAGGATCAGCCGGATTCACATATATTTTGTCGAATACGCTGATACCCAGATTTGCCTGTATCGGCTTACCACCATCATCCGTCACCTTTATTTTCAGCGTAGCCTTTTCACGAAGTACATAATTGTCCTTGTCCAGTTTGATACTGATATTCAGTCTCTTTTCCGGGTGGACATATACCAAACGTTCCGCTATGGGCTGCATTGTACCGTCAAACAATGTAAATTCCGCAATCCCCTGATATGGAAATTCCATTGCAGGAATCTTTATTCTCAGGTTATTCTTCAACTTCCCTTTTGCCACGCAGCAGACTACTCCCCGCATTTGCCCCAACAGATAAACGTCCTGTTCAGGCACCCCTTCTGTTTGGGAAATCACAAACTCCATCCATTCCTTATTGTGCTTCAATAACTGGAATGACATACCTTGTGAATAAATCTCTGGTAGAGAGTAACTCTTTCCATCTTTCAGTTCTATCCGGTAATTCCTGCCGACGGAAGGAGTAAAAGATAAGAGCCCCATCCCGTCATGGCTGCTTTTGAACGTTGTGGCAGGATTTTCATCTATATACAACGTTCCTTCCACATCTACCGGATAACCGTTGCCGTCCGTTGCCTTAAAAGCCAAACGGGAAGGTAACCCGGCAACCAAATTTCCACCTTCGGGAAAAAGGTCGAATCTTAATTCCCTTTTTTTTCTTTTCTCCGCTTGTCCGCTGTCATGGGCGATATTCTTAACCACCTTGATATTTCGTGCCGCCAGCATTTCCGTCGTGTCATTAAAAAACGAGTGCCGGGTATATGCTTCCAGAGAAAAATTCCCTTCCACCAGCTTTTCATCCATGTACACGTGACCGTCCGCAATCCCGTTCTCGATAGGATATTTCTCCCGCCATACCACACTGTCTTTAGCGTCCATCATTTGCAGGTACAGCGTTTTGCTGCGGTCAGACAATCCGAAAGACTGCGCATCCAGCCCGTAGGCTTTGAACCACAAATCTTCCCCTGTTTCATAGATACCCTTGTTTGTTTGCAGGTACACAAGTTCCGACGGATGCCCCGCCAACCCTTCGCTTACAGACGTGAACAGCATATCAACATTATTTTGGGCAAACAAAATCTGTGTGCAACAAAGAATGAGCAATACTAAAAAAAGATGATATATTCTTTTCATGGTTGTAATCTTATCATTGACTTAAATTCGACAAACATAATTTTAGACTTATATATTGCTAATAGCCTTAACGTGTCGGTCTATCCTTTGAAACAACTTTTATCAATTCGTATTTAAGATTACTGCCGTCCATTGGCGGATTAGCCAATATTATTTTCTTTACTTCAAGCACATATTCATATCCTTTCTCATATTCGAATCCATCTATTCCGCTAAAGGGAATAACAGCCCAGTCCATATTTTCCTTTTCTCTAACCTTCATTCCTTCTTTTTTAATATCAAGATCATAAACAGGAAAATACTCGCCTGTTTCCGCAGAAACATACATTTTTATGTTTTCAATCTTATCCTTAGTTTCATCGTCATTTAGACATGAAGTCATACAAACCATGCAGAAAGAAAAAAACAATACAACTTTAAACAACGCCCTTAGTTTCATAATTTTATTTATTTAGTCGATATGATAGCTCCCTTTCAGATATGAACACCCGTTAGCAATCATTCTATAAAATAGCTAATGGTTGAATGTCTGATAGCATTGCAAATATATGAAAAAAACTTTTTCTAATGATCATTAGAAAAAGTTTTTTTCCCACATACTAAATATAAATCAAAGGGTTATTTAATGCAGGTATTGAATAGAAGAAATCTCATCGAACAAGCAGACTGTATGTATATTGTAAGTTTTCTAATAATTTTTGAGTATCAAGTCCCACTGTAAAAGACATTTCAAAAGCCAATCCCCAATATATCTGCCGAAATATGGATGCAGTCTTTTCAACATCCACACCCGAATATATCTCTCCTGTATCCTTAGCATTTGTAATAATCTGTCGCCATAAATCATATTCCTTTTCAAACATTTCATTGATTTTTGCATCAAACCCCGGATAATATCGGCTTGCTTGTATCAAGAAATGGTAGTTATTGCGTGAGCATTCCTGCAAAGTCAGATTATCATCACAAAATACCCTCAGCTTTTTCATTGTTTGCTCTATACCTTCTACATATTGTACTATAAAGTCTTTCAGTGTGGTTGCAGTTACATTAAATTTATTTTCGGGACTATGTGTTTGTAATACGAACTTATCCACAACAGCCTTAAATATAGCTTCTTTATTCGGATAATAGTAAGACATACCTGCCCCCGTCATTCCCGTTACATGGGCTAACTTTGTGAAACTTGCTTTCTCATAATTCATGCACATAAACAAGCGGAAGGCATCTTGCAAAAATTTCTCTTGATTGAATTTCATATAGCAATAATAATGATTTTCTAAGGCGAAGATAGTTAAAAAATAAAAGTAACTATCCAATCATACACTTTTTATGCAATTCGGGACAGTCGCATTATCCTACTTCTTTGCCCTATAAATCATTTGATTAACATCACATCCTCAATCCCTTTTTCCGTACCTGCCGGATAGCGGAGAAAGAATTATCAGCATTTAGTTCATTTCTACACCATTTCAAATTAATCCTGCCAATAAGTACTATTTAATAGTTTTTATTGCACACAGACTTACACTTTATCACATTTATTCCTACCTTTGCGGCAAAATTATAACTTTTAACTAACAACTCATAATCAACTACCATGGCTAAGATAACTAAAGAAGCTGCCTTGCTGTATCACTCACAAGGCAAACCAGGTAAGATAGAAGTAGTGCCTACCAAGCCCTACAGTACCCAAACCGATCTTTCGCTTGCTTACTCTCCCGGTGTGGCGGAGCCGTGCCTCGAAATAGAAAAGAATCCGCAGGATGCTTATAAATATACAGCGAAAGGAAACTTGGTTGCTGTAATCTCCAACGGTACTGCCGTACTCGGTCTTGGCGACATAGGTGCGTTGAGCGGTAAGCCCGTAATGGAAGGTAAAGGACTTCTGTTCAAGATTTATGCCGGCATCGACGTATTCGATATTGAAGTAAACGAAAAAGATCCCGAAAAATTCATCGAAGCTGTAAAGGCCATTGCTCCTACCTTCGGTGGTATCAACCTGGAAGATATCAAAGCACCTGAGTGCTTCGAAATAGAGCGTCGCCTGAAAGAAGAGCTCGATATCCCTGTGATGCACGATGACCAGCATGGTACGGCCATCATCTCCAGTGCCGGACTTGTGAACGCTTTGCAGGTAGCAGGCAAGAAAATTGAAGATGTAAAAATCGTTGTGAATGGTGCCGGTGCATCTGCCGTATCTTGTACAAAACTGTATGTTTCACTGGGTGCCCGCCTGGAAAATATTGTGATGCTGGATAGTAAAGGTGTAATCAGCAAAGCACGTACCGATCTCAACGAACAGAAACGCTACTTCGCTACCGATCGCACAGATATCCACACTTTGGAAGAAGCCATCAAAGGTGCCGACGTATTCCTGGGATTATCCAAAGGAAACGTTCTGTCGCAGGACATGGTACGCAGCATGGCTCCGTCTCCTATCGTTTTCGCATTGGCTAACCCTACACCGGAAATCTCTTATGAAGATGCCATGTCAGCACGTCCCGATGTACTGATGGCAACCGGACGGTCGGACTATCCGAACCAGATTAATAATGTAATCGGTTTCCCCTATATCTTCCGCGGTGCCCTGGATACTCAGGCCAAAGCCATCAACGAAGAAATGAAGATTGCCGCCGTACATGCCATTGCCAACTTGGCAAAACAGCCTGTACCCGATGTTGTGAACGAGGCTTATCATGTTAACAACTTTAGTTTCGGTCCGGAATACTTCATCCCGAAACCAGTTGACCCGCGTCTTATCACTGAAGTTTCCTGCGCCGTAGCCAAGGCTGCTATGGAAAGCGGTGTAGCCCGTAAAAACATTGAAGACTGGGATGCTTACTGCGTACAGCTCCGCGAACTGATGGGTTACGAAAGCAAACTGACTCGCCAGCTTTACGACACCGCCCGTCGCAATCCGCAACGCGTGGTATTTGCCGAAGGTTCTCACCCCAATATGCTGAAAGCCGCTGTAGAAGCCAAAGCCGAAGGTATCTGTCATCCGATTGTATTAGGTAACGATGAAACCATCGAAAAACTGGCAAAAGAACTCGACCTCAGCCTGGAAGGCATCGAAATCGTCAACCTGCGCCATCCGAACGAAGCCTCACGCCGTGAACGCTACGCCCGCATTCTTTCCGAAAAGCGTGCCCGTCAAGGTGCTACCTATGAGGAAGCCAACGATAAGATGTTCGAACGCAATTACTTCGGTATGATGATGGTGGAAACAGGCGATGCAGATGCATTCATCACCGGTCTTTATACCAAATACAGCAATACGATCAAAGTTGCCAAAGAAGTTATCGGCATACAACCGCAATACAAGCATTTCGGTACGATGCACATCCTGAACTCCAAGAAAGGTACCTACTTCCTGGCTGATACACTAATCAACCGTCATCCCAATGCCGAAACATTGATTGACATAGCCAAACTGTCAGAGCATACCGTACGTTTCTTCAACCATACTCCGGTAATGGCCATGTTGAGTTACTCCAACTTCGGTGCAGACACCGAAGGTAGTCCGGTAAGTGTACACGAAGCCGTGGAATATATGCAGCAGAACTATCCTGATCTTGCCATTGACGGTGAAATGCAGGTGAACTTTGCCATGGACCGCAAGATGCGTGACGCCAAGTATCCATTCACCCGTCTGAAAGGTAAAGATGTGAATACCCTTGTATTCCCGAACCTCAGCTCTGCCAACTCTGCATACAAACTGTTGCAAGCTATGAATACGGAAATGGAGCTAATCGGCCCGATACAAATGGGATTGAACAAGCCTATCCACTTCACCGACTTCGAAAGCTCCGTACGCGACATTGTGAACATCACCGCAGTAGCAGTCATCGACGCCATCGTGGATAAAAAGAAAGCAGGTAAATGAGACGCCCGTTATCGAAATCGCAAAGTGTTTGCATAGTGTTGCTTTGGGCAGCACTTTGCTACATAGTTCTAACAACCGCCGAACGAATTGACGGTCCAGTCATCATGACACTTGTCATTTCGGCAGCGTTAGTATTCATTCCGGTAATAAAATCATTAAAGAGAGGATAAATAATATCTTTTTATTCCTTTTTGCGGGATAAAACAATATTTTTGTTGTTTTATCCCGCATTTTCTTTATAAATTGTTTGTTTGTCTCATTTTTATGTGTACTTTTGCAACCGCAACAGAGAAAAAACAATCTAAAGAATACTTTGTTAAGACAATTATATTTAGTAGCAACCAATAAAAGAAATAGATTATGAATGCAGCTAAGGTATTAGAAGATTTGAAAAGACGGTTCCCCAACGAACCAGAGTATCATCAAGCAGTGGAAGAAGTACTTTCTACAATTGAAGAAGAGTACAACAAACACCCGGAATTTGACAAAGTCAATCTAATTGAGCGTCTTTGCATCCCCGATCGTGTTTATCAATTCCGCGTGACTTGGATGGACGATAAGGGTAACATCCAGACAAACATGGGTTATCGCGTTCAACACAACAACGCTATCGGTCCGTACAAAGGTGGTATCCGTTTCCACGCATCTGTGAACCTCTCAATCCTGAAGTTCCTCGCGTTCGAACAAACCTTCAAAAACTCTCTGACTACTCTGCCTATGGGTGGTGGTAAAGGTGGTTCCGACTTCTCTCCGCGTGGCAAGTCTAATGCTGAAGTAATGCGTTTCGTACAAGCATTCATGCTGGAACTGTGGCGTCATATTGGTCCTGAGACTGACGTTCCTGCTGGTGACATCGGTGTAGGTGGTCGTGAAGTAGGTTTCATGTTCGGTATGTACAAGAAGCTGACTCATGAATTCACAGGTACATTCACTGGCAAAGGTCGCGAATTCGGTGGTTCACTGATTCGTCCTGAGGCTACAGGTTACGGTAACATCTACTTCCTGATGGAAATGCTGAAATCTAAAGGTACTGACCTGAAAGGCAAGACTTGCCTGATCTCCGGTTCTGGTAACGTAGCTCAATATACTGCTGAAAAAGTATTGGAACTGGGTGGTAAAGTACTCACCATGTCTGACTCTGACGGTTATGTTTACGACCCGGCAGGTATCGACCGCGAAAAACTGGACTACATCATGGAACTGAAGAATCTCTACCGTGGACGTATCCGCGAGTATGCAGAACAATATCCGGGTGTGAAATATGTAGAAGGTGCTAAGCCTTGGGGTGAAAAAGCTGACATCGCTCTACCTTCTGCAACTCAGAATGAACTGAACGGTGACCACGCTCGCCAATTAGTTGCCAACGGTTGTATGGCTGTATCCGAAGGTGCTAACATGCCTTCTACTCCGGAAGCTATCAAAGTATTCCAGGATGCTAAGATTCTGTATGCTCCGGGTAAGGCAGCCAATGCAGGTGGTGTATCAGTATCCGGTCTGGAAATGACTCAGAACTCTATCAAACTGAGCTGGAGCGCAGAAGAAGTAGACGAGAAACTGAAGAGTATCATGAAGAACATTCACGAAGCTTGCGTACAGTATGGTACTGAAGCTGATGGTTATGTAAACTACGTGAAGGGTGCTAACGTTGCCGGATTCATGAAGGTAGCAAAAGCTATGATGGCACAAGGTATTGTGTAAAGAAAGCTATAGTTGTTATATATGGGAATCCCCTTTGCACTCGGTGTGGAGGGGATTCTCTTTTTCTCATATCCTCTATATATCTTAAACACAATTCTGACCTCGCCCACATTAGCGCCCAGCTTTTCCCAAAATTGTTTCAGACAACTTATTTATCATATTCCTGATTTCTTTCGAATTAAAAGGTAATCCAACTAATGTAATTTTATTCCGGATATTTGTGTAACCACTAATTGCAGATAATGGAATAGACTTAAATTTATTACACGGATATAGAATCATAACATCCTTATTCTTTGCTGAGTCGAAAGCACTGTATGCCAACACTTGATGCAAATCCTGGCGAAACGAATCTCTCAGGCCATTTGTCGACGCTGAGGTATTAAACATATGAGCTTTATATTTGGCATCAATGGTACAAATATATCCCTCCTTAACCAGAAGAATGTCTGGTTCCAGATATCTTAATGCCCAAGCAGGATTATTTCCGGAAATGTGATAGCGGGCATTAGATTCTGTTTTAGCACCAAGCTTCTTACCAACCTCCTGCACTATATATTGTGCAAAACGTTCGAACAATTCTGCTGAATCTATCCTCCAGGAAAATTTATTTCTAGACTTGTGGTTCAACAGTTTATTCGCTTGAATTTTCAAATCTTTTATTGCTATTGGATCAAAGTCATGAATCATAAAAGCTTCAGTCGTAGACTCACAATTATGACTAGCCGAATACAATCGTAACTTATCAACCAGAGTTTTCGTCTTAAATTTAATTGATATAGGTGTAAGTGGTGTCTGGAAGAGCTCGATTGCCAGTTTTAATATATAAGTCAATTTATACCATTCTAAATGATTTTTTGATTGTATATTCTTTCGATTTTCAAATTTGAAAGTATTCATAGGATTGTATGAACTATTAGCATACTTTGTCCAATTTGTCGATGAAGCAGGAACATCCTCAACTCGTTTGATTGTATCGAACTTATTCCAAATACATTGCATCGCATTATTGAAAGAATTAAAATAGTTAATACAATCCAAGTACACAGGAGCTCTCATTTCACTACTGCTCACTAATATCATGTCATCGTATTCCGGTTCTAAGGTGCTTTGTAATAAATTAGCTATATCTGCAATATCCTCACCAAATCGAGATGTAACAACAAAATCCAGATAATATTTACCATTGAAGGGAGTACGTAATGGGGCACATCCAACAAACTTACTCGAAGAAAAAGCAAGTCCTACGTGACCTTCTCTTTCCTGAATAGCTACACTAACACCTAGGAACGAAAAAGTCTTGTGATTAAGAGTGATAAATCTCTGAAGCGCCTGCTCGGGATAACGTTTATCACATCTTTTATTCTTATTCAATTCTGTAAAGGTGATAAAGCGCTCGGACAAGCATTGCATCTGAATATTTGCCATTACTTGTATAAAGGTTTGTGAATTTCTTGATAAAAGAGATCGCTGAAATCTGTTCTAGCACTCGATAACAAACCTTCGTCAAAATATTCTTTTATTAAAGGCATCAATTCATATTCTATTTTGGCGTTAAGTTCTTCTCGATTGTCTGCAATGAAGTAAGAACCACCAGGCTGAAGATTTAGTTCAGAATCAGATGCATGCTTTTCAAACAATCGAGCTATCTTATCAAAAAGTTCCTTGCCCTCACCTTCACCAAAAAATCTAGGTTCGATAGTGTACCATGCAAAGCGACGACGCAAAGCGAAATCGACAACCGCAATACTTCTATCGGCTGTATTCATAGTGGCAACAACGTGCAAATTTTCTGGAATTTTATTCAATGGTGCATCCCCTAGAGATTCTATCCTTATACCCTGGCCAGCCACACATTGTCTCTTGGGTTCAAAGAGATAAAACACAGGCCCCAACACATTTGAAAGGTTTGCGCGATTAATCTCATCAACTATGAGAAGTACTTTCTTATTTGGATTGTTTATGGCACATTTTATTGCTTCAACGAGTATTCCCTCTTTTCGTTCATAAACAACGTTGTTTGTAATACCAAGTTTCGGCATTATTCCTTCTACCAAATCCGAATATGAAGTTTCTGCATGGAATTGAATTAAAAATACTTCATTATACTTTTCTTTGCCGATCTTTTCTGCCAAGTATGTTTTGCCAGTTCCGGGAGCACCTTGTAAGATTACAAATTTTCTACTTCCCAAAAGATTGACAACTTCTATTTCCTGCTGCACCTGATTTTTTTCCGGCTGACGACAGTTACTAATGAATTGTTCTACATTTTTCCGCTGAGGCTTAGTAGACGCCCAGCCCCGCAATTCTGCATATTGCGCAATCCAAGCACGTACATAATCCATATCTTCTTTCTTCTCAATATCTATCAGACACCCTATCGAGAGTACTGATTTATATTTTTCCAGATTTACTCCAGAATCGACTATTGTATCACCAAAAGCAATAGCAGTTTCAATGTCTGTAAAATCAGGCTTACAGAAAGAGCTATAGCAAGATTCCTGAGGCAAGATCTTTAGAAACATTCGTCTTGTCCCTGGTTGACTAGCCAACTGATAATCATTCCGAAATCCCTCTGAACCAACCCCAAGAGACATTACATATAAATTGCTATCTATAGTTGTAGGGAAGAATACAAGAGAAAAATCTGAATATGGGCCTGATAATTGCTCTTCTGGACGAATAAATCCAAAATAAGGAATATTGCCAACGTCGTATGATATATTCTTTCTGATTACTACATTCTTCTTTTTCTTGTTTGCCCCATTTTCTACCATGCCAAGGCTCTGAGCAAACTCAATGGCTTTTTCGAGAAAGTCTTTTGTTTTCATATTATAGAAAAAATTACTTAAGATCGGTAAGGTTTCTTGAAACATTTCATGTGTTCATCGAACGCAAATATATCGATTATTCAAGAACTGACAAAAGAAGCTATCAGATTTCGCATGCTTTTCCAAAGATAATCTCTATCCTAGCAATAATAGCTTTATTCTTTCTCTTTCCTATTATATTAGTTTTATGCATTCCTAATACTCTTGCTACATAAATCTATTCTCTTATTGCCTAATTATTATTCTTACAACAATTATTGTAAGAAGAAAATATAACTATAGTAAGAAAATAACATAACTGTTGTAAGAAACTTCTATATTTGTAGTAAGAATACTTTTTAGTATAAACGATATTAGTCTGTAACACATCCGACATTAACCTCTCGCAGTTCCAGTACCAATTTGTTTCTACGAAAACATAAACCTCTTAAAAACAATGTATATATGAGTACTTATTATGACCTTTACGAAACACCGGACCCCAGTGGCGAAGGTAAGAAGAAACCACTCCATGCACGCGTCCGCTCCAAAGGCACTATCACTGCAAAGGAGTTTCAGGAGCGGTTAATGAAAGAACAGCACATGCCACACGCCATGGTCGTGGGAATTATGCAAGCCATCAGCAATGCGCTGGGCGACTGGCTCGCCGAAGGTTACAATGTAGAACTGGATGAACTGGGATTTTTCAGTACTACACTGAAATGTACGCGTCCTGCCATGCAGAAAAAGGACATACGTGCCGAGTCCGTACGCTTTGAAACGGTAAAATTCCGCCCCAGCAAAGCCTTCAAAAAGTACGTGAGACATCAAATGGAACTGGAGAGAATAGACAAAAAAGCCTCGGCAAAGAAACCGGCAGTTGCCAAAAAAGATAGAAGACAGATGATGCTGACCTTTCTGGAAGCAAATGTCTGCATCACACGCGCCGAATATGCCCGACTCACGCGCGTAACGGACAGATGCGCCAGCTCTGATTTACAGGAATTTCTGACAGAAGGTGTTATCCGCAAGCGAGGCGGAGGACGTTCAGTGGTTTATATAAAACATCAGGTATAGTGTATCGCTTTTCGTAAGGCATCTGCTCTGTATCGGGCAGGTGCCATACCTGTATTTCTTTTAAAAAACTTCCCAAATGTAGATTGATCCGGAAAATTCAGTTCAATCGCTACCTGGCTGACATTCATATCCGGTCGGCGCAACAGGAGTTTTGCTTCTGTCACCACGGCATTTGTGATCCATTTCAGTGCCGATTGCCCGTCACACTCCCGTATTATCTTCGATAGATAATCCGGAGTAACACACAATTCCTGCGCATAAAATCCGACATCACGATGTTTACGGCAATTTCCCAAAAGCAATTCGTGGAAACGCTGCCGAATTATTTCATTACGCGAAAATGAGATTTCTCTTTCTCCATATTTCTTCCAACGGCTATTGGTTATATCAAGCAATAGATTTATCACCTCATTCTTAATAACAGTGGCCCGATACAGATGATCCGAGTCCGCTATATACTTCTTTATACGTTCTATCCGATTCAGCACAATTACACATTCATCATCGGTCAAACTCTGTTCAGGATATAGACGTTTCAAGTTTCCTGCTTCCGGAAAACGTATGCTGGAAGTCAGTGACATGATTTCCTGCTTCAGTTCCGGTGAAAACAAAAGCAAGTATCCTCTGAAACCGGGAGTATGCGATACATTTCCTATGATATTATCAGCCAGTAGCTGCATCACGGTACTTCTTTTAAGAGTATAAGGCAGATAATCCACTTCAATTTGCATTTCACCTGACACGACCAATATTAAAGAGGAGGCTTCAAGCTGCATGGGATACCTTCCAACCTTATCTTCTTTTGTCATCGAATCGTCCAAGTCGATAACCACCAACTGCTCCTGAAAGGAGGATTGAGGCTTCATTCTTTCAAGATAATCCTGAAAACTTAAATCAAGTACTGTATCTTTCATCATAATTCTGATAAATGACTAATTTTAAAATGCAAATTTAATAATTATTCTTATTACAAATAGATACGTTTCGGATTATGACTAATTATAGTAGTAAAATGACCTTGTCAATTCATCTATTCTGTCCGACCTTTGCATCACAGAAAAAACTTAATATTTAAGAAATATGGAATATTTAAACTTATCGAAAGAGAAAACAAGCAACTTCATGCTTTCGCGCATAGGCTTGGGAAGTATGAGAATGGGAGATGTAAGTGAAGGTATCAACACGATACATACAGCTTTGGACGGAGGGGTTAATTTCCTGAATACCGCAGACTTCTACGGAAACGGACAAAGTGAAATGCTGATAAAAGAGGCATTGAAGACCCGCAAGCGGGAAGATGTCTTTATCTCTGTAAAGTTTGGAGCCATGCAGGGTGTGGATGGCAGAATGTACGGAATGGATGCCCGCCCGGAAGCTGTGGAAAACTACCTGCGTTATACACTAAGCCGTTTAGGTACTGACTATGTGGATTTATACCAACCCGCCCGCATCAATCCACATATACCCGTAGAAGACACCATCGGCGCTATATCCGATCTGGCAACAAAAGGATATGTGAAAAATATAGGAATCTCCGAAGTGAATGGAGAGATACTTCGCAGAGCAAATGCAGTACACCCGATCAGTCTGGTCGAAGTAAGATATTCGTTGGCAGACCGGCATATAGAAGATGACCTTTTACCGACAGCAAGAGAATTAGGTGTCGGCATTGTAGCCTTCGGCGTACTCCTTTCGGGACTGATTGGCGGAAGTTCACAAGAAGAAAAATTAAAATCTATCGGTCAGAGAATTTCTCCGGAAGCATTGGCAACGATGAAAGCAAATCTTGTTCGCACCAATGCGCTGAAACAGATTGCAGTTGAAAAAGGAGCTACCCTGGCACAACTTGCCATAGCCTGGGTGTTGGCGCAAGGTGAAGATATCATAGCACTGGTAGGTTCAAGAACAGCCTCACAAATCAAAGACACGATTCAAGCATTGAATGTGAAACTAACGAAAGAGGATTTGGACAGAATAAAACGGATTATGCCAAAAGAAGAGGCAACCTGTTCATACATGTTGGATGTGGATATCGATTCCAAAGGATTATTCCATGCCAAACAGTAGCATTGCTTAGCGAGGAAACTTGGATGAAAGTGCCTCGTAGACCGCCGGATGGAGGAAGTAACGAACATCTTTTCCTTCCTCCATCGCCCGGCGAATAAAGGTAGAACTGATTTCAAAAGTAGGAGAAGAAGCTACTTTTACATTCTCCGAAAGGGAATCGGAAGAAACCGGATAACCGGGACGGGGATATACAAGAATATGGTTTTCTGCAAGAATACGTTCCGACTGATACCAGCGGGGAAAAAGCGTCCAGTTGTCCGAACCGATAATCAAATGAAATTCCCGGTCAGGATAGGTTTCTTTCAGTTTATCCAGTGTATGGATGGTATAGGACGGACGGGGCAGATTAAACTCAATATCAGAAGCTTTAAACTTGGGATACCCCTCAATAGCAAGTTGAACCAACTTCAAACGGAAGGCATCATCCATCAATTCATCTTCTTCCTTCAGCGGATTATGAGGGGTTACGAGAAACCACACTTCATCCAGCCCTTCATATTCGCAAAGATAATTGGCAAGGGCAAGATGTCCGATGTGTACCGGATTGAAGGAGCCGCTGAAGATCCCCGTTTTCATTCTTTTGTTTTCATACGTTTCCAGCAAGTATAAACATTGATGCAACTTGAAAGTACCACCAATGTCATACCAAGAACGATTGTCCATTGGCTATAATACAACGCCATCAGACCTGACACTAAAGATATAAGTGCCAGGAGTGTGTTGAGAATCAACAATGACTTGTTCTGTTTAGGAGAAACAGGTTTCGGCTGATACATGACAGACCTTATTATTTCGATAAAAACTCTGTAATTACCTGCAAAGCTTCCGCCTTCGCCTGCTCCAAATCATCATTTACAATGACTTTATCGAACTTAGGTGCAAACGTCAGTTCATATTCCGCCTTAGCAACGCGGGCTTCTATCACTTCGGGAGCATCCGTTCCACGTCCTACCAGACGTTTACGAAGTTCCTCTACCGAAGGAGGCTGAATGAATACCGACAGAGCACGGTCGCCATAAAACTTTTTTATATTGCAGCCACCTACAACGTCCACATCAAAAACCACATTTTGTCCGGCAGCCAACTGAGCTTCTACCTGAGACTTCAATGTACCGTAGTAACGGTCTTTATACACTTCTTCATATTCCAGAAACTCGTCATTGGCAATGCGGGTACGGAATTCTTCAGGAGAAAGAAAGAAGTACTCCACTCCATGCTGTTCTGTTCCGCGTGGCGGACGACTGGTAGCAGAACAAGAAAAAGCCAGATTCAGGTTCTGCCCCAATAAATAGTTGATAATGGTTGATTTCCCTGACCCGGAAGGGGCTGAGAATATAATAAGTTTAGCCAACATAACATTTACAATTTAGCAAAGTACAATGTACAATTTAGTAAATTACAATATACAAATTAAAGGAAAAACTTGATGAGAGGTACAATTTAGCAAAGTACAATCTAAAGAAAAGCACAATCCGGCGCACACCTCAATACGGCAAATTGTACATTGTAAATTGTACATTGCAAATGTCTCTACATCACGTTCAATACCTGTTCTTTGATTTGTTCCAACTCATCCTTCATCTGCACTACAATCTTCTGCATCTCAGCATGATTGGACTTGCTTCCCAACGTATTGATTTCACGTCCCATTTCCTGGGCAATGAAACCCAATTTCTTACCTTGCCCGCTTCCATCCTCCATAGTATTGATGAAGTATTTCAAGTGGTTGCTCAGGCGTTGTTTTTCTTCGTTTATATCCAGTTTCTCAATGTAATAGATGAGTTCCTGTTCCAGACGGTTCTTGTCATAGTCCACGCTGATGGTCTTTTCCAAAGCATCCGTGATGCGTTCTTTGATTTTCTCTACACGCTCTTTTTCGTACGGATCAACAGAAGTCAGCAACTTGGCAATATTAGAAATCTTTTCGCGGAACTTCTTCTCTAAAGCCGCGCCTTCCTGGATACGGAAATCAACCAGATTTTGGATAGCTTGAAGCACAGTGGCATGAACAGCTTTCCATTCTTCCTCGCTCAGTTCCTGAATATCGTTCTTTGTCATCACGTCCGGCATGCGGAGCAAAGTAGAGAACCAGTCTTCGGGTGCAGGGATACCGGTAGTTTCGGAGATAGTGCGAATTCGTTCGTAATACGCCACTACCACATCCTGATTAATGGGAGTAATAAGTTCACAGGCATCTTTTTTATCAATCCACAGACTGAAATCCACTTTACCACGTTCCAGTGCCTTAGCAATTTCGTTACGGATTTCTATTTCTTTTTCCCGGTAGAGGGGAGCGATGCGGGTTGACAGATCCATCGCTTTACTATTGAGCGATTTGATTTCTACATTGATTTTCTTATCGGACAGTTCAGCGGTCGCTTTACCATATCCGGTCATGGATTGTATCATAAGATTCTTTAGTTTTCCGCAAAATTACATGAATATTTTCATTAGTGAAAATTATTCAAGAAATAAGTGATGTGTTTATCGCTTACTCTTTACTCCAAATACGTGTGTTCAAGTTCAGTTCATCTACAATTTCCAGCAAGGATTGGAGCACTGCAAAGTCCGATTTAAGGATACTCATATCACTCAAAGAACTCCACACATCTGCTTCAAATCGGTTCTTTGAATCCGGAATGGCGACCAGAATCGTAGAATTCCGGAAACTGATGGTAATTCCTTTCTTAAAATTGCTGTCCAACTTCAACATTCTTTCCATCATGGAAGGGGTAATCAGATAGCGAGCTTCAATCTGGTTCGTGGAAAAGACATCAAAGACTTTTTCAAAATCGGGATTTTCCATTTTCACTCTTGAAGCTCCCATCTTAATTTTGAAAAAGCTGTCCCGCAAAACGGTCGTTTCTCCCTGAAATTCTTTATGGAAGTCAGCAATGAAAAGAAATCCTTTGAAAATATCTTCCCAATAATACTGCACCCCATTCTTGGTAGAACGAGCTCTGCGCTCTTCAGCATGTACTTCGGAACAGATAAAGCTGGTTTTATCCAGACATCCTTCTATCAAATCTTCGGCATGATAACGATCGGGAGAAGTAAACAGTCCGCTATTTCTAAAAAGATCCTCACTCACTCCATTATTCGGAGAATAGGTCGCATTCGGACAAAAGGCATGGATTATTTCATCTACCACTTCTTCTTTATAAAAAGAGGAGAATATTTTCGACTTATTATTGATACAAGTAATAAAAATGATGACAGAAATAACAACAATAACTATCGGACCAAAGATCCCTTCCAATTTAAGTATTAGCAAAGCAATCACTCCTACTACCAGAAAAATAGCAGCATAAATCAAACCCTCTGAACGTCCTTTCCTCAGAAGTTCCTTACGTTTATTTTCCAGAACTTGCAATGTGGGAGCCAGCTTCTGCGCCAGAGAGTCAAAATCTACATAATCCATTGCCGGCTATTTTATGAATTGAATAAGTTCTTTACATCCGGAGTTGCACGTTCTGCTTCCGGAATTGTCAGTACCGCTTTTCTTGTAAAGCCAAACATACCTGCCAACAGATTTGTAGGGAAAGTCTGGACGGCATTATTGTAATCGGTTACAGAAGCATTGTAAGTGCGGCGGGCAGCAGCCAACTGTTCTTCCGTTTCATTGAGCGAACGCTGCAATTGCAGGAAATTTTCAGAAGCTTTTAGTTCGGGATAGTTCTCCGCCACTGCAAAGAATTGAGTACGCACTTTAGAAAACATTTTGTCAAAGTCCGCCTTTTCGCTGTCATTAAGAGAAGCATAAGTCTTGTTGCGCATTTCCGTTATTGCAGCAAATGTATCAACTTCATGCTTGGCATATTGCTGAACGGTTGCAACCAGATTGGGGATCAAATCGAAGCGACGTTTCAACATGACATCGATAGTGGAAAAAGCATTTTCTATCTGATTTCTCTTTCTCACCAATGAGTTGTACATCGAAATCACCACCAAAATAAAAAGTACAATAATAATAGCTACGATCATAATTACAGATACAACGACCTCCTTGTGCCGGTTATTTTATGTTAACGAATTCAGTATTTATTCCTAAAATCAGATAGCAAAGATAGAAATAATCTAAAAACCTGCCAATAATGCCGTAAGAAAGATACCGAACCCTTTTTGGATTCGCTTGTGTATCTGAAAATAAACCTGTAAATTTGCCACAATTAAACTAACAAAAGACTATGTCGTGTATCTTGCATATTGAAACGTCCACCTCGGCATGCTCCGTTGCTGTGAGTGAAGATGGACAAAATGTATTTAACAAAGAAGATCTGAACGGCCCGTCTCATGCCGCTCTGCTGGGAGTATTTATAGACGAAGCTCTGTCGTTTGCCGACAGTCATGCCATGCCGATTGATGCAGTGGCGGTGAGTTGCGGACCGGGTTCTTACACCGGACTACGTATCGGCGTATCTATGGCGAAAGGGGTTTGTTACGGACGTAATATTCCGCTGATCGGTCTTCCGACATTGAAGGTACAATGCGTGCCGGTATTGCTTTATCATGATGAATTGCCCGAAGACGCATTGCTATGCCCAATGATCGATGCACGCCGTATGGAGGTATATGCTGCCATCTACGACCGTGCCCTGAAACCTGTGCGCGACATAGCCGCTGACATTGTAGACGAAAACTCTTATACGGAATTTCTGGATCAACATCCCGTTTATTTCTTTGGAGACGGGGCAGCCAAGTGCAAAGATAAAATAACTCATCCCAATGCGCACTTCATTGACGATATTCGTCCATTGGCAAAAATGATGTTCCCACTTGCTGAAAAAGCAATAGCCGAAAACGACTTTAAGGATGTAGCTTATTTTGAACCATTCTACCTGAAAGAGTTTGTAGCTTCCCAACCGAAAAAACTTTTATAATATATGCAATATAACACTCAACAAAAACGGATGCCTTTGCCGGAATACGGACGCAGCATCCAAAACATGGTTGACCACGCGTTGACAATCGAAGACCGCGCTGAACGCCAACGTTGCGCAAACACCATTATCAACATCATGGGTAATATGTTCCCGCATCTGCGTGATGTACCCGATTTTAAACATAAATTATGGGATCATCTGGCTATCATGTCCGACTTCAAACTGGACATTGATTATCCTTATGAAATTATCCGCAAAGATAATTTGAATACCCGTCCGGAAGTGATCCCCTATCCCAGTACAAAAATTCGTTACCGCCACTACGGCCGTACACTGGAAGTATTGATAAAGAAAGCAATTGACTTCCCCGAAGGAGATGAAAAGCAAAACCTGATTGCCCTGATCTGCAACCACATGAAGAAAGACTACATGACCTGGAACAAGGATACGGTAGACGACCGCAAAATTGCAGAAGATCTTAATGAATATTCGGGTGGCAAATTGCAAATGACGGATGACATCATCAAACTGATGGCTGAACGTATTAATCAGAACTACCGTCCGAAAGTAAATAATCAGAATAACCGGAGAGATAACCGGAATAATAAGAGAAAGTACTAATAGATTTATGATTTCAGATTTATGATTTATAAGCGGCAGATCCGTTCATAAATCATAAATTATAAATCATAAGTCATAAATCCCAATTTATGGCATCATTCGTAATTGAAGGTGGACACAGATTATCCGGCGAGATTCATCCGCAAGGCGCAAAAAACGAGGTATTGCAGATTATCTGCGCCACGCTGCTGACAGCCGAAGAGGTGACCGTACATAATATTCCGGACATACTGGACGTCAACAATCTCATTCAACTGATGCGTGATATGGGCGTTACGGTATCCAGAAAAGGGCTTGATACGTATTGTTTCAAAGCAGAAAAGCTGGATTTGAGTTATCTGGAAAGTGATGAATTCCTGAAGAAATGTTCCAGTCTGCGAGGTTCGGTTATGTTAATCGGTCCGATGGTAGCACGCTTCCATAAAGCGATGATATCCAAACCGGGTGGTGACAAGATAGGACGCAGACGTCTGGATACTCACTTTATCGGTATACAGAATCTGGGTGCAGATTTTTCGTACAACGCAGAACGCGAAGCGTATGAGATTTCAGCTTGCGAACTGAAAGGCACCTACATGTTGCTGGACGAAGCTTCAGTAACCGGAACTGCCAACATCGTGATGGCGGCGGTACTGGCCAAAGGAACAACCACTATTTACAATGCTGCCTGCGAACCGTATCTGCAACAACTATGCAAGATGCTGAACCGCATGGGCGCCAAGATACAAGGCATTGCCTCCAATCTATTGACCATTGAAGGAGTGGACGAACTACACGGTACCGAACATACGATACTTCCCGATATGATCGAAGTCGGCAGTTTTATCGGCATGGCAGCCATGACGCAAAGTGAGCTCACCATCAAGAATGTTTCTTATGAAAACCTGGGCATCATCCCTGAAAGTTTCCGCCGTCTGGGCATCAAACTGGAACAACGGGGAGACGATATCTATGTTCCTGCACAGGAAACATATCAGATAGAGTCGTTCATAGATGGTTCTATCATGACTATTGCCGATGCTCCCTGGCCGGGACTGACGCCGGACTTGCTGAGTGTAATGCTCGTAGTTGCCACTCAGGCAAAAGGCAGCGTGCTTATCCATCAGAAGATGTTCGAGAGCCGCCTGTTCTTCGTGGACAAACTGATAGATATGGGAGCACAGATTATTCTTTGTGACCCTCACCGTGCCGTTGTCATTGGCCATAACCATGCCATGCGTCTGCGAGGCGGAAATATGACTTCACCTGATATTCGTGCCGGTATTGCATTGCTGATTGCCGCCATGAGTGCGGAAGGAAGCAGCCGTATCCACAACATTGAGCAAATAGACCGGGGGTACCAGGATATCGAAAGACGCCTGAATGCTATCGGAGCAAGAATTACGAGAATATGATATGGGATGGTGGAAGATGATTAAGAATGGTAGGATGATAAGATGATAAAAAGAGAAGATGTATATAAGATAGGAGTATTCAACAAACCGCACGGCATTCACGGTGAGTTGTCATTCACATTCACCGATGACATTTTTGACCGGGTGGAAGCTGAATACCTAATCTGCCTGTTGGATGGTATTTTCGTACCTTTCTTCCTGGAGGAATACCGTTTCCGCTCCGACTCCACTGCATTGGTAAAGCTGGAAGGAGTAGACACGGCAGAACGTGCGCGGATGTTCACCAACGTGGAAGTTTATTTTCCTGCCAAACATGTCGAAGATGCCGGACCGGGAGAACTGACCTGGGATTTCTTCGTAGGTTTCCGCGTGGAAGAAGTTAACCACGGAGACTTGGGAGAAGTAACAGAGGTGGATACTGCAACCATCAACACCTTGTTTGTAGTTGATCATCAGGGAGAAGAGTTACTGATTCCTGCACAAGAAGAATTCATCCTGAACATTGACCAAAAGCACAAAGTAATCACTATGGATTTACCCGAAGGATTGCTGGCTTTGGATGAAACAGAGGAAGTGTAAACAAGTGATTAGTGATAGAGTGATAAGTGATTAGTGCGTATGGTGAAAAAGAAACGACATAAAGCATTCTGGAGTAATATCAAATTCAAATATAAGCTGACTATCATCAACGAGAATACACTCGAAGAAGTAGTCGGTCTCCGTGTATCCAAGTTAAACGGCATCTCGGTATTACTTTCTGTGCTGACTGTTTTGTTTCTGGTTGCCTCAGTTATCATTGCTTTCACTCCGTTGCGCAACTACTTGCCGGGATACATGAACAGTGAAATCCGTGCCCAAGTGGTAGAGAATGCTTTACGAGTAGATTCACTTCAACAGTTGGTAGATCGCCAGAATTTGTATATCATGAATATACAGGATATTTTCAGTGGAACCATACGGGTAGATACTGTGCACAATATGGACTCACTGACTACCGTACGCGAAGATTCGTTGATGGAACGCACACAGCGGGAAGCGGAGTTCCGGAAACAATATGAAGAAACAGAAAAGTATAATCTGACAAGCATTACAGCCCGCCCAGACATAGAAGGATTGATATTTTATCGTCCCACGCGAGGCATGATTACAGACAAATTTGATGCTGACAGAAAACATTACGGTACGGATATCGCCGCCAATCCCGGAGAGAGCGTACTTGCTACGCTGGATGGTACAGTTATCTTGAGTACTTATACGGCCGAAACAGGATATGTGATAGAAGTACAACATAATCAAGACTTTATATCCGTATATAAGCATTGCAGTTCCTTATTGAAACGTGAAGGAGACACTGTACAGGCCGGAGAGGCTATTGCTTTGGTAGGAAACAGCGGACAACTGACAACCGGTCCTCACCTGCACTTTGAGTTATGGCACAAAGGACGGGCGGTGAATCCGGAACAATATATTGTATTTTAAGTGATAGATAAATGAAAAAACAAATTGCTATACTCGGTTCTACCGGCTCCATAGGTACGCAGGCATTACAGGTGATTGAAGAACAATCCGACCAGTACGAAGCGTATGTGCTGACCGCCAACAACCGTGTAGAAGAACTCATTGCCCAGGCTCGGAAATTCAAGCCTGAAGCGGTAGTTATAGCCAACGAAACGAAATATGCCCAACTGAAAGAAGCCCTCGCCGACCTGCCTATCAAAGTATATGCAGGAACGGATGCTATCTGCCAGATTGTAGAAGACTCGGAAATTGACATCGTACTGACTGCGATGGTAGGTTATGCCGGACTGAAACCAACCATGAATGCTATTCGTGCCCGTAAACCCATCGCTCTTGCCAACAAGGAGACGCTTGTTGTGGCAGGTGAGCTGATTAACGATATGGCACGCCTATCCGGTACACCTATATTACCGGTAGATTCCGAACATTCAGCCGTTTTCCAATGTTTAGCGGGGGAACTCGGCAATCCGATAGAGAAAGTGATCCTTACGGCATCCGGTGGTCCGTTCCGCAATTGCACAATGGAACAACTGGCTACGGTAACCAAAGCCCAAGCCTTGAAACATCCTAATTGGGATATGGGAGCGAAGATTACGATTGATTCCGCTTCAATGATGAACAAAGGGTTTGAGGTAATAGAAGCAAAATGGTTATTCGGTGTACGTCCGGATCAGATTGAAGTGGTAGTACATCCGCAATCTATTATACATTCGATGGTGCAGTTTGAAGACGGCGCAGTTAAGGCACAATTGGGTATGCCGGATATGCGTCTGCCTATTCAGTATGCATTCTCTTATCCGCAACGCCTGAAGGCTTCATTTCCCCGGTTGGATTTCAAAATGTGCACAAACCTGACATTCGAACAACCGGATACTACCCGTTTCCGTAATCTGGCTTTGGCTTACGAAGCTTTGCATAAAGGTGGAAATATGCCTTGTATCGTGAATGCAGCCAATGAAGTGGTAGTTGCCGCTTTCCTGCGGGATGAGATTTCATTCCTCGGCATGAGTGATGTGATAGAGAAAGCAATGTCTATCGTATCGTTTGTGGCAAAACCGGAATATGAAGACTATGTAGCTACGGATGCGATGACACGCCGTATTGCACAAGAGTTGATAAAATAAAAATAGTACAGGTATTAGAGTATCTCAACTCCCCTCTTCCTCGGAGGAGAATAAGAATAGTAAATAGTAGTTAATAGTAAAATAGAAAAATTATTAGATGGAAACATTTTTGATTCGTGCCCTGCAACTCATTATGAGCCTTTCGTTGCTCGTTATCGTTCATGAGGGAGGGCACTTCCTCTTCGCCCGTCTTTTCAAGACACGGGTAGAAAAGTTTTGTTTGTTCTTCGACCCTTGGTTTACCCTGTTCAAGTTCAAGCCGAAAAATAGTGATACGGAATATGGTATTGGTTGGCTGCCGTTAGGTGGTTATGTAAAGATAGCAGGTATGATAGATGAGTCTATGGATACCGAACAGATGCAACAGCCAATGCAACCGTGGGAGTTCCGGGCCAAACCGGCATGGCAACGGTTGTTAATCATGGTAGGTGGTGTATTGTTCAATTTCATATTGGCATTATTCATCTATTCTATGATACTTTTTACTTGGGGAGATGAATACGTACCGGTACAAAAAGCCCCGTTGGGTATGGAATTCAACGAAACGGCAAAAGCTATCGGTTTCCGTGACGGTGACGTACTTATATCTGCTGATGGTGTACCCTTTGAACGTTACGGTGGTGATATGCTGACAAGCGTTGTCGATGCCCGCCAGGTAACAGTACGCCGTGATGGGCAAGAGGTATCCGTTTATATTCCTGAGAATTTTATGGAGCGTCTGCTAGCTGACAGTGTACGTTTTGCCTCATTCCGCTATCCGTATGTTATTGATAGTATTTGTGCCAACCGCCCTGCTGCCCTTGCCGGCCTGCAAGCGGGTGACAGTATTATGCAATTGGACGGAAAGAACATTGCTTATTTCGATTTTAAAGAAGAGATGTTACGCCGTCAGAAAGCGGATTCAGCTTCTCATTATATCACATTGACTTATGCACGTGCCGGAGTGATAGATACTATAACTTTTGCTACAGATTCAATCTATGAGATAGGTGTAGTAGTACGTACGGCAACCAATCAGTTACTGCCGGTTGTAAAGAAAGAATATAGTTTTCTGGCCTCTTTCCCCGCTGGTGCAGCATTGGGAGTACAAACTCTGAAAGGCTATGTAGGACAGATGAAATATCTCTTCTCTAAAGAAGGCGCCAAGCAATTGGGTGGCTTCGGAACTATCGGAAGCATCTTCCCTGCTACATGGGATTGGCATCAGTTCTGGTACATGACAGCATTCCTTTCTATTATCCTCGCCTTCATGAATATTCTGCCTATTCCGGCACTGGATGGCGGACATGTACTATTCCTTATTTATGAGATTGTAGCTCGGCGCAAACCAAGTGATAAATTTATGGAACGTGCGCAAATGGTGGGTATGTTCCTGCTATTCGGATTGCTGCTTTGGGCAAACTTTAATGATATTCTGCGGTTCCTGTTCTAACGCAGATTCTACTTTATAAAAACAAATAGACCATCTATTCGAAGTGAGTAGATGGTCTATTTATTATATGAAATATCTATCGTATTTTCTTACACTAAGTGTCCGATCCACTCTTCACGATCACCCGGCAGAAAATCAATAACCGGAACCTCTACCATCGTGTAACAACCAGGTTGTTGACGCATGGAAGCGCGAGCTACACAAACCAATACCTGAGCAGTAAGTGCAGGATTATTAATGCGCATATTGAACTCAAATAATTGATTCTGAGTTTTACCGGAAACACCTTTACGAGTGAGGTTTACACCATGTCCCATATCAAGCAAAGCATCTACGCTGGGAACTAATTTCACATGTGTCTCGTCATTTGCAAAGTATGGATCTGCCTTGATGGCAGCAGATACTTTATCAAATTCATAACCGTCTTTCAATTCGATATAAACCATACGGCGGTGAATACCTGTTCCGGTAGGAATAGTCATGGAGAGAGCAGCCTTTACACCGTCAATAGCTTTTACAGCAACTGTATGTCCCATACTCATTCCCGGACCAAAGTTTGTATAAGTAATTCCTTTCGGAGCAATCGCTTCCAACAGGGTACGTACGATAGAGTCGCTTCCCGGATCCCAACCTGCAGAAATAATAGAAACTGCATTATGTTCTTTTGCAGAAGCAGACAGTGTGCGACGCAAATCTACAATACCGGTATGAATATCGAAGCTGTCAACCGTATTGATGCCAAGTGCAAGGATTTCTTTGGCATAAGTCTCTACACTGCGGGTCGGTGTACAAAGAATTGCAACATCAACGCCTTCCAATTCCTTGATATTCTTTACAACAGGATATTCACTCAGTTCTGCGGGACGGTTTTCAGCTCCAGCTCGGCGTACTACACCGGCAATTTCAAAGTCGGGAGCCGCTTGCAACGCTTCGAGCACGTATTGCCCGATATTGCCATAGCCAACAATGGCTGCTCTTACTTTTTTCATTCTTTTATTGAATTTATTTATCAGTTTTCTATTTTATCGGCACAAAAGTAATCATTTTCATTCAATTTAACCACAAAACGATTCAGTGTTCCACAGAGTTTTTTCTTTATTAAGACTTCTTTCAAACTTATGTACCTTCAATGACTTATCACTCTAAAACAATTTCCAAAGGAAAAAGTTCCCTGAAACTCTTCTGAGTCTGTAATGAAGAAACACAATATTCCTCGCTCGCGCGCGTTATAGTAAGTATTATGATAGAATACATCAGAGGCGGACTTGCCGAGCTCAGCCCGGCAACCGCAGTTATCGACTGTAACGGATTGGGATATGCCGTTAATATTTCATTAAATACGTATGCTGCCATCCAAGGCAAAAAAGAGTGTAAACTGTATATCTACGAGGCTATACGTGAGGATGCATACATCCTCTACGGCTTTGCAGATAAACAAGAGCGTGAATTATTCTTGTTGCTGATTTCCGTTTCGGGCATTGGCGGTAATACTGCACGAATGATACTTTCAGCACTTTCACCGGCAGAACTGGTGAATGTTATCAGTACTGAAAATGCCAATTTACTGAAGACAGTGAAAGGTATCGGATTAAAAACAGCCCAACGGGTGATTGTGGATTTGAAAGATAAAATCAAGACAGGTGCAACAAGCGCAGGAAATACGATAGGAAGTCTCGGCGGAATGTTATCTGCTGCTAATGCACAGGTGCAGGAAGAAGCCATTGCTGCATTGACAATGTTGGGATTTGCACAAGCACCATCACAAAAGGTAGTTTTGGCAATATTGAAAGAAGAACCGGATGCACCGGTGGAGCAGGTTATTAAGTTGGCGCTGAAAAGACTTTAGTAAATGATGATTTAGGGGAGAATAACCTATATTTTTTATATGTAATTTTTACTTCCTTTCTTTCTTGTCTTGTCACTTTCCCCACCCCCTCTCAGATACCTTCTGAATGGGGATACAATGAGTCAGGAACTGAAAGGCATTCAGTCAGGGAGTGAAAAGCATTCAGTCCCTGACTGAATCAGGTTCACTCAACGAGTCGGAGGAGTAGCTACGGGAAAGGAAGAAATTTACGCATTTTTTGTAAGTATAATTACTAACCGATGAAATATACGATGAATTATCATTCATAAATTAATTAAACACATATGAAGTCTCCCCGTATACGACATATCATCTGGTTATTGCTGCTATGGCTCATGCCTGGCAGCTTTGTCGTTATGGGACAGAATGTAAATGGGAAGAGTGCACAAGAAGCAGAAAATGTACAGGATACAATAGCTCCGCGATATTCCGTTCGCAAGACCGTGCCGGGCACACTAAAAGACCTTTCTCCCCACCCTGCCGACCTGCAATCGCCCATGAACCTGCGAACCGAGGCAGAATATGATGCAAAAACAGACAAATACTACATACGCACAAAATTAGGGAATACCGAAATCGGTGTACCGATGGTACTGACCCCCGAAGAATATCTGGATTGGACGTTGAAACAATCCATGCAATCTTATTACCGCCAAAAGAACGGAGAACAAATCGGCAAAGGAAAAGAGGCTTTCGACTTTATGGATATGAAGTTCAACCTTGGTCCGGCAGAGAAGTTGTTTGGTCCCGGTGGGGTACAGATACGTACACAAGGTAATGCAGAACTCAGCTTCGGCATGACGTACAAAAATGTGAAGAACCCCTCACTTCCAGAAAGCCAACGCAAAACACTCGGTTTTGATTTTGACGAGAAAATTAATATCAACGTCAATGGAAAAGTAGGTGACAAGGTGAATATGAACATGAACTACAACACCGATGCTACCTTTGATTTTGACACCAAACGGCTGAAACTGAAATATGAGGGAAAAGAAGATGAGATCATCAAACTGATTGAAGCCGGTAATGTGAGTATGTCCACCAATAACTCACTAATACGCGGAGCATCCGCACTGTTCGGTATTCGTACAGACCTGCAATTTGGCAAACTAAAGCTACAAGCTGTTATCAGCCAGCAAGAAAGTGAAGCAAAAACAGTGACAAGCCGCGGTGGTGCACAAACCACTACGTTCGACTTCTCCGCAGATAATTACGAAGGAAACCGCCACTTCTTCCTTGCCCATTATTTTCGGGATGTCTATGATAAAAATCTGGCACAGCTTCCGAATATCCTTTCAGGAATCACAATTAACCGGATCGAAGTATGGGTAACCAACAAACGAAATAATTATGATAATCCGCGAAACATCGTAGCACTAACTGATCTTGGAGAGGCCTTTCACATAGGCAACACTACCGCCTGGAGCGGAGTGGGAAACCCGACCAACCCCAGTTCAAACGTCAACGCTCCCGCCAATAGTGCCAATAACCTCTATGCGGAAATGCTCAGCCGCTATGCAGCCGCACGCGATATCAGCCAGGTAAGTAATATCATGAGTACAATCCCCGGATCCGAACCCGGCATGGATTACGAAAAAATAGAAAGTGCCCGTCTGCTCACTTCCTCAGAATACACACTGAACAGCAAACTCGGTTATATCTCACTGAAGCAAACCCTTCAACCGGACGAAGTACTGGCAGTCGCTTTTGAGTACACACTCGGTGGACGAAGTTATCAAGTAGGTGAGTTTTCTTCAGACATCAAGGAAACCGGGCAAAGTTTGTTCGTAAAATTATTGAAGAATACGGCAAATTCCCCGGACGCAGCCTGCTGGGGTCTAATGATGAAGAATGTCTACAGTCTCAATGCCTACTCTGTGCAAAAAGAAAAATTCCAGTTGAACATCACTTACCAAAGCGATACAACAGGTGTATATCTACGCTACATTCCAGAAGGAAAGATTGCCAAAACACCCCTGTTGCGTGTCATGAACCTCGACCGCCTTAATAGCCAGAACCAAACAGGTGCGGACGGTTTCTTCGACTTTGTCGAAGGCTATACGGTGACAGCTTCGGACGGACGTATCTATTTTCCCGTAGTAGAACCTTTCGGCAGCCACCTGCGCAAAGCCATCGGAAACGATGCGCTGGCAGACAAATATGTGTTTCAAGAACTGTACGACTCCACTCGCACCGTAGCGCAACAAACAGCAGAAAAGAATAAATTCCGACTAACAGGTGAATACCGTGCCTCCAATGCCAATGAAATACGGTTAGGGGCTATGAATATTCCACAAGGTTCAGTACGTGTGACGGCGGGCGGTATGACACTGGTAGAAAACTCTGACTATACAGTAGATTACACATTGGGAGTAGTTACCATTCTCAACCAAAGCATCATTGATGCCGGTACAGCCATCAGCGTAAATCTGGAGAGCAATACGCTCTACAGCATGCAACGCAAAACGATGATGGGACTAAACTTCACCTACGATTTCTCACAGAACTTCTCTTTCGGAGGAAGCATCATGCACCTCAGCGAGAAACCACTGACAAGCAAAGTTGCAATGGGTGACGAACCACTCTCCAACACGTTGTGGGGAGTGAATGCTTCATGGAAAAAAGAAAGCCAGTGGCTGACAAACATGCTGGACAAACTACCGTTTGTCACCGCAACCGCCCCCAGCAGCATCAATCTCGGTGTGGAATTCGCCCATCTCATTCCGGGACATGCCAAAGGACTACAACAAAATGCTTCGTACATCGACGATTTCGAAAGTACACAAAATGGCATTGACCTTCGTCAGCCCTCATACTGGATGTTGGCAAGCACCCCCTCACCCCTCTTTCCCGAAGCAACCTGCAGCAATGATATCAGTTACGGAAAGAACCGGGCACTGCTGGCGTGGTACCATATTGACGGACTTTTCACCCGCCGTAACTCTTCATTGACACCTACACACATCAAAAACGACCTAAACCAGCTTAGCAACCACTATGTGCGTGAGGTCTATGAGCAGGAACTGTTTCCAAATAAGGAAACTCCCTACCAGGAATCGGCTTCCATGAACGTCCTGAACCTAGCCTATTATCCACAGGAACGGGGGCCATACAATCTGGATACAGACCTGAATTCCGACGGTACTCTGAAAAATCCGGAGAATCGCTGGGGAGGCATGATGCGTAAACTGGATACCAGTGATTTCGAAGCGGCGAACATTGAATACATCTCTTTCTGGTTACTGGATCCATTCATCTACGAAGAAGGCAATATTGAGGGAGGAATAACACGAACAGGTTCGGAAAAGGCAACACGAGCAAATTCCCCCAAAGGTACTCTCTACATAAACCTTGGCGAAGTATCTGAAGACATCCTCAAAGATGGCAAGAAGTTCTTTGAAAACGGTCTGCCCATTGATGGAGATGCAACAAAGACCGAAGAAACAGTTTGGGGGCGTGTTCCCCGCGATCGTAGTGTGGTATATGCCTTTGATAATGCAGCCGGCGCACGCCGTAAGCAAGATGTCGGACTGAACGGGCTCTCTACTGAAGACGAACGTACCTTCTCCACTTATCAGAAATATCTGGCAGACGTACAGGGCAAAGTGGACGCCTCCACTTACGAGAAATTTTACAACGATCCGGCAGGCGACAATTATCATTATTTCCGTGGCTCGGACTATGACCGAGAAGAGCGTAGCATTCTGGAACGCTACAAATACTATAACAATACCGAGGGGAACTCCACCGCGAGTGAAGACTCTCCGGAACGATACGATATATCTTCAAAGACCGTGCCCGATGTAGAGGATATCAATCAGGACAATACACTGAACGAGACTGAGAAATATTTCCAATATCGCATCAACCTGACACCTTCCGACCTGAAAGTAGGACAGAATTACATCACGGATAAACGAACCGCCAGTGTCCGCCTGCGCAACGGACAAACGGAAGAAGTGACCTGGTATCAGTTCAAAGTTCCCGTACGCAGTGGCGAGGCGGTGGGAAGCATCAAAGACTTCAAGTCCATCCGTTTCATGCGCATGTTCCTGACCGGATTTGAGAAACCCATCGTGCTACGTTTTGCAACCTTAGAGTTGGTACGCGGCGAATGGCGTACCTATACTGATGCACTGAATAATACACAACAAGGCGCCTCTACCACCAGCTCTGCTGCACTGGACGTTTCTGCAGTCAATATCGAAGAAAATGGAGACCGTACTCCGGTGAACTATGTAATGCCTCCGGGCATCTCCCGTGTCATCGATCCGGGACAACCGCAACTTCGTCAACAGAATGAGCAAGCCATGAGCCTGAAGCTGGAAAAGTTGGCTCCCGGCGATGCACGTGCCGTCTACAAAAATACTGGTATGGATATGCGACAATACCGCCGGCTGCAAATGTTTGCTCATGCCGAAGCTTTGCCCGATCTCTCCACAGATCCGCAAAATGGCGAACTTTCCGTATTCATCCGCCTCGGCTCAGATTACCGCAGCAACTATTATGAATACGAAATTCCCCTCACACTCACTCCGCACGGAGAATACAACGGAAGCACCGTTGCAGGTTGCCTTGCCGTCTGGCCCAAAGACAACAATCTTGACATTGACCTCAGTGTACTCACCAATGTCAAGAAGGCCCGTAATCGCTTGAAGAATATCTCGAACAGTGGTGTCAGCTATGCAAAAGTGTATTCGGAATACGATCCGGATAAACCCTCCAATAAGATAAGCGTGATTGGTAATCCTTCACTGGCAGAAGTCAAGACTATGATGATCGGTGTGAGGAACAACTCACGCACCATTAAATCGGCAGAGGTCTGGGTGAACGAACTGCGCCTAACCGAATTCAACGAAGACGGTGGTTGGGCTGCACAAGGCAATCTCAACTTACAACTTTCCGATATCGGTAGTATCAACCTGGCCGGCCATGTGGAAACAGCCGGTTTCGGCGGACTGGAACAGAGTGTCAGCGAGCGTCGACTGGACGATTATTATCAGTATAGTTTCACCACTACATTCGATCTGGGACGTTTCTTTCCTAAAAAGGCTAAATTGGCCGCTCCTATTTACTTCTCTTACTCCAAAGAGGCCACTACGCCAAAGTACAACCCTTTGGACAAAGATATGCTGCTGGATGATGCGCTGGATGCCTGTACCACCGATTGGGAACGGGACTCGCTGATGAATATCGCCCGTGAAATTACTACCTACCGCAATTTCAGCCTCAGCAATGCACGACTGGGTATTACAAGTAAAACCCCCATGCCTTATGATCCGGGGAATTTTACTTTCAGCTATTCCCGTTCCCTCCGCCACAATCAGGGTAGCACCACAGCTTACGAAAACGAAACGGACTGGCGCGCTGCAATGACTTATAATTATGCTCCCGTCTATCGCCCGTGGGAACCTTTCAAAGCTATGGAAAGCAAATCTCCATGGATGCGTTTCATCAAAGAAATCAATCTGAACTGGCTGCCTCAAAGCATCTCATTCAATACCGATATGACGCGTCACTATTATGAACTTCAACTCCGCGACCTGGAGGCATTGACTGCCGGAAGCAGTTCCATCGGCAGCGGGGATCTCAGTATCGAAGGCATCCCCATCTCCGTCGCTAAAGAATTTCTATGGAACCGTGACTTTGCCCTGCGCTGGGACCCTACAAAAAACCTAAAACTGAACTTTACCTCTGCTACCCACGCCGAGATTGAAGAACCTTACGGTGTAGTAAATAAAGACCTTTACCCCGATGAATACTCAGCCTGGAAAGATACAGTACGCCGCAGCCTGCTCTCACTCGGCCGCCCTATTGATTTCCAGCAGACATTCAATGCCACTTATAAGCTCCCATTCGACAAGTTCCCCGCTACCGACTGGGTCAGCGCTGACCTTCGTTTCGCCTCTTCTTACAACTGGGACCGGGGTGTTTCCCTTTCCGATGGCATAGAGATGGGCAATACTGTCAGCAATCAGCGCAGCATCGACGTAAACTCGCGTTTCAATCTCGAAGCACTCTATAACAAGGTGCCTTATTTAAAGAAAGTAAACCGCCGCTTTTCTGCTTCCTATCGCAAACCCGCCTCACCCAAAGAACAAAAGCCCCGTCGCTTCGACAAGGAAGTACAATTGCGTGCAGACACTACAGTTACCATTCAACACGGTATGAACTCCCGTCGTCCCAAAGTCACCGCTCTCACAGTGGACGGACGTCGTTATCCCATACGTTATAAAGTTATAAATGCTAATTCACTACGTATTGATACGCAGGACACGGCACGCATAAAGCTCACTGTAATCCCCGGTCCCGATCCAGAAGATGGTTGGTGGTATAAATTCGGCCAGCATGCTACCCGCATTGCCATGAGCGTACGCAATTTCAGCTTTACCTACAAAAATACGTATGCCATGACCCTTCCCGGTTTCCGTCCTGAAGTCGGTGACATGTTCGGCCAGAAGAAACACGGAGGCTTCCTTGCTCCGGGAATGGACTTTGCATTCGGTTTCACCGGAGACGACTATATCGACCGTGCCTTGCAAAACGACTGGCTCATCTGCAACGACTCCGTTGTCAGCCCTGCCAGCAGCAATGCCCTTGAAGATCTTCAATTGCGTATCTCCCTTGAACCGATACGCGACCTCAAAATAGACCTTACCGCCAATCGTACCCGAAACCGCAGCCGCGAAATACAATATATGTTCGAAGGTATGCCAGATACCCGCAGTGGTAACTTCTCAATGAGTATCATTTCTATCGGTAGTGCTTTCGAACGCCCCAGCGCCGGTGATGGTTACCATTCCGGTACATTCGAACGTTTCCGCCGCAACCTTGACGTCATCCGTGACCGTGTGGAATCCCAATTCCTCGGTGCACAGTATCCGCAAGGCAGCACTCTTGCCGGAAAGACATTCGATCCGGCAAACGGCACAATCAGCAAGCACTCACCGGATGTCATGATCCCTGCCTTCCTCGCCGCCTACACCGGAAAGAGCGCTCGGAACTCCGCTCTCGACTTCTTTCCCAGCCTGTTCTCCATGATGCCGAACTGGCGTATCACCTACACAGGACTTACCAAGATAGCCTGGTTCAAAAAGAACTTCCGCAGTGTCAATCTGAATCATGCCTATCGCAGCACCTACAGCGTCGGCAGCTACAACACTTTCCAGAGTTTCATGAGCTATATGGGTGATATAGGCTTTGTAGAAGATGTGCAATCAGGAAATCCTATCCCTTCATCGCGCTTCGACATCAGCATGGTATCCATTAACGAGCAATTCTCCCCCCTTATCGGTATGGATGCCACCCTCAAAAACGGGCTTACCGCCAAAGTGGAATATAAAACCAGCCGTATATTAAATCTCAGTATGAGCGCTTGTCAACTGGTAGAAACCGCTTCCCGCGATTTCGTTATCGGTTTGGGATATAAGATTGTAAACTTCAATTTATTCAGTGGTCGGAATGTAAAAGACAGCAAGAATCGTGTCAGCCATGACCTTGCTCTCCGTGCAGATATTTCATTCCGCAACCAGTCCGCCCTCTGCCGGGACATCCAGCAAGGTTTTGCACAAGCTACCAATGGCAACAAAGCCCTGAAAATATCATGTTCGGCAGACTACACCCTGAGTCGCTTGTTAACCCTGCGCCTTTACTATGACCGCCAGCAAAATACCCCGTTAATATCCTCCAGCTCATATCCGGTAGTCAGTGCCGACTTTGGTTTCAGCATGAAATTCTCTCTCACGCGGTAAATATACTCGACGATTAAGGAGCAATTCAGGGGAAAGTTTTATCTTTGTAAGATAAACAACAAGCAATATGAAACAAGCAAGAATTTACATGAAGCGTTGGCTAGGAATTAACGAACGCAGCAAACAACTCTCGACCGACACCTGGTATTTGAACTTCGCCAGTCAACTGCTATCTTTGATCGATGAATCCCCTTTATACAGTAAAAAATTTGAAACAGAGAAAGTAGATGCCGCCCTTTCATTGGCTATTTATCTGCAAGATGCCATCGCCCAGTCCGGTGGTTGGAAAGAATTTTCCAATGCCTATTACGGATTGTACAAGTCCTATCTTCCTTTCTATACGCTGACCGACGAGTATCTTCCCGACGAAATCAATGTAGAAGACATCTCATTTATCCAGTGGACGCTTCTCTCCCGCTATGCCATCTTCGAGGAGGACGATGTTATTATCCAGAATCCCCATGATCCTGACCTGATAGAATTCAGCCAAAAGGTATATGATGTGATGGATACCGCCTTTGAAGAAGCTCCCATCTGCGACGAGCCGTCTTCTCCCATTTGGGTGATGGGACTTGATTTACTGAAAATGCCATTAGTACCACTTCCCGAAATCACTCCCGGAATGACACTTAAAAAAGATGTGGAGAACTGCCTGTCATACAGCAAAGGAGAACCGCTACTTTATTTTACCACCTACGATGAATTACGCCGTTTCTTTGTGGAAGAACTAAAATGGGAAGATAAAAATGAAAGTCTGTTGCCGGAATTAAGAGATGAAAGAAACTTTGTGATCTATGCCAATGCCAAAGGTATGCTGATAGCCTCTAATGTTTCTTATTGTTTCTGCGATCCACGCAATCCGACTTATAATACAGAAAAGGCAGCTGCCAAAGGATACAAATTATTCACTTATCCGGGTACCTGCCCCTTTGATCTCCTGAAGTATGGTATGGCAAAAAGCCTACTTCCTGATATGCAACTTCCCTTCCCTGGTGGAAAAGAAGTATTGCATGATAATTGGGACTTCATTGCACGATACTTCTTGTGTGAGTATTACGAAGGAGAGTGAGATAAATATGAAATATGAAGTATTAAGTATTAAGTATGAAGTATTAAGTATAAATTGCCATGCAGCATAATTCCGCAACACATTCATACTTAATACTTCATACTTAATACTTCATATTTCATACTTATCCTACATTTCTATTATCTCTTCCTTGCACAGTGTCAACTTCTCTACCCCGTCTGCTGTCACTACCCATGAGTTTTCAATACCCAGGGGACCGACACCCGGCAATACGATTTTGGGTTCGAGGGCAAATACCATACCCGGTTCTAATTCCTGCTTCATACGCGGAGCCAGTACAGGAGCTTCGTTGATTTCCAAGCCAATGCCATGACCGATAAATTTCGCCTTCTGTCCTACTCCCATAAAGTAATCGGCAAATCCGGCTTTCGTTACGATATCAATAGCTGTATTATAGAGATCTTCGCAAACAGCACCCGGTTTTGCCTTTTCAATCACAGTTGCCTGTACATCCAGACATGTTTGATGTGCAGCATAAGCCTTCTCCGGTAACTTACCGATAGAGAATACTCGGCTCATATCACCCATGTATCCATAGAAGTTTCCACCCATATCAACCATAAAACTCTGACCGGGTTGCAACAATGCACCGTTTGCACCGATAGGTATAGACGGATCAAGTCCTTCACCACCTAAAGCAAAGTCATAAGGTGCAGGAGCAGTGGCATTATCTCCCGCCAGCAAGCTACCCATAAATATCTCCATACTCTGACCAAATGTACGGAAAATACCCAGACAACCTTCCAAACGCATCAGGCGTTCTATTTCAATAGACAACTGACGATCTGTCATTCCCGGTCGATACACAGAAGGAATCTGTTCATAAGCCTTCGTGTGGGCAATACCCGAACGACGGAACATTTCAATTTCAATATTTGTCTTTACACTACGCGCCTTACGGATCAGGGGAGTACCATTCACAACAGTAGCTTCAGGAAAGCATGCTGCCAGACGGGTATACTCCGTATAAGAGAGTTCGTCTCCCTCCAACATCAATTTCGCAGGCAAGGGCAGACCGCACTCTTTCAATAAATCGGGCACTTGTTCCGGCTTACGGATAGAATGTATATGTTCTCCTTCAATATTATTAGGGCGTTTGATAAATAAGCGTGCCGGAGCATTCAACGGTAAATACAGATAGCCGCTGACAACGCGTCCGTACGTATAAATCAAGTTTACATTGCAAGTGATAAGAGCGGCATCAATCTCTTGTTGAGCCATCAAGACGCGTATTTTATCGCGTCTTAATTTTAGTTCCGGTTGTAACATCTCTTTGTTATTTATAATTTCGAGATGCAAAGGTAGACTAAAAAATGAAGAATGAAGAATGAAGAATGAAGAATTTCCGTGCGGTGTACTTGTATAGTGCAACCAAATTCTTCATTCTTCATTAAAAAAGTACTGCCCTACACCTTCACAGGCAGGACAGCACAAACCACAAATACAAATACAACTAAACAAAGTTTTCCTTTAAATAATTCCCTGACCCATCATTGCGTGAGCCACCTTCATGAAGCCTGCAATATTGGCTCCCTTCACGTAGTTGATGTAACCGTCAGGTTCTGTCCCATATTTTACGCATTGTGCATGAATGCCGTGCATAATAGCGTGCAGTTTCTCGTCCACTTCGGCAGCACACCAACTGAGGTGCATTGCATTCTGTGACATTTCCAATCCGGAAGTAGCAACACCACCGGCATTGACAGCCTTACCCGGAGCATACATCACCTTATGTTCGATGAACAGGTCGATAGCTTCCGGCGTACAGCCCATATTAGATATTTCACCCACACACATCACTTTATTTTCAATCAACTGACGGGCATCATCACCATTCAGTTCATTTTGCGTAGCACAAGGCAATGCAATATCAGCTTTCACTTCCCATGGACGCTTACCGGCAACAAATGTAGAACCGGGGAATTCGTCTGCATACGGAGCCACTATATCATTGCCCGATGAACGGAGTTCAAGCATATAATCTATCTTTTCGCCACTGATACCATTCGGATCATAAATATATCCGTCCGGTCCGGAGATAGTAACCACCTTGGCACCCAACTCGGTTGCTTTGGTAGCGGCACCCCAAGCTACATTTCCGAAACCGGAAACAGCAACGGTCTTACCTTTGATATCAATGCCTTTAGTTTCTAACATCTGGTTCACGAAGTACAATCCACCGAAACCTGTAGCTTCAGGACGAATCAGAGAACCGCCGAATTCCAAACCCTTTCCGGTAAATGTGCCGGTAAATTCACGGGTTAACTTCTTATACATACCGAACATATAACCCACTTCACGACCACCTACACCTATATCACCGGCTGGTACATCCATATCCGGACCAAGGTGACGCCATAACTCCAACATGAATGCCTGGCAGAAGCGCATGATTTCACCATCGCTCTTACCGCGCGGAGAGAAGTCGGAACCACCTTTACCACCACCCATAGGCAGAGTAGTCAGTGCATTCTTAAACGTCTGTTCGAAGCCTAAGAATTTAAGGATGGAAAGATTTACGGAAGCATGGAAACGAATACCGCCTTTGTACGGGCCAATGGCATTGTTGAATTGCACACGGTAACCAAGGTTGGTTTGTACATCACCTTTGTCGTCCACCCAAGTAACACGGAACGTAAAGATACGGTCGGGTTCAACCAAGCGTTCTATGATTTTAGCTTTCTCGAACTCTGGATGCTGGTTATAGATATCTTCGATGGAAAGAAGTACTTCCTTTACGGCTTGAAGATATTCAGACTCGCCGGGATGCTTTGCCTCTAAAGAGGACATAATTCGTTCGATATTCATAATATTACGTTTTAAAGGTTTATTCCTTCGTGACTTTAAGGTTATTCGAGCAAATTGTCAACGAATAACACTGCAAATATAGGAAAACTTTTGGATTCACCTATACTTTTCAGTGATATTTTGATTAAATAATGATAAAACGTCAATTACAGCATTAATATTTGCTGGCTACTGATTCAATCTGAGATTCTATTTGCTCCATAGAAGAAATCTTACTACTTATGAATACTTCATGTTGCTGCAAACAGTTCTTAATAGGCAAAATCAAGTGATTACAAAAGTATTCGTACTGTTTGTCATTCCATATATTGCGCAAACTGCTAGTTATAAAATCCAATTCTTGCTGTTTTTGAGATAATAGTCCGTATTCCAACATAAAATTACCTTTTAGTATTTTGCAAATGATAGATAAGCTTATCAATAAAACGACAGGCATTATCAGCATATTGTTTTGCTTCATTCATACATGTAAAAGCCTCTTGAGTAATATCATCCGCTAGATTCCGGGCTTGATATAATCCATTCTGCACTTCTTCCATATCATTCTCACATTCAATGAGCTCGTCCTCCAACTCTTCTTTCTCATCAGTTTTCATATCAATCTCATCTAAAATATGTCTCCGATATGCTTCATCTTCCACGTTATATAAACTGTTATGCAGAGAATTTATAGAAGCCTCCAAAGAATTTATTTGCCTATTGATACGTTCACGGGCCCGTTCAATGCGACTTATCAGATTTTCGCACCGACTGACTTTGCTCTGTGCACCCGACTGAAGACGGCTACGCACAGAATCAAGTCCACTTATAAAATTATTTATTTGCGAATAAAATGAATACAATTCGTTTATCTCCCGAACGGATACATCATTCATATTATCTTATGTTTTTTACTTGCTGAATAGCAGCAGCATAACGACGCATATATGCACTGTAATCATTCATCATCTGGCCTATTTGATTAATGACTTGTACGCTCTGTTCAAATTGCCGCATAAACTGTTGATTCTGTTCATCATTCCATCCCTCATTTACGCGATACATTTCAGCTCTAGCCTTATTAAAGTTCTGCACCATAGCATTACTTAATCCGTCCAAGGCTTGCGCAAAAGCGATGAGTTCTTCTTCATTTCTTACATTAACTTCATGTGCCATAATTAGTTATTTCATTAAGTTTTTTATATCATTTACTGTAATAGAGTCAAAAGGACAATAAAGTATCTCTGCCCCTGTTATGTCGTTACGAAAGTAGCTACGCAAACGTTCATGGTCATCACTCATTTGTTCCGGCTTAAAATCATCAGACAGAGCCAGTTTTATTGCCGTTTCCGAATCTGTTCTCTGGACAACAACATACTGGAACATCGAATAAATATCTTTTTTGTTCAAAGAATATTCCTGAAAGAGTAAATTATCCAGTTTGTTAACTTGAAGAATAGTGTGAATCCCATAATCAGGTCCTTTTGTTAAAACAGTTTGCAGTATGTGCTGCACAGTATCTACCTTGTTTTTAGATTTTGCAGGTTTTTCCATCACAGATTCTGCTGTAAACGGGAAAGGACAATCTGATAAAAAATCATTTGCATTTTGATTGGCAGGAGTTGATACTGGCGAATGATCTTCAACTGGCAGCTCAACCTCCGCATTATGCTTTAGTGATGTAAAGTAGTCTTGTTCAAGGATAAACAAGAAAGTATCTTCTTTTTCTTTTCTTTCACGTATCTGTATCGCCAATTGTGAAAGCATCTCATTGCGTTGACGATTGCGTACCAAGATATGACAACCGTAATCTTCCAACGTATTCAAAACTTCTTCGTCAACAGCATATTCATCATCGGGGTCCATACAATCAATAAGATAGAAACGAGCATCTTCACCCATTTTTTTATAATAGTGCATCAACGAGAGTAGTATATTTAGCTGGATACGGGTACTTTGTAGACGCTCATTAATACCTATTAATAATAGATTAGAGGCTGTTTCAGGTTTAAAACTTGCAGAGATCAAGTTCGATTTCACACTGATACCTTTACCCAGATAAACTGCAGGATAACGCCGGGGCAATTCATCCGGTATCCAGTCTACCAATCTATATGTCTGCTTTCCAGAGAAATAGAATGGTTGGAAATCCACTATACTGTTTGTACTTTTTTGATTTATATTCTGCAAATTTTCAGCCAACCTCTCACGATCATAAAAATCCGCTTTGAATATAATCCCCTCCTCAAAACCTTTAGGACGGTAATATACCTCTCCTGTGGATAAAGCTTCTGTACGAGTTCCCACTGTAGGAATAAATACTTGCGCATCCGTCATACGACAATTCAACAAGTAAGGATCTGTGATATTATTTTTTATTCCCCCTGGAATGTTAGTCCCTGTCAAAGTCTGAGTGGCAAAAATTAAATGTACCCCCTGATTACGTCCCTCCTTAGCAATACGTGTCAGAATAACATCTATTTCACTTTGTATTTTAAATCTTCCTTCTTTAAAAAGTTCATGGCACTCATCTACCAGTAAAACTATACGTGGCAACTTTTTATTAGATGTTATTGCATTGTAATCTTTCAAATTAGAGACTTCTTCATTGCGCATAAGTCGTGCACGTTCTTGCATCACCTCCCACAAATCTTTCAAAATTTCCAATGTGATTTGTGGGTCTGATTCATCCACCATTAAACATCGTACATGTTTACAAGTCCGATAACGATTAAATTCCACACCTCCGAACTTAAAGTCCATCAAATAGAATTGCAGGCTCTCCGGAGAATATTTCAACATGGCATGATTTAAAATATCATGCAGAAAGACTGACTTTCCAGAACCTGTCTGGCCAATTATAAATGAGTGTACATGAGATATTTCATCAAGAACAAAATTAATGCGCCCCTGATTGTTTGTTCCTACTTCAATACTGAATTCTTTAGCTGCATCTTGGTAAGGAGTAACAGTCATTGTTTCTTGTATTTGTTGTTTTTGCAATTCAGCTTCCCGTTCTTGTTGCTGTGAAAGTTCCTTTTGGAAGTTCTGATAACATTGCTGCCATTTTTTTAATATTTCAAATCTTTTGGAAGCAGTTCCTATGGGAGTATTTGCTACAGCCGACATTTTAGGTCCATCCGTTTCGATAAACAATTCCTTTTCCCATTGAGAAGGCAGATTACCCACTACTATAATATGAAAACCTACACGCCAACCATTGCGAATAACGGATTTCATAGTTTCTGTCAGGTGTGAATCTAACTGTTGGGGTAAATCATACAACACGATCACCTCATAAGGATATTCTATCCGTTTCTCCCGGAGGTGGTATTTTATGATATCACCTGCTTCACGGAATCGTTTTTCTATCTCTGAATTCCAGACCTGTATCTGTCTCAATAAATCACCCAGCTGCAAGATAGTCCCTCCTACCATCACATCATCCAATTGTTTGAAATTCTCAAAGGCCGAAGTGAAATTCAAGTCAACGCCAGTAATATGTAGTTTATCAGGAACGAAATGCAACAACATTTCAGTGAGCATAAATTCAACCTTCGCCTGATCTACTATGGATAAATGAAAATAACTGCTCTTCCCTTCCACTTGCCAGTTTATCATTTGGGGAATATCAGCAGCTACATAGATGCTACCATAACATTGGGTTTCTTTCCGCTCATAATTGACAGGAAATTGTTCACATACATATCGTTTATCTGCAGCTTGCAGACAACTGTTTATATAGTCTTCTACGGAATAATCCTCTTTCTCCTTCACTATGTAAGGAAGAAGGAAAGGATCATGTTTCCGTAGGAGTTCTTTTCCGTAATTTATACTATCTTCTGTTATTGAGCGAGATTTCCGGGCACAATAACTTATAAAATCATCGCATATCAGCGTTGCTTTCTGCTTGAATTTTTTAGGTTGATCGGCCAGGCTAGGAAGGTTTTTCAGTTCTTTTCGGATATCAGGATAAAAAGTTTCAAGATCTGTATATGATTTTAATACTTCCTCAGCAATAATTTCTCCCAGCTGATTGGCACGCGACAAGCTATCATTATATAACAGCAATCGACCTGCATCTACATATTGATTAGCGTAGTCTTTAAAACAATTGAAAAGTCTTCTTTTCAGTTGTTCAATATTATACAATTGCACATGTCGTTCGACCTCTGTTTTTATAATATCATCTGTCAGACTCATAACTACTTTCCTAAAATTTTCTTCAATTTGTTTAATGTCGGATGCTCCAGCTCATAAATAAACTGCTTGGCATTTTCTACCATCTTGACTTTCTTTACAGAATCAGGATATGGTGTATACTTTATGAAGGACCGATAAAGTTCCAACGCCTTTTGCTGATTTATTTGATATCCTCCTATCCCCTGATGACAGAATACAGCCCAATAAAAATAGGCGTTAGGATAGCTGAATTTATTAATAGCTACAGATATTAATTTCCCGGCTTTTGTATATTGTTGTTCATCATAATAGATATCTGTCAAACGGCAAACTGCCAATTTATGATTTTGATCGGCAGCTTTTTGAAACCATTGAATAGCAGTCAATACAGGATTTGCATCCTTAATCGAATAAAGTCCAGAATTAAAAAACATTTCTCCTACTTCATATTGAGCTTCCGCATAACCTTGATTGGCAGCCTTCAATAACCATTCCAGAGCAAATCGATAACTACAACTAGTACCTATTCCATTCTTATAGCATAATCCCAGTTCAAATTGTGACTGTTTTATCCCCTTCTTAGCAGACTTTTCAAAATTCTGAAATGCCATTTGAGGTGATTTCTCCGTACCATAACCATTTTTGTAACAAAGACCCAGATAATACTCTGCGTATTTATCCGGATTCACATCTTCATACCTGCGAAAGTACCAAAATGCCTTATTCAGATTCTTATTTAATTTGCCATACCCGTAATAGTAGAACATTCCCATAAAATAGTAAGTACCGCTAAATGTTCCGGCATTACTGAAATAAGCAAACGAACGGTCAAGGTCCTTAGTAACTCCCCAACCATGATAATACATTACTCCCAAATAATAGTTAGCAGGAAGATTACCATGATTTACAGCTGTTTGCAGCCATGTCAGGGCATCATGATATTCCTTGACTAAATATTTTTCTTTTCCCAACTCATACTGGGCAGCTATGCAACCTTTTAAGGCCGCTCTGCGATACCAGTCCAAAGCTCTCGTCTTGTCCTTTATTCGATGTACACCCTCATTATAAGCTTTTCCCATTTTATATGCCGCTTCAGAATGTCCTTGCATTGCTGCTTTTTCATACCATTTATAAGCCATCGCATAATCCTTTTCAGCTCCTGCACCCGATTCATAGATTGTGCCCATTTGATACTGGGCCAAGACATGCCCTGCTTCGGCAGCTTTCAAGTAATATTGCACAGCCTTTGCATGGTTCACAGGCACTCCTTTGCCAGAATCATATTCTACACCTATATTATATAGAAAAGCCGGTTCCCCTTTCGTACCGATCAAAGTATAACAGACATGAAGCGATAGACCAGCTTCTTTGAAATGTTCTATGGCTTTCACCGAATCTTGAGCAACTCCCCACCCGTTGGCATATAATTTTCCCAAGAAGAAATGACAATCAGTGACATATTCCTTTTTAGCGATCGATGCCATAAAAAGCGCGCGCGCTTTTTGATGTTGTTTTAGGTTACCTAGCATTCTGGCATGTCCATACAAAGCACCCTCATACCCTTTATTCGCAGCTTGTTCATACCAGTAAGCAGCTTTCTCGTGATACTTCACCCATTCATATACAATCGCCACTTTGTAAGAAGCTTCAGCATTGCCTTGATCTGCACATCTTTTATACCATTTGTAGGCCTGCCCTATGTTTTTTTCTATATGTTTACCTGTTTCATAGCAGGTGGCTAGTTTATATTGCGCCAATTCATGCCCTTTTTCTGCAGCTCTCAAAAAGAATTTCATCGCCTTCACAAAATCGACAGCTACTCTGTCTCCTTTTTCGAATTGTAATCCAGATTGATACAATGCGTCTGGCGTATCCCCCCCCTAGTCCTTTAATAGAATAGTAGAACTCTCCTTTGGGAAAATTGTATCGTTCCACACATTCTACATACCTTTCCGGAGACGACATAAAACGTTTATCGGCAAGGCGGTGAAAAATCTCGGTAGCTTCATGGTACTTGCCTGTAGCAATGAAACATTCAGCCAAAAAATATTCAGATTTCAGATGTCCTTTCTCAACAGCTTTTTTATACCATTCTATAGCTTTACCGGGTGCTTTATCCCGTTGATGATAATAATAGCCTATGCTATAATATGAATTAGCAATTCCCCCTGCAGCTCCTATCTCATAGAAAGCCTGTGCAGTTGACCAACCGTCTACGCCTCCATAACATTCAGCAAGCATATCGGCAGCTTCAGGATGGGTAGACACTTTCGAAAGGCAAGAAATTGCTTCCTTACGCAGATATTCACTTGATTTTTCCGACAGACTCCTTTCATAGCAACGTTTGCCATATTCCAGATAGGCAGGGTATAAGAAGTTTTTTAATAATTTGTTCTTCAGATCATCCGGAATATTCCATTCATGCAGTTGTGTGAATTGCTCAAGTCCTATTTTATAGTTCTTCTTTCGCAGGTTTACTCCTCCCCACACTATCTTGGAATAAATGTCTCCTTTTTCTGCTGCTGTTCTAAGTTGTGTTTCACCCGAGATTCCACAGTTAAATATCCGTTTCCCAATATTTAGTACATATTTCTTATTTTCCAATAGTTCCATTGCCGTTATTACATCTGATATATAGGGAGGGACAGGACGCAATAAAGGTTCAGGAGAATTAATCGCTGAAAGCTTATTTCCTAATGATTGAAGAATTTCTTCCGTCTTCTTTTGTAGTTCTGCAAAGTACATAACAGGATTACATTTAATGCCTTTTAAAATTAACTGAAACAAAAATAAGCAAACAAGATCAAAAAGGCAAATTAATCAGAACATATTTATTGGAAGCAAATTCAGAGGTATAAAAGAATAGGGTTCACCATCTATAACTCAACAGATGACAAACCCTAAACACAAATAAAAACTTTTACTTAGAATTTCGGTTTCATTCCCATGTTATACATTATAAATCCGTAAATGTCAGCCTGTTCTTCCAGAACCTTAGCCATAGGCTTGCCTGCACCATGTCCGGCTTTACTGTCGATACGGATAATAGTAGGATTCGTTCCGTCGTTACATTCTTGCAGGGTAGCGGCAAATTTGAATGAGTGGGCAGGAACTACACGGTCGTCATGGTCGGCGGTAGTAACCATGGTTGCGGGATACTTGGTGCCGGGTTTCAGGTTGTGTAGCGGAGAGTAGCCTTTCAGGTACTCAAACATTTCCTTGCTGTCCTCGCTCGTACCGTAATCGCTTGCCCAGTTCCAACCGATGGTGAACTTATGATAGCGGAGCATATCCATTACACCTACCTGCGGAATGGCTACGCGGAACAAATCGGGACGTTGTGTCATACAGGCACCTACCAGTAAACCACCATTAGAGCCACCTACGATAGCTATTTTATCTTTGTTGGTATACTTATCATTAATAAGGTATTCGGCAGCTGCGATGAAGTCGTCGAATACATTCTGTTTCCGCATCTTCGTACCCGCTATGTGCCAGTCTTCGCCATACTCACCGCCACCACGCAGATTAACCTGTGCATAGATACCTCCATTTTCCAGGAACGGAATACGTGATGTAGAGAAGCCCGGATTAAGGCTGATATTGAAACCACCGTAACCATAGAGATACACCGGATTCGTACCGTCTTTCTTAAGATCCTTCTTATAAGTCAGGAACATCGGTATCTTGGTACCGTCCTTGCTGGGATAGAATACCTGCTCCGTTATAAATTCATCGGAGTTGAAGTCAACCTTCGGAGCACGGAAGAGCTCATACGTATTCGCATCCATATCATATTTATACGTAGCACCGGGGATGGTGAACGAAGTAAAACCGAAGAAACATTCCTTATCATCCTTGTCACCACTGAAACCTACGGAACCGAGCGAAGGCAACTTAATTTCCTGTATCTCCTTGCCGTCCAGGCCATATACATACGCGTGGTTGGAAGCATCTTTATCATATGTCAGGAACAACTTCTCACCTATCACACCCACATCCGAAAGTACATTCTCACTTTCCGGAACCAGCTCCGTCCAGTCTTTCAGGGCGGGTTTGTTGATATCCACCGTCATGAGGCGATATTTCGGTGCATTGTAGTTCGTAAACATATAGATTTTGTCACCTATCACCTCTATAGGAGCATAAGTGTAATCCATATCCGTAGCCATCGCAATGAACGGTGCGTTCGGTTTACGCAGATCTTTCATATACAAGGCATTGCCGCGTCCGTCGCCACTTTCATACAGGAACAGGATGGTTTCATCCTCATTCACACTGGCGCTGTAGAAACGTTTGGGATATGCCTGATTCTGGTAAACCAGCTTATCCTGCGACTGCGGTGTACCCATCTTGTGATAGTAAATCTTATGATTCTCGTTCACGTTAGAGAACTCCTTCCCTTTCACCGGAGCATCGTAAGCGCTGTAGTAAAATCCATCGCCCTGCCAGCTAGCACCTGTAAACTTTGCCCATTCGATATGATCGTCCAGCAACTTGCCGGTTTCGGTATCCATTATATAAATTTCCTGCCAGTCCGAACCACTGCGCGAAATGGTATAGCCGGTATATTTTCCGTTATTCGAAAAAGAAATGCTTGTTAAAGCTACCGTACCGTCATCCGAGAGTTTGTTAGGATCAAGGAATACGCGCGGTTCACCGTCCAATGCATCCTGCACATACAGTACGCTCTGATTCTGCAAGCCGTCGTTTTTATAGAAATAATACTTACCATGCTTTTTGAATGGCGTACCAATCTTTTCATAATTAGCCACATCCGTCAACCGCTTCAGCAGGGCATCACGGAAGGGAATTTTAGACAAATAGTCGTTTGTCACCTTGTTTTGCGCTTCCACCCATGCGGCGGTTGCGGCAGAAGTATCATTTTCCAGCCAACGATACGGGTCAGGAACTTCTGTTCCGAAATAAACATCTACAGTATCCACCTTCGCGGTTTCAGGATACGTAATCTTCTGTTGTTGTTGAGCACATGACATCATGATGATACCGGTTGCAAATAAAGTCACTTTTTTCATATTATACATAAATAAGAAATGATTGTTCATTCTTTTTTGAGAATTGTCGTGAAAACGTCTCACCAAATTCAGGCGTTAAAAATACAAAAACAACCAATAGGAAACAAGGGTTTATCCTATAATTATATTTTAAATTGCATTTAATGCAGAGGGAAAGGAAAACCAGTAACCAAGAAGAAGGGCAGAGTGAATGAAGATGATATTCAGAAAGTATCGAATCTGCCAAGAGAAAATATCCAATATATACGGAAGAGAAAAGAACGTAGACAAAGGAAGAGGGAATTAAGAAGAAGAGAAGGATACCTTAGTTTAAATATTATCACAAGAAGTCGAGATTCTATCATTTTCCTTCTTTTTGATGGTTTTTAAAGGTTTTATGGCAGTTATCAAACCTTCTTTTGCTAAATAATAGCTAACCTTGCATTAGAAACAAAAGGTTAACATAATCATGAGAAAAAAATCATTCGTATTACTCTTGTTGTTCATCGGCAATTCTTCTCTTTTCAGCCAAAATCTTCTGACGGGGGATGCCCAACTGGAAAAGCAAGTTTATGAAACAGGATTGATTCATGCTCCGCTACCTTTGAACACCGCCCGGTCTTTCGAAGAAAAAGCCCTGAAAAAAGAAATCCTGTTCAGCCTACCGCTTACGGTATCCGGCAGAACGGATGGATGGCGCCACTCCGGACAAGGGGAAATGTCTTTTTCTAAAGAGAAATCCGTATCAGGTAAAGGAAGCATCCGTCTGTCCTTCCCTACATCTACAGGAGAAAGGGCTACCGGCTCTCCCTCCGACCCCGACTATGCAACCTATGGAAACAGCCGCGTCACCTATCACGTCAATGGAAAAAATTGGGAAGGATACAACCGAATCTTCTTTTCCATCTATCCCGATTGTGACGGAGCCCGCGTGGTCAATATGAACCTGACATTTACAAACGACAGTTCCACCCCCAAAGCAGGATATAACCCTCCCAGCGGTTCGCATCTCATCAATCTCGTAAACAAGACGTGGAACCATTGTTTCCTTGAGATAGATGAATATCAACGGGATAAAGTAATGGCAATCAGCTTTGATACGGCCCTGAAAGGGAAAGACCGGACTACGGGTGATTCTGCCGTTTATTATATCGATAACCTCCAACTGCAACAAATCAAGAACCCTGAGCAGGTAAGCGGATGGAGTCCGGCAGAGCATACAATTGCTTATTCCACCACAGGATATGAAACAGGTGAACGGAAAACGGCCATCGTCAACACCGGATTGTGTGGTCAATGGAAACATTTCCAACTGATTAATGCTGCCAACAACCAGGTTGCGTACGGAGGTTCATTGGAGCGGCAGCAAACGACCATCGGAGAATTCGGAGTTATCGACTTTACCGCTTTCAATCAGCCGGGAGATTATCAACTGAAAGTAGGCGACATCATGACGCCCCCGTTCCGGATAGGTGAAAACATATGGGATAATTCCCTTTGGAGAGTACTGAACTTCCTGTTTTGCCAACGCTGCGGACATCCCGTTCCCGGTAAACATGCTGCCTGCCATACGGATTTATTTTCCCGGCATGACGGAAAAAGCATCTCCTACTCAGGCGGATGGCACGATGCAGGCGACTTGTCGCAACAGACCTTACAAACCGGAGATGTGACCTTCTCCTTATTGGAAGCCTACAATCGCCTCAAAGAAACAAATGCTGCACTGGCTGCACGTTTACTGGAGGAAGCCGAATGGGGAGTTGAGTTTATCTTGAAAAACCGCTACGGGGATGGTTACCGTGCCAGCAGCATGGGATTGCTTATCTGGCAAGATGGCGTTCTAAATACATTGGATGATATTCATTCGGTACGTGTCCAAAACCTGGCATTCGATAACTTCCTGTATGCAGGCTACGAGGCTTATGCCGCCATGACCATAGACCGGGACCCGATGCTGCAAGAACATCTGCGGAAAGTGGCGGAAGAGGATTTCTCATTTGCTACGGAGAAGTTCAAAAAAGATGGTTTCGACCAGTTCAAGCAGATGTACGAACATAGCTACAATACCTCTCACAGCCAATATATGGCAACCATATCCTGGTCTGCCAGCATGCTCTACAAACTGACGGGGAAATCTTGCTATGCTGAAACTGCTGCGGAAGCCATCCGGTACGTACTCGATTGCCAACGCACCGAACCGTTGAAAGACAAAGGCAGGACATGCGGATTCTTCTATCGGGATAAGTCACGGAAATCTATCGTGCACTATATCCATCAGTCGCGCGAGCAGGTTTACATGCAAGCCATGACCTTACTCTGCGAAACGCAGAAGGAGCACCCTGATTATCAGAAATGGTCGAACTCCATAAAACTGTACGGAAACTATCTGAAAGGCCTGATGAAATATACCCAACCTTACGGAATGGTTCCGAGCGGAGTATATCATGCGGAGGAATATAAAGATTCCGCCGGCTTCTATTCCCTCCATCTTTTTCCACCTGCCAATGCACAGGAACTATACACGGAACAGATAACACGGGGAGTCAAACTTGATAAAGAACATTATCTGAAACGTTTCCCCGTATGGTTCAGCATCTTCAACGGCAACACAGCCATCCATCTTTCCACCGGAAAATCCGCCGCCATCTGCGGAAACTTCCTCAAAGATGAAGAGCTGCTGAACATCGGACGGGAACAACTTTACTGGACCGTCGGGAAGAATCCTTTCGGGCAATCGCTGATATACGGTGAAGGGTACAATTATCCTCAGATGAACACTTTTTCTTCCGGCGAGATGACCGGCGAAATGCCTGTCGGTATCCGTACGCTGGGCAACGATGACATCCCCTACTGGCCGCAGACCAACAATGCCTGTTACAAGGAAGTGTGGGTGACCTCGGCCGGAAAATGGTTATCACTTATCGCCGAATATTAAGAAAGAAATTATTAATCATATAAAATATACATGCTATGAGAACAATCAAATTCTATCTTACTCTATTGTTTGCTGTCTGCACATTTCTGGTAAATGCGCAAGCACCTCAGGGCTATCCGGCCAATTATGCCAATGCGCCCCGTTTCAAAGCGCTGGTTTATTATACGCAACATGCAGAAGAAGCACATTATCAATTCTCCCTGCAGGCAGTAGAGTTCTTCAAGAAACTGAACTATGGTGACGGCTTTGTACTGGACTTCACCATGGACCTCTCCCCATACACCTACGAAAAGCTGAAAGAGTACAGCGTAGTAGTCATGCTCGATGGTTATCCCAATACAAAAGCTGAACGTGACGCTTTTGAAAAATATATGGAAAACGGAGGAGGCTGGGTAGGCTTCCACGTTGCCGCCTATAATGACAAGAACACAAATTGGCCTTGGTTTGTAGATTTTCTGGGTGGCGGGGTTTTCTATTGTAATAACTGGCCCCCTCAACCTGTATTGGTTGAAGTTGACAATGAGAATCACCCCGTCACCAAGAATTTACCTGCCTCCTTTGTGGCTCCGTCCAGCGAATGGTATCAGTGGAATCCCAGTCCGAGAGCCAACAAAGACGTAGAAGTCCTGCTCACTCTTTCTCCTAAGAACTATCCGTTAGGAATCAAGGACGTGGTCAATTTTGGCGACTTCCCTCTCGTATGGACCAATACCAAGTACAGGATGATATACCTGAACATGGGACATGGCGATGAAGAATTCATCGATGCTACACAAAATCTCTTATTTGTAAATGCTTTCCGTTGGGTGGTTAGTACTGACAAGAAAGGAGATCCGTTTAAGAAATAAAAGTCAGCAAATACCCGATACTGAATGAATTACTCAAATCACTGGTGTTTTCCCTCATCATTGTTATTATCGCCGGATTACTGGCTAAAATCAATATTAAACTGAAAATATAATCCGAAGATTTACAGGAATATGAAAATAAATCAATTTCTCAAGATAGTATTCATTGCGGTTTGCCTCCAGTTCATGGGTGTGCAGGCCAATGCTAAAGACATCGAAGTGCGAAATGGGAATATCGTTCTGGATTTCAGCACCAAGATTTCAGCACAGGTCTCTGCCGGCAAATACACCATAAAAAGAGCTACCGGAAAATTCAGCGAATACAAAACAATCGGCAGTACCTCTTCAACAACATTTGTCGATAAAAAGCCGAAAGGAAATCCCCATGATTATTACTATCAGATTATGGATAGTAAAGGTGAATTGGTGGCTTCTATTTCTATGGATGCCGAGTTATTCGGCGACTATGTATACATATATAGCAATACGGACCGGAAAGAAGACGTGGGACATGAAATCAATGCCATTCACGACCAGATGTTCGGCAAGGAATTTAGTCCCAACCGTTATGCCCTCTTGTTCAAGGCGGGAGATTACAAGGAAGCCGGACTGCTGAAAGTCCCGTTCTATGTACATCTGGCAGGGTTGGGCAAAACACCGTTTGACGTGGAAGTTTCCAATATACACACCCCACCCCATCTAAGTAACGGAAACGGTACATGTACCTTCTGGCGCTCTACAGAAAACCTGTCCGTCATAGGACCGGAAACCTACGACGAAGAAGAAACTTTCAAATGGGCCGTATCGCAGGCAGCACCTATTCGCCGCATCTACTCACAGCGCGTTGTACGTAATCAGTGGGAAAACGGATGGGTAAGCGGCGGATTCACCGCAGACTGCTATTTTGAAGCTGCCGCAGGTTCTAAGAACCAACAACAATGGTACACCCGCAATTCCTTCCTGAATAAAGGACGTGGGGAGTTCGAAGAAATCAAATACAACTACTGTTTCCAAGGTGTTGAACTGGGGCCGGAAGTAGATACAAATACCTATCAGAACAACTGGGACAAAGGAGGAAATGTAACTTTCATCCCCACTACCCCAGTCATACGCGAAAAGCCGTTCTTGTTTATCGGCGACGACGGAAGATACAAAGTATTCCGTCCGGCACTGAAACACGAACACAAAGGAGTCTCCTACAGCCGCACTGATATGGGCGAAGGTGAAGCCTTGGATTTATCAAATGAGTTCTATGTAGTGAAACCGGGCGTTTCAGCCGAATACATGAATAAACAACTCGCGGCTGGCAAGCATCTGCTTATAACTCCCGGCATGTACGAGCTTTCAGAACCACTTCATGTCACACGCCCCAATACTATTATATTAGGAATCGGGTGGGCAACTCTGATTCCGGGAGAAAAGAATTCCGATACGGCGATTCTGGTAGAAGATGTAGACGGAGTAACGATTGCCTCTCTGATGTTTGATGCACATTACACTTCCAATACCCTGATTCAGGTCGGCACGGAGAAAACAGCTCAAAGACATATACAAAATCCTATTCTGCTCACCGACTTGTTCTTCCGGATAGGCGGATTCCGTCCGGCAAAGGTACATGTAGACCGTGCAGTAGAATTAAACAGCAATGACGTGATTGGCGACCATTTCTGGATATGGAGGGCAGACCATGGTGTTCGCGGCAGTGTAGGCTGGGAAATCAATACCACCAGAAACGGTCTGATAGTAAACGGCGACTATGTCACCATTTACGGCTTATTCAACGAGCACTTCCAGGAATATCAGACTTACTGGACAGGAGAACATGGACGAACTTACTTCTATCAATGTGAGACGCCCTATGATGCTCCCTCACAGGAATATTACATGAGCGAAAACGGCACACGCGCCGGATATGCCGCATATAAAGTGGCTGATAACGTGAATACTCATGAAGCTTTTGCCTTCGGCATTTATGATGTGTTACATAACGAAATAATGATTGAAAATTCAATAGAAGTACCCGATAAAGCCGGTATAAGAATGTATCACATGTGCAACAACACCCTTTCGGGAGGAGGTGCTAAAGGTTTCAATTATATATTGAACGGCATAGGAAAAAGTACCTATAATACACACCACGATTACAGGGCATATATAAATGAATTCATAGGAAAATGATAACAGAACAGAATATGAAATACTTTTTATTTTCAATAGTGCTGCTCATGATTGCTTCGATGATATCATGCTCTTCGAAGGATAATGAGTTGAAAGACCTTCCACCTCTTCCGGACGAGCCAATAACAGAGGAGCCGAGTCCCATTCCCGGTTCTACCGACAAAATAGTTATCGGTTATGTTACATCATGGTCAAGCCACGAGGTGAAGCCAGAATATGTTACCCACATCAATTATGCCTTCGGGCATGTGCAGGGAACATTCCGTGGTGTCAGAATCGACAACGAGGAACGTCTGAAGTCGGTTGTCGCCTTGAAGAAACAAGCCTCCCACTTGAAGGTACTCTTGTCGGTAGGAGGTTGGGGCAGTGGCAACTTCAGCGAGATGGCAGCAGATGCCGACAATCGCCTCGCCTTTGCTGCCGACTGCAAGCGTGTGATTGATGAGTTTGGTCTCGACGGCATCGATATAGACTGGGAATTTCCTACGAGTAACATGGCAGACATCTCTTCGTCACCCGACGACACTCGCAACTACAACCTGATGATGCGCGACATTCGTCAGGCTATAGGCAGCGACAAGCTTCTGACGCTTGCAACAGTGTGCTCTGCCGACTACATCGATTTTGAAGGCATTATGCCCTATATCGACTTTATCAACATCATGGCATACGACATGGATAATCCTCCTAAGCACAATGCACCCCTGTATCAGTCTTCAAAATTCTCCGGATGGTTTAACTGCGACATGGCGGTCAAGGCGCACCGTGCCAAGGGAGTGCCCGCGTCGATGCTTGTGCTCGGTATGCCTTTCTATGGTCATGGAACCGATATCTACGACCACTCCACAGATTTCAAGAATGTAAAGGTGCCCTCGGGGTACACCAACTGTTGGGACGATGAGGCAAAGGTGCCTTATGTGATCGACAAGAATGGACGTTTTGTCCTCAGCTACGACAACGCTCGCTCAATAGGTTTGAAATGTGATTATATTCTCGAATACGGACTTCTCGGTGCCATGTTCTGGGACGATGCTGGCGATGACGGCAACCACACGCTTCATAAAGCCATAGCCAATAAACTTTTTGTCGAATCTAACTGACAACTATATATATATCAGTAGATATTTTAATAAGAAGTGATGTTTTCAGGTAGCAACATGAGACTGTCTAACAACCAAAAAGTTAGATAGTCTCTTTTTTATAAAATCCTCTTCTATTGCCTATTAAAGAAAGAGGCGCGACTATGAATTATATAGGTTAGGCGGCATGTTTTTGGGAAAATGATGTATTTTGGACTTTCTCTGATAGCTTTTAAACTTATGCGGCATTAAAATGCAAATACTAGCTTTTTTTAAACCTCAAATGTCATTTTTTCACCCACCGCTGAGAATAAATCTACGTACATTTGTGAAAATTCTAACGCTAATGATTTTAACACTTAATGATTTTATTTAATTTTAATGCTATGGGAAAGTTATGCAGATTACATCTCCTTTTGTTGGCTTTGTTGCTACCGGGAGTGTCCTTCGCACAAGATCTTTTTAAAGTGCAAGGTTGTGTTACTGACGAGCAGAACGAGCCACTTATCGGGGCTACCGTGCAGACTAAAGACAAGTCGAAAGGCACGATAACAGATAGTAGTGGCAACTATGCTTTGTCGGGAGTTCCCAAGGGTTCAACCTTGGTGTTTTCGTATGTCGGCTACAAGTCGAAAGAAGTAAAGGCAACATCAACTTCTCTTAATGTTGTTTTGGAACCGGATAATGAGATGCTCGATGAAGTGGTTGTCATCGGCTATGGCCAGCAGCGTAAGGTGACGCTGACGGGTTCTGTCTCCAACGTGGGTGGCAAGGAACTTCTCAAATCGCCAGCCGCATCGCTTGGTAACAGCCTTTCGGGTAAGCTCCCAGGTCTCCAGTCGGTGCAGTACACCGGTGTTCCTGGTGCCGATGACCCTGTCATCCGCATCCGTGGTGTCGGTTCGTTCAACAGCGCCGAACCTCTCGTGCTTGTCGATGGTGTCGAGCGTGATTTCAGCCAGATAGACCCGAACGAGGTGCAGGACATTTCTATTCTTAAGGATGCTTCCGCTACGGCTGTCTTTGGTGTACGTGGTGCCAACGGCGTTATTCTCGTTACAACTCGTCGCGGCGAAATAGGCAAGCCTACCATCACACTGACAGCTTCAGTAGGTCTTCAGCAGATTTCCAAATTCCTTGAGCCGGCAAACTCCTATGAGTATGCAACAGCTTACAATCATGCTCAGGAAGTGGAAGGAGTAGCCGAGGACGGATGGAAGTTCTCCAAGGAAGCTATACAGCACTGGAAGGACATGGATATGCCCACCGTTTATCCAAGCACCAACTGGTTCAAGTATTTGATGAACGACCACGCATGGCAGGAACAATATAATATTAATGTGTCGGGTGGTACTGAACGTGCCCGCTATTTCGTTTCTGTCGGTATGCTCAATCAGGACGGTCTTTTCAAAACCTTCGACCAAGGTGATGACGCAAACTTCAAATACCGCCGTTACAACTTCCGTGCCAACCTCGATGTGGATTTCTCTAAGCTGGGTACGCTTTCTATCGGTATCGGTGGACGTATTGGCAGACGCAACTCTATCGGTAATGGTGAGTATAACGGTCAGTCAGGTGTCTTTGGTGTTGAGGGTCTTCTCAACAATGGTACGCCAATGTCAGGCTACGGTCTTGATAGTGAGGGACGTCGCATTATTTCCGACCCTGATCTCGTTGGCGCAGTTGGCTCCGATGGTCTCGGTCTTATCTACCAGCACGGTTATACTACTCAGCGTCAGAGTGTTGTAAACCTCGACCTTCAGTACAAACTCAAGCTCGACTTTATCACCAAGGGTCTTGATTTCCGTATCAAGGGTTCCTACAACTCTGACTATACACAGCAGAAAGCACGTACTACTGGCGATGGTATCAGCTACAAGGCCACCATCGCTAAGGGTGAATACCAGGAAGACGGTTCTCCAAAGATTGTTTATGTCCGTCAGGGTGATTCATGGCCTCTTGGTTATGAGGAGTCCAAATGGGGAGGTAGAAACTGGTATGCAGAGGCGAGTTTCAACTATACCCGCAAGTTCGGTGACCATAATTTCGGTGCGCTCGTTCTTTATAATGAATCTAAAAACTACTATCCCGGCGGTGTCTACAATTCTATCCCCCGTGGTTATGTAGGTATGGTAGGCCGTGTCACCTACGACTACCAGACTAAGTATATGGTAGACCTCAACATGGGTTATAACGGCTCAGAGAACTTCGCTAAAGGTAAGCGCTTTGGCTTTTTCCCTTCTGCTTCTATCGGCTGGATAATCTCTTCTGAAAAATTCTGGGAGCCTATCCGTAACGTTGTTTCCTATTTCAAACTTCGCGGTTCTATCGGTAAGGTAGGTAATGACCAAGGAGTTGGCCGTTTCCTCTATCTGCCTGGCACATGGCAGTTCTACACCAACAATGGTGGTGCATGGTGGACCAACGACCGTACGGGTAACTTCGGTACCAACAACGGTACGTTCATGCCTGGCGCACGCGAATCCAGCAACGGTAACCCCGATGTTACTTGGGAAACAGCCACCAAGCAGAACTATGGTGCCGATATACACTTCTTTGGAAGTCGCTTGAGTCTTGGTGTCGACTTCTTCTGGGAAGACCGCAAGAACATCCTCATTTCCAACGAAACAAGCATCGCAGGTATTTCCGCTCTCAAGCCCAACTCCGTCAACTTCGGCCGTGTCAAGAACCATGGTTATGAAATGACCCTACGCTGGACCGACCAAATAGGTAAAGTGAACTACTCGATAGCTCCTACATTCGCTTTCGCACGCAACAAGGTTGTGGAAATGGCAGAAGTGAAGAAGGAATTCCCACACATGTACCGCACTGGTCATCCTGTAGGTCAGCCTTTCGGCTACGACTTCTTTGAGTTCTATGTTCCTGGTGAAACCGAACAGCGCTACAAGGAAGTTTACGGTGTCGACATGCCAGACCAGCAGATTACATTGCGCCCCGGTGACAGCGTATTCGTTGACCTCACAGGTGATGGTAAGGTGGATGCTAACGATGTACATGCTATCGGCTACAGCGATATTCCTGAGTATACTGGTAGCATAAACGCAACGCTCAACTGGAAAGGTCTCGACTTCTCCATGACTTGGGTAGGTGCCACCCACGTCAACCGTCAGCTCAGTTCTTTCTATACTCCAGCCTTCGGTACAGGTAACCAGTCAATGCTCAACAAATGGGTCTATGACAATTCTTGGACCGAGAATAACCCCGGTGCCACCTTGCCACGTATCTCTCTTGAGAAATCGGCACGCGAGCATAACGGTTCACTTTCAGACCCATGGATGGTCGATGCATCGTACATCCGTCTGAAGAACCTTGAGATTGGTTATTCGTTCCGCATACCCGGTGTGCCCATCAACAACATCCGTGTTTATGCCAATGGTTATAACCTCCTTACTTTCACGAGTTTCAAGGCCAATGACCCAGAGGCACAAGCAGGCTTTGGTAGCACGCGTTATCCTATGACCCGTGTTTACAACTTCGGTATCAACTTAAACTTCTAACACTCAAGACAATGAATCTTATAGAAAAAATAAAAACTGCTACTATTATATGTGTAGCTAGTATCATGATAGGGATGGGATCGCTGAGCTCCTGTGTCGATGATATCAACGTCGGAAGTGGCTTCCTTGACAAGCAGCCGGGTGTCGACGTGACCATAGACTCCATCTTTGTCAAGGGAGAAAATGCAAAGCGTTTCCTCTGGCACATGTACGGTGCCATGCACAACCCTTTCACCTATACAGGTGCAGTATGGTATTCTCACCCCGATGCCCTTACCGATATTTGTCAGTCGTACTGCGGATGGCACAATCTCGGAAAGTACTACGGTGGTGACCTTACCGAGACCGACCAGGATAACGGCGGTCTCGTCAAGTTCCCCTTCATCGCCAACGGTGACGGCAATGGTCGTGCAGGCATCTGGCGTACCATCCGCGAAGGTTGGATTTTCATCGAGAACATCGATCGCGTTCCCGACTTGAGCGAATCAGAGAAGAGCCAGCTCCGTGGTGAGGTGTATGTCATCATGGCATCGCGCTATCTCGATGCTTTCCGCAACTTCGGAGGTCTTCCAAAAGTTGACCGCTCATTCGTGGCTACTGATATTGTAGATGGCAAGCGCATGAGCGTAATCGAGACAGCAGAGTTCATCGACGAGCTTATCCAGGGCGCCATCAACGAGCCGGGTCTTCCTTTCTTTGTGCAGGATCAGGCCACCAACTCCGGACGTCTGACCAAAGGCTCAGCCTATGGTCTGCGTGTAAGGCTGTGGAACTTCGTGGCTTCGCCTCTGTTTAACAGTGACAAGCCTTATCTTGAATTCACTCGAAACGAGGAGAATCAGGACCTCAGCCAGGTATGGGTTGGCGGTTACAAGCCCGAACTTTGGCAGAAAGCATTGAAGGCTTGTGAGGATTTCTTCCAAGCCAATAGCGCCAACGGCAACTATTTCGCCCTTGTACAGCCCACTGGTAACAGTGAGCAAGACTATTGCAACGCTTTCCGTGCCGCCTACTGGTTCCGTGGCAACAGCGAGAAGGTGATTGAAGTTCATGCTGGTCCGGGTACAGACGCTTGGAATGGTGACTGGAACGTAGAAGGTATGGATGAGTTCGGTATGGCTCTCTTCACCCTCGAATATATGGAAATGTTTGGTATGGCAAACGGTCGTAACTTCCCTTACGACGACGTGTTCAATACCGATAACCCCAACAACGTAGACATCTTTGCCAACCGCGACCCACGTCTCTACGAGACAATGGTGGTGAATCGCAACAATCTTGTTGAGCAATATCAGGGGCTTTCGAGCACCGAGATGTGGCAAGGTGGCAATGTTGACCAGACCTTCAATCCTGCTGTTACCGACAATCCATGGTCAACCCGTATGAAACTGTTCAAGTATCTCCGCGATAACGGCTATACAGCATACTATCCGACCAACTTTGCTTATCTGCGTATGGCTGACATTCACCTTTGCTACGCTGAGGCACTCGCACAGACAGGCAATCTGCCGAAAGCTTGCGACGAAATGAATAAAGTGCGCGCACGCGTAGGTCTTGGCAAGATAGAGGTCATGAACCCAGAGCTCAACCTAACCACCAACAAGGACAACTTCATTGAGCAACTCCTTAAGGAGCGTGCTTGTGAGTTCGGTTATGAAGACTCCCGCTGGTATGACCTCATCCGCTACAAGAGATCCGACATATTCAAGAAACAGGTACACCAGCTACGTGTATGGCGCAAGGATGCCAACGGCAACAAGATGAATCCTGCCGACTACAATGGCGACACGAGTCTCGCCCCCGGTGACCCTTGGCCGAACTGTATCTATGAGAAGATACCTTGTACCAACAATATCCGCGTATGGTGGGATACTGACAATCAGACGAGCAAGTGGACCGACAAATGGTATCTCGCGCCTATTTCACGTGATGAGATCAACAAGGGCTATGGTCTGAACCAGAACCCGGGTTGGTAATCCAGATTTTAAAAATCAATAAGACTTATAAAATATGAATATAAATAGAATGTTGATGCTTGCGACTGCTGTTGTCTCTCTCACGGCAAATGCGCAGGTAAAACTCAACGATAAGAATGCAAATGCCTATGATTTGGGTTACGGCGTGGAAATAAGCAATTTCCTCAGCACCGCTTCTGCAACCACAATCACAGGTGAAGAATTGCAGCAGACCTCGGCAACTAACCTTGCCCAGGCTCTCTATGGACGTCTGCCAGGTCTAACGGCTCTATCGCAAGGCGGCTTCTCGGGCGACGAAAATAAGGGTGCCTCGTTTAATATTCGCGGCTATCACACGCTTAGCGATAAAAGTATCCTCATCCTCGTCGATGGCTACGAGCGTCCCATCGACCGCCTCAGTGTAGAGGAAGTGGAAAGCGTTACCATCCTCAAGGATGCTGCCGCTACGGCACTTCTTGGCCATGAGGGTATCAATGGTGCTATACTTGTGAAGACAAAGCGTGGTGTTGAAGGCAAGACACACGTCAAGGTGAACTACAGCCATAAGTTCCAGTTCGACCCTGAATTCGCAGACATGGTAGACGGTTACGGATATGCCAATGCTTTCAACCATGCCCGTCGCAACGACGGACTCTCTGCCGCATACACCGAACAGGAGCTTAACCTCTTCAAAGACGGTTCTGACCCGTACTTCTATCCTAATGTGAACTGGCGCGACCTTACTTTCAAGAACAGAGCCGAGGAAGACCATGCATACGTTTCGGTGTACGGAGGTACGAACAAGGTGAAGTACTACACCAATATCGATTATACCGATGTGCGTGGTGCTTTCAAGGACACCAAGCTGCCGGACTACAATACGCAGTTGCGCCAGTCGAAGGCCAATATTCGTACCAACCTCGACTTCAACATCACCAACACAACTCTCATGTCGGTGAACCTCTTCGGTATGTTCCAGGAGACCAAGCGGCCCTCCGACATCGGTGCTGACGATGCTACAGCTGCTATCTACAAACTGCCGGCAAGCGCTTTCCCCTACAAGACCTCAACAGGTATCTGGGGTGGTAACGAGGCATACGGTGATGCCAACCCCATTGCCAAAATTCAGGAGTCTGGTTTCTACAAGACCCATCAACGTCAGCTGTGGGTAGATGCCAAGCTGTCTCAAAAACTCGACTTCCTGCTCAAGGGTCTGAACGTATTTGTCAGTGCCGGCTATGCCAATTCGTCGATTTATGCGGAAGATTCGCACAAGGCACACCAGTATGGCTACGAGCGTTACACCGGTACCATTGGCGACAAGAACAACGTAGCTCTGAACACATTCGGTAACAAGGAAACCAACCTCACTTTCAATAACTGGAATGCCGGCCAGTGGTGGAAAGCAAAGGCCAGTGTAGGTATCAACTACAAACGTTCGTTCTTCGAAAACGACCACTTCAATGCTACCGTTATTTACGACAACAGTGGTGTGAGTACTGATGGACGTGGAAACACCTACTATCGTCAGAACATCATGGGAGTCTTCCACTACGATTTTCAGAACCGCTACGTTGCCGACCTTGTGCTTGCAGGTAACGGTTCCAGCCGTACCTATCCCTCAAAGTGGGCATTCTCACCCACACTGTCGCTCGGCTGGATTTACGCTGACAGCAACGATGGTCTGCTCAATTACGGTAAGCTGCGTGCATCAGCCGGCATCCAGCATACCGACTATATGCCTACCTATGGCATGTGGCTTCCCACATGGGATGTATCGCACGGTTATGTGATTATTGGTAACAACTACGGTGCTACATGGGGAGCATCGCTTGGCTCCTTCCCAACTACCAATTTCTCGCAAGAGACATCTACGAGCTTCAACCTTGGTACTGACCTTCGTCTGGCAAATGCTCTTGACATCTCAGTTGATGCTTTCTACCAGCTTCGCAGCCACATCATGCTCTCTGCAAGCAATGAGAATTCATCGGTGGTTGGTATACAGTCGTCATACAACGATGTTGGCGAAGTTAAGAGTTACGGTTTTGAGGTAAGTGCCAAGTATGTGAAGAAAATCACTTCCGACCTCAATCTCAACTTGGGTGCCAACTTGTCGTGGGCACGCAATGAGGTGAGCAAGTATATCGGCACACCGACCTATCCGCTGAGCGACCCTGTAGGCCGTCGTGTAAACGAGGCATGGGGACTCAAGTCGGCAGGATTTTTCAAGGATCAGGCCGACATCAACTCCAGCTACCGTCAGGAATACTCTACCGTAAGCCCTGGTGACATCAAATACCAAGACCTCAACGGTGACCAGGTAATCAACGAGTTCGATATTACCAGTCTCGATGGCGCTACTGACATCCCTGAGCTCAACTACGCCTTCAATGTCGGTGTAGAATACAAAGGCTTCGGTCTAAACGCATGGTTCCAGGGCACTGGCAACTACATGAAGTATCTTCCGTCAGCAATATGGGGTGGCATGGCCGACAATGGTAACCTTTCAGTGGATTACTACAACAACTGCTGGGATGTAGCTGGAAACAACGCTCTTTACCCACGTCTGACAACTCAGAACAACAGCAACAACAGCCAGGCAAGCAACGTATGGTACAAGCCTGTTCACTTCTTGAAGATGCGCAACGTCGAGATTTACTATAAAGTTCCTGCAAGGGTGCTCGCGAAGCTCTCTCTTACCGCAGCCAAGGTGTTTGTTCAGGGCGAGAACCTTCTTTCCTTCGACAACGTCGACGCTATGGATGCTGAGGTACTTTCGACGGCATATCCCATGTTCAAGGGTGTCAACATAGGTGTCACATTAACTTTCTAATTAAAGATACATTTATGAACAAGATAAAATATACTCTTTTAGGTATGGCGGCAGTAGTCTTTGTGGGCTGCGCCGACCTAGATTACAACGAAGCTTCGAATCGTGACGAGGACTGGACCTACAACAGCCCCCTCAATGGTGTCAAGGCTCTTGTCTACGATGTCTACGCGCAAATGCCGAGCGAATTCAAGGACAATTCCTACGGTAATGGTGCCCTGATAGCCAGTGCCACAGACGAGTCTGAGTTTGCACTTTCCTTCTCACCCATTCACAAGTATTTCAACGGTGGTTGGACTCCTTCGAATCCTTTCTCGACCACATGGGACAGGTCATACCGTGCCATCACTCAGGTACACATGTACCTTGAGCGCATACACAGGATAGACCTATCGGATTATGAATATGATCCCAACTACCAGACCATGGTGCAGCAGTTTGAGATATTCCCTAACGAGTTGCGTTTCCTCCGTGCCTATTTCTACTTCGAGTTGGTACGTGCCTACGGCGATGTGCCTTTGGTGACCACAACCCTCACCAATGCGCAGGCCAACAGCGTGGAACGCACTCCAACCAAGGATGTGTTCAAGTTCATCATCAACGAATTGGATGCCGTGGCTGAATATCTGCCCGTGTCGTATAATGACATTCCCGGTCAGGAAATTGGTCGTGCCACCCGTGGTGCTGCCCTTGCACTAAAGGCACGCGTACTTCTTTATCAGGCTTCACCCTTGTTTAATACAGACAACAACAAGGAGCTTTGGAAAGAGGCCGCTGCTGCCAGCAAAGTCATCATCGATAATGCACAGCACTGGGGCTACAAACTCAGCGGGTACGCCAACCTATGGGGGCACGATACATTCACCAATCCTGAATTTATTTTCGTTCTTGGCACCCAGGCAAGCAATACCTTCGAGCAGTACAATTATCCTGTGGGTGTGGAGAACGGTAATTCCGGCAACTGCCCTACACAGGCACTGGTGGACGCATACGAATATCAGGCCGACGGCAAGACATTCAAGGAGAAACATCCCGGAGATGTTGATGTGACTACTGAGAACCCATACGATGGCCTCGACCCACGTTTTGAACTCACTGTAGTGAAGAACGGTGATCTTTGGCCATCTAACACAGCTCAGCAGATTGCCATTGAGACGTATCAGAGTGGCTTCAACGGTGCTCCTAAGTACGGCGCAACTCCCACGGGCTACTACTTGAAGAAGTTTGTGGACGGCAACTGTGTCACCACAGCCAACAACCAGACTACAACACGACACAACTGGATTGTGATGCGTCTGGCCGAGGTTTACCTCAATTATGCAGAGGCCATGTACAACTACTACGGCAATGCTGACGAACAGGGCGATTTTGGCATGTCAGCCAACGAGGCTATCAATGTGCTTCGTAACCGTCCTGACATCATGATGCCTGAATTCCAAGGAAACAATGGTTTCGGAGAGCGCTACATGCGTGAGCGTATGGTAGAGCTTGCTTTCGAAGGTCAGCGCTTCTGGGATGTGCGTCGCTGGAAGAAGGGTGCCGAGTTCTTCAAGAATGTTGATGTGGCAGACTTCAAACTGAATGGAAACGGCAACTTGATTCTCAATCGAGTTACTAAGACTCGCCAGTGGGACGAGAAATACAACTTGTACCCGATTCCGCAGTCTGAAATTCAGAAGAATGGCAATCTGAAGCAGAACCCCAATTGGTAAAACAGATTCAACGAAATTTCAAACGAATAAGATTTATGAAAAAACATATTATATATCTTTTGGTCTCAGGATTCGCATTGCTGTCGAACATGGCACTGACCTCATGCAGCGATGACGATGTGGCGGATGCCAACGATGTGCTTGAGGTGAAGTCCGTCCTGCCTACAAAAGTTATGGAAGGACAGGTTATCACCATCACTGGTACGGGGGTTGAGAAGGCCACTTCCGTTGTGTTCCCTGGCAATGTCTCTGTGAACAACATTACCAAAATAGGCAACGGCTATATTTCTGTAATAACTCCTGCCGGCGTTTCTGCAGAGGGGGGAACAGTAACAATAGAAGCCGACGGCGAATCGGCAGAGTCGGTCATGACGCTGACTGTCGGCAAGCCCGAGCCTTTGCGCGTGGCACCTCTTGACAAGGAAATAAAAATCAACGAATGTGTGGAGGTGTACGGCAACGACCTCGAATTTATCACCAAGGCTTATTTCCCCGGTGAAGACGACAAGGAGATTGTTGTAGATGCAAGCAACTTTAAGCGCAAAGCTACCGGTTCTCTCTACATCTATTCGCCAATGGGTATAAAAGCCGGACCTGCCCAAGTTGTCCTCGAAGACTGCAGCGGCAAGAAGTATACTTTGCCAGAGGTAACGCTGTCTGACGAGGTTGCAGGTGGCAGCGAAGGAGGTGAAGGATATGCTTCAATCTGGGAAGGCGAATACACTACCGGCTGGTGGTGGTATCTCCCGGCATCTGACCTTGACCTCTCGGCAATAACGCCAGAAGCCGGCCAAACTATTAAGTTCACGTTCACTCACCATGATGCTCCTCAGACTTTCTGTCTGTGCGATGGTTGGTGGGGTGATCCTTTCATCCGCGAGGGCGGTGAAAGCCGTAACAACATCGTTCTTGCCGCTGGTGAGGACTTCCTGGAATTCAAAATCTCGGAAGGTATGGCGACAACCATGAATGGCACTGAAACCGCTCTCATCATTGGCGGTGACATAACAATCACCAAGATTCAGATTAAGACAGATTAAACTCTATACAAAGAAATTATAGCCTGATATCTGTAAACATTTCAAGTCCACCGGAGAGCTAAAGTTCTTCGGTGGACTTTTTGCTAAGTCGTGAGGGTGCCCCGTTGTGTGTGAAGCTGGTGGAGAACGCTGTGACGGCATGGAGAAGTTGATGAGCGAGAAATAGTTTGAACAGATTACTTTCTTTTTTGTCGTACATAGTATATATTTATATAAATTGATAAAAAAACTATGGCGACTGTAAAAGTAAAATTCAGAAAATCATCGGTGGAAGGAAAGGCCGGTAGCATCTATTATCAGCTATGCCACAAGCAAAGCAACAGGCAGATAACCACCCGAATGCATATACTCCCCCAATGGTGGGATGCAGAAAAGGAAACATTTATAAGTGAAGCGGATAATAATGGAATGTCAGCCCGCTATCAACGTCAAATAGAGAAAGACTTGCAGCGCATCCGTCGAATTCTATGCGAATGGGACGGAACGGGGAAAGACTACACTTTGACGGATGTCATTACCCGCTTTCGCACTTGGGACGAAAACGGAGACACGGTGCTGTCCTCTTTGGTAACTCTGGTTGATGAGTTAAAACACGATGACCGGTGGGGAAATGCCCGTAATCTCCAGCGGGCATTGAACAGTTTCTCAGGCTTTTTGGGAGGTCTGGATATTCCCTTCAAGCAAGTGGATGAAAAGCTTATCATGGAGTATGAGCAATGGCTCCGGGCACGAAAAGTAAGCAAGAACAGCTGTTCTTTTTATATGCGGACTTTGCGCTCTGCCTATAATAAGGTGATAAACACGAAGCAATTGGAACAGACGTATCCCTTTCGGAATGTTTATACCGGCGTGGAACGAACCCGCAAACGTGCTGTGCGTGAGGATATCATGGTCCGTTTACAAAAACTGGATCTGACGCGTTCTGCTCCACTGGCCTTTTCACGCGACTTGTTTATCTTCAGCTATTGCACTCGTGGAATGGCCTTCGTAGATATTGCCTATCTAAAGAAAGAGGACATAAACGGAGGAATGCTTAGCTATATCCGCCATAAGACAGGACAACGCCTCACCGTACGCATAGAACCTCTTATTGAGGAGATTATCAAGCGCTACGAACCGTCCGTCCGCAATAGCCCTTATATTTTTCCTATCATTACCTCCAATGATCCGGAAGAAGCTTTCCGACAATATCAGACAGCACTGGGCTATCATAACCGAAAGTTGAAGAAACTGGGGAAGTTGACAGGAGAAAATCTACGCCTCTCTTCCTATACTGCAAGGCATAGCTGGGCGACGGTTGCACGCAACCACAACGTCCCGTTATCCGTCATTAGTGCAGGCATGGGACATACTTCCGAAAAGACCACACTCATATACTTGGAGTCTGTAGAAAATTTGCTGATAGATAAAGCGAATGAAGACATTCTGAAGGCTTTATGTCGTAACGTTTCTAAGTAAGAAACCTTAAAATTACTGCGCAAAGATATAACAAATAAAAGAATAAAACAACATAATACAATAAATATTTGTTTATACTTGTACTTTAAAACCAGTATAAAATATTGATTGAAAGCACAATAGGCGCTTATCTGCAAGAAGAAATGAATAGATATTCAAAATAAATATGAAATAGAATTCAATAAATATATTCTAATAAAATAATCAAAACATAGTATCGAATCTACAAAACCTAAAAAAATAGGATAAAAAAACATTCTTTATCTCACAGTGTTTCAATGTTTTAAAGTATTGTACCATTTCTTACTTAGAAACGGTACAATTACAGGGTTACGGATGCCTTCTTCTGGGTCAGAAGAAGCTCCGAATTCCAAAAATCGACAGAAAAAACGAACAATTGGATTAACCTTACTTGCTGCGTATCAGAGTTGTTTTTAAGCATAAAAAAACTCAGATACACAGGAATGGAAGGAATATCTTTTAGGTAAGATACAACAACTATGGAAGAAGTACCTTCAATCATGCATTGGTACGCATTTAAAGTCTTTTACAACAAAGTATTCGAAATAGAAGACGCGCTGGATAAAGACAAAATCGAAACCTATATTCCTTGTGAAAAAATTCTTGTGGAGCATGGCGGAGTGAAAAAATATGCGCGCAAACCAGTCATTTCCTCCCTCCTGTTCTTCTATTCCACAGAAAGGCAGGCACTGGCGTTACAACAGAAGTTAACAGACCGCGTCATCCTATATACCCGTCTTCTCAATTGGAAGAAGTTACCTATAGCCATTCCCGAACGGGAGATGAAAATCTTCATGCTTGTCACTTCCTCTGGAGAGAAAGGACTCGATTATTTCGGCGACGCCCCCATGGAGTACAGCACCGGTGAGCGGGTACTTGTGACGGATGGTCCATTCAAAGGAGCGGAAGGTTGCATACATCGCATCAAAGGAAACCGTCGTCTGATAGTAGCAATCCAGGGCGTGTGTGCAGTGGCAACTGCCTATATTCCCCAATGCTTTCTCAGGAAGATATAATACATTACACTTAAAACAAATTCTTCATACATGACAATCTGCCTTTTTGAGACTTTGGCGGCATTCGCCGTCAGTTGCCTGCTCAGCGCAATGATTATCCCCAAGATATCGCTGGTAGCCTTCAAACGGCGGCTTTTCGATCCGCCAAGTGACCGAAAATTGCATACAACGCATATTCCCCGTCTGGGGGGAATCGCCTTTTTTCCGTGTATCACTGTGCCCATTTCGCTCATCATCGCCTGTCATAATCTCTGCACGGACAGCAACTTGCTCTGTTGGGAACAGTCCACCTGCCTGCTCACTATGTTCAGTTGCCTCTTTATACTCTATCTGATGGGAATGAAAGACGACCTGATAGGCATGCGCTACCGCGCCAAGTTTGCCATACAGACACTTTGCGGTTTTCTATTGGTGGCTTCCGGCTTTTGCTTCAACAATCTCTACGGACTGTTCGGCATCCACGAATTGCCCTACTACATAGGCATGCCGTTCACAGTCTTTATCATTGTCTATATTATGAATGCAATCAATCTGATAGACGGCATCGACGGCCTGGCTTCCGGGTTGAGCATGATAGCGTTCTTCACTTTCGGTTGCATGTTTGCTTATTTGCACTGGTGGTTATATGCTTTCATCTCCTTTGCTGCTTTGGGCACGCTGATACCGTTCTTCTATTATAATATGTTCGGGCAGGCCCACCGGGGGCGAAAAGTATTCATGGGAGATACCGGTTCACTGACCATCGGCCTGCTACTGGCTGTGATGGCCATTCATCTCAGTATGTTCGACCCTGTCAAAGAAGATGTCTTCCCCGGTGCCATCGTGACGGCTTTCTCCTTCCTGCTGGTGCCGATGCTGGATGTGGTTCGGGTGGTACTTCACCGTCTGCGCAACCATAAACCTCCATTTCTCCCCGACAAGAATCATATCCACCATAAATTCATCTCCCTGGGAATGTCACAACACCGGGCTCTGGGCTTCATCCTGAGCATCGCCTGGATTTTTATTATGGCCAATACACTCTTGGCCCCTTACTTGTCCGTCACCGTACTGTTCCTGCTGGATGTGGCGGTATGGACAGCGATGCACTTCTACATCACAGCGAAAATTACCAAAAAACACCCAAGAAATTAATACTTCATACCTTATACTTCATATTTCTATTTTATATTAAAATTAAAACATGAAACCCCCATGAAATAAATTTCGTCCAAGAGTATGTAAATAGTTGGATATTGTCTACCTTAGTATCATTCATCAAAACAAGAATGCTATGAGTACAGTATCTTTCGAACAAGTCATTCTCCGGGGTTGTGGACTGGATGTCCACAAGGACGTTGTAGTTGCCACCATAAGTGGCGAAGGTCTGAGCACTGAAACCCGCAGTTACAAGACTTTCAGTAGTTCTTTGACAGAATTGAAAGAATGGTTATTATCTAATGGTATTACCCATGCTGCTATGGAAAGTACGGGTGTTTATTGGAAACCCGTTTACAAGGTTCTTGAATGCCCCCGGATGAAAGTCTGGGTGGTTAACGCCCGTCACATCAAGTATGTTCCCGGTCACAAAACGGATAAAAAGGATAGTGCGTGGATTTGCAAACTGCTTTTGGCCGGTCTGTTGAAACCTAGTTATATCCCTGAACGCGAGCAACGCGAGCTTCGTGATTTAACCCGTTATCGCAACAAGTTGATTCAGCATGTTTCTTCCGATAAGAATCGTATCGTGCGTATTTTGGAGGACTGCAACATCAAACTTTCGAGTGTAATGAGCCATCTTGACGGTGTGGTTGCCACCAAACTGATAGATATTTTGATAGATAAAGGCCACGTAACCATGGATGATATTGCCTGTGTCTATCATAAAAGGCTTGAGGCCAGTCCGGAACTTCTTTATCAGGCTTGTGAGGGGTTCATAGAACCTCATCATACCTACATGTTGCAGACCATCCGGAAAGATATTGAACAAACAGAATCTATCATATCCGACTTGACTTCCCGTATAAAAGAGGTTCTTTCCCCTTATGAGAATGTGATAGAGCTTTTGAGAAAGATACCGGGTCTGGACCGGAAAACGGTTGAGGACCTGATAGCGGAAATCGGCGTGGACATGGAAGTTTTCCCAACCGAAAAGCATCTTGCTTCATGGGCTGGGATTTGTCCGGGCAATAACGAGAGCGCAGGTAAAAAAAAGTGGAAGAACCACTCATGGCAACAAACAGTTGAAAGCCGTTATTACGGAGGCAGCCTGGGCAGCCACCCGTACCAAGAACACATTTTACAGCGCACGTTACCACCGTTTAGCCGCCCGTAGAGGCAAGAAGAGGGCTTTAGTAGCCGTAGGACACTCGATCCTGAAATCGGTCTGGCATGTGCTGAAAGAGGTTTGTGAGTATAAGGAACTCGGTGCGGAATATCTCACCCAAAGGATAGAACAGAAACGAAAAAATTACTTGAAGAAGGAATTGGAAGCACTCGGCTATAAAGTTAAAATCAGCCGTGATGACGTTCCAATCCCGGAAGCGGGTTAGAAGCATAGATAAGGTCGTCTTTTACTGGCTTGTTGTCCTAAGAAACAGCAAGAGGTCGCCCATGAAACTGATCTCAACAGCTAAGCGGTCAAGACTGTGAGTCCTTTAACACGTGTATGAAATTTTTTCATCCTCAGCTGTTGTAAAACTATAAAATGCCGAAAGATAGTAACCTGCAGCATTTGTATCACTACAAGTGCTTTCTTTTCTTTTGTCTGAACTATACAAAAAGCAATTTATTAATGGTTTAAAAGGCTCTCTTGAGAGAGGGAGCACAATTAATTTACGTATGAAAAATCATCTTTTATGCCTGTTCCTTTCGTTGGCGTTGCTCTCATCGTGCAACACATCGAAAGAGATAATCTATTTTCAGGACGTGGAGGTAAACAGCCCCGAAGCAGTTGCCCCACCCCAGGACATCACCGTGCAACCCAAGGATCAGATATCCATCGTAGTGTCGAGCAAGGACCCTGAGCTGGCGGCTTTGTTCAACCTGACCCGCGTGCAGCAGAGAGTAGGCTCCACAGGACTGAACAACAGTAACAACAACGGAGAAATTTCCGGCTATACGCTTGACGACAAAGGTGACATCGACTTTCCCGTGCTGGGAAGCCTCACCGTAGCGGGCATGACCCGGAGCCAGATTGCCGCATTGGTAAAACAAAGGCTGAAGGAGGAGAACCTGGTGAACGACCCGGTGGTCACCGTGGAGTTTATGAACCTCAGCTTCTCCGTCCTGGGCGAAGTGAAGACTCCCGGGAAATACAGTATCTCGAAAGACTATATAACCTTGCTGGAAGCTATCAGCATGGCCGGTGACCTTACCATCTACGGCAAGCGGGATGCCATCTTCGTGATCCGTGAAGAAAAAGGAGAACGGGTGACGCACTGGGTGGATCTCCGCTCCTGCGATTTATTCAAATCTCCCGTTTATTACCTGAAGCAGAACGACGTGGTGTATGTGCAGCCCAACAAGGTACGTGCCGGACAATCCACACTGAATGAAAACAGCGTAAAGAGCGTAGGATTATGGATTAGCATCGGATCATTCCTCACTTCCCTGGGTGTATTGCTGTTTAAATAGTGGTACAGTTACGAGCTAGTAACTAATTTATATTATTATGATTGAAAAGAAAACGCCTGCCGGCAAACCCGCCGATGACTTTATACGGATACAGGATCTGTGGAGCATGTTCGTTCCCAAATGGTACTGGTTCGCCATCTCCCTGTTCATTGCCCTGACTATAGCGGTGTTGTACCTGCTGAGTACTCCCCCTATTTACACCCGTACCGCTGCCATTCTCGTCAAGGACAACTCGAAAAGCAGCTCTTCTACCGGCACTATGAGCGACTTTTCCGATTTGGGTATCTTCAAGTCCAATACCAACATCAACAACGAGTTGCTGACATTAAAGTCGCCCACACTGATGACGGAGGTAGTCAACCGGTTGGGATTGAATGAAACCTTCACCGTCCGCAAGGGATTAAAGAACGTAGATTTGTACAAAGTATCCCCTGTCACCATAACCTTCTGCGACCAGGTAGAAGTGCCATTAAGTTTCAACATTAAGTTCCTTTCAAGAGAAGCGTTTGCCATTTCCGAACTCGAAATACCGGGAGAAGACACAGGGGAAACACTCTCCGCCCAAATGGGCGACTCCATACAGACCTCTGCCGGAACCATGATCGTATCCCCTACCCCAAAGTTTACCGACGCTTTTATAGGTACCTCTGTCCGGTATGTCCGGGGAAGCGTGCGTGCCGCCGCCGATACTTATGCAAATGCACTGGTCGCTGAATTGGGTAACGAAGACGCCACTATCATCAACCTCAGCATCAATGATGTCTCCATCCGGAAAGCGGAAGACATCCTGAATACCCTGATCGAGGTTTATAATGAGAACTGGATTCGAGACAAAAACCAGATTGCCGTCAGCACCTCGCAGTTCATTAGCGACCGTCTGGGCGTGATAGAGAGCGAATTGGGCCATGTAGACGAAAATATATCCAGCTACAAAAGCGAGCATTTGCTACCCGACGTACAGGCGGCATCCAGTCTCTACATGGCACAGTCCGCCGAGAATAATAAAGAACTGTCCACGCTGAACAACCAGCTCTCCACCGCCCAATATATCCGCAGAGAACTGAACACAAAACAGTTGGACCAAACGTTGTCCGCCAATTCAGGCATCGTCAGCGCCAATATAGAAACGCAGATCAGTGAATATAACAATCTGGTGCTGGACCGCAACCGATTGATAGCCAACAGTAGCGAAAAAAATCCGCTGGTAAAGAACATGGCCAGTTCCCTACAGAGTATGCAACGCACCATCATCCAGTCGGTCGATAATCTGATTGTTTCACTGAATACCCAGATACGCAGTCTCCGCCGCCAGGAAGAGGCTACCACCAACCGGCTGGCATCCAACCCGAACCAGGCAAAGTATTTACTGTCAGTGGAACGTCAGCAAAAGGTAAAGGAAGAACTTTATCTCTATCTGCTACAAAAGCGTGAGGAAAACGAACTCTCACAAGCATTTACCGCCTACAACACCCGCCTGATTACCGCTCCGCGCGGCAGTGTGTTTCCTACCGCTCCCCGCAAGATGAATATCCTGTTGGTGGCATTTGCCGTGGGATTGCTGGTTCCGGCGGTAGGCATCTTCATGAAGGAGAACATGAATACCAAAGTGCGCGGCCGGAAGGACCTGGAAAATCTGAGCATCCCATTCATAGGCGAGATTCCCCAATACTCCGGCACAAAGAAGAAATGGTGGGAATTCAAGCATCGGAAGCGGCAGGACATGAAAACCACAGTGGTGAATGAAGGCAACCGCAACATCATCAACGAGGCATTCCGCGTGCTGCGCTCCAACATGGATTTCATGGCAAGCAAGGACAGCAACCAACATGTTTTCGTACTGACCTCATTCAATCCCGGCAGTGGAAAAAGTTTCCTGGCCATAAACATCGCCATGAGCTTCGCCATCAAAAAAAAGAAAATTCTGGTCATTGACGGAGACCTCCGGCACGGAACCGTCTCTTCTTATGTCGATTCTCCGGACAAGGGATTAAGCAACTACCTGAACAACCAGGTCGGCAACTGGAAGGAAATCGTAGTTCCCTATAAAGGATACACGAACCTGCACATCCTGCCCATCGGAACAGTACCTCCCAATCCAACGGAACTACTGGAAGACAGCAAATTGTCTATGCTCATAGAGGCTCTAAGACCGGAATATGATTATATCTTCATAGATTGTCCCCCTGTCGACATCGTAGCCGACGTACAGATCATTGAAAAATGGGCAGACCGCACCATCTTCGTAGTCCGCTCCGGCTTGCTGGACCGGTCCATGCTTTCCGAACTGGAAAATATGTATACCGGAAAACGATTTAAAAACCTCTCCATGATACTGAACGGAACTGAAAGCACCGGAGGACGTTACGGCTATCGCTACGGATACCATTACGGCTACGCTTCTTATTATGGCGGTAAAGATAAATAAGACTCATGTGGCCATTTTCTAAATCCCAGCACGTCACGGCAAGCGGCATCCTTTGCGAAATGACCGACTACCACTCCCACATATTGCCCGGGGTGGACGACGGCGTGAAGACAATGGACGAATCGCTTCAGATTCTTGCGGAAATGAAACGCCAAGGCGTCCGCAAAGTGTGGTTTACTCCCCATATCATGGAGGATATACCCAATACCAACGCCGGACTGAAAGAAAGATTTCAAGAATTGAAAGAAAAATTCCGGAAGCCGGAAGATGCCTATTGCGGCACGGTGGAACTGAACCTCGCCGCTGAATACATGATGGACAACCTCTTCACGGAGCGTCTTGAGTCCGACGACCTGCTTCCGATTTACGAAGGTGGTTGCCGGTATCTGCTGGTGGAAACCACCGGCTTCACTCCGCCCATGAACCTGCTACCTGTCCTGAAACGCATTCAGACGAAAGGCTACCGGCCTTTACTGGCACATCCCGAACGCTATCTATATATGGGCGCGTCCTACTACTGCATGTTGAAGCAAGAACGGGTTGCTTTCCAGCTGAACCTTCCGTCTCTGACGGGAGCATATGGCACGTATATACAAAAAAAGGCCGTATCCCTGCTGAAAGCAGGGATGTACGACCTTACAGGAACCGATGTGCATTCTTCGGAACATTTCAAAGAATGGCTCGGAACACGGATTGGCAGTCGAGACAGGGACATGCTTTCGGCACGCTTCCAAAAGTGGGAGAATGAGATATCTCAACCGTTGGAGTAGTGCAGTCTAGAAAGGAAAATTAACTATAATAGTGCAGTTTGATGCAAATAAAATAACAGAATAGTGCAGTTTAAGGGATTAAAGAACTATCTTTGTTCCAGATAAAAAATAACGCTATGAACATCAACGAATATGCACAGATTATAGCAGACCAAAAAGAGGAGTTGAAATTCATCAATCCTAAAGATCTATGTTCGCGGAAAGAAGAAAGTCAGTTCGACATAGATAGTCCCTTAGCACAAATCGTCATAGGAGTACGCCGGAGTGGGAAATCAACAATCTGCCATAAAGTACTAAAAGAAAGAAACATACCTTATGCTTATGCCAATTTCGATGATGAACGATTATACAAATTAGAGTCCAAAGACTTAAACTCACTATTGGAAGCGATATATATGGTATATGGAGACTTCCAATATTTATTTCTTGATGAAATACAAAATATAGAAGAATGGTTTCTTTTCGTAAACAGATTGCTCAGACAGAAAATTCATCTTGTTATAACCGGCTCTAATGCCAAACTTCTAAGTAGTGAACTCAGTACACACTTGACCGGACGGTATAATCAAATAGAGCTTTACCCTTTTTCATTCACAGAGTTCTGTCAATATCGAAAAATAGATACCAAAGACATTTCAACCAAAGGAGTGGCTTTCAAAAAAGCTGCATTCGAAGAATATTTCCAAAAGGGAGGTTTCCCTGAATTATCCGAAGTTAAAAACAGTCGAGGATATATTCAAGGGTTATTCGACTCTATCATACGTAAAGATATACAGCAACGATTTAAAATCAGATATATAGAATCGTTGCGCATGTTAGCGAATCATCTGATAGATAATTTCGGTCAGGAGATTATCTATACCGACCTTGCGGAACGCTTTGGCTTTGGCTCTTCACATACAGCAGAGAATTACGTTTCATATCTAAAACAGACCTATCTTTTATTAGGCATACACAAATTCTCATTTAAAAGCAAAGAACGTATTCGTAATGAGAAAGGGTATGTGGTTGATATCGCCTTCATAACTGAAAGGGATGATGCTATGAACGGACAAAATCTGGGGTGGAAATTAGAGAATATCACTTATGTTGAACTGTTAAGAAGAAATAAACCTTTATTCTATGATATTTTCTACTATCGGGAGCAATATGAAATTGACTTTGTAATCTGTGAAGGAAATAATGTCAGAGAATTAATTCAGGTATCCGTTGATATTTCTTCTGCAAAAACTTATAATCGGGAAATATCAGCATTGTGTAAAGCTTCTACTGATTTAAAATGCAATAAACTAACTCTAATAACCATGAATGACAATAGGATTGTTGAAAAAGAGAATCATACAATACAAATTATATCTATCACAGACTGGTTATTACAAGAATAAAAAACAGAATATGTGGCTATCTTATAAAAAGATCGTACCCCCCTTGCTCAAGGCAGGGATGTACGACCTTACAGGAACCGATGTGCATTCTTCGGAACATTTCAAAGAATGGCTCGGAACACGGATTGGCAGTCGAGACAGGGACATGCTTTCGGCACGCTTCCCGGCATATCGCGATGGCCTCTGAGTTGCGCTTTCGGGAAGAGTTTCAGTAACCTCGACAGAAGTTGTTCCAGTTGCTCGAACTGCTCCGGGGTGAGCGTATCAGCGGGATGTCCTTCCGCATCCAGTCCGCCTTCGTAGCACACGCCGATGGAACACCGGTTGAAGGGACGGCAGTGAGCACCCACTTCAAGCAACCGGCGATGCCGGCTGACAGTGCCATCGCGACGGACATAAAAGTGATAACCGATAGTACGGAACCCACGGGCACGATGGTCGCGCAAGAGTTGCTCCACGGAATAGGCGCAGTCACAACGGGTGGCGGAACAGTGCAGAATGATGTAGCGTACCGAGTCGGTGGAGTTCATCATCAGTCCGCTCTCTACCCGGGCGAGGAGTTCGCGCTCATTGAGTACTTCCTCCCCGCCCACAATCATAGGGAATGTTTCCTGTATCATGGCAACAGACATTCGATAGCTGTTGAACAACTGGTTATTCCCAGTGCCGTGAGAGCCGCAATGGCTGCCTGGATGATGGCATTGAGCAAGGACACCCAGGTGATTTTATTCTTTTTTACAGAGTCGTTCATAATCAATAATTAATAGTTAATAGTTTATCCCAACGGATTTTCATCCAGTCCGCCGCCTCCGCCTTCTCCATCCACATTACCCGGATCGGAGGAAGTTACCTGCTTGATGATTTTTCCGTCCTTGTCGTAGCAGGTGATGCTGACGGAGGTATTCTTCAGCTCCTGCTTGATGTCGGTGCTGGGAGTGAAGATAACTTTGCGGGTACTAATAAGCCCTGCACCCACGTCTTCCACTTTCGACACAGCTTCGGCTTGCAGTCCGAAGCGCATTGTTCCCAGTCCGGGCAAGGCTACGGAATGTCCCTCAGTGGTCCATGCCCTGATAACGTCACCGATAGCTTCCCAAGCAGCGTTAATGCTTCCTTTCGGAATTCCCGACCGGATGGATGCTTCGGATATAACCTTGTCCTGCTTCAGCGTACTGTAGATTTCCGCCTGCATAATGAAACGATACTCCCCTTTCGAGGGACCCACCGTCAGTTTGGTCTGACGGGCTTTGACTTTGATTCCCATAATCTCAATAAAAATTAGTTAATAGTTAGTTAACGAGTTTTTCAGTTGACAAGAAGACAAGGAGAATAGTCTCCTGAAGTAGTGTTCAAAACATAAAGGGAAACGCCCTCCCCTTGTCAACTTGTCAACTGAAAAACTTGTGAACTTATCTCTCCGACAAAGGTATAGCGAACCGGAAACCAGCTTATGGGTTTCGGTGGGTTTTGCAGGTTTCCTCTTTACGGGTCGCCCAGGTGACGTACAATTAGTGACACTTGCCGGGAGGTAAGCAACTTCTGCGAGCGATGGTAGCCGGCGGCTTCCAGTTCCTCCATCAGGAGAGGACAGCCGTGAATCCAGCGCATCAAACGGTTAGTTGCCACCGCAGGCATTGAATCGGGAAAGTAGAGAAGAGACAATTCGCTCTTTTTCATGGAAATGGGATGGAAGGACATGCGTTTTTTCAATTATAAATTATTAATTATGGGGAAGACTGTGAGAATTGTGCAATACTTCCCTATTGGCAAAATATTTTTTCCCAGTTGGAAAAAAAATCAGAGTCGTGCAAAACTTGCAAACTTGCAATTCTTGCAGGCCCCTCACACCCACACACGCACGCGCATTATATCAGGTGTATTTGATTTTTTCTTCCCCACCCCTGCTTCAGTTGAACCGGTATTCTCCCCTGCCGCTTTTCTTCAACTGGCCTTTGTCCGTCATGCGTTTCAGCATCGAGTCGAGCGTGCCGGGGGATATTCCGCACTGTTCGCTCGCCCGGAGGGCTTGAGTACGAGTAAAGCTGAGAGGCAGTAAATCCAGGAATGCCTCCGGCGAAGCCTTCTGCTGCGTCAAGGTGTCGCCAGCCGGGAGAAATGAAAGGACATGGCACGAATGCAGGTAGAGAGGCCCCGTGAGGGATAGTACAGCGTGGAAGTCCTTGCTGCTGACAGTGAGGTCGAACTGCGGTACCACCCCATCTTTCACGTTCTCTTGCGGAATACGGGGTGAAGGCGACAGTCCCGGACACGACATCAGTGTCTTTATCAGGTCATCCGTCGTGCCCGATGCTAGTAAAGCGTCGAGTGAGCGCATCAATGCCACGATGCCGATGATGCGGCAGATGTTGATGGCGATACGTGCCACCGCGCTCTTCATGTGACTGCCATGCACCACGCCCGCCCTACCGAATACGCCGGAGAAATGGACGTTGAATTCATCTTGCTGCTCCTGAGTGAGTTTCAGGTTTATGCCGCTTATAGCAGCTGCCAGGGCATCAAGCAACTGTTTCCAATGTTCTCCCCAAGCGGTGAATATACAGTCGTAGTCGGTTCCTGACTGATCGAACTGATTCCTCCACTCATTAATGGGAGGCATACAGTAGAACAGTTGACGCGAGAAGAGGCCGTTCTCTGCCGAGGGAACAAGCGGTTTTACCTGATTCGGTGTGCCACTGAGCAGTACACTGAGATATGACTTTGGGCACTCACGATATTCGTGATTGGTGCGGCGGTTATAGGACAGCCTGTCGTGGTCGAAACTCTTGCGGAGTGTTTCGCTCCAATGTCCGTACTCGGCTCCGATGGCTTCGCTCACGGTGTCTGCTTCGGTCTCGCAGATCAGTCCGGCTCCGTCGGCATCCATCAGATTTTCCATCATACCGGCACCGGAGTTGTCACCCGCGATGAGGAACATCTTCATGCAAGGCGGTTCGGGCTCGGCATTTTTGGCTTTCTCCTTGCCCAGCGTGTCCCATTGCGCTTTCTCACAGCGATAGGCTTTGAGCTTTTCGTGGTACGCTTCAAGCAGCGAGTTGTGTATGGGCTCTGCCAACCGACGCACCCACGTCAGCGCCCCTTTTCCGGAAGCGGGCGGAGCAATGATGAAAGTTTGCAGGCACGGATATTGGCTTTTGCGTCCGTAGACGAAGTGCAGCAACTTGTTGAGAGTGGCTCCGAATACAGTTACCGCTCCCAACAACAGGATGTCCTTTTGGGCAGGCGTATCGCCGCAGTCTATCACCTGTTGCAGGAAATGAGGCCACTGATAGTCCGGGAAACAAGGCAAGCGAACCGATTTATCCACCTCCTCGTGCACGCGCGCAGGTGTGTGGGTGTGAGGGGACTGCAAGTTTTGCAAGTTTGCAAGTTTCTTGTCGAGGCGCACCCCTGCCAGTTGCGCCAGATGTAATACCGTTCCCAGGGAATTACCTCCCCGCCCGTGCTGCAAGGCATGGCTGTAGAGCTTGTCCGCTTCATCCTGCCGGTACTTGTGGGACAAGCGGCAAAGGCGGTGGAAAAAGCTACGTCCCGCTTCACCGCAACTGTTGGCCACGGCAAAGGCCAATGGCATGTATTCCTGATAAGTGGGGGCAAGATTGACTCCTGCCTGTTCTACGGCAATGGTCAGTTGTTCTATAATGTCAATATCGTTCATGAGATTATTTATGATTTATGGACTTCGCTTCTTCATCGTATGCCAGGAAGCAGGCTCTCGACATATCAGCGTTGGCGGTATCGGCTTTCAGCCCGTGCTTCCATTCCAGATAGTCCCAGGCGGTGTGCACTGCATTGTCAAACGACTGTTCAAGCGTATCCGTGAGATTCAGCCGGTAGGGTACAAAGAGTTTCACTCCTTTAGCACCCGGGCTTACGAAGGCGAGGTCGGGTTGCAGCACTTCGTCGGCAAAGAGGCGGTCACGCCACATTGCAGCTTCTTCGGTAGAAGCAAGATGGTCAATATCTATCACGAATAGTCCGGAGGGTACCATGATACACTGCTCCCGACAATACGAAAAGATTCCGGCAGGCGTGACGTAAGGCAATAACGTCTGTTTTTTTCCACGGAATGCCTTATCATTTTCGATATCGGCCCTTACTCTTTTTGTCAGTTCCTTCAGACAGGAATCGGAGGAGATGTAGGCATGAAGCCCTGCTACGCTGCACACTCCCGCAGGTACTTTATTTGTGACGGGAGCGTTGAAAAAAGACATGATATATTCTTTCATGATGTTGATTCTAATTTAATTAAAAATATATTCTATAATTTTCAGATTTATGCCTACAAATATACGGCTTATAAACCATCCTTTTTACTTCGTTAAAAGGCATTTACTAAGCGTTTACACTCATTAATCGCTCATTGATTATTCATTGAAAATTATTAAAGAGAATGGAGAGAGAAAATATAAATATGAACGACAAACCGGAAATAGAGATAAAGATATTCGGCGGTACGAACATGATAGCCCCGGCAGGCGCTACCGCCGTTCAGAATTTTTACGGCGATCAGTTTGCCGAGGTCGCCATCCGTCCCGAAGAAACCGAGGGCATTGAAAGTCTGAACGATGCCGAGTGCCTTCTTTTCACCTACGTGCCCGACGTGAAAAAAGTGCATGAGTACACCCGACTTCTGGGTGAATGCGCCACCGCCCACGATCTGGCGGGTGTAGTGAGCATCATGCTCGGCGAACCCCGCGTAAGCAAGGACACGGTGGTGAAAGGCACCTTCATCGAGGTTCTTCTTCCTTTCGCTTCCCGACTGACATCGGGGGCAAAGGTGGACAATGTGAGACAACAGATTAATAATATGCTGATGAGGCAAGGGAGAGGAGGAAAATAAAAGAAAGCTTTGTTTGGAGAAAACGGACGGATTTTGTTACTTTGCCAATAAACCATACGTGAAGGAGGAAACAGATATGATGCAGCGACGATTTTATCCGGTAGGGATACAGACTTTCTCAGAAATCCGGGAAAAGAACTATTTGTATATTGACAAGACAGGATACGTTTATAGAATGACGAATTCCAACTCTAAGTATGTGTTTCTGAGCCGTCCGCGCCGCTTCGGAAAAAGCTTGCTCACCAGCACGCTTCATTCTTATTTCGAAGGCCGGAAAGAACTGTTCGAAGGTCTTGCCATAGAGGGACTGGAGACGGAATGGACCCGGTATCCGGTGCTTCATTTCGACATGAGCACGGCGAAGCACGTGAACAGGGAGCAACTGGAACAGGAATTGAATCTCAAGTTATTGAAGTATGAAAAAATCTATGGCAGAGAAGAAGGTGAAATAAATGCCAATCAGCGCTTGCAAGGTCTTATAGGACGCGCTTATGCTCAGACCGGCCGGCAGGTTGTTGTTTTGATAGACGAATATGACGCCCCGCTTCTCGATGTGATGCATGAAGAGAAGAACCTGCCCACGCTTCGGAACGTAATGCGGAATTTCTACAGCCCGCTCAAGGCGTGCGACCCTTATTTGCGTTTCGTGTTCCTGACAGGTATCACGAAATTCTCTCAACTGAGCATCTTCAGCGAATTGAACAACATCAAGAATATCAGCATGGATGAACCGTATGCCGCTATTTGTGGCATTAGCGAAGAGGAAATGCTGACCCAAATGTCCGATGATCTTAATCTTTTGGCTGACAAGCTGAAGGTTACCCGCGATGAAATCATTGGTCAGCTGAAAGGGAACTATGACGGCTATCATTTCACCTGGCCGTCGCCCGACCTATACAATCCGTTCAGCCTGCTGAATGCTTTTGCCGATGGCAAGATGAACTCTTATTGGTTCGGCAGCGGCACGCCTACCTATCTGATAGAAATGCTGAACAAGTATGGCGTTGCTCCCCAACAGATAGGAGGACGAAAAGTATTTGCCACAGCTTTCGATGCTCCAACGGAACGGATGACGGATATTACCCCGTTGCTCTACCAGAGTGGCTATGTCACCATAAAGGACTACTCTTCGTTGACAATGCTTTATACACTCGACATTCCCAATAAGGAAGTGCGCATCGGACTGATGCAGAGCCTGCTTGCCAATTATCTGCACCGATACACCAACGACGGTCTCACCACCGTGGCTTTGCTGTACGAAGCCATTGTCGAAGAAAGGTTGGACGATGCCCTGCGCCTGTTGCAGACTTTCCTTTCCACCGTTCCCAAGTGCGACAATACCGATTATGAGGGTCATTATCAATCCTTGCTCTATGTCATATTCAGTCTTCTGGGTATGTACGTCGATGTGGAGGTACGCACGCCTCGTGGTCGTGTAGACATGGTGATGCGCACACCTGCCATTCTTTATGTAATGGAACTGAAGCTGGACAAAACCGCCGATGCCGCCATGCAACAGATTGACCTGAAAAATTATCCCGAACGTTTCGCTCTGTGCGGACTGCCGATAGTAAAGGTAGGGATTAACTTCGACAGGGAACGAAGGACGCTGGGGGAATGGAAAATAGAAGGAGAATAGAATAAAAGATTGTCATCCTATTTCTAAATAATCCGACCGATTGAATTTAGTAATCATTTTCTGTGAGGCATCCCGAGAGATACCTTACAGAGTGGGTATGCTCTGAATTGAACACTAACAAGAATCTCATATTTCATAAAAAACAATGCTTATACAAAAAACAAATGTAGAGGGTTTGGTCATCATTAAACCACGCCTTCTCAAAGACGCACGCGGTTACTTCTTCGAGTCTTTCTCCCAACGGGAATTTGAGGAAAAAGTGCGCAAGGTGAATTTCGTACAGGATAATGAGAGTATGTCATCGTATGGAGTAATGCGCGGACTCCATTTTCAATTACCTCCTTTTACACAAAGTAAACTGGTTCGTTGCGTCAAAGGCAGCGTACTTGATGTAACGGTAGATATTCGCAAAGGATCACCCACATACGGTGAGCATGTGGCTGTAGAATTGTCGGAAGACAACCATCTTCAGTTCTTTATTCCCAGAGGTTTTGCCCATGGTTTTGCCGTATTAAGTGAAGTGGCTGTATTTCAGTACAAATGTGACAACTATTATGCTCCACAAGCCGATGGTGGAATCAATATCTTGGATGAAGGCATAGGAATAGACTGGAAAATACCGACTGATAAAGCGATACTGAGTGAGAAAGATACGAAGCATCCGTTGCTGAGGGATTTTGAGAGTCCGTTTGAGTATGGGATGGAACTTTATAAATGATGAAGACACTTGTAACAGGCTCCCACGAATAATTGAGAAAGCAATGGGGCAAAAGAGGGACTTAACATTAGATATTGCAAAAGCTATTTGCATTGTTTTAATATATTCCATATGCCTTACTTTTCACATTTAAACTAATGAATCTTTGGTACATCATCTATTTTTAGCTGCGATTATCAATACAAATAATTTAATCCTTTTAAGGCAAGATACTTTTCTGACAAGTAATACAAAAGAGTAATATCTAAGTAATTATAATGAGTACATCTTCATTAAAAAACAGAGCATTGAATGGCGTGTTTTGGAGTGCCATTGATCGATTTTCATCTCAAGGTATATCATTCTTGATAAGCATTGTCATTGCCAGATTGCTCACTCCTCACGACTATGGTTTGGTGGCTATGGTAGGTATATTCATATCCATTGCACAAGCATTTATTGACAGCGGACTTTCTTCTGCAATTGTCCGGAAAAAAGACAGGACAACAGTTGACTTATCTACAGCCTTTTATGCCAATATTATCATCGGCGTATTGTGTTATGCGATTTTATATCTTGCAGCTCCTTATATAGCCCGATTTTATCAAGAAGATGAATTATGCAGTATAGTAAGAATCATGGGAATCATCTTTTTCCTATTTTCCTTTTCCAATATCCAACAAGCCGTTCTATCAATCAACATTGATTTCAAAACCAAAGCTAAGATTTCCCTTCTCTCTGTAATTGTTTCAGGAACTCTTGGCATCATTTCCGCATATTCCGGATTAGGAGTTTGGGCTCTAGTTATCCAGCAAACAGTATATGCTTTATTAAGAACCATTCTGCTATGGATATTTGTCAATTGGCGACCGATTGGAATCTTTTCCTGGAAAGCATTTTGTTCATTATTCTCTTTCGGATCTAAAATGCTTTTAACCGGTTTATTAAACTCTATCTTTAACAATCTTTATTCCATTGTAATCGGAAAAACTTTTTCTGCATCTAGTTTGGGTTATTATTCAAGAGCTGAACAGTTTGCACAATTCCCATCTTCAAACATGACGAATATTGTCAAGGGAGTGACATTTCCTACAATGGCATTGATACAGGATGAAAAAGAAAGACTTAAGGCTAATTTCTATAAGATACACCGCGTTATGACGTTTATAATTTTCCCATTAATTGTAGGTCTAGCATCTGTTGCCTCTCCATTGATATTGTTGTTGCTGTCAAAAAAATGGATTTATTCAGCCAAACTTCTGCAAATAATATGTCTGGCACTCATGTGGTATCCAGTTTATACGCAAAATCTGAACTTTTTAGAGGTAAAAGGATATGGAGGATATATACTCAAATCTGAAACAATATCAAAAATTGTCAGTATGACAGTTTTAGTAATACTTATCCCGATGGGATTGGAAGCTATTTGTTGGGGACAAATGTTATCCAATATAATATCTGTTTTTGTCAGCAGCTATTTTGTGACAAAAATCACAAGGGATTCTTATGCAAAACTATTCGCTCCCATAAGTATGAACCTTTTTTCCTCTTTGATGATGGGAATTATTTGTAGTCTAGCACAAAAACTATTTGTGCTCCCTGCCATACAATTGGTAGTAGGTATTTTAGTAGGAGGAATGGTCTATCTGATTTTAAACTATTGCTTCAATCGGTCTTTTTTAATGACTTTTTATAATATACTATTCAAAAAATGAAAGTAGCTTTTTACCTACCCAATAAATTTTGCTATGCGGATTGTTCAAACGTCGATTTAGGAAATCCGGGAATAGGTGGTACAGAATACATGATAATTGCTTTGGCTTATCATTTGTCTATTTGTCAGAAGAAACATGAAATCTTAATTTTTGCGCAGCATGATACTCAGTTACCACAACATTGCAGCATTGTGAAGGTGGAAGATGTTATAGAGGCTTTGTATGCCTGTAAACAGAAAAATGTGGAATGTCTCATTGTTCAGAATTCACAGGAAACTAATAAACTGTTTAATGAGGATTTAGGTGGATTAAAGTTGGTTATGTGGGCACATAGTTTTATGTCCAGAATGCAATGGAATCTTTATGCCCGGTCTGCCAATGTGAAAAGAATAGTGTGCGTAGGTAATGAAGAGTTAGAACTTTATTGTGATCATAAGGCTTTCAAAAAATCCACAGTTATTTTTAATGCTTTCCCTTTACCATCCAGTACACCGTTTACAATTCCTTTTCAAGAAAGAGAGAATGAAGTCACATTCTTGGCAAGCATAGTACCCCATACTCACTTCCATTTATTGGCAAAAGTCTGGAAAGAAGTGATTAGGCAAGTTCCTGACGCACATTTAAATGTCATAGGATCAGGAAATTTATACAACAATTCCAAAGCTCTGGGAAAATACCAAATCGCACAAAATGAGTATGAAAATTATTTTATGCCCCATTTACTAGATGAAAAAGGAAACATACTCCAATCTGTAACTTTTTGGGGAAAATTAGGGAATGAGAAATATGAGATTTTGAAAAGGACTAAAGTCGGTATAGCCAACCCAGGAGGTTATGAAACCTTTTGCATATCAGCAGTGGAGATGCAACTTTATGGGGCAAAAGTGGTATCATGTAAAAAAGGCGGATTGCTTGATACCGTATTTGACGAAAGAAATCTTTTCGTTTCGGAAAAAGAACTTATAAATTGTATTGTGAACGCTTTGAAATGCAAACAACATAATTATGAGGAAGTTTTTTTGTTTTTGCAAAAGAGATTTTCATTTAACATCGTATGTAGAGAGTGGGAAAAACTTCTGGTGGAAGTTGAGAACAATATTCCTCAAAGAACATTGCCCCCGAATAGTAAGGCTCCCACGGCACTCCACCATTTACGACACTTCAACAGAACCTTAAAAAACATTACTCCTTTTGGCTTTTATTGGATGCCGTGTATGAAGTTTTATGAATCCGCATATCATCGAATCAAACAATTATTTTAATGAAGCCTTTGATTTCTGTTATAGTACCTGTATATAATGCAGGCTTGTCTATTGAAAAATGTGCAAAGAGCATTTTAACACAGACTTTTTCCAATCTTGAGTTGATATTAATAGATGATGGAAGCACAGACAACTCCTTATTCATATGTCGTTCTTTAGCGTCACAAGACGCACGTATTACTGTCCGACATCAGTCCAATCAAGGGGTAAGCAAAGCGAGAAATTTAGGCATATCAATAAGCAAAGGAGAATGGATAGCCTTTGTGGATGCGGATGACTACCTATATGAATACTATTTAAGCGGATTGCTGATGCAGACTACAGATTGTGAATTGGTTATTGGAGGATATAACAAAGTACTATTGTCTGAGAAGAAAGAGTTTCCAGGAGTCTTATTCCCAGAAATGGTACTATCTAAAAGCAATGTCGATTGCCAAGAGATATGGGACAAAGTTTTGCTCTATGGAACGCCGTGGGGAAAATTGTTCAAAAGTTCACTGATAAAAGAGAACAACATAATTTTTCCCGTCAATTTTACATTACACGAAGACCATATTTTTTTTTATGAAACCTTATTGCATACAAATAACATTAGACTGACAAGAAATTACGGTTATAATTATGTGAATTATGGCACAGAAACTTTATCGCGGAAGAAGGCAATACCTTCCGACTTGAAATGTAATGCTTTTTATCAATTATCAGAAATGTTAAAAAACATTATACAAAGATTCAACCTAAATAAAGAACATCTTCCTCTTGCTCAAAATTTTATTATACGGCTCTACATCTCCGCTATTATCCTTTGCTATAGAAACAAAGATTATGAAAGGAAATATCTGAAGCCAACCATTGAGCTACGAAAACGAATTCAAGTTTATCACCACCCCATATCCATGCAAGGATATTCCATAAAATTTATATTGGTATATTTACCATTCTGTATCCAACGTTCAATCTTAAAATTACTGATAAAATGAGCCTGTATCAATTTAGGAGAAAATTATCGTTTTTGATTTCACTCCCGTATTCTCTATTTTTCAATTTCTATTACTTACCATTCCGACAAGCTATAAAGATGCCCATCATACTATATTCCCCACATTTTTGGTCTCTGAAAGGCAGGGTTGTCATAGATGCCCCTCAAGTTCGTTTCGGTATGATTCGCTTAGGATTATTCAATGCAAGCATCAATAATGAAAAAGGGTTTGTATGGATGAACGAGGCTGGGACTGTGATTTTTCATGGAAGCTTCGCCGCCGGTTCCGGTTCTGTAATAAAAATAGGACATCCTCGTGCTGTGTTGGAAATTGGAGATAATGTAAGTAACGCTTCTTCTCTGAAAATAGATTGTCACTATCGCATAAACATTGGGAAAAGAGGGAAATTTGGATGGGGAGTCATTATTATGGATTCAAATTTGCATCGGTTAAAAAATAGTGATGGCACTTGGGTAGGAAAAGGATATGACGCTGTAGAAATAGGTGAAAATAGTTGGATCTCCTCACAATGTGTGATACTTCCCGGAACAAAATTTCCCCCATATAGTGTCTGTGCATTGGGATCTGTTTTGAACAGAGATTATTTGAATGGAGAGAAAGGATTATATGCTGGAAGGCCTGCCAAACTCATTAAAACAGGCATTTGGAGAGATATGGCGGACAATACTATAGATTATAATGAAATATAAACAAGCACTTATTGAAATAAGGGATTCCAACATAAAGCTACTACATCTCATGACTCTGTTTTTAGTTTTGGTAGCCCATGCTGATTATTAAATATCTTAATATTATTCTCACAACATCCATTTAAGTCTATTCAACCAACAGACTCGAAATTGAGTAAGCAGTCAAAAAATGGCTATTAATTGAAAGTTCTATCTTCGCTGGCAACCCA